>Ga0307971_1000158_pt1 | contig 38558 bp, 31 predicted proteins | sample OrgLakmetagen714_FD_201820 | JGI IMG/M metagenome (GOLD analysis project Ga0307971, IMG submission 201820) | Saline water microbial communities from Organic Lake, Antarctica - #714 | ecosystem: Environmental > Aquatic > Non-marine Saline and Alkaline > Saline | place: Antarctica: Organic Lake... | reverse complement strand
GTGACACGGGGGCCCGCAAACCAGCTGGTGTGCCCGGGAAGCTATTGGTGAGCATTGCGGCGGCATGGTCGCTATTCCAATTATGGATCGCTTCTCCAGTGCCCTTCATGCTGGGTTTCGGCGTGTTTGGCGCCACGGAAGCCCGCTCCATTCACCTCGCCTTTGCGCTTTTCCTGGCCTACATGGCCTATCCGGCACTCAAGCGTTCGCCCCGCGACCGGATTCCCATCCAGGATTGGGTGCTTGCCGCGGTGGCGGCCTTCTGCGGCGCTTACATGTTCATGTTCTACGAGCAGCTGTCCCAGCGCCCCGGTGCGCCGATAATGCAGGACGTGATCATCGGGGTGGTGGGGATCCTGCTGCTGCTTGAGGCGACCCGCCGGGCGCTTGGGCCGCCGCTGATGATCGTGGCATCGGTTTTTCTTATCTACAGCCTTGCTGGCCCCTGGATGCCAGGCATCCTCTCCCATGGCGGGGTCAGCCTCTATGGCCTGATCAATCACCAGTGGTTGACGACCCAGGGGGTCTTCGGTATTGCGCTGGGGGTTTCGACCAGTTTCGTGTTCCTGTTCGTGTTGTTTGGTGCCTTGCTCGACAAGGCCGGGGCGGGTAACTACTTCATCAAGGTGGCGTTCTCACTGCTTGGCCACTACAAGGGCGGGCCAGCGAAGGCTGCCGTGGTGGCGTCGGCCATGACTGGCCTGATCTCCGGCTCGTCGATCGCCAACGTCGTGACCACCGGCACCTTTACCATTCCGATGATGAAGCGTGTCGGCTTTTCCGCCGAGAAGTCCGGGGCCGTCGAGGTGGCGTCCTCCGTCAACGGTCAGATCATGCCGCCGGTCATGGGGGCAGCTGCCTTCCTGATGGTCGAGTATGTGGGTATTTCGTATGTCGAGGTCATCAAGCATGCCTTCCTGCCGGCGCTGATCTCCTATATTGCGCTGGTCTATATCGTTCACCTGGAGGCCCTGAAAGCCAACATGCAGGGTCTTGAGAGCAGCAATCCGGCCAAGCCGCTGTTGCACAAGGTGATCGGCTTTCTCGGTGGACTGCTGCTGCTGATGGTGACGGCTCTAGTCGTCTATTACGGCCTTGGCTGGCTCAAGCCGGTGCTTGGCGATGCGACACCCTGGGTGGTCGCGGTTGGCCTGACAGTAATCTATATCGCTCTGCTCAAGCTGGCAGCCGGTTACCCCGAACTCGAGTTGGATGATCCCAATCAGCCGATCTATTCGCTACCGCAAACCAGGCCCACGGTATTAGTAGGTCTGCAGTACATCCTGCCGGTGGTCGTGCTGGTCTGGTGTCTGATGGTGGAGCGCTTGTCGCCGGGGCTGTCGGCCTTCTGGGCCACGGTGTTCATGATCTTCATCATTCTTACCCAGCGCCCCATTACCTCGATTTTCCGGGGTCGCAGCAATATGGGCGCGGATCTGCGCGAAGGCGCGATGGACCTTTGGATTGGCCTGATCACCGGTGCCCGCAACATGATCGGCATCGGCATCGCCACTGCCACCGCTGGCATCATCGTAGGGGCCGTGTCGCAGACCGGGGTGGGGCTGGTGTTGGCGGAGGTAGTGGAGATCCTCTCCATGGGGAACCTGATGCTGATCCTGCTGCTCACGGCGGTGCTCAGCCTGATTCTTGGCATGGGTCTGCCCACGACGGCCAACTACATCGTGGTTTCGGCGCTGCTGGCGCCGGTTATTGTCCAACTGGGGGCAGAGAACGGCCTGCTGGTGCCGTTGATTGCGGTGCACCTGTTCGTGTTCTACTTTGGCATCATGGCCGACGTTACCCCGCCGGTTGGGCTGGCGTCCTTCGCGGCGGCAGCCGTCTCGGGTGGCGATCCCATCCGAACCGGTTTTCAGGCCTTCTACTACAGCCTGCGTACTGCGGCGCTGCCGTTCCTGTTCATCTTCAATACCGACTTACTGCTGATCGATGTAACCTTCATGCAGGGCATCCTGATCTTCGTGGTGTCGACCATTGCCTTGCTGATCTTCGCCGCGGGGACCCAGGGCTTCATGATCACCCGCAGCCGCTGGTATGAATCCATGGTGTTGCTGCTGATTGCGTTCACGCTGTTCCGGCCCGGGTTCTGGATGGACATGATCCATGATCCCTATGAATCCGTGCCACCCGCACAATTCGTCGAGGCGCTGGGCGATGCCGATGAAGACGCTACCCTGCGCTTGCAGGTTGCAGGTGTCGATGCGTTCGGCGATCCCATGACCACCTACATGACCCTGCCAGTGCCGGACGGCGAGACCGGTCAGGAGCGGCTTGAGAACCTGGGCATGGAGTTGTTGATCAAGGATGGCACGGCGACCGTCGACATGGTGGCTTATGGCAGCCAGGCGAAGAATCTTGGCTTCGATTTCGACCAGGAAATCATCGAGGTGCTGTCCCCTGTAGACCGCTGGACCAAGGAGTTGATGTGGATTCCTGCCTTCCTGATCTTTGGACTGATTGTAATGTTGCAGCGCCGTCGCCGTGATAAAACGGCGGCTACCGCCACTGCCTGAGGGAGTTAGCCATGTACAACAAGATCATGTTGCCAGTGGATCTCAACGAGGAGGCGTCCTGGTCGAAGGCGCTTCCCACGGCCTTGACGCTATGTAGAAGTTTCGACGCCTCATTGCATCTGGTCACGGTTCTGCCGGACTATAACATGCCCTTAGTCGGGTCTTATTTCCCCAAGGACTTCGCCAAGAATGCCCATCAGGCGATAACCGAAGCTCAGCGCGCCTTCATCGAGGCGAACGTGCCCGCTGATATACGGGCGCAGAGTGTCATCGTCGATGGCTCGCCCTGGGAGGCGATCATCAATGTGGCCAAGAAGCTGGAGGTCGATCTTATCGTCATGGCGTCCCACAATAAGCGTAAATTCGCCGATTATGTGCTCGGTCCCAACGCAGAACATGTGGTGCATCACGCCAAGATATCGGTAATGATTGTGCGCTGAGTTTAATCGACCCTCCCCTCCCCGGCCCGGGGACCTGTGAATTGTGCCGCCTTTCCCCTAAGCTTGAAGTAATTCATTGGCAGGGCGAGGCGATTTGCAAACCATATGTCCGACAAAGAGCTACGTACCAAATCCGATAAGCAGTCGATCGACCAGTTTATCCATCAGGTCCGCAAGTTGCCCAAACAAGGTGGAGGGCAGGGCAGACTGATTTTTGCCCTGGATGCTACTGCCAGCCGGGAGGCGACCTGGGATCAGGCCTGCCACCTGCAGAGTGAACTGTTCATGGCGACCAGGGATTTGGGCGGCCTGGCTATTCAGCTTTGCTACTACCGCGGTTTTGGTCAATTCAAGGCCACGGGGTTTGTCAGCGAGACCGGCCAGTTGCTTAACCTGATGAACGGCGTTTCCTGCCTGGGCGGACGTACCCAGATCAGCCGGGTATTGGCGCACGCAAGGAAAGAGACCCGGGCAAAGGCCGTCAAGGCCGTGGTGTTTATCGGGGATTTTTGTGAGGAGCCGGTGGACGAACTCTGCCATATTGCCGGGGAACTGGGCATGCTGCGAACCCCGGTGTTTATGTTCCATGAGGGTACCGATGCACATGCCAGGGCGGTGTTCCAGCAGGTGAGCAAACTGTCGGGTGGCGCCTATGCACCATTTGATCGCAATAGCCCACAGGTGCTTAAGGATCTTATGGCCGCTGTTGCGGTCTATGCTTCCGGTGGAGCTAAAGCACTGCAGGACTATTCCGGCCGCAGCTCCCCAGAGGTTAAGCGTCTGACGCAACAGCTCAGATAGCGCTTATTTCAATGAACCGGTGGGCTATCTGGCCCGGAGTATCCGAGTGCCACTAACGCTTCTGGTTGTCGTAATGGCGGTTGTTGCATGGGTCTGGCTGCGCAACCAGCCGGCCAGCCAACGCAAGTCGGCTATTCTCAAGCTGGTATCGATTGCCGGTATCTTGATGGTGGTACTTTTGGCTATTACCGGCCGCTTGCACATCGTGTTTGCCTTGCTGGCTTTCCTGTTTCCCCTGCTTCGCCGTGTGTTGCCATCCTTGCTGATGGGTCGGATGCGGGGCTCGGGAAGGGGTGACGCAAGCGCCAAACCGGGCAACCAATCTCATGTTTCCAGCGATATCCTCGAGATGACCCTGGACCACGACTCCGGAACCATGAGCGGAGAGATAGTGAAAGGTCCCATGGCCGGGCGTGTGCTGGCCGATATGGGGGAGAGTGAGTTCATCGAATTATTGCAATATTGTCGGGATCAGGACGAGGATTCGGCGCGGCTCCTGGAAACCTATCTGGACCGTCGGTTCGGGGACTCCTGGCGCACTGACGACCCGGCTGGCGATGACAGCGCGGAGGAAAGTGAACCTGAAAATTCAGGCAGTGGCGGCGCTCTGAGCGATAGCGAAGCCCTCGATATCCTGGGACTAGAGCCCGGTGCCAGCCGAGATGAGATCGTCCAGGCCCACCGTCGGGTGATGCAGAAAATGCATCCGGACCGTGGTGGGAGTAACTACCTGGCCGCCCGTGTTAATGAAGCCAAAGAGCGGCTGCTGAGCTAAGTGGCCAGGCGCAGCTCTTACTATCCGGGTGTTTCGATGGTTCCAGCAGTTCGTCAATACCAACAACGTCAACACCAACAACTCAGGTGCGTGTGCTTCACGGCGTATCGGATGCTCCCCTCGTCAATATAGGTATCAATGGCGACAATGCGATAGAGGGAGCTGATTATAAGGATGCAGGCGTACTCCATCCGGAAGTTGGAACCTATGAAGTAACCGTGAACGGCATATTGCCGGGCGGTGCCACCGCAACTGTGATTGGCCGGAACCGGCGGCATGGCGGCAGCCATCGATGGAACGCTAAATCTGGCCGCGGGCGATCTGCTGACGATTATTGCTGCAGGTTCTGTGGGCGTCGAGATCGAAGCGCTGGTGTTCCCGGATGACAATCGCAGCGTCTTTACCGCGGCCAAGCTGCGCGTTATTCACGGCGCGGTTGAGGCACAGGTGGCAGATGTGTATCTGGTGCCTGCCGCGGAGGCAGGAGAAGGCGTTGGTAATGCCGAGCCTGCGTTGCCGAACTTTGCTTACGGCACATCGTCTGGCTACCTGAACGTGGCCGCAGGCGACTACGTTGTGTTCATAACTGATACGGATGGCAATGAGCTTTTCAAGTCTGGCACTCTGACTCTAGAAACGGGTGGTGTGTACACGGCGGTAGCGCGGCTGAATAATGGCAATGGCAGTGTTGCGACCATTACGGCGATGGACGATTTTGTTGTTCTGCCAGACTAATGATTAATTAATAAGGAATTGTGAAAACCCCGGGTCTGGCCCGGGGTTTTTTATGGAAATAGAAAACCGGGACAGAATTATTCCCATTCGACGATGATTCGGCCCGTATTAATGAAGCCAAAGAACGACTGCTGAGCTAGGGAACCTTAGAAATCGCTTCGACTCGCGTCAGAAATTCCCCTATATGCTCGAACGCCTCTTCCGCCTCCGGTAACAACGGCGTAAACAGGTGCCACACGTGAACCATGTCGTGCCAGGTTGCTAATTCCACCAGTGAGCCAGCTGCCTGTGCTTTTGCTACATACCGTTGCGCATTTTTCAGCAGTAGCTCTGATTCACTGACGTGAATCAGTGTTGGCGGGAGATTGTGAAGGCCTCCTCGCAGGGGGGATGCCATTGGACTGGTGGGCAATACCCGCATGCCCAAAACAGCTCCCCACCACAGCAGCGGTAAGGGTATGCGCGCCAGTTTTTTAACGGCTGGCCCTAGCATGGCATCGGTTTTCAGGTTGGCCCGGCTGCCCAGCGACGTGAGCATGAGCTCGGTAGAGGGCGACAGAGCAATAGCGGCATTCGGTGGTTGCACACCCTCACCCTGGTCCCGTATCCAGGCAATAAGCCCCAGGGTGTGACTGCCGCCGGCGGAGTCCCCGGCGATCACCACAAAATCGGCCGGTGCCTTTTCGTCCGGGCCGTTGTCGAGCATCCAGCGGTAAGCCTGCTGGCAGTCGATAATGCCTTCGAGATAGCGGTTTTCCGGCATCAGCCGGTAATCGATGGCGAACACGCAGGCGTGGGTCAACCTCGACAACCGGTCAGTGATGGTGCGATGGCTTTTGGGACTGCCGGCGATCCAGGAACCGCCGTGGATGTAGAGAATCCGGCGGGTAGGTTTTGATCCGGGAGCAATCACCCATTCCCCCTTGGGTCCGCCGTTTGTAGAGGGGCGGATTTCCGAGACCAGTTCACGGCCGTCACTCATGCTATCCATGAATCGCCGCAGCGCCTTTATCCGGGCCCGGCCATGGAGGCCTTCAGCCGCGGCATGCATGGCTTTTACCTTTTCAAGTACTTGCTGGCGGGCTTCGCTTTGGGGCTGGTCGGTGGAGCTTTCGCTGTCATCCCCGGCATCGTGCTTCCGGCGCAGGATAAACACTACCGCAGCCATCAGTGCGACCGTCATCAGGCCAAACCACATCATTGTGAACCAGGCGATTCCGAAAATCATGGGCAACCCTTGCATGGTTTTAGAGCAGCATCGTTGAGCTGCTGGTTTGTCAATGGCTTTCATGTTCAGCCGTATAGATCTAACCAATTTAGCATGGCTGTAACCAGTGCTGGCACAGATACTGCAAAACCTAATCCGTTGCCCAATCAGGATGAGGCCATGGCTTTTATTCTGTAATCAAACCTATCCGTTCTATTCTGCTAAGTGAAGCGTTTCTGCTACTGGGGAATGGGCTTCAAGTCTTCGGCTGTTTCTCAGGACTAAGATCACTTGTCTGCTAAGCGATCCCCAACACTTTCTTGCGTTGCTCTGCCCAGGTATGGATCAAGTGGTCTACTGCCAGGCCGATAAAGGCAACGCATAAGCCGAGGACGATGCCTTGGCCCATAGCGTTGGCTTCAGACAAAGATTGCATGATGAGCTGGCCTAAGTCGTCGGTACCGATAAAGGCGCCGATGATAATCATAAACAACGAGAAGATGACGGTCTGGTTAATGCCCAACATGATGTGTGGAAATGCCAAAGGCAGTTCAATTTTCAATAACCTCTGCATGCGGTTAACCCCTGACATGGAGCCTGCTTCCTGCAAGGTTTTAGGCACGTTACTCAGCCCTTCTACTGTGTAACGTGTGGCAGGGATTGTGGCGTATACGATCACCGCAATAAGCACTGATAAATCACTCACACCGAACAACATGATGACGGGAATTAAGTAGACGAACGACGGGAATGTCTGAAACGTATCACAAACCAGTAATATAAATTTAGTTGCCCGGGGGCTTCGAGAGCACAAAATGCCGACACTGCAACCAATAATCACGGAAATGATGACTGCGAAGGTGGCCATATAGGCGGTAATAAGGGCGCGGTCCCACCAGGGCGTTAAAGCAATAAAGGCAATGAGGGCTGTCACAACAATAGCAGAGCGAAGGCCACCAACAATGTAACCCGTGCCTGCAACCAGAAACAGGGTTGCAGCGACTGGCATCGATAAATAAGCCTGTTTCATGGGCATCAAAATGGATGTGATCATGAAGAAGTTGAAGCTTTGCACGCTGTCGTAAGTGTTGGTGATGATCCAGTCAACGATAAGGTCCCAGAACTTTTCGGTAGTGAACCCTTGTGTTTCATCAATGAAGTAGAGGTAGTTGGCCTTGTCTGGGAAAATGATCGACGCAAGATAGGCTATAACAGAGGTGAAGATCAAAATTCCCAAGAAGGCCAGCGAATATTTGTGACGCAAATAGAATGGTGAGTCAGCAAAGTAATCGACCTGTTTGTTCGCCCAGGCCAGGGATAACTTATCCAGAACCACAGCAATCAATACAATAGACACACCAAGTTCGAGGGCCTGGCCTATATTGAGCATGTTCAATGACACCAGCAAGTCGTAGCCCAAACCCTTTGCGCCAATAAACGATGCGATGACGGCCATGGCCAAACACTGCATGATGACCTGGTTAACACCGATCAAAATGTCATGGCGTGCTGTAGGGATGAGCACTTTAAACATGAGTTGGCGTGGGTTACAGCCACTCATCATGCCCGCCTCCAACACTTCCGGAGAGACTTTTTTAAGGCCTAGAATGGTTAAACGTATCATTGGGGGGGTGGCAAAAATAACCGTTGAAATAGCGCCGGCATGGTCACCAATGCCAAAGAATACCACCACCGGGATCAAGTATGAGAAGTGAGGCATGGATTGAGCCACGTTTAACAGTGGCGCCAGCATGGACTCGAAGGTTTTGTTCTTATAGGCAGTGATGCCTAAAGCTAACCCCAGAAAAACCGATATGGGCACAGCCACTAAAACAAAGGATAAGGTTTGCATGGCGGGTGTCCACTGACCAAATACAGCAATGTAAATGATGCTGGTACCGGCTAAAACAGACAGCTTACGGCCACCAAGATAGTGGCCTATTAAAAATACACCAGCAGCAACAGCTGGCCACGGCATTGCAGGGATTCGAGCCCACTTGTTTTCGCTGATGAAGTCCCAGCTAGTAAAGGCCACAAACGTTTTAACGCCACCTAATAGAAGTTCACGAATCAGATTAATGCCAAAGAGAACCGCGCCAGACAGGGCACGAGTAAACTCTTTCATCATGGTCGATTCTTCGGTGAGGTCTAACTCAGCATCGTAGATCTCTACGACCCAGAAATCATTAATGAGGAACTCAAGGCCGTCGTTAACAACGTCAGGCAGCAGCCAGAACACGGTCTCTTGTATGCGCCACAAGTTGCCCCCTGTGGCTGGATCGATGGCCATTACAAGGGCAAAGAACACCGCTAATAAGGCGACAAACTGAATCCATTTATGTTCGGTAAAATATTGCATTAGATTGGGCTCAGGGCTTAGTTGTTAACCGGCACGCTGGTAGTGTCACCAAACAAGACGTGTATTATGGCGCTGCTGTTTAAAACGCCAACAATCTTGTCGTCGCCATCAGTGACAGCCACTGGTTTTTGCTCGGTTAGCACGGATTCTGCTACGGTTCCGATAATGGCATCTTTAGATACCGTGATGTCACTCATCTCTGCAGAGGGATCATATTCCCCCATGATGTCCTGGCAAGAGAGTACGCGTTCGCGTGGCACTCCACGGGTGAATTTGGCGACGTATTCCGTGGCTGGGTTGAGTACGATGTTGGCTGGGGTATCAATTTGTTCGATGACGCCGTCTTTCATAATGGCGATGCGGTCGGCAAGGCGTAGCGCTTCGTCAAAGTCGTGGGTAACGAATAAAATGGTTTTATTTAATACACTTTGTAAACGCAAGAACTCGTCTTGCATTTCCCTGCGAATCAGAGGGTCCAGGGCTGAGAATGGCTCATCGAGGAACCAGATATCAGGTTCCACCGCCAATGAGCGAGCAATGCCGACACGTTGTTGTTGACCACCAGAGAGCTGGCGCGGGAAGTCATTTTCGCAACCTGTGAGCTCCACCAGGTTTACCATGTCCATCGCACGGTCCATGCTGTCGGTTGTGCTCATGCCTTTCGCTTGTAATGGTAACGCAATGTTTTCTAACACTGTTTTGTGAGGCAGGAGGGCAAAGCTCTGGAATACCATGCCCATTTTGTTACGACGAATGTTGATGAGTTCTTTTGCATTCATGGCGAGCAGGTCTTCGCCATCAATAAAGATATCGCCTGCAGTGGTGTCGATCAGGCGTGAAATACAGCGCAAAAGGGTTGATTTGCCAGAGCCTGACAGGCCCATGACGACGAGTATTTCACCTTTGTGCACTTCAAAAGAGGCGTTGTTAACACCGATGACACATCCTGCTTCAAGTAGTGATGCTGATTCTACTTTTCCGCCTGACTGTTTCAAAAGTTTTGCTGCATTGTCGCCAAAAATCTTATAGACAGAATCGCACTTAATAACCGGCTGAGCCGTTGTTGACATGATTAAATCCCGATAAAAAAGAGGTGCTAAAACGATATGTTTTTTGGCAATGGGGTCTTGTGTTGAATAATGAACCACAAGGCCTGACCTGAATGCAGCGCACTCAGGTCAGTGGGTCTTACTTACAACCAGGCTTTCCAGGTTGCTTCGTTGTCAGCCAGCCACTTAGTCGCGGCTTCTTCGTGGCTCATGCCATCGATGTCAACCAATGCAGCCATGTTGCCGATATCGCTTTTAGTAAAGGAGATGTTGTTGTAGATTTTGTAAGCGGTTGGCCATTTCGCAGGCATCTGATAGTAAGCTGCTTTTTTCAGCCAACCTGCTGGTGGTGAACCACACTTGCCATCACCGCCATCTGACTTCTTGCAGCCATCACTATACGCGGGGAATTTAACGAAGCTGCCACCGTCACCGGCATCGGTAAAGTTAGGTGACCAGTTAAAGACTACGACCGCACGATTGTCTTTAGCTGCTGACTCCAGTTCCGCCCAAAGTGCACCAGAAGACCCGGCAAACTTGGCTGTAAAGTCCATGTCGAGTGCTTCGATACGGTCCAGGGTTTCCTGGCCATGCCAGTCCATCGGGCCGTCCAGATAACGACCTTTGCCACCACTACCCGCTGTTGTAAACAGATCAGCACATTCGTTCAGTGCTTTCCAGGAAGGCAGGCCAGGGCATAGTTCGCCTACATACGCAGGATACCACCACTCTTCTTGAGTAGCAGAAGCGTGCTTGCCCACATCAATGATGCCGCCAGCGTCTAAAGCGTTGTTGAAAGACTTACCAAAAGTAGACTGCCATACTTCGTGACCAATAGTGACGTCACCAGTACGAATTGATTCGTAAACCGCTTGGCTATCAGCAGGTACGTACGAAACATTGTCGCCAATGCTTTCAAAAATACCACCAATAACGTAGGCCATGGTGATTTGGCTGGTCCAGTTATGGGTAGGGATTACAATAGGCTCTTTCGAGTCTGCCTGGGCTACTGTAGCGCCAAGTACTAGTGAGCTAACTGCAGCAGCAGTCGCGAGTTTATTTACAAATCTCATTCACATCTCCGAATAGTATTTTTATCGGTATTTATTCAATACTTACTTTCTTTGATTACAGGCAAAGTCCTGTTTCGTTCCTTTAGCCCAAATTTATATCCGGGCTAAAAAAATAGGCTGCAATAACGACGTCGCGGGCTGCTTCAAAAGCACGTGATTAGGTCAGGCCGCTCGGGCCGGCAATGGTCGAGCCATCAAGCTTTGCGGTAATGCGCATAAAGGTCGGATCTAACGACGGTGCAATGCGATGGAAGCTGAATCTGTTGGTGCAACAGAAGGCCGTGGGTGGGCAGGCCACCGATGAAACACGAGATCTCGAGAAGACGCCGGAGGGAAGCGCTCGAACTGGTCAAGCAGGAAGAAATACTTGATAACTCGTATGCCAGTACAGACACACTAACACATTTCAGGTCCCCGCGTTTTTGGGACCCTGGGCTTCCCCTTAACCTGCGCACGATGGCGCTCGATGTCGGAAAAGGTGGGTCTTGGGTATTGCTGGCAAAGCAGTCGGAATGGGAGTAGCGTCAGAGCAGTAAGCTGCGCATGCAGGGCCAACTACTGGCAGTATGTATTCAGTCTCTGCCCGGTGTATGACATGCCGGCTCCACACCAGGATGGTCACATGGAGTCATGTTATGAACACCACATTACGTTCTGCAATGTTTGCCGTCTCCCTGAGCATTTCCCTTCCGGCTTGGGCCGATCAGGCCCCCGCAAACAATGAATCCTCTGCTGGCGCCGGCGACACCATAGGCACCATAAACTTCCGGGCTGACTGTTCAGAATCTGTGCGCGCTGATGTCGATCACGCGCTGGGCATGATGCATCACATGATGTATGCACAGGCGCAGGCGGAATTCGAGGCCATTATTCAGGAAGATCCAGGCTGTGCCATGGCTCACTGGGGCGTTGCAACTTCGCTGTTTCAACCCCTGTGGGGTACGACCCCGAGTGCGGCGGATATCACCCGGGGCCGCCAGGCGATCCAGGAAGCCCGAAATGCTGTGGGGGACAAGAGGGAACGCCTTCTCATCGACGCTACCGCTGCCTTCTTCGACACCGAAACCGACTCAGTTCAGGAGCGCCTGGCCGGCTGGGTTGATGGTATGCATTCCGCTTACCAGGCCTTCCCTAAGGACCTCGAAATAGCCACGTTTTATGCATTATCGCTATTGACCAAAGCCCTGTCTGCCGATGACCGAAAGGCGCTCCATAACGAGGCGGAACAAGTTCTGCGTACCGCCTGGAAAACCCAACCCACCCATCCCGGGGCAGTCCATTACAGTATTCACGCCACCGATGCCGACGGGCGCGGAGGCAATGCCACCGAGATCGTGGCTTCCTATACGCAGATTGCACCTAACGTTCCTCATGCCCTGCATATGCCATCCCACATCTATGTCCGGCTTGGCGACTGGCCCAAGATGATTGACTGGAATCAGCAGTCCGCAGAGGTTGCAGCGGCCATTTCCCCTCGAGCCATTGAACTGATGCGCTCTGCGGGTGAACTGGAAGCCACTGCCGAGAAGCACCCGGTTACCCCCGGCGCCTTGCTGCCACCCTATGAATCGCTAGGTGACCTTCTACTTGCCCTTGATCGCCCGGAAGACGCATTGGCAGCTTACGAAAATTCTAATCGAACCTGGCCTCAGCGCTATAACACCCTGGACGGCGCGGCCCGGGCAGCCAATGCTGCAGGCGATACGGAATCTGCCGCACTTTGGGCTCGTCGGCTGATGGAGGCGGCGCCAGGCAACGAACGCGCCTTTACCGCGATGTAATCCGCCCCGAAACGATGGAAGCGCGTCAAAGGATGTCAGCTCCTGGAGCTGGTCGTAAATAACGTCTGGTTCCGGGATGGGAAAGCAGTAGAAGATCAATCAGACAGGAACGCTGTCTGATTGCTAAACGTCACATTTGGCAGTAACTCAAGGGAAGAGGGCATGAAGTATATTGTTTTTTTTACATTAACCTTCTTTTTTTAGCAGGTTACGCCCGGTGGAGACACGAAATAACCGCAGAGGCGATGACGGGATCGGGCCTCACGTTCCGTTTTAAATTGTAACCGCTCGCCAACGGTGTGGTCTCACTCCATTCAGTCAACCATCGAGTCAATTAAAGAAAAACAAGAACGAACAACAAGTTAAGACGTCCTTCCTGTCCCCTCGCCGTGTAACGCTCAGTCTCATCCTGTATCTCCCCGTAAACGCCAATTTTCTGACGAAACCCGCCTGATAAATCCGGAACCAGAACGCATATAACCGAAAACCGCCGCTGTAAGATTCGCTCGAATTCGTCAATAAATTGGTGCGAAACTATGTCATATTGCGGCAAAAAATTATCGAAGCATGGACTGCTGGTCGTAACTGCGGTGGTTCTGCTTTCGGGCTGCGGTCTGGACAGTTCCTCCAACGACAGCAGTACAACAGCACAATCCCGGGACACGAACGAGCCAACCGTTAAGATCGCCGGCGCTGCCATGAAGGGTGTCATTCAACAAGGCCTGGTAACCGCCAATCGCCTGATTTCCGACAAGGACGGCTACTACTCTCCCCAACGACAGGCCGCAAAGCCAGTATTGACTGCTGATGACGGCGGTTACGAGTGGCAGCTGCGTGGGAAGGCAGACGGCTGGGCTCTGGTGAAACTTCAGGCGGACGCTGGTACCCGCATGATCTGCGACGTTGTGCCTCAATGCGATCAGAGCGGAGCCGTGCCCGTTGCCTTTGGTCAGCCCATGGCACTGGATGGCAACTTCAGCCTGTACGGAGCCGGCGACCTGATCACAGAGACTGTTAACCTGACCCCGCTGACCCATCTGGCGGTAACTCTGGCCGAGCGCAGTGCCAACGGGCTTTCTCCGACGGCCCTGTCTGGTGCGTACGAGACAGTCGAAGGCTGGTTTGGCCTGGCTGCCGGTTCCCTGCGTCTGACGCCACCGGATCTGACCCGGCTGGACGAGTTAGGCGGCGTGTCTGCAGATGCCCTGCAGGTGGCTATCGCCAACGCCGCCTTCCTGGCGCTGGTGAACGACAGCGCACAATGGGACTCCATTTCCGATGTATTGAACAACGTGGCCACCCAGGCCGGCGAAACCGGCCAGATCAGCATGATGGGTGATGGCACTAACGTGGCGTTGGCAGATCTCATTACTGCCGCTGCGATCCAGGCCTCCGAGCTTCAGGCTACCGTAGATTCGAGCATCATCAGCCAGCGGCTGGTCTTGGTTGAGTACCGGGGCATTCAGCGCCTCAAGACCATTGCGGATGTCTATGGAGACAGTGACACCAGCGTTGCCGAAACCGATGACACTACCAGCGACACAACAGACGATGCCAGTACTGATACGACAACCGATAACACCAGCGAGAGCCCCGGCAACACGGAAGAAACCGCTGATACCGGGACCGACAGCACAGATGGCACTGTAGCTGACTCCGGAACCGGGACTGAAACCAGCGAGCCGCCAGCCACTGAAACGGTCCCGGAAGAGACCGTCCTGGAAGAAACCATTCCGGCCAACGCCGCCCGGCTGAGCTGGACCGCGCCGCTAACCCGCGTAAACGGTGACAGTCTGTCGATGGGTGAAATCGCCGGTTTTGAAGTGGTCTACGGTACTAATGCTGACACTCTGAACCAGAGCCTCGCCATTGGGGATGCCTCGGTTGAAGAGTTGCTGGTGGATGAGCTCACAGCGGGCACCTGGTATTTCGCCATTCGCACCCTTGATACCGATGGCAATCGCAGCCGCTTGTCAGAGGTTGTCTATAAGCAGATCTGAACCGATTTCCTGCAGAGTTTACTCTGCTCGGGAAAGAATTTTCTCCGCGCCCGCCAGCAAAGCCTTACTTTTGTAGGGCTTGGTGACCCAGGCTAAGACGCCATTTTCTTTTCCTCTTGCCTTCATCTCTGCGCTGCTCTGGGTGGTCAGCATGATAATGGGAATCTGGCTGAAATCCGGGTTGGCGTGGATTTTTTCGCACATGGTCAGCCCATCCATTTCGGGCATGTTCACATCGCTGATCACCAGCTTCACATCTTTGTTCTCGTCGAGCACTTCAAGTCCCTGGAGGCCATTGACAGCTTCCACAACCTGGTGGCCCGCTCCTTCAAGATCCGCCTTGAGCTGTACACGGATGATTTCTGAGTCATCCACTACTAAAATTTTAGCCATAGGTTAAGCACTCGTCATTCTGTCATTATGCGGTTTCGGCCTTCGCGCTTGGCCTTGTAGAGCAACTGGTCGGCGCGCTTGGTAAGCTGCTCAAGGCTTTCGTTGTCCTCGTGTGCCGAGACCCCGCCGCTCATGGTGACCTGCACCTTTTTGCCTTCCACATCCAGCGGCAAGGCCTCCACTTTTTTGCGGATTCGCTCCGCCAGCTTGGCGGCCGCCTGGGCGCTGGCCGTGACGAAGACCATAAACTCTTCACCTCCGAAGCGCACGGGAATATCGGTTTTGCGCACCTGCTCGAGTATCACACCGGCCACCTGCTTGAGTACCCGGTCCCCCACATCGTGGCCATAATTGTCGTTAAACGGTTTGAAATGGTCGATGTCGAACATGATCAGGGCCACGTCCAGCACGTCGCGCCGGTTGTGGCTGTTGATCAGGGCTTCCACCCGGTCCTCCATGTAGAGGCGCGTGAACAGGCCGGTCAGGGGGTCCCGAATGGCGGTCTCGTAGATGGCGCGGCTCTGGCGTTCGACGAGGTCTGCGCGTTCGCTGTTCTTTTCCGCCTCCACGACTTTGGTGCGGTCCTCCAGGATAACCAGCAAGCGCTTAACGACCCCTTCATAGACCACGGGCTTGTAGGAAATCTGCAGGTACTTGCCGCCCCGACTGCTTCCGTTGCGGTAAAAGTAGATCTGGGTGGGGAAGGTGTTGACCAATCTATCGAATTCCTTCTCGTCGTTGTCGAGGCTTAAGCCGATATTACGGACACCTTCAAGATCCTCTCTGGACAGGTCTTGCTTAATGGGATCGAACACAATTTCCCGGAACGGCCGGCCGGTGAAGTCGCCGCCGCCCAGCAACCAGATAAGGTAGCTGGAGTAGGTGTCTTCGATGATGCCATGTTCGTCCACGGTGAGAATGCCCAGAGGGATGTTGGCGAACACGCTGGACAGTTTGTTTTCCGTTTCGCGAAGCTCGCTGATGTCCTCGCCCATGAGGTAAAAAAGCTGGCCTTCTGCGCTGGAGGACAGGTCAATCCGGGACAGTCGCCAATAGAAGGGGCGTTCATCTTCGAGCCTCTTCCCCCCGGAGACCGCCAACTCAAAGCGGACGGCCTGTCCCGATGGATTATCCGTTAACTGCTGCAGGTGTTGCTGGAAGATGTTCAGAGTTTCCTGTTTGAATAGCCGGGAACACTCGGTGCGCAGCAGGTCTTCGGGATCGATTCCTAGTATCCGGGCGGCCTCGATGTTCCCGCGCAGGATCTCGCCGTGTTCGTTGAGGATCAGAAATACGCCCGGCAAACCGTCAATAATGGCCTCGGACTGGGCGTTGGCCCTTTCCAGCAGGTCAAGAATCTTGTGGGATGCCTGAATGTCCTGGTTCAGGTTGCTCATAAAAAGTCGAAGCCCTCGTCGTCGTCGTCATCACTTGCTCCGCGCTGTCCGAGTTCGTAATCCAGTAACTTTTCCAGCTTCCCGGCATCCATGACTTCGAACAACACGGTACCGGGCAGGCGGATGCCTTCTGCCTGCAGTACCCAATGATCGCTGAAGCGAATCAAGGGGCCTGAGGTGGCGCTGTAATCGGAAAAAACCTCATAAAGGCCGCGGGTGCACAGAGGAAGACTAAGCCCCAGGGAGAGATCATTGTCCTCGAAGATCTGCACCAGGTAGCCGGCAATGACATTGCACAGCTCCTTCACGAAATCGGTGGCCTGGGCGTCGCTGATATCCGCGGGTTTTTTGCCCCCATAAATGGGATAGGCGATGTTCTTGATGTCCTGGTAAGCGAAATGCAGTTTCAGGGTCATGCGCGCCGCATCCCCGCCCATCAGAATGAGGGACATCCAGTTGCCGAGCACGCTGCCTTCACGACGGTCAGCAGGCATTTCGGTCAACTCGAAATCATCCCGCCGGCTGTAGATCCGCACCCGTTCCGCTGCTGCCTCGCGAACCAGGGCGCGCAACTTTTCTTTTACCCTGGTGTTATTGTCTTCGACACTCAATGGGATCGCTTCCTCTGGAGTGAGTCGTTTGTTGAGGATAGACGGCCTGCAGCGAGACTCAAGTGCGACAGCAAAGTTTCGGATGGATATGCTTGAAACATATGGAGTGTCAGTCGACATAATCCCTGCCTGCTCCTGAATCTGGGCTAGACTAAAGTGGAGCTTCATTGACTCCTTATATTTTCAAGCAATCAACACGTTGTTATCGACTTATGTTCAGATCCAGCTTCGAGCGAAGAGTAGGCGTGGGTTTCGCCATTATCATTCTTTTGTTGGTTATATCCGGCGCATCGTCTCTGTGGTTGCTGGAGCGGATTAACACCTCCAGCCTCCGGGTGACCGACACGGCGGTGCCTGTGGTGAAAGGCAGCAACCAGGTTCAGATTCAGCTTCTTAAGCTGGCCAAGCTCAGCTCCCTGGCTTTCAACGGGACCACCGATGAGCAGCTGCTTGCCTACCAGAGCGATTTCGAAGCAGGTTTCGACACCTACGATGGCCTGTTTACATCGCTCAATGAGATCACGACGTCCTCTCCCGCCATGAGCGAATTGGTGGGGGAGGTTGAAAACAGTGATGCCCGGTATGGCCGGGCGGTCCGGGAAATGCTTGAGGCAAAGCTGAATGTGATTCGCAGGGGCGAGCAGGTCGCTGAAGAAGCCGATGCGCTTAATCGCCTGGTGGATCAGGTCGGCGGGGGGTTGGATAACATCGCCTACACCTACGATATTCCCGCGGATTTCCAGGACAAAATGAAAGAAGTGGAAGGCAATGCCAACTACGCCAATCAGCTGCTGCTCTCGACGGTTAAAACCATACGGGAAGTAGGGAATACGCCCGACCCCGGACGCCTGGAATCGGCAATCGACGATTTGCTGTTTGCGATTCGAGACTCGCTCCTTCGCCTGGATGCCGCGGGGCGGCTATTTGAGTCGGTTGATAAGGACGACTTGCTTCCCAAGGCGTACGCGGCTTATGACGCTCTGAAAGAGAGAATCAACCGGGACAATAATCTCGTCAGTCTCAAACGCCAGGAGCTGGCCAGCCGGGATCTGGCCCGGGCGAAGCTGGAAGCAGCAGACGAGGCGGTCAGTCGCGCCATTACCTCGCTCGACGAACTGGTTGCTTTGGCAAATGAGCAGTTCAACCAGCTTCAGGCCAATGTGTTTGGCACCCTGAACTTCGGTTTCAAGAGCACACTGGGTATTCTGGTTGTGCTCATACTGTTGGCTTCACAGAATTTCAACTCCATGCGCAAGGCCATCCGGCGCAAAATGCAGGACCTGGCTGAGCTCAATCAGATGGGCCACGCCCTGGCGGCGGCTCACACCCGAGACACCGCGTTGGAGGAAGTGCTGCAGCGAATGCACACCAAAATTGGCGTTTCCCAGGGCTCGGTGTACCTGATCAACGACGACGATGATCTGGAACTCAAGGGCTTTTTCCCGCCCAAGGCCGTTGAGGAGGGCGCCAAGCCCGCCAAATTCAACAAGGGCCAGGGTATCCTGGGTCGGGCAGCGGAGTCGCGCAAAATCACCTTCGTGCCCAATACTCTCAAGGACGAGCACTACGTGGTCAGTGAGAACGAGCCGGCGCGTTCCCTGCTCTGTGTCCCCCTGGTGGACAAGGATGTGCTGATTGGCGTGATCAATCTTTCGGGCGATGTCCGAAGCGTCAGCTTTGCCGACAGCGACTACGAGTTCGTGGCGTCCGCCGCCCATTCCCTGGTGACCACGATCAAGAACATCCGGATGCGTGAAACCATCGAGGACTACAGTCGAACCCTGGAGGAAAAAGTCCGCGAGCGCACCGCCGCCCTGCAACAGAAAACCCGGGATATCGCCAGCATGATGGCGAACATGCATCAGGGGCTCTTCACGATTACTGCGGACGGCACCATCCATCCGGAATACGCAGCCTTCCTGGAGAGCATTTTTGAAACCAGTCAGATTGCTCGCCGCAAATTCTCCGATTTCATGTTCAATAATGCGCGCCTGAGCAACGACGAAATCGATCAGTGCACGACAGCGGTGAACACCATCGTGGGCGAGGACTCGATGATGTTCGAGTTCAACTCCCACTGTTTGCCCAGCGAGATGACCATTGTGCTGGAGGACGGAAGGCACAAGATTCTGGAGATGGATTGGGATCCGATCCTGTCCGAGGACGACGAAGTGGAAAAACTCATGGTGGCGGTGCGGGATGTCACCGAGCTCAAGGCTCTGGAGGCCGAGGCAGCACGCCAGCGTCAGGAACTGGAGGTCATCGGTGAGATCCTCGGCGTCGAGGTTGAGAAATTTCGAGAGTTTATGGTGGTATCCAGGGAATTTCTCGACAAGTGCCGGACATTGATCGAACAAACCCCGGAGAAAGACCCGGAGGTGATCGCCACTCTGTTCCGCAATATGCACACCGTGAAAGGAAACTCCCGCACCTACGGCCTGAAACAGATCACCGAAAAAGTGCACGAGGTGGAGCAGGCCTACGAGAACCTGGGCAAGTACCAGGATATGCCCTGGGAACCGGAGAAACTGCTGGAAGAGCTGGACGCGGCGCAGTCAATCATCGACTACTACGGTGAGATCTTTGGCGGGAAGCTCGGGCGGGATGTCGAAGCCAGCGGCGCCATGGAGATTGACCGTGAGCGGGTTCAGCATTTGCTGGATGAGATCGGTGACATCGACACTCGCGGGGTGTCCGCGCAGGTACAGAAACTCATGCGCAACATCTATAGCACGCTGATGCAAGCGGAGGCCAAGCCCACCAGCGCCGTGATCCGGGACGTTATAGGCTCGGTCAATTCGCTGGCGCACGACCTGGAAAAGCCCGAGCCGAACATCGAGATCAATGATGGGGATATCTTCATCAAGCGCGAGATCTTCAGCACCCTGAATAATATTTTCATGCATGTGTTCCGTAACGCCATGGACCACGGTATCGAGAGGCCCGATGAGCGCCGGGAGAAAGGCAAGCCGGAAAAGGGGCGTATCAGCCTGGACGTCTCCGGAGACGAGAAACAGGTGGTGTTGGAAGTGCGTGACGATGGCCAGGGCATCGCCATCGACAAGATTTTCGAGAAGGCGGTCGAAAAAGGGCTCTGTGAGGCGAATGTTCCCCGGCCACCGGCCCGGGACATTGCCAACCTGATCTTCTCCTCCGGTTTTTCTACTGTCGAGCAGGTGTCCGCCATTTCCGGGCGCGGTGTTGGTATGGATGCAGTGAGGGAGTTTCTCCAGTCCCGGGGCGGCAAGATCGAAGTGGTTCTGGACCCGGGTGAGGAGGATGCCAACTTCCGCAGCTTCGTCACCCGGATCGTCTTGCCGGGGGAATATACCATCCAGTCAGCGCCGGGGTTCCGAGAGCCAGGCCAATGATCAAGAGATTTCTGTCATGAATGTGGATAAAGCAAAGAAACGTATCGCAAAACTCATTAAAAAAGGGGCCAGGGGCTACCCTCAGGTTTCGCTGGAGTACTTTGGTAAAACCTCTGATTTCGCCACAGAAGTGGTTGTGACCTTCACTCTGGAAGAGGGCGCTGAGCCCCAAACGCAAAGCATTGTGAGTGAAAGCGACATTCGAGAGGACGAGGCCATTCAGTCGGTTCTGGTAAGAATTATTGAACGCGCCGACGCGAATACCGTGACTGAAGTCGATGGTGTCTCGATCATTCGCTAAAGCCGGCACGACACATTGTTCAGGACGTGTCAGGACGCGCCAATCCCAGGTGCTCGCGCAGAGTGCGGCCCTGATAGTCGGTGCGGAATAAACCACGACGCTGTAGCTCCGGCACCACCTGTTCCACAAAATCCTCGATACCGGCGGGCAGTGACGGCGGCATCAGGTTGAAACCGTCGGCGCCCTCGTTGTGGAACCAGTGCTCCATGTTGTCGGCGATCTGCCGGGGCGTGCCTACCATGGTGCAATGGCCGCCGCCTGCGGCCAGCCGGCCCAGTAACTGGCGCAGGGTGGGTTGTTCGGTTTCAATAATGCGCAGGATGGTGCTGTAGCGCCCCTGCGGCCCGCTGAACGCTTCCAGGGGCGGCAGCGTTGGCACCGGCGCGTCCAGATCCCAGCCGGAACAGTCCTGTCCGATAAACAGGGCCAACTGGCGCAAAGACGCATCCGCGGGCAGTAACTCGTCCAGCTCACGCTGCTTCGCCAACGCCTCCGCTTCGGTGGGCGCCACGTAGGTGACCAGGCCCGGCATGATCGGCACCGTAACATCACGGCCAGCTGCTTTTACCCGCCGCTTGATATCACGGTAGTAGCTTTGCGCCGCCGGCAAATCGTAAGCCACCGCATAAATCGCCTCGGCGCATCGGGCCGCCAGCTCGCGCCCTGGCTCCGAGGAGCCGGCCTGAAACAGCACCGGATGCCCCTGTACCGGGCGGGGCACGTTCAGTGGTCCGTCTACCCGGAAAAACTCACCCCGATGGTTAATGGGCCGCACTTTGGCAGGGTCGGCGTAATGGCCCTGGCGATCAAACTTCAGGGCGTCATCGGCCCAGGAATCCCACAATCCCAGCACCGCCTGCACAAACTCGTCGGCGCGGCGATAACGCTCGGCGTGGTTGGGCATGGTGTCGTAACCGTGGTTACGGGCTTCCACATCAAACATCGAGGTGACCACATTCCAGCCGATGCGGCCGCCGGAGATATGATCCAGCGACGCAACTAAACGTGCGGCGTGAAACGGGGTGTAAAACGTGCTGGATACGGTGCTGATGAGGCCGACTTTTTCCGTCGCCCGGCTCATGGCGGCCATGGCCGTCAGCGGCTCCAGATAGAATGCGCTGCCGTCAGACACGTTGCCCGCCGAGTTGCTGTCGGCGAAGAATACCGCATCCAGCTTGCCACGCTCGGCGGTTTGCGCCAGGCGCTCGTAGTAACGGATATCGCCCAACTGCTCCACCGCCGACTGCGGGTGGCGCCAGGCAGCCCGGTGGTGTCCGCAACCCATCAGGAACAGATTGATGTGCATCATGCGCTGATTTGCAGGTGAGGCCGACATCAGTTTTTCACCAACCCGCCGTCGACGATCAGATTCTGCCCGGTTACCGACCGGGCCCAGGGCGAGGCAAAAAACAGCGTGGCGTCGGCAAATTCCGCCGGCGTGGTTACCCGGCGCAGCGGTGTGCTGGCGGCGATAAAATCAAACACTGCTTCAGGCGTGGCGGCAGAGGCATCGGTGGTGCGCAGCAGGCCACCGGAGACCATATTCACGGTGATGTTGTCTGGCCCCAGATCCTGCGACAGGGTGCGGGTGAGGGACAGCAACGCGGCCTTGCCTGCAGTGTAATCGTGATAGGGCACCACCGGGTTCTGGAACAGGTTCGTCCCCACATTCACAATGCGGCCAAACCCCGCTTCGCGCATACCTTCCAGCGCTGCCTGTATGGTATTCAACGCACCCCCCACGACGCCGGTAAACTGCTGGTTCAGATTTTCCCAGCTCAGTTGGTCCGCGCTCGGACGGCCATCGCCGTTGAATGAAAAATCTGGCAGGGCGTTGTTGATGATCGTGGTCACCGGAAACCCGAAATGCTCGCGGGCCTGGGCAAACATCGCCTGCACCGCCGCGCGGTCGGTCACATCGGCTTGCACCGCCAGCGCGCGTTCCGGGGCTTCGCCGGCCAGCTTGTGCGCCGCTTCGGCGCTGTTGCGGTAGTTAATCACCACCTTGGCGCCTTCGCGCAGGAACGCACGCACCAGATGCTCGCCCAAACCGCGGGCACCACCGGTTACCAGTACCAGCTGTTGATCAAGACGGACGGATTTGTACATAGACACCTCATGGCTGAGGCGAAGGTATGAAGTGACAGGTGCGGCACTGTATCTTAATCGCGCCTGCGGCTGACATCCCTTCGCCAGTGTGAACTGGATCAGGTTCAACGGGTGTGCTCTCAGCCCTGCAAAGCAGGACACCCCGAGTCGAACAAAAACCATAGCACAACAGTTGCGCGGGACACTAGATACCTGCAATTGACAAGTACCAACAGACTTCCTACTCTGTTGTCACTCCTGGGGGCGCCATTGCGATGGCTGAGACTCCGCACTTTGTGCGGTAACCCTTCGAACCTGATCCGGGTAATGCCGGCGAAGGGAAGGAAACGCCTGCTTTGTGCTTGCCTGTTTGCACCTTCCTTTTCCCGGCTGTCCCGGTGGTACGCCATCTTTGGCGATTTCGCTACCGCCTGCTACGGCAAGGAAGACAACCGATGTTAAGTTCCTCTACCGCCCTTGTGTGGCTGGTTTTGTTCGCTGCTCTGTTCGCCATACCCGGCCTGATTTACGCCCGTTACAAACAGGACAAACTGGACGATTTTCTGGCCGCCCGTAACAGCCAGTCCAGCTCCGCGACACTGCTGACATTGCTGGCCACCACCATGGGCACCTGGATTCTGTTCGGCCCGGCGCAGGCCGCAACCTGGGGAGGCATTGGCGCCGTAACCGGCTACGCACTGGGTGCGCTGGCGCCGCGGCTGATCATGATTCCCCTGGGCAAACGCATTCGCACGCTGATGCCCGAAGGCCACACCCTCACCGAATTTGTGCTCGGCCGCTATGGGCGGGTGATGTACGGTTTCGTGCTGGTGATCATGATTTTCTATCTGTTTATCAGCCTGACGGCCGGCCTGACCGCCATCGCCAAAATGGTGTCCCTGTTGGCGCCGGTTCCCCTGTGGCTAACCGCAACCATCGTGATGGCGGCCACCCTGCTGTACACCCTTTACGGCGGCCTGCGGGTCACCATTTTTACTGACCGGGTGCAGATGCTGGTGATTCTGCCGTTCCTAGTGGTGTTGATTGCTTTCGGCTGGCAAGCCACCGGTGGCCTGGCGCCGGCGCTGCAGGGCCTGCAGGAAAAAGCACCGCACCTGCTGGATCCGCTGGATATCAATGGTCTGAAATCCGGCCTGACATTCTTTATCGCAGTGGTACTGACCGGGCTGTTTTACCAGGGCACCTGGCAGCGTATTTTCGCCGCCCGGGATAACAAGGTCATCCGCAACGGTTTTATCCTCAGCGGCCTGCTGAGTTTCCCCATCATTTTTATCATGGGTCTGTTCGGGCTGGCGTTTGTGGGGCTGGGCTTGCCCGGCGATGGCTCGGTGGCGCTGTTCAGTGTGTTGCTCGCGGATGTGCCGGTGTGGTTCGCCATTGGCCTGCTGCCGTTCGGGTTGGCGCTGATCATGAGCAGCGCCGATTCCACCATTAGCGGTTTGACGAGCATCCTGGTGGTGGACCTGCGCCGGCTGCTGCCAAAGCTGAGCAACCATAACCTGCTGTCGCTGTCGCGCTGGCTGATTGTGCTGCTGTCGGTGCCGGTGCTGGTGGTGGCATCTCAGGGTTACAGCGTGCTGTACCTGTTTCTGCTGGCCGATCTGCTGTGCTGCGCAGCGGCATTCCCGGTGTTTTTCGGCTTCTACAATGCCCGCTACCAAAGCTACAACGCCGCGCTTAGTACCTTTGCCGGCCTGGTCGCCGGGCTTATGGTATTCCCGGCACCGGGCGCACCCCTTACCTACCTGTTGGAATCTTTCCTGCTGGCATCATTGGTGCCCATTGTGGTATCGCTGTGTCTGCTGCTGATGCCTAAAGGAATACTCTTCGACTTTTCCAGTCTGGCGCGGCGCGTGCGGACCCTGGAGGGGTAACGCACAGGTGCTTGCGATACGGAAGAAAACGACTAATCTTCTGTTTCGGCCTGCTTCCCTGAAGGGAAAGGTGCGCCAAATGTGGGCATGTTGGAAATCAAGGTTCAGAAAGGCGAGCAGCTCCGGATCTGAGCTGCTTACACTACGGCCTTGATTATCGTTTACCTGTTGCCTATGAACCGCATGGCCACCTTTCCATTATGGGCTGCGAACTTCATTCCTTGCCCCCCTCCACTTGTCGGGGCGAAAAAGCCGAGGCCGGAGTAATCCCCATTGCGAATATCGTTGTCGCACCCGGACATGGTGTAGGTGATGTTAAAGACGTTAACCGAAGAGGCCGGTGAGAGTGAGCGGGCCTGGGTTCCTAAAAGTTGGCAATCAAAATACTGGGCGGTCAATGAACCATCTGCGCCCACGGTTAGGACTACCTCTGATACACCCTGTTCATAATTACCAGAAGCTTCTGTCAGAGAGATGCCAAAATCGCTGACAAAGTTTTCCCGTTTCAGTGTGACGTCCGTATTAACTTCGCCCGCGGCGTCGACAGTAGAAAATGTAGCGGACCCTTGCGAGTTGATCGTCCCTCTTATCGCCCCCTCCCGAAGGTCCTTGTCCTCGAGAAAGCCTTTAGCTCTCGCGTCCGGCTGGAAGCCTTCATGGCCCTCGTCGAACTGGCGATAGTCGATACTGGCGCCGGTGATATTGGGCCTGTCAAATTCGAGCATTCCAAACGAAAGCCCCTCCCCCCGGAAGTCGATTGCAAGCTCGCCTGTTGGGCTAAGATAAGTGCGCGCGGTTTGTGATCCGCTGCCATTCACACGTGTTATCTTTGCGTCATATAAACCGGCTTTCAGTGTAGTGGCATCGCCACCTGAACTATCCGAGCCGCCGCCGCCTCCACCACCACATGCACTCAACACTAAACTAGCGCCGAGCACTGTTACGGCAAGACCTGAACCAGAAATCCTTTTAGGCATATTAATTATCCATGACGCAGAATTGGACAGGTTCCATATTTAATTATGGCCAGAATATAAGTTTAGATGGCCCGTTCCGTCGGGTCTGTACGGCAGCGTACACAAGGATATGCGGGGCGGTTTTAGTCGCAAAAGAAAAGAAAAGAAAGCGGCGAAAAAATCAAAAAAATTGAAACTGGGGTACCAGGAAATTAATCGAGGGAGAGAGATGGACCCCGGGTCTTGCCCGGGGTTTTTTGCTAACCGTTAATAATCCGTTAACGGGTTTTGATATTACCATCCGCGTCGGAAATCACGATTTCGACTCGCCGGTTCTGCTGACGCCCGCCGGCGGTGTCATTGGTGGCAACCGGATATTGCTCCCCGAAACCCTGCACCTCGATCCGGCTGCGGTCAACGCCCCTGTCGGTCAAGGCATCTTGCACGGCTTCAGCGCGACGCTTGGACAGCGACTGGTTGTACGACTCTTCACCGGTGCTGTCAGTGTATCCTTCGACGCGCACGCGACGGTCTTCATACTCAGCCATAAAATCCGCCAGGCGACCAACAGTTGCCTCACCGGCCGATTTCAGTTCAGCCTGGTTCAGGTCGAACAGGACATCACCAAGCGTCAGTACCATGCCGCGGTCGGTCTGCTCGGCCTGCATGGCTTCCATTTGCCGGCGCAGTTCTGCAGCCTCCTGCTGGGCAGTCTGTGCCTCCTGCTGAGCAGTCTGTGCCTCTGACGAGCGCATCTGCAACTGCAACTCCTTGCGTCGCTCTTCGGCGGAGGTGATTTGTTCCTGCAGCTCGGCACGTTCACCCTGCTCGCTGGCTATTTGTGCATGGCGGCTGGCAAGGTAGGCGGCATGCTCAATCTCTGCCGTGCTGGCACCGTCTTTCACTAAAGATTCCGCACGTGCGAGCTCATCCCTGGCGCTTCTCAGTTGTCGGTCGCCGCTGCGGGCAATGTTCGGATCAGTGCGAATTTCTTCGTAGGCCGCCTTTGCTTCATCGACCATCTGATTGTTCTGCGGCGTGCTGGCACATCCCGCTACAAGGATGGAAACGCTGACTGCCATGCCCAAAGTCGTGTATCGCTTATTCATATCAATCTCCTGTTTCAGCCGAGGGCGTTACTGGCTGTCATTCATGCGCTGGCGAAGGGATTCAATGCTCCTGTTGATCTCGTTCACGGCCTGTTTCGCTTTCGCCGTATCGGCACGCGCGCCTGCCAGTTGAGCATCAACGGATGCCTGCTCCAAAAGCTGCGACGCTCGCTGATAGTTCGCTTCGGTCATCTCTACATCCATCAGTTCCTCGGCGTCAGCGAGCTTGTTCTGGGCCTGGTTCAGAAGTATCGGCTCAAAATTTCTGGCGTCGGATGAAACCGCCTGCTGAATGGACGACTCTGCAGTCTGCTTTTGCCCGGTGGGTGGTTCCACGGAACCTGCGCAACCCGCAATAGCGATGGCGATGCCGGCAATTCCGGCGGCACCTAACATCGACGTATGTTTGTTCATGCACTATCTCCTTACAGTGAATAATAGAAGCCAGACTGTTCCTTTCTGTCAGTCCGCTTGCTGAGGTTTTGCAACGAACACGGAGGCGAGCACAGGGTATTGGTCAGCCCAATACCCTCGCCTTCCTACCTATAAAGATAGCAGCCAAATAGATTGTCAACATGAATGTATTGAAATGAAAGCAGAACGCCGGGAATAGATCTCTCTTGGGAATATCCCGACCGTGGGGATGCAAGGGGTGCGGCGTTGGTCTGTTTGGTGGGGATTACTACGGTTTCACTGAAAAGCCTGACCTTACTGTTCAGAGAGCGAGTCGAGGGTTTCCAGATAATTTTGCGTCCACTCCTGGATGCGTCCGGACTGATTCATCTCCGAGAAAGCCCGGTCGAACTCGGAAATCAGCGCCTGGGCCTCAGGCCTTGTTTTCGGAACCATCACGTGGAGAGAAATCCGTTCGACCAGAAACGGCAGTTTCCGGATATTGTCCGCAGACAGGTCGATTTGGCGAATAACGTAGTTGGCCACGTATTGATTGATCTTGATGAAGTCAACGCGACCGACCGCCAGCATCTTGAAGCAGCTTTCCAGATTCGCGGCTGAGAGCCGGGCAATCTCGCCGTTTGATCGCATCTCCGATAACGCTGAACCGTCAGCGAAGCCAAGCGGGTTGCAGTATTTTCGTCCTTTCAGTCCTGCCAGCGAATGTGCATCGATCTTTGAATCCGCCATTACATACGCGTAGCTATCAGCTTTGAATACGGGCACAGAAAACAGATACACGTCCTTGCGGTCGGGCGTCTCGATGTAGGGCAGAATGGCGTCGTACCTGCCATTCAGGGTCTCTCGATAAGCGCGGTTCCAGGGGCGAACGTCAGTGGTGGCATTCCGTCCGCTGGCTTCAAAAATCCGGCTGATGAGATACGGGCCGAGACCTTTGGACGGCAGATAGTCCGCGGCAAACGGTGCGTAGTGCGGGCCGGTCACCAGCTTTAGCGGCTCTCTGATCTCCGATGTGTCTGCCAGAACTAGTGCCGGCATGAAAAGCAGAATCAAAAGACATAACGTCCGCACGCGAACGTGATCGGTCATTTGCCACTGCATGTTGTTTAGCCTCTTTTAGAGTTTTGCTTAGGTTTTGCTTAGGTTTTTTGGAAAACAGACCTTTTCCGGTGCTTGCCGCCAGAGTTCTGTATTCTAGCAGCTATTCACACCCCCACCCGATCCCGCATTGCATAATACCAGGCACCTATGGCGGTCAACGGCACCCGGAGCAGGCGCCCGCCAGGGAACGGGTAATGCGGCAGGCTGGCGAAGGCGTCGAAGCGCCCGGCCTGGCCCTGAATCGCTAGCGCCAGGGCCTTGCCTGCCACGTGGGTGAAGGTAACGCCGTGGCCCGAGCAGCCCTGGGAGTAGAACACGTTATCCTGCAGGCGGCCCAGTTGCGGTAGCCGTGACAGGGTGAGCAGAAAATTGCCGGTCCAGGCGTAATCCACTTTGACCGAGGCCAGTTCGGGGAAGGTTTTGACCATGTTGGGGCGGATCAGCCGTTCGACGCTGTCCGGATCGCGGGCGCCATAGACCACCCCGCCGCCATAGATCAGGCGCTTGTCGCCGGAAAGTCGTTAATAATCAAGCAGGTAGTTGCAGTCTTCCACGCAGTTATCGTCCGGCAGCAATCGGTTTGCAAGGGCATCACCCAAGGGCTCGGTGGCGAGGATCTGCGAGCCGCAGGGCATGGATTTGGCGCCCAGTGCTGGCGCTAGCCCGCCCAGATAGGCATTGCCCGCCAGCACCACAAAGGCCGCGCGCACCTCACCCTGGCCGGTTTTTACGGTGGCGGGCTGGCCCGGAAGGATCTGCGTTGCCGCCGAGTGTTCGTAAATAACGCCGCCGAGGGACTCCAGTGCCGCCGCTTCGCCGAGGGCCAGGTTGAGCGGGTGGATATGGCCTCCGGTGTGGTCAATGGCACCGCCGATATAACGCTCGGTGCCCACGCGGCGGCGAATGGCAGTCTGGTCCAGCAGCTCCAGCTGGTCATAACCAAACCGGCGCCAAAGCGCGTGCTGGCTTTCCAGATGGCCAAGCTGACGTGGGGTCAGGGCGGCAAAAATACCGCCCTCCTTGAGGTCGCACTGGATGCCGTAGTCCCGCACCCGCTGGCGGATAATCTGGCCGCCTTCAAAGGCCATGGCGGCCAGCAGGCGCAGATGGTCCGGCGTGGTCTGGCGTTCGATACTGTCCAGGTCTCGGCTGAAGCTGTTGACGATCTGGCCGCCGTTGCGGCCGGAGGCACCCCAACCGACGGTTGCTGCTTCCAGCACCACCACTTTGAAGCCCACCTCCGCCAGAAATAACGCGGTGGATAATCCCGTGTAGCCTGCGCCCACCACGCACACGTCGGCCTCACACTGGCCCTGCAAGGTCGGGCGTGCTGGTGCCGGATTGGCAGAGGCGGCGTAATAAGAAGGAACCGGGGAATACTGGGTCATGGTCGGGCGCCAAACGGATTAGCAGAATGTGTGGGAGTGTGCCGCGCTGGCAATGCGCCGCAATAGCGGGCCGCTGCGCCAAGTCTATGCCAGCACACCGCGTTCGGGAAGACAGGTTCTTTTACCTATATCAGCAGCGGGGATTGCCCGCGAAACTGCTGCTATGATTGGCCATCTCGGTCACTTTCAACGTCACTTTCAACCTCACTTTCAACCTCACTATCACGATCGCCTGCGAGGCACCTATGACCCATCCCGTTTGTTCTTCGACTCCCACGGATCAGGCCGGTTGGCAGGCCCTGGCGCAAAGGCTCACCATTGAGGGCCGCGCTTACGTGAAGGGCGACTATCAATGGGCACGAAATGGCGAAACCTTTGCCTGCATCAGCCCGATTGACGGCCGCGAGCTGGCAAACGTGGCCAGCTGCGACCAGGCGGATGCCGACCATGCGGTTGCTGTGGCACGGGGCGCTTTTGAAAGCGGCGTGTGGAGCCGGTTGCCGCCCAGCGCCCGCAAAGCCGTGCTCGTTCGTTTCGCGGATCTTATTGAAGCCCATGGTGACGAACTGGCACTGCTGGACACTCTGGATATGGGTAAGCCGGTGGCCCACGCCCGCGCCGTTGACGTGCCCGCGACCGCGCGGGCCATACGCTGGACCGCTGAGGCCATTGATAAGGTGTACGGCGAACTCGCGGCCACGCCCCACGACCAGATCGGGATGATTTCCCGGGAACCCATGGGCGTGGTGGCTGCCATCGTGCCCTGGAACTTTCCGATGATCATGGCGGCCTGGAAAATTGCCCCGGCGTTGGCGACGGGCAATTCGGTGATCCTCAAGCCGTCGGAGAAATCGCCGCTGACGGCCATTCGCCTGGCCGTCTTGGCCACGGAAGCGGGCATCCCGGACGGCGTATTCAATGTGTTGCCGGGCTACGGCCACACCGTGGGCAAGGCACTCGCCCTGCACATGGACGTGGACTGCCTGGTGTTCACCGGCTCCACCAACGTCGCCAAACAACTGATGATCTACGCCGGTCAGTCCAACCTGAAACGGGTATGGCTGGAGGCCGGTGGCAAGAGCCCCAATATCGTGTTTGCCGACGCACCGGACCTGAAGAAAGCCGCCGCGGAAGCCGCCACCGCCATTGCCTTCAACCAGGGTGAAGTGTGCACCGCTGGCAGCCGGTTGCTGGTGGAAGACTCCATTCGCAGCGAGTTCATCGGTCTGGTTTGCGAGGCCCTGAAAACCTGGCACCCCGGCCACCCGTTAGACCCGGCCACAACCTGTGGTGCCATCGTTGACCAGGCCCAGCTGGACCGCATCATTGAATACATCGGCATCGGCCAATCCGAAGGCGCCAGATTGGTGGCAGGGGGCAAGCGCGTGATGGAAGACACCGGCGGCCTGTTTATTCAGCCCACGGTATTTGCGGGCGTGACCAACCACATGCGCATCGCCTCAGAGGAAATCTTTGGGCCGGTGTTGTCGGTGATTGGCTTCCACACCGCCGAGGAGGCCATCGCTATTGCCAACGACTCCATCTACGGCCTCGCCGCCGCTGTATGGACCGCCAACATCAACACCGCTCACAAGGTCGCCAAGGCCTTACGGGCTGGCAGCGTCTGGATCAACCACTACGACGGCGGCGACATGACCGCGCCATTTGGTGGCTTCAAGCAGTCCGGCAACGGCCGCGATAAGTCGCTGCACGCCTTCGACAAATATACCGAGTTAAAAGCCACCTGGCTGATGCTCGAATAAACCTTACACGGTGTGCAGATACCAGAGGTACTCCAGGTCCGAGATGGTCATCTCGAACTCGGTCAGTTCGTGCTCCTTGCAGGCCACAAACACGTCCAGGAACTCCTTGCCCAGGTAGTCCGTCATCACCGCTGACTGGCTCAGCTCTCGCAATGCGTCCCGCAGGTTGTTCACCAGGCTGGCTTCGTGCTGTTCGTGGGCGTTACCCACCGTCATCGGCGGCGGCTCAATCTTGTTGGTAATACCGTAGTGGATACCCGCCAGCACCGCCGCCATCAATAGGTAAGCGTTTGCGTCGGCACCAGCTACCCGGTGTTCAATGCGCAGTGCGTCCGGATCACCGCCCGGCAGGCGCAGGGAGGCTGTGCGGTTGTCCACACCCCAGGTTGGTGCGCTGGGCACGTAATACTCCGGGCTGAACCGGCGATACGAATTGATGTTGGGGCAGAACAGCGCCATGGCGTCGTTCATAGTGACCGCCAGCCCGCCCAGGGCCCAGCGCAGTCTGTCGTTGGGCTGTTCAGCGTCACCGGCAAAAATATTGCGGCCGTCCCCGTCCACCAGGCTCACATGCACATGCATGCCGCTGCCCGCCTGATTGTGGTAAGGCTTGGCCATAAAGGTGGTGTCCATTTCATGGTCGTAGGCCACGTTCTTGATCAGCCGCTTGAGCAGCGTGGCATGGTCGCAGGCCCGCACCGCATCATCCACGTAATGCAGGTTGACCTCGAACTGGCCGGGGGCGGATTCCGCCACCAGGGCATCCGCTGGTAACGCCTGTTCACGGGCGGCATCCAGAACGTCGGCCAGGAATTCGGCGTACTCGTCCAGGTCATCAATGGAATAGGCCTGGGTACCCGCCGGGCGCTTGCCGGAAATGGGCGACTTGGGCGGCTGGGGGCGGCCGGCCAGGTTCTCCTGGTCAATCAGGTAAAACTCCAGTTCATAGGCCGCCACCGGCGTCAGCCCCAGTTCGTCGAAGCGTTTGACGATGTTCTGGAGCACCACGCGCGGGTCCGCGAAAAACGGCGTGTCACGGTCCAGTTCATACATGCTGAGCAGCAACTGGGCCGTCGGGCGTTTCTGCCAGGGCTCCATGGTCAGCGTGTCTTCCACGGGCAGGCAGACCCGGTCAGCCTCGCCGATATCCAGGCCCAGGCCGGTCTCTTCCACGGTGGTGCCCTGAATGTTCAGGGCGAAAATGGAAGCGGGCAGGGCAATGCCCCGTTCGAATACCTTGGCCAGGGCTGACGGGTCCACCCGCTTACCGCGAACAATGCCATTGATATCCGGAATCAGCAGATCCACAAATTGCAGCTCGGGATGCGCCTGAATAAACGCGTCGGCGCTCACGGAACCAGTACCCATAGGGAAGCCTTTCAGAACTGAAACAGGCCTGTGGCGCAGAGGGCGGCACAGGAAGATTTGCAAAGGCACGTTGGATGCGCGCCTGAATTCTCCTTTATCCCGCGTTTCGGTGTTTTTGGCAAGATAGGCACATACCGTATTGGACGCCAGACGCTTCAGCGCAAGCGCCTTTAAGTCCTTTCGGTTACCCTTGATTAGGTCCATAATGATAATTACACGCATTGAAATCACAGATTACATTGATGTCGATGCACTCGAAATCAGAGGTCAATAGTATGAGCAAGAGCCAAGACAGCAAAAAAGATAGTAAAAAGAAACCGCTTTTAACCGCGAAAGAAAAGAAAGCGGCGAAAAAATCAAAGAAAAACGAAACGGACGTACTGGGACATTAATCGAGAGAAGCCACCAAATTAATGCGGTGGCTTTTTTATATCCTGAGTTCACGTAATAAGTGCAGCACCCGTTTTTCTGGGGGATCATTCCCGCGCCAGGATTAACCCATGACAGGCACCACTGACAGCGAGCAGCAACTCCTGGGCCTGCCCCGGCAGTTTCTGCAATTCTCGCACCGGGTTTTACGCAATTTTCTGCGCAATCATGGGATCTTGCTGGCGGGCGGGGTTGGTTATAACGTACTGCTGTCGGCTGTGCCGATGCTTGCCGTGCTGGCGGTATTGCTTACCCGCGTGGTGAACGAAGAGCAGTTGCTGGAAGTCATGGCAGTGCAGGCAACGCATTTCGCCCCGGCCCATGCCGACCTGTTACTCGATGCGGTCCGGGCTTTTATGGAGTCCCGGGATATCATCGGTATTGTCGGCCTGCCGGTAATGCTGTTTTTCAGCTCGTTCGCTTTTCGTATGCTGGAAGATTCCATTGCGATCATCTTCCACCGGCCGGACAACCCCCATCGCAGCTTCTGGGTGTCTGCCGTGCTGCCTTATGCGTTCATCCTGATACTGGGCGCCGGCCTGCTGGCCCTGACCCTGCTGTTCAGCCTGATCAACGCACTGTATGAAGCCCCGGGTCTGATTCTGTACCTGATCAGTTTCGTTGGTGTATTTGTTCTGTTCAGCGCCATCTACAAGGTTCTGCCCATTGTGCGCATCTCTCCCCGGAGGGCCCTGGTGGGTGGTCTGGTTGCGGCCATTCTCTGGGAAGCTACCCGCTTTCTGTTGATGTACTACTTTCTCAATATATCCTTCGTCAATGTCATTTATGGCTCCCTGGCCACCATCATTGTGATATTGGTCAGCCTGGAAATTGCTTCCATTATTTTGTTGCTGGGTGCCCAGGTGATCGCGGAGCTGGAACGGAGCGAGCTGCTGGGCCTGTCCTGGTACGTCTCCCCAGAGGGAAATACAGAATGACATACAAAAGCACTTATACCCAATGCGGTACCGAGCAACTAAACTCAAGGGTCAGTTGCATGGCCCACAATCGGCTCAAGCACCGCGGGAATCACGCTTACGGTCTCCAACCGGTCGGGGAAAAGGAATATGCGACGCTTCATACGACATCCCACCGATTTTCCAATTCTTATATTCTCAATGGGTAGCTCCCATGGCGACAAGGCCAGTCTGTGCGACATTAGCCTGAGCGGCCTGGCATGTAGTCTTCAACGAGAGTATTGGCCTGATGCTCCGGTAGCACTGGCAATCCCTTCAATACAAAAGGATTGCCGATTCTCGGGCCGGGTACTGAGATGCACCCGCTGTCCAGGTGGGTACCGAGTTGCGATCACGTTCAGCGATGAAGCAGAGTCCTTTAAAAGGAAAATGGTGGAGCAGGTCTGCCAGATAGAGCACTATCGCCAGGAACTCCGCAGGGATGGGCGTGAACTTGACAGCGAAACCGCGGCGAGAGAATGGATCGAGCGCTTTGGTAGCGAGTTTGCTGAAATTTTTTCGGGTTAACTAGTGGGTGTTTTGGTACTCGTCGGCTGCCGCTGCCAGAGTCCGCACCCGTTCAAAATCCGCCTCACTGAACACGCCGTTCGCCCCGGAAATGGCGGCCAGTTTCATCCCGTGGCGAAGGCCCAGTTTGTAGACCTCCTGCACTTTTTCCCACTCGATATTCCGGCCTAGCGTGAAGTTCTCGAAGCGTCCTTCCAGCGTCAGCACGATAGTCTCCGCCAGGCAGGCGTAGGCAATGCCTTTGGGCAGGCCAATATCCTTCATGTGTACGTCACCCGGTAACTGGATTTCGCCGGATTCGATCACCAGAACATCCGGGCGTTTGGCGACGTCCTCAGCCGAGATATCCAGTGGTCGTGCCACGTCCGTGATGACGCAGCCGGGTTTCACTTTGGTGATATCCAGGATCTTTTTCCCGGCGCCGGAGGTGGCGGTAACAATTATGTCCATATCGGCCAGATCCCGGTCGGCAGAGCCTGCAACGTGAACCATGGCTCCCGGGGTTTCCTGTTCGATGCTTTCCTTCAGCGCCAACAGCTTTGCTGGCTCCGGGGCGGCCAGATAGATTTCATCCACCGCCTTGGCCAGCAGCCGGGCACACACCGAGCCGATGGCGCCAGTCGCTCCCACCACCATGGCTTTGCCTGCCACCTTGCCGCTTTCGCCAACGTGTACGCGGCCTATTCGCTTAACCGCATCATGCGCGGCCCAGAGTGCGCCCGAGGCGCTGTAGCTGTTGCCCGTGGTGATCGGCAGAGGCGCACGCTTGGCCACGGTAACGCCGGCATCCCCCACGACCTTGGTGAATGCACCCAGCCCCATGATCTGAGCGCCCAGTTTTTTGGCCATTTTTGCCGCCGCCAGCAACCGGCTGTAGGTAAACTCAGGGCCATGCGCCATGATTTCCCGGGGTGTGCCGCCAACCGTGATCATCCAGCCCTCGGCTTCATCGCCGGTTGGTGATTTGATGCCCGAGACCTTGCAGTAGATAAACGGCGGCGTATAGGCCACGGCTTTTTCCACCAGGTTCATCACCACCGGTGGCGAGACACTGGCAATCCAGTCGAGGGGAGGGGTTTTGGTCAGGTATTGCTGGGACAACGGGTGGATCACAAAGGCAAACCGGTTTACCCGGCGATAGCCCCGGGGGTAGAGGATCCTGGGCTCGATGCCCAGGGTCTGGATGACATCCAGGTAGTCGTCCGGGCCGAGCTGCTCGGGGGTTCGTGCCAGCGCCGCGCTGATCATGGCTTCCATGATGTTCGTGCCGACCGGTCGCCCCTCCAGCCACGGGCTATAATCCACAACCATGGCTACCCGGCGGGAACGCATCCAGTCCATTGCTGATTCGGTCACACGCGACGTGATGATGGTCTTTCCGTCCAGCTGCTTCTGACTGAAATGTTCCAGGTCACCAATAGCGGCGACGATAACGTGCGCCTCTTCAACGGCATGGTCCAGGGAGTTTTTCACCAGCCCCTCGCCCAGGCGATAGAGCGGGTTCCGTAACATCGCTTCCACCGCTTTGACCGCAATGGGTCGAAACATCACCGGCGCAGTGATGGACGTGTAGGTTTCCAGTTGCTTGAGCGAGGTGAGTATTCGCGGTACACCAAAATCGGTGTAGGGGTCTGCAAAAAAGAGGTTTTCCGTATGCTCCGACAGGGATTTGGCAATACGGTAGCTGGCCCGGCCACTGATGCACAATACCCGGGCATTGTCGAAGAAGTGGCCCAGTTCGGACTGGGTATGGCGCACTGCCCATTCCTGAAGGATGCCTCTCAGCCCGGCCCCGGTCGTGACCGGCTTGTCCTGCACACATGCTTCGAGCCGCGCCGTATCAGGATGCTCAAGCTGTTCCCGGCCGACCTGATAGTGATCGTGAATCATACTCAGGCCGATGGCATCCGCCTGTTCATGAACTGACTCCAGCAGCGATTCGGCGCGGGAAAGGTCACCGTCAGATCCCAGCCGTATGATGTGGAAGGACTGTCCCAGAAACTCTGTTTCCAGATCGTAATCGTATTCGGAAGATCCCTGGCTGACACTGACCACTGTTTTCATTTGTCGACCCTGTCCGATCATTGTTGTTATCTCCTTCAGCGTAGATCACAACAAGGTTGTCTGCCTTAGCACAGGTCGATTTCCGGTCCTTTACTGAGGGGCTACAAGTTGCCCTGAAACGACTCAGCTAACGGTTCGCGACTCTGATACTTGCGCGGCAATCTGATCCAGGTGCACCTCGCATGTACCGCAACAGCCGCCCCAAATGTCCATGTGCGGGTAGCGCCTGGCAAGATTCCCCATCAACATCCCCAATTCATGTGGGTCACCTTCTTCGAGATGGCCTAGCCTGCAGAGTGAGATTTTTTCCATTTTCGATGCGTTGGGCCTGATGCCTCGAACGCGTTTGATCCAGTCACCTGCTTCCAGGCATGGTTCGAACTCCAGCGGATGTGAGCAATTGAGGGAGTAGAATTCGGGCGATCCATTGGTCTCGGTGTCGATGGTGGTAACTGCCTCCGCCAGCGTGGGGCCGGAGTTCAGCCTTGACGTGCCATCAACGCTCAGTGATATGGCAAGTGGTACCCCGATTTTATTGGCGGCGCGAGCAACACCAATGGCTTCGGCAACATTGTTGAACGTGAATGCCCAGGCAAGGTCGACATTGGCTTGCTTCAGTGTGGAAAGTTGAACTGAGTGATAGTCCTCGGCTTCGTCTACGGTAATGGTGCGATTTGTTTCGTAGGCATCACCGCGTGGGCCGATGAATCCCTGCACAAGTATGGTGGGTATGTCTCCCTCGTATTCCCCGGCGATTTCTCTCAGAAAGTCGATTGATTTCAGGTTGGCTTCGGCCAGTCCAGCTGGCGAATAACCCAGGAGATTGCCCCAATCCGGGCTTGCGCGATAGTCGAGTCCACCCATGAGTGCAGACGTTTTGTGCTTTGCCACCACATCCAGGTAGCGACGATACATGCCCCGCATATCCGCCATGGCCTTCGGATTGTCCAGTAATGGATACATGGCGAAGTGAGGCAGCTCATGCCCCCATTTGTACATGATTTCGGTTTCAATACCGCCTTCCGTGAGATAAACAGTACCGGCTTTTTGTGCTGGAAAATGCTTTGCGCTCATCATGCTGTCCTCCTGTTTCCAATATTGCACAACAACTAGGCGGCACCGACAAACGACAATTTATGCAGTTAGGTGTTAGTATTTCTAACACCTCTGCCCGGCGTCTTGCGCGTATGAGAAAACACCTGCCCTCTCTGAACCAGCTAAAGGCATTCGAAGCCACTGCCCGGCACCTAAGCTTCAGCGAGGCCGCGCAGGAATTACACGTCACCCATGCCGCGGTAAGTCATCAGGTAAAAGCACTTGAGAATTTTTTGCAGTCCCGCCTTTTTGTTCGGATGACGCGTTCAATAAAGCTCACCGGTCAAGGCGAGGCGCTCTTTCTGGAGACGCGTAAAGCCCTGGATATCATCGAAGCGGCCGCGACCGGCTTCTTTGAAAATAGACTCTGTGGAGTGCTGAAAATATCAGTGGCGCCATCGTTTGCTAACCGCTGGCTTCTGCCCCGGCTGGTCCTGTTTCGAGCAATGTACCCAACCCTCAATGTTGAAGTTCTGCCCGCCATTGAACTGAGTAAACTGTCGGAAAGCGATGTTGATCTTACGATCCGGCACGGAAGCGGGAGCTGGCCTGGATTGACGTCGGTCGGGCTTTTTGACGA
>Ga0307971_1000156_pt1 | contig 38600 bp, 37 predicted proteins | sample OrgLakmetagen714_FD_201820 | JGI IMG/M metagenome (GOLD analysis project Ga0307971, IMG submission 201820) | Saline water microbial communities from Organic Lake, Antarctica - #714 | ecosystem: Environmental > Aquatic > Non-marine Saline and Alkaline > Saline | place: Antarctica: Organic Lake... | reverse complement strand
TGCAAGGCGGTTGCGGCCAATGGCCATCCCACGGTGAAACTGTCGGACAATCCGTGCAAGGCCATGGGGCCGCAGCAAGAAATAGCACGATACCGGCGGGTTTTCGGTGTAGGCGAACAAAAGGAAATGGACGTGATCGTCTAGGCACCGAGGCCCTGAGTCAGCGCACGACGAATTCCGCGTGCAGCGCCCCGGCGGCCTTGATGCTTTTCAGAATGTCGATCATGTCGCGTGGCGCGACGCCGAGGGCGTTGAGACCCGCGATCACCTCCGAAAGCGACGTTCCGGGCGGCACTTCCGCAAGGCCTATGCCCGGCTCTTCCTCGATCTCGGCCTCGGTGCGGGGGACCACGACAGTCTGGCCGCGGGCGAAAGGGTTGGGTTGGACCGCAAGCGGTCTTTCCTGGATGCGCAGCGTCAGGTTGCCTTGTGACACGGCGACGCGTGAAATACGAACCTCCTGTCCCATCACGATCGTTCCGGATCGCTGATCGACTACGACACGCGCCTTGCGCTCCGGCTCGACAAGAAGGTTTTCAACCTGTGCAAGGGCATGTGCCGGCGATGGCGTGCGCATCCCTGCGATATCGAGGCGCACGGTGCCCGAATCGAGCATCGCGGCCACGCCGCGCCCGACGGCACCATTGATCACTCGCTCGATCCGTGCGGCCGTGGTGAAATCGGGTTCCCGCAAGGCAAGTCGGATGACATCGAGATCGCTAAAGTCGAATGCGATCTCTCGCTCGATGCGGGCACCCGACGGGATCGTGCCGGATGTCGGAACGCCCTGGACGACGCCACCCGCCTCTCCTTCGGCCGAGGCGCCCCCCGCGATGATGGTCCCTTGCGCCACGGCGTAGATCTGACCATCCGCGGCATTGAGAGGCGTCATGACAAGCGTGCCGCCAAGCAGGCTCTTGGCGTCTCCGACGGCAGAAATCGTGACGTCGATCTGCCCGCCAACTCGCGCGAACGGGGGAAGCTCTGCAGTCACGAAAACCGCGGCGACGTTCTTCGGACGGAACTGCTCGCCCGAAATGTTCACTCCGAGACGTTCCAGAATGTTCGACATGATCTCTTCGGTGAAAGGCGAATTCCGCAACCCGTCGCCGGTGCCGTTTAACCCCACGACGAGTCCGTAACCGACAAGATCGTTGCCGCGGACGCCGTCAAACTCCACCAGATCTTTCAGACGCACCGGACTGGCGGTGCCGGGCAGGGCGATGGAAAATGCGGCGACGAACAGGAGCAGCCATCGCAATATGATCAAGGGACTGGTCATGACAGGAAGTTCACGAGGCTAAGACGCGCTGACCGCGCCGTCAGTGTGTAAAGGGTTTCCAATTGAGACTGCACCTGTTCAAGCTCCACCGCGGTTGAGGGTATGTCCACGGAAATCAGATCGTTTCGGGCGATGTTCAGACTGGTGAGCCCTGCGGAAATGCGGCTTTCGGCCTGTGCAATACGCTCTTGTGCAAAGCCGAGATTGGCGCGCAGCCCGGTCAGGCCGGTCTGTCCATTCAGGAGCATTTCGCCAGCGGACCCGATCAATTCCCGGCGGTCTTGCTGGGACAGTTCAAGCGAGGCATCGTCGGCGATTGCGATCAATGCGGTCTGCTTCATGACGTCGCGCACCGCCGGATCGTCGGCTCTGATATCGAGCGCGACCGACTCGCCCGCGCCCAAATCACGGGGTGTCAGGCCGTCTGTTCCACCCTTGTAGACCATCGTGGCGAACCCGCCCGCAGGGTCGTCAAAGAACGTATCCAGTCTGGCCCGGATGTCACTCGTATCCGTCGCACCGGTAAGGGCGCTTTTCAAGGCACCCAGAAGGACATCCGCAGACGCCATCGGTGCCGTGTCGGTCTTGTTTCCGGCAAAAAGGGCACGCCCTGCCACGTCGCTGTTGAGCGCCCCGGTGATCGTTTCGAGAGCGCTACGGGCTTCGTTCGTCACGGTCGAGATCTGAACGCCGCCGGCGGTGAAGCCGGCTGAAAGCGCGTTCGTGGCAAGGTCGCCGGTCGTGGCTTGCACCCGGTCAAGTGATGTCTGCATCACCTCGGCGTCGGTCGTGGCAACACGCGCCACGTCCCTTCGGGCGTCAAGAACACTCAAATCACGCTCCACATCGGCGAGCTGCAGGAGATTTCCGGACAGGTGACGCGGAATATCGGATGCAACTCCGCTCGAGAGTTCCTGGGTCAAGCGGTCCATCTGCCGGTTCAGCTCGACGCTTTGGCGGCGCAAGGCAAAGCTTTGCGCCATGTCGCCTATGGATTGCAATGGCATGATCAGATCCTCAGCAGTGTTTGCATCATCTCGTCGATCGTCTGGATCATCCGCGCATTTGCGGAGAACGCCTGCTCGACAAGCAGAAGGCGTTGCATCTCGGCGTCGGTATCGACGCCGTTTTCGAGTTGCAGGGACCGAAGCTCGGTCGCTTGCGTGGTCGCGAAGCTGACCTTTTCATCAGCAGAAAGCCGGTCATTGGCGATCCGGCCGGTGACATCGGCGAGATGATCGGAACTGCTGCGTGTCACAAGTCCGGGTGAGGTTGCACGCGGCATGCTCAGCGCGTCGCTCAGCTTGTCGAGAAAACCGGCATTGCCCACCGGACCGGGGGTTGCGGCCCCCAATCCGTCGCGCATGCGAAAGACAGCGCCGCCCTGATCCGGATCGACCGCCGCGTTCAGGCGGATGCGACCCGCGAGACCGACCTCGTTTGCGGGATCAAGAGCCATGTTCGCGTCGGTGAACAATCCCGGGGCACCGGGCGCGAGGGTCCCGTCGAGACCGGGCGCGGACAGACGTTCCACAAGGTCCCGGGCGACGGAATCGACCGCCGCCTGGGCGTCCACGCCTGCCCTGTCGCGGTTGTCGAAGAGCGCGGCAAGTCGCCCCCCCGCCAGCGGACCGTTGGCATCCGTACGCACGGCCTGTCCGTCGATCCGGATACCCGACAAAAGGCCGTTTTCCTGCGTCATGTGAGCTGCAACAATCGGCGATGCGTCGAAGTCGAGTGTCGCCGCACGCCCGTCCAGCAGCAACGCGCCGCCTGTCGTGACGAGGGCTATCTTGTCGTTGTCCCGAGGCAGTTGCCGGATCGGAACGATCTCCGCGACGCTGTCGACCACGCGCTGACGCTGATCCTCGAGCGAAGCACTGTCACGCCCGTTGCTTCTGGCCCCCGCGATCTGGTTGTTGAGTGCCGCGACCCTTTGAAGGTCCTCATTCAGGCTTTGTATCGTGCGGGCGATGTCCGCGTCCGCCTCGCTCCGCAAGGCCTCGATACGGCTCGAGACCTTGTTGAGGGACGTGGCAAGCCCATCCGCATCGCGAATGACGGTCTCCAGACGTGAGGTCTCTTCCGGACGCGCCGCAGCGCTGATGAGACTGGTCTCGAGGGTGGTAAGCTGCCCTGAAAGAGCGCCGGGCGCGCCGGGTGTGCCGATGGCGCGTTCGAGTGCGCCGGCAAAGGTTGCGCGTGTTTCGGATCCGGCGAGCGCGCCATTGGCAAACCTGAGATCCCCGAGAAGGGCATTGTCGACATGCCGTGTCACGCCGGTGACCGAGACGCCGCGCCCATCCCGCTGTGACTGAAGAGCGATGTCGCGCGGAGCATACCCTTCGGTCAGGACGTTCGCGACATTGGCCGACACGACATCGGCCGTGCGAGAGCTCGCGTTCAGTCCGCTGAGCGCGTTGGACAGGGCCCCTGAAATGGACATGCTGCGGTCCTTTCACATTAGGATGGACGTCACCGGCCTTAGCGGATGATGTTGGTGGTTTCCTGCAACATTTCGTTGACGGTCTGGATGACCTTGGCGTTGGAGGAGTAAGCGCGTTGTGTCTGGATCATGCTGGTCAGTTCGCCGGCCACATCTGTGGCGGATTCCTGGCGGGAGAAGCCGACGACTTCACCGGTGGGGCCGTCACCCGCATCCCAGAGGAAGAACGGACCACTCTCCAGAGAGGGTCGATACGTCTGCGAGTCGAGTGACACCATGCCGTTCGGGTTCGGCATGTCGACGAGCGGCACCTGTGCAATGACCCGCGTGGCACCGGTATCGAAAAATGCCCGCACAAAGCCGTTTTCATCGACCTCCGCCGAGGTCATGCTGCCAACGGGGGTGCCGTCCTTGGAGATCGAAAGCGGCGCGAACCGATCGGAAAGCTGCGTCAGCCCATCGGATGTGTTCAGCCGCCCGATATTTATCTCCATCGGGCCGCCATCCACATTGACCGTGAGCCGTCCGGTCGTCCCGTCATAAGCGCCGCTGTCCGGGCCGGTCACGGCCAAAAGCTCGCCGCCGGACGCCCGCGCATCGTCGAACTCGATATCGATCTCGCCGATGACGGCACCGCCCTGGGCGGAATCGGTCAGCGTCATGGTCCACTGGTTGGAACTGCCCGTCGCGGGCTGGTTGGGTGTGAAGTTGACGCCCACAGTCTCGGACCGGCCAAGATTGTCGAAATATTCCACCGAAAGTTGCTGCGAATTACCCGCCGCGGTCGCATCGGTTTCTGTTGCCGGGAGATTCACGCCAAGGTTGATTTCTGTCGTGGGTTCGCCGGTCAGTTGATTGACATTGATCTGCACCGGTTCGAGGCGATCGCTGGAATCACGAGGGTTGTTGGGAATGGTTCCGTCCGGCCCTGCGGGCCAGCCCAACAAGACCTGACCGGATTCGGTCACGAGGCGGCCGTCGGAATCCGTCCGGAACGATCCGGTAGATGTCAGCAACATCTCCGGATTCCCGTTTCCGGCCCTGACCTCGCTCGCGAGTGCGACGGGAATGAACCCGCGCCCCCGCACCGCGAGATCTGTGGCGTTCGAGGTCGTGACGAGGGAGCCACCTTCGTCTATCAGCCGTTGCGTCGTCGCCCGCACACCGCCCGCGGAATACTTGCCACCGTTCTGCGACAGGACCATCGATTCGAAATTCGATTCCACCCGACGGTATCCAAAGGTCGATGAATTCGCGATATTGTCGGAGATGCTGGCGAGGCGCGAAGCATTCGCGTTCAATCCCGAGACGCCGGCATTGAGAGAAGAGGAAATCGTCATGGACACGCCTTTCTGCTGTATCGACAAGGTTCGACACAGAGTCATAAGCGCGTATATTTAACAGGCGACTAATGCATGAAATCTTTTGCGTCTCACTCGTGATCCGATCTGAGAAGAATGATCTCCACCCGGTTGTTACGGACCGCCATGGGATCGGCGACCGCGGGTGTCCGATCGGCATTGCCGGTGGTGCGCCGCATCCGCCGGGTGTTCACGCCCTCGACCTCGAGCATGCGCCGCAAGCGGTTCGAGCGATCGATCGTGATATCCCAAACCGGGTTGCTGGCAAGTGTGACCGGGCCGGCCCGTGCATGTGCCGTGACCGCAATATCGTTCTCGACGAGGTTCGCGACTTGCGCCACCAGCCCCGTCAGATCCTCAAGAAGGCGAGTCGGCCTCGTGTTTTCAACGAATAACGGGCGCCCCTCCAGATCGAACAATTCGATCACGAGGCCCTCATCGGTCACACGCGTCAGGATATGTTGACGGATGTCATCGGAGACATGGCTTTCGCCACTGCGCGCGGTCAGCATGTCCTCGAGACGGGCGAACGCCGCATCCTCGGTCCGGACCCGGGGGTCACTGGCACCTTCGGGCAGGAGACCCGCGGCCCCGCGCGCCTGCTGGCTGTCGGTGGCATACTTGCTCGAAGCGCCGATGCCATTTTCCGCAAGGCTGTCTTCGGTAAAGACGCTGTCGCCGCCAAATGCCCCGTCGCCGCCCCCAGAGACGCTGTTGAGCGGCAAGGTCGGGCTGAAATAATCGGCTATGCCCTTGCGTTGTTGTTCGGTTGTCGCACCGAGCAGCCACATCAAAAGGAAAAACGCCATCATCGCGGTCACGAAGTCGGCATAGGCCACCTTCCAGGCGCCGCCATGATGACCGCCTTCGACTACGACTTTTTTCCGTTTGATGATAACTGGCGGCACATTGCTGCGCACGTCCATTCTCACCACCTATATCTCACCCGGGAGAAGGCGTAGCACGCGGCTGATTACGGGTCTGTTAACACTTCGAGTTTTAGGGATATCGCCCCGTCAGACCTGACTCGGAAGCCAGAGCACGATGGCCGGGAAGGACACGAGCAATGCGATCGTGATCCCGTCGGCGATGAAGAAGGGCGTCACGCCCTTGAAGACATCCTGCACGTTCAGATCGTCGCGCACACCGGCCACCACGAAGCAGTTCAGCCCGATCGGGGGTGTGATCAGACAGAACTCGGCCATTTTCACCACGAGGATCCCGAACCAGACCGCGCACATCGGCCCGGACATGCCGAAAGTGCTGTCTTCGGCGCTGACCATCGCCCCGCCATTGAGCGCCATCACCGCCGGATAGACCACCGGAAGCGTCAGCAGCAGCATGCCGATCGCGTCCATGAACATCCCCAGAACCGCGTAGGCCAGAAGGATGCAGATCAGGATCAGCATCGGCGACACCGTCAGCGAGGTGATCCAGTCGGCGAAGGCGCTTGGCAGGTCGGCAAAGCCGAGGAAGCGGACATAGATCAGCACCCCCCAGATGATGGTGAAGATCATCACCGAAAGCTTGGCCGTCTCCAGCAGCGCGCTTTTCAACTCAGGCCAGCGCATGCCGCGCCACAGCGCCATGAGAAAGACGACGAACGCCCCGATCGCGCCGCCTTCGGTGGGTGTTCCCCACGCGTCGCCGCCAAACGGGTTGTAGACGAAGAAGATGATCGTCACCACGACGAACACGATGGGCAGGGCCGGGGGCAGCGACACGAAGCGTTCGCGCCAGGTGAACCCGCCCACCGGCGGGCCGAAACCCTTGATGGTAAGGGCCAGCCCGATGATCAGCGCCGCATAGACGAAGGCCGAGAAGACCCCCGGCACGAAGCCCGCCAGCAACAGCTTGCCGACATCCTGCTCGACGATGATCGCGTAGATCACCAGCAGCGCCGAGGGCGGGATGAGGCTCGCCAATGTGCCGCCCGCCGCGACGACGCCTGCCGCGAACCGCTTGTCATAACCGATCTTGAGCATTTCCGGGATCGCGATCCGCGCGAACACGGCGGCGGTCGCGACGCTTGCGCCGGACACGGCGGCGAACCCGGCCGTGGCGAACACGGTCGACACCGCAAGCCCCCCCGGCACCCATGCGATCCAGCGTTTCGCGGCCTCGAACAGCGCCTTGGTCAACCCGGCGTAATAGGCGAGATAGCCGATCATGATGAAGGTCGGGATGAGGCTGAGCGCCTGCGAGCTGACCTTGGAATGCGGCACCTGACCCGCGGTCTTGACCGCGACGGTCAGGGCCCACAGGAACTCGTCCCCCGCATAGCCCTTCTTTGACCAGAAGATCCAGATCAGGCCGACCACGCCCGCGGTGGCGGCGGCGAAGGCCACGCGCATGCCCAGGATGACGACGACCAACATCAGGCCGGTCACGACAAGACCAATATCGATCGGCTCCATCAGCGCATCCCTTTACGTGTCGTGACCGTCAAGTTGCGCGGCCTCACGCGCGGCCTGCGCCGCCGCATCCTCGATCAGCGGCACGGCGACAGGGCGCGCGGCCCCCTCGACAAAGGCGCGCCCGAACCCCCAGGCCTGAAGCGCCAGCCGCAGCGAAAGCACGCCGAACGCGACCGGCGCCAGAAGCTTGGCCGGCCAGATCGGCAGCGCGATGTCGATCGAACTGTCGCGGCTCCAGAGTGGCGCATCCCAGTCGAAACTGCGCTCGAAATGCGCCCAGCTTCCCCAGACCAGCAGGACCATGAGCAGCAGGACGCACAGCGTCGTGATCAGCTCGATCAGCCACAACGCACGGCCCTGAAACATCCCGACGAAAATATCCATCCGGATGTGGCCGCCATCGCGCTGCGTGTAGGCCACCCCCATGAAGGCGATCAGTGGCATGATCTGTTCGATCCAGTCGACATAGCCCGGCAGCGGTTGGTTGAAGAAATTGCGCCCGCCGACCGAGACCACCGCCAGGATCATGAGCGAAAAGACCGCGAGGCCACTCACCAATGCGAGCCATCTCTCGACCCGGTAGAGGCTGCGATCCAGCCTGCTGAGAACGCTGTCATCCGACAGGACAGAAGCCGCCCCCGACATCCCTGTCTCCCGCTAACCGTGGTGAACGAAATGACCCGCCGCATGTCGCATGCGGCGGGTCATATGGGTCGCTCAGGATCCGCTCTTGAGATCCGACAGCGTTTCGGTGGCGAAATCGTAAAGCTCCTGCGCGGGAATGCCGCGATTTCCCATATCCTCGACCCAGGCCTCGGCCGCCGGGCCTGCGACCGACTCCTCGAAGTTCTGGAGCGACTCCTCGTCAAAGCGGATCACCTCGATCCCCCGCTCGTCGAGCGCCGGGCCCCATGCCTCGAGCGTGTTGTTCTGATAATTGTCGATGTAGAAATCGAGCGCCTCGTCGATCGACCCCATCAGCGCCTCGCGATGCTCATCGGACAACGCATTCAGCGCGTCTGTATTGGCCACCACCGGGCAGTTCACGGTGCCTGGGTTTAGGTTTTCGGTCCACCAGTCGCCGTTCTCGATGGTGCCGAACGACATGTGCGCATGCGGGGCAAAGGCCACCGCCTTGACCACGCCGCTATCCATTGCCTGACGCACCTCGGTCGCCGACATCGAGGTGGGAACGGCGCCCACGGCCTCCATCGCGGACCCGATCCCGCCGGTGGCGCGCACGCTCATCCCCTTGAAACCGTCAAGGCTGCGCGGTGCGTCACCCATGCCGACAAGGTTGTATTGCGGCATCGGCGAGGGCATCAGCAGCGTCGCGTTCCAGCGTTCCATGTCGGCCTGAACCGCCGGGTGACCATATAGCGCCATCGACAGGGCGCGTTCCTGTTCCAGCGTCTCGACCCCGAGGAATGGCAGCTCCAGAACGGTGATGGTCGGGTTCTTATCGCGGTGATACCCGGCGCAGAACTGCGCCATCTCGAACGCGCCGATGGAAATCCCGTCAAGGTTCTCGCGGTTGTTCGACAGGCCACCATAGCTGATGTTCAGCGTGAACGCGCCGTCGGTCTTCTCCGCGACCAGTTCCGCCAGCTTTTCGGTGTTTTCGGTAAAGGCGCGGCGCGCGCCCCAGAGCGACACGTTCCATTCGGTCGCCACGGCCTCACCGGCAAAGGCAAGGCTGATCGCGGTCGCGGCGGTATAGCTGAGATATTTGAACATGATTTCTCCTCCCTGATTGATGCGACAGGCACATCTTTTTCTTTATGCGACACTTGTTGATGTCAAACTGACTATATCCGTACCGCATTGTCCAGCCCCGCGCGGAGATGTTGCCTGCAATTGGCGGATGGCGGTGTGACCGCAAAGGGGCAACACGACCGGCAGCATGTCGCAACAGATGCAGACATGACGCGGTCAACCCGGGTCAAAGCGTGGAGGTGATCTTGGGGAAGAAAGTGCAGGGGTTCTGTTGCCAGGCCCCCTGCGGCCCCGCCTGACCGTGCTAACGATCAGGACTTAAGTTTCGGTCTGGTTACTGCTTACGCAGCAACGGCGACCGGAGCACGATTGTCATTTGCAATTGTACTGTTTTCGCCGATAACGGTGGCAGACCGCCGAGATGCAAGAACAGATTTAACCACCAGTCGATCCTGTTTCGGGCCCAGCAGAAGCGCGCATTGCCTCGCGCTTGTGGTGGACCCGCCCGGTACCGCCCCGGGGTCCTGTATAGCCGCGTCTGTCCCGTCTACATCCATAGCCCTTTCGGACACTTTTAAACTAATCGCGCTCCGACGCGGAATCAAGGGGGATCGTGACCGCCTGTCCGATACAGGGTGCAGGACAGACCCCGCTTTGGTGGATCACAACATCCGGATCACGTCCTTGTCGATGGCCAGCATATACCCGTGACGCGCGATGTTCTTGACCAGCAACTCGCTGACCAGTTGATTGCCGAGCGTGTCCCGCAGGCGCTTGATCCGAGTCGCACCGGCGGCCTCGTCACAATCGGCGACCGCGCGCCCTGAAATCATCGCCTCGACCTCTGCCCCCGAAAGCACGTCGTCATCGAGCCGCGCCTCGGCCAGAACGCTCAGCGTTTCCATCGCGGCGTCGGTCAGCTTGAATCCCATGTTGTTGAGGTAGACCGTCCGCTCGTCACGGCTTATGAGCAACGAGCTGACCTGAATTCCCGCGCGTTCGATCTGCGCCATCCGGCGATTGAGCGAGACAAGCATCACCAGAAAGACCAGCGCCGCCACCAGAAGCGCCGTGGCAAAGACCAGCAACACGAATATGACCATTCGGTAGCTGACCAGCGTTTCGGAAAACGCTGTGCCCGACAGCGCGAGGATTTCCAGCAGCTTGATCTCTCCCTCGCCGGTCAGCGCGTCGTTCTCGACAAAGATGCGCTCGACCCGCGCGTTGAAGGCACCCGCGTCCGGCAGGCTGAGAAACAGGAACACGGCCGCAAGCGCGAGAATCGCGACGATCGCGATCACACCGAACAGCACCACCCTGCCCCCGGAGCGGCGCGCCTCCGCGGCCGAGGCCGTTATGCCCCGCATTGCAATGTCCCGGTGTAATGCAACGTCACCTTACCTTTTTGACAGGACCTTGAGCAGGGTCAGCCCCCGTGCGGCAAGCTGCGCACGCAGCGCGGCTTCGGCTGACGCACATGGCGCATCGACCGTCGTGACATCGTGATAAAGCTTCAGCGGGTTGTCCCGTTTGGCCTTGTATTCCACCTGACAGGCGGCCTGCGCGGCCCCGGCGAACAGCAGTGCGCCGATGGCGGCGGCGATGATGGGTGCGATGCGATTCATGCGTACAAGATGCGCCGAACCCGTCGGCCATTCAATAACCTGTCGTGGTAAAACAGCCGGTAACGCAATGTTATCCGATAGCATGGTACCGTCATTGCCTGTCTGCACCGGCCCCGCCCATCCATGACGGACCCCGAAGGCCGCCCATGCCCGACGCGGCTCGAAGGCATCCATGACACCGGAAAGGAAAGATCATGCACCGCACATTCATCGCGCTCATCGTCGGATCGACGATGGCCATGACGAGCCTCACCGCGGCCCCCGTCGAGGCCCGTGATCGCGGCGAAACCGCCACCGTCGCGGCCGGCGTCGCGGTCCTCGCCCTCGTGGCCGCGGCCATTGCGAAACGGAAGCGTCAGGATCAGCTTGATGTCGTCGCGCGCGATCAAGGGCATCATGGCCGGCCCGAGGCCCGGTATCACGATCGCGGGTATCAGGCGGTTCATCGCCCTGCATCGCGCGGCCATGACGCCGGCTACCGACAAAGCGGACGTGTCCAGCTTCCGGGGGCCTGCCGGGTCCAGAACGCGCAACGCGCGGGCTATTCCGGGCGCTGTCTGCAACGGTACGACTACGGTCACGCGGCCCTGCCCTCCGCCTGTGCCGTGCGCGTCGGCGGAAATCATCGCACGATCTATCGGGACCGTTGCCTCAATGGATACGGGTATTACTGATCCCATCAGGCCTGCGCGAGGCGAAGGGGCCGCCCCTTAGTCTTTGCGTTCAGCAAAAGCGCATGGCATCTGCATGGTCCATGACAGGACCCGATCTCTTGCATGAGGCCGATGCCCGCGCGACGGGGTATTGTCGTGTTGCCGGGGTGGACGAGGTCGGGCGCGGCCCCATCGCCGGGCCGGTGACCGCAGCGGCGGTGATCCTTGACGAGCGGTGCATCCCGTTGGGAATGAACGACTCGAAAAAACTCGGCGCGAAACGGCGCGAGGCGCTCTGCGAGGCGCTTTTCGCCTCGGCTCAGGTCTCGGTCGCGCATGCCTCGGTGGTAGAGATCGACAGCCTCAACATCCTGCGGGCCGCGCATCTGGCGATGGAACGGGCGCTCGCACGGCTCGATCCGGCGCCCGACATGGCCCTCATCGACGGTATCCTGCTGCCGCGCGGCCTGCGCCTTCCGGCGCGAACGATCGTCCGCGGCGACGCCGCGTCCTTGTCGATCGCGGCGGCCTCGATCGTGGCCAAGACCTGTCGCGACCGCCTGATGCGGGATTTGGCGCAACAGTTTCCGGGTTATGGCTGGGCGCACAACATGGGCTATCCAACCCCGCAGCACAAAGCCGCCCTGCTAGATATCGGTGTCACCCCTCACCATAGACGTTCCTTCAGGCCGGTCCACAATATATTGTATCAAGAAAATTACTAACCTCTTGATTCAAAAAAGAAATTGACGGCGAATCAGGTTTGACTCATCTTGAAGGCCACTAAGAACAGAGCGCGGAAAAACCTCGGGCGCGCCGGAACAGAGGCAGAGATGATGACGATGACCAGACCGAAACCCGCGCCCGTTCTTCCGCGCAACACGATTGTTGCGGGCGACTGCATCGAGGCGATGAACGCGCTGCCAGAGGCCAGCATCGACCTGATCTTCGCCGATCCCCCCTACAATCTGCAACTTCGCGGCGATCTCCACCGCCCGGATAACAGCCAGGTGGCCGGTGTCGATGACGCATGGGACCGGTTTGCGAGTTTCGAGGCCTATGACCGTTTCACGCGCGCATGGCTTGCCGCCGCGCGCCGTATCCTCAAACCGGCGGGCGCGATCTGGGTGATCGGATCCTATCACAACATCTTCCGCGTCGGGGCCGCGTTGCAGGATACCGGGTTCTGGATCCTCAATGACGTGGTGTGGCGCAAGTCCAACCCGATGCCGAATTTCCGTGGCAAACGCTTTACCAATGCGCATGAGACGATGATCTGGGCCAGCAAGGAACAGGGCGCGCGCTACACGTTCAATTACGAGGCGCTCAAATCGCTCAATGACGGGGTGCAGATGCGGTCCGACTGGGTGCTGCCGCTTTGTACCGGGCATGAACGGCTCAAGAACGACGCCGGCGACAAGGCCCATCCCACGCAAAAGCCCGAAAGCCTGCTGCACCGTGTTCTGGTCGGCTCGACCAATCCCGGCGATGTCGTACTGGACCCGTTCTTCGGCACCGGCACGACCGGCGCGGTGGCCAAGATGCTGGGCCGCGATTACATCGGCATCGAGCGCGAACAGGCCTACCGCGAGGTCGCCGAAAAACGCCTTGCTGCGATCCGCCGATATGACCGCGAGGCGCTGCATGTCTCGACCTCCAAACGCGCCGAACCGCGCGTGCCCTTCGGTCAGCTCATCGAGCGCGGCATGCTGCGCCCCGGTGAGCAGCTCTATTCCATGAACAAGCGCCACAAGGCCAAGGTGCGCGCCGATGGCACACTGATCGGCGGCGATGTGAAGGGGTCGATCCATCAGGTCGGGGCCCATCTCGAAGGCGCGCCGTCCTGCAATGGCTGGACCTATTGGTGCTTCAAGCGCGAAGGAAAGACCGTGCCCATCGACGTGCTGCGCCAGCAGATCCGGGCTGAAATGCAGGATCGCCCGAACTGAAAAGGCAAAACTCGCGCTTTCAGCCGAAATCGGACGCGGCCGGAATGAAACCGGCGTGCGGACATGACGTCAAGGGGGACGGCGTAATAGCCGGGGCAAAGCAACATGATACGGACAGACGATACGGACATTCTCTCTAAAAGCGCGACGGACCTGCGGGCGATGATCAGGGATCGCACCCTCGGGGTGGAGGAGCTGATGCGCCTGACCCTCGCCCGGATCGAGGCCGTCAACGGAAACCTCAACGCAATCGTCTCGTTGAAAGAGGCCGACGCGCTGCTCGACGAGGCGCGGGCGCTGGACAATGCGCCGGATGGCGGCGCGCTGCATGGTCTGCCGATCTGCATCAAGGACATGGCCAACGCCAGGGGCTTTCCCACGACCAAGGGATCGCCGGCATTCGCGACTGCCATCGCGGAGACCGACGACCTTTTCGTGGCGCGCCTGCGGGCGGCGGGCGTGATCGTGATCGGCAAATCCAACGTCCCGGAATTCGCGCTTGGCAGTCATACCTACAACCCGGTGCACGGGGCGACATGCAACCCTTACGATTCGAGTGTCTCCTGCGGCGGATCGTCGGGTGGCGCGGCGGTGGCGCTTGCGACGGGCATGGTGTCTGTCGCCGACGGGTCGGACATGATGGGCAGCCTGCGCAACCCCGCGGGCTGGACCAATGTCTATGGCATGCGTCCGAGCTGGGGCCGCGTCCCGGCAGAGCCGCAAGGCGACACGTTCCTGCATGCCCTGTCGACAGAAGGCCCGATGGCCCGCAGCCCCGGCGATCTGGCGCTGCTTCTTTCGGTCATGTCCGGTCCCGACCCGAGGCAACCGTTCGGGCTTGCCGGCACGCAGGCCGCGCTGACCGACCTTGACCCGGGGCAGATCCGGATCGGATGGCTCGGCGATTGGGGTGGGGCCTACCCGATGGAAGACGGTATTCTGGAGATTTGCGAATCCGCCTGCCGCACGCTGGCCGATATCGGGTGCCGGGTCGATGCGGTGCCGGCCCCGTTCAGCCGCGATGCGCTCTGGGACAGCTGGACCACGCTGCGAAGCTGGAAAATGGCCTCGACCCTGTCAGGCTTGCGCGAGGACCCGCAAACGCGCGATCAGCTCAAACCCGAAGCCGTATGGGAGATCGAACGCGGCCGCGCGCTGCGGGCAAGCGATGTGCACAGCGCCAGCGTGATACGGTCCGACTGGTTTCGCACCGCCGCAGAGCTCTTCGATCACCATGACGCGCTGGTGCTGCCGACGGCACAGGTCTGGCCCTTTCCGATGGACTGGACCTGGCCGCGATCTGTCGCGGGGGTCGCGATGGACACCTATCACCGCTGGATGGAAGCCACGATCCCTGCAAGCCTTGCGGGCCTGCCCGCGATCGCCATGCCCGCCGGTTTCGGGACGAACGGGCTGCCGATGGGCATTCAGTTGATCGGACGGAAAGGCGGTGATCTGCGGCTTCTGGAAATCGCCGAGCTCTATCACCGGCAAACCGGCTGGCCGCAAAAGAGACCGCCGACGCTGCCGCTGGCCTGAGCCGGCTTCAGAAGGTCGGCGGGGTGTTTGCCCACAGGATGCGCGTCTGCGTCCTGCCGGGATTGCGGTAGGCGTGTTTGCGGCTCGAATTGAAGTGAAACGAATCATTTTCGCCAAGGTGATAGACGGAATCATCCAGGAACAGTTCAAGTTGCCCGGCCAGAACGTATCCCATTTCCTCGCCGACATGCTGGATATGATCTTCGCTCGAACCACCCGGTTCGACGATGTGGATATTGCATTGCAGGATGTGATCCTGCGAATGGGGGATGATCCGTTCCAGCCGGATACCGGTGCCGCGGCGCACCGGATCGAGATCGATGACCGGCCTTTCCCCCACCCGCGAGACGGGCTGGTCATGACCGTCGGTTTCATTGAACAAGAGACCGATCGTGACATCGAGTGACTGGGTGATCCGGTGCAGGACCGACACCGAGGGCTGGGTCTTGTCATTCTCGATCTTGGACATGTGCCCTTCGGACACACCGGTCTGGTCCGCGAGTTGCTTGAGGGTCAACTTGCGGACCCTTCGAAGGGATTTGATCCTGTCTCCAATCATGCCGCGCCGTCTCCGTTCATTCATTTCGCGGTCGGCTATATGCCGATCTGCCAGATAAGACATCACTCATCTGAAAACATACCCGATTTCGACCGCAAACGAAGATCCTTAATGCAAGATACTTGCATAAGCGCTCCGTTTGGGCTTACGCTGTAGGCAGTTGGTTCGAAGAATGCCCGACGTAATAACAACACTGCCCATGACGATGATGGAGAGCCCGTCATCGAAACACTCAGATACAGGGAGTTACACATGCCCAGGACTGCACTTGCAGACATATTGATGAAATCCGCGCAGACGGTCGCGTTATCGACGCCGATCGCCGTTGCCGGATTGATGGCCGCAGCCGTGCCGGTCAGTGCCCAATCGGTGCTCAAGGTCGTGCCGCATGCCGATCTGCGCAATGTCGATCCGATCTGGACCACGGCCTATATCACCCGCAACCATGCCTATCTGGTGTTCGACACTCTGTTCGCGCTGGATGAAAATCTGGAGATCCAGCCGCAGATGGCCTCCGGTCACGAGGTCAGCGAGGACGGTCTGACCTACACGATCACGCTGCGTGACGGGCTGACATTCCATGACGGTTCGGACGTGACGGCAGAGGATGTCGTCGCTTCGATCGAGCGTTGGGGCGCACGCGACGGCATGGGTCAAAAGCTGATGGGCGTGACCGAGAGCCTCGAGGCCGCGGACGAAAAGACCGTCATTCTGACCCTGTCGGAACCTTACGGCCTTGTCCTGCAATCGCTCGGCAAGATCTCGTCCAACGTGCCGTTCATCATGCCGAAGCGGCTCGCCGAAACAGACCCGAACGAGCAGGTCGACGAGATCATCGGGTCGGGTCCGTTCCGCTTCGTGGCGGATGAATGGCAACCCGGCAATCAGGTCGTCTACGAGAAGTTCGAGGAGTATGTGCCACGCGACGAACCCGCGAGCTACGCCGCGGGCGGCAAGGTGGCCAATGTGGACCGCGTCGAATGGCGCTACATCCCCGACGCCGCGACGGCGAGCCAGGCGCTTCTGGCCGGCGAGGTCGATTACTACGAGCAGCCCGCGGTCGATCTGCTGCCGATGATCCAGTCCGACCCGACGATCAATATCGAGACCGTGGACCCGCTCGGCACACAAGGTGTCATCCGCTTCAACTTCAAATACCCGCCCTTCGATGACAAGCGCGCGCGTCAGGCGGCGCTCTGGGCGGTCGAGCAGGCCGATTACATGTACTCGATCATGGGCGACCCGCAGTATTTCGAAGAGTTCTGCGGCGCCTATTTCATGTGCGGCGGCCCTTACGAGACCGATGTCGGCAGCGAGCCGCTGCGCGAAAAGAACATCGAGAAGGCCACTGCGCTTCTGGAAGAATCCGGGTATGACGGGCGCGAGGTTCTGATCCTCGATCCCACCGACATTCCCGTCGCGCACGGGCAGGCGCTGGTGACCGCGCAGGCGCTGCGCGAGATCGGCATGAACGTGCGACTGGTCGCCATGGACTGGGCCACGATGACATCGCGCCGTGCCGTGCGCGAGGCTCCCGAGGATGGTGGCTGGAACATCTTCCCGACATGGTGGCTGGCCGTGGATCAGCTCAATCCGATCACCAACATCTCGGTCGCCGCATCGGGGGACACCGCGTGGTTCGGCTGGCCTGAAAACCAGAAGATCGAGGATCTGCGCGACGCCTTCGCCAAGGAAACCGACCCCGAGGCGCAAATGGCGATCGTCGAGGAGCTTCAGGCGGAACTTTACGATTTCGTCCCCTACATCCCGACCGGTCAGTATTATCAGCCGACCGCCTTCCGGGACAACGTGAAGGGCGTTCTCGAGGCACCGGTTCCGTTCTTCTGGAACATCTCCGTCGAGTGATGACAGCCAAGAAAGGCGGCGCGCGCACAGTCGCGCCGCCTTTTCATCAGGAAGGCCAGATCGCCCATGTATGTCTACATCCTTCGCCGACTGCTCGCGACCATTCCGATCATGGCACTCGTGGCGGTGTTCGTGTTCATGCTTCTTCACCTCAGCCCGGGCGATCCGGCGGTGATCATCGCGGGCGATTTTGCGAGTGAAGATCAGGTCGACAAGATCCGCGAGGCGCTTGGCCTGAACGACCCGCTTTATATCCAGTTCGGGGGGTGGTTGATCAACCTTCTTCAGGGCGACATGGGCCAATCGATCTATTCCGGCATGCCGGTCACCAAACTGATCGGGCAGCGGGTGGAGCCGACGCTGATGCTGACGCTCTGCACCATGGTAATCGCGATCAGCCTCGCGATCCCGCTCGGGGTGATCGCCGCATGGAAGGTCGGAACATGGATCGACCGGGTGGTGATGACGCTGGCGGTGTTCGGCTTTTCCGTGCCGGTCTTCGTGATCGGCTATCTGCTCATTCTGGGGGGATCGCGCACGCTCGGCTGGTTTCCGGTGCAGGGCTATACAAGCATCTTCGAAAGCATCCCCGGCTTCCTGTCGCATATCACCCTTCCCGCGCTGACCCTCGGCGCGGTCTACATGGCGTTGATTGCAAGGATGACACGCGCCACCATGCTGGAAGTTCTCAACGAGGACTATGTGCGCACCGCCTATGCCAAGGGTCTGGCCACGCGCACGGTTCTGGTCAAGCACGCGCTGAAGAACGCGATGGTCCCGATCAGCACCACCATCGGTCTCGGGGTGGCGCTGTTGATCGGGGGCGTGGTGGTCACCGAAAGCGTGTTCGCCATTCCCGGCCTCGGCCGACTGACGGTCGACGCGGTGCTGCGCACCGATTATCCGGTCATTCAGGGCGTGATCCTGGTATTTTCCTTCACCTATGTGCTGCTGAATCTCGCGATCGACCTGACCTATGTCCTCTTCGATCCGCGAATCCGGTACTGAACCCCGTGCCCGCAGACACTCAAAGGTAAGCCCTCATGAGCCTTCAAGTGCAAGAATTGTCCTTCGGCGCCCGCCTGAGACACCGGATCGGTGTTGTCGCGGACTCGCTTCGCCGCAATCCGACGATGCTGTTCGGCGTCGTCGTTCTGGCCTTGATGGCCGGATCGGCCTTTCTGGCACCGTGGCTGGGCCTGCCGGAGCCGATGCACCAATCGCCACGCGACCGGCTGCAGGAGCCGACCTCCGAGGCGCTGTTCGGCACCGACATGTACGGGCGCGATCTCTTCAGCCGCGTGCTGCATGGCGGGCAGGTGTCGCTGGTGGTGGGTCTGTCGGTGGCGGCACTGGCCACGTCCATGGGGCTGTTCATCGGGCTGATTTCGGGCTTCATCCGGTCGGTAGATGCGGTGATCATGCGCCTGATGGACGCGCTGATGTCGATACCGTCGATCCTGCTGGCGATCGCCCTTGTCGCGCTCTGGGGCAGCAGTGTGCAGAACGTCATACTCGCCCTGACCATCCCCGAGGTGCCGCGGGTCGTGCGTCTTGTGCGGTCCGTGGTTCTGATGTTGCGCGACCAGCTTTACGTGCAGGCGGCGATCGCCTGCGGCACCTCGACACCGCGCATCCTGATCCGCCACATCCTGCCCAACACGATCCCGCCTTTGATCGTGCAGGCCACCTACATCTGTGCACAGGCGGTGATCTTCGAGGCGTATCTCAGCTTTGTCGGCGCCGGGACGCCGCCGGAAATTCCAAGCTGGGGCAATATCATGGCCGAGGGCCGGATGTTCTTTTTCCAGACGCCCGGGATCATCCTCTATCCAGGGGCATTCCTCGCGCTGACGGTTTTCGCGATCAATACCTTCGGCGACGGCTTGCGCGACGCGCTCGATCCTCGCATGCAAAGACGGGTCTGACATCATGACGGACGAAACCACCCTAGCCGAGCGCAGCGCGGCCGCACAGGATCAGGCCGAGCCGGTCCTGAAGGTCAACGATCTGCGCACCTATTTCGACACCCGCGACGGCGTGGTGAAGGCCGTGGACGGGCTGAGCTTTGCGGTGAAACCGGGCGAGATCCTTGGCGTGGTCGGCGAATCCGGCTGTGGAAAATCGATCACCTCGCTGTCGGTGATGCAATTGGTGCCCAGCCCGCCGGTGCGCTATGCCTCTGGCGAGATCCTGTTCAAGGGGCGCGATCTGCTGAAAGCCACCGAGGCCGAGATGCGCAAGGTGCGGGGCAACGAGATCTCGATGATCTTTCAGGACCCGATGTCGTCGCTCAACCCGGTGCTCAGCATCGGTGATCAGCTGACCGAAGCGATCATGCTGCATCAGGGCCATTCACGCAAAGCGGCGATGGATCATGCCGTCGAAATGCTGGATCTCGTGCATATCCCCGAACCGCGTCGCCGTCTGGGGGAATATCCGCACCAGTTGTCGGGCGGCATGCGGCAGCGCGTGATGATCGCCATGGCGCTGTCGTGCAACCCGTCGGTGCTGATCGCGGACGAGCCGACAACGGCGCTCGACGTGACCATTCAGGCGCAGATCCTCGGGCTTATGGAGGAGATTCGCGACAAGTTCCACACCGCGATCATTCTCATCACGCATGATCTGGGCGTGGTGGCGGAAATGGCGGACCGGGTGCTTGTCATGTATGCCGGACGCAAGGTCGAAGAGGCCGATGTCACCGAAATCTTCGAGGCCCCGCAACACCCCTATACCCGTGGCCTGATGCGGTCGGTGCCGCGGTTGACCACCGATTTTTCCGAACTGCGGACCGAGCGTCTGTCGGAAATTCCGGGCATCGTGCCCGCGCTGACCGATCTGCCCCCGGGATGCACCTTTGCCGACAGGTGCCATTTCGCGACGGATCGGTGCCGCGCGGATTACCCGCCGCTTGAGGCCAAGAAGCCCGACCATCTTGCCGCATGTTGGGAAAGCCAAAACTTGCCGGACTGGACCCTATGACAGTGAACGCAGATCCCCCCCTTCTCGATGTCAGGAACCTGACCAAGCATTTCCCGATTCGCGGCGGCCTGCGCAACCGCGAACAGGCGCGCGTCTATGCCGTGGATGGCGTGTCCTTCAGGGTCAATGCCGGCGAAACGCTCGGGATCGTCGGCGAATCCGGCTGCGGAAAATCCACCACCGGCAAGGTGATCCTGCGTCTCGAAGATCCGACCAGCGGGCAGATCCTGCTGAAGGGTCAGGACATCACCAGCATTTCGCGCCGCGAGATGCACCCGTATCGCCAGCAGATGCAGGTGATCTTTCAGGATCCCTACGCGTCGCTCAACCAGCGGCTGAGGGCCGGTGACATCGTGGGCGAGCCGTTGGGCAATTATGGCGCCCAGTCCGCGACCGAGCGCCGCGAGAAAGTGTCGGATCTTTTCGATCGGGTCGGGCTGCGGCAGGACGCGATGCACCGCTTCCCCTACGAGTTCTCGGGGGGTCAGCGCCAGAGGCTGGGGATCGCCCGCGCGCTCGCACTGAACCCGGAAATCATCATTGCCGATGAACCGGTTTCGGCGCTCGACGTCTCGGTGCAGGCGCAGGTCATCAACCTGATGATGGATCTGCAGCAGGACATGGGCCTCGCCTATCTGTTCATCGCGCATGATCTGGCCATCGTTCAGCATATCAGCGACCGGATCGGCGTGATGTATCTCGGCAAGCTGGTCGAGATCACCGACAAGCAAAGCCTGTTCCGCTCGCCGCAGCACCCTTACACCGAGGCGCTGCTGGAGTCCGTGCCGATCCCCGACCCGCGCAAGCGCAAGGCGCGCAAGGTGCTGAAGGGCGACGTGCCAAGCCCGGTGAACCCGCCCAAGGGGTGCAACTTCAATACCCGCTGCCCGTTCGCCGTGGATCGCTGCTTCCACGAGGAGCCCGCCCTGAGAGAGGTCGCGCCCGGCCACATGGCCGCGTGCCATCTCCGCTGACACAGTTTTTGCCGGAGACCGAAATGACTGACATGACCGGGCTCGACCTGACCCGCAAGCTGATCGCGTTCGACACCATAAGCCCGCCCGGCAAAGAGCTTGACTGCGCGACGTTCCTCGCCGAGCTGCTGGAGCCGGCGGGGTTCACGATCAAGATGCATGACTGGCAACCGCAGCGTCCTAACCTGATCGCGACGCTGCCCGCGACCGAGACACCTTCGCGCGATGCTCTGGTTTATTCGGGCCATCTCGATACCGTGCCATTGGGGCAGGCCGAGTGGGCCGTCGATCCCTTTGCCGGCGAGATCCGGGAGGGCCGTCTTTACGGGCGCGGAACATCGGACATGAAAAGCGGTGTCGCCGCCTGTGTCATGGCCGGCCTTGCGCTTGCCCGCGAACCGGTGCGCCGGGCCGAGGTCAGGCTGATCCTCAGCGCGGGCGAGGAAACCGGCTGCGAGGGTGCAGTCGCGCTGTCCAACGACCCCGAATCCTTGGGTACCTGCGAGGCGCTGATCGTCGCCGAACCCACCGACAACCGCCCCTTTGTGGGCCACAAGGGCGCGCTTTGGTTGCAGCTTGTCCACAAGGGCGTGACCGCCCACGGCTCGATGCCCGAGAAAGGCGTGAACGCGATCTTTGCCGCGTGCAAGTCCGTCGAGGCGCTGCGCGGCTTCGATTTCGGTGTCACGCCGCATCCGGTCATGGGCGGTGCGTCGCTGAATGTCGGCAATATGACGGCCGGGATGAACGTGAACTCGGTCCCGGATCTGGCGCTCGTGGGTGTCGATATCCGCTCCACCGTCGGGCAGAGCAACGCCGTGATCAAGGCGCAGCTTGCCGAACGCCTGGACGATAATATCGAGATCCTGACGCTCGCCGACATGGACCATGTCTATACCGACCCAGACACGCCCTGGATGCAGCAGGCGTTTTCCGTGGTCGGCGACGTCTTGGGCACCGCGCCAGAGGTCGGCACGGCGACCTATTTCACCGACGCCTCGGTGCTGAAGCCGGCCATGGGCAACCCGGCGACGCTGATCATGGGACCGGGCGCGATGGCGATGGCGCATCAGACCGACGAATACTGCGACACCGCGCTGATCGATCCCTGCATCGAGGTCTTCACGCGGTTGGGTCAAAAGCATATTGCGTGACATGGCCCGCAAGACCCATTGCCTGAGCTGCGGTTTCGCGATTGATCGCAAAACCACCCGGTGCCCGAAATGCGGTGTGACACAGCCGGTGCGGCCCATCGGCGGACTGATCGCGCTTGCCCTGTTGCTCGGCGGGCTGTGTATCGTGACGCTGGTCGCGATATTGCGGAATTGACGGTCAGCCCCCAGAATCAGCCCCCAGACTGGAGATCACCATGCCCCGAGATCCGCTGACCCTGCCCTTCGATACCGATGAGATGCTGGCGGGCCTGCGCCCCTGGATCGAGACCGAAAGCCCGACCTTCGACGCCGCGGCCGTCAACCGGATGATGGATCTGGTGCAACATGATCTGGCAACGCTCGGCGCGCGGGTGGAGCGGATCCCGGGCCGCATGGGCCTGGGCGACAGCGTGCGCGCGACGTTCCCGCATCCGCGCGCGGGCGAGGGCGGTATCCTGCTTCTGGGGCACATGGACACCGTGCACCCTGTCGGCACCTTGCAAACCCTGCCGTTCCGGCGCGACGGCGATATCTGCTTCGGGCCCGGGTTGATGGACATGAAGGGGGGCAACTATGTCTACCTCGACGCGCTGCGCAAGATCCTCGAGGCCGGGATCGAGACTCCGCTGCCGGTGACGGTGCTCTTCACCCCGGACGAGGAGATTGGCACACCCTCGGCGCGCGCGCTGATCGAGGCCGAGGCGAAGCGCCACAAGTATATCCTCGTCCCCGAACCAGCCTGCCCGGATGGCAGCGCGGTGATCGGGCGCTATGCCATCGCACGGTTCAACCTGCAGGCGCGCGGCACGCCCAGCCATGCCAGCTGGGCCCTGTCCGAGGGGCGGTCGGCGATTGCCGAAATGGCCCAAAAAGTGGCCGAGATCGAGGCCTTCACGACCGAGGACTGCTCGTTTTCCGTGGGCGTCATTCATGGCGGCCAATGGGTCAACTGCGTGTCGTCGGTCTGCGATGCCGAGGTGCTGAGCATGGCCAAGACCCAAAGCCTACTGGACGAGGGTGTGCGACGGATGCTCGATCTGGGCACCGACGCGGGCGAAGTGCGCCTCGACGTGCGGCGCGGTGTGACCCGCCCGCTCTGGCAGGAGGGTCAGCCGGGCACGATGGCCATGCTGGATGTCGCGCAGGGAATCGCGGCGGAGATCGGGTTCGACCTGCCGGGCTGCTCTGCCGGGGGTGGCTCGGACGGCAATTTCACCGGCGCTCTGGGTCTCGCGACGCTGGATTCGATCGGCGTGTGCGGCAAGGGGCTGCATACCCTCGACGAGCATATCGAGGTCTCCAGCCTCGTGGAACGCGCGCGGCTGGCCGCAGGGCTTTATTGTCGCCTCGGAGCATGATCCGACCACGAACGGTGGCTCATTGCGCGGCATCGCGCAGGCTGGACATCAAAAGGTGGAATTTCTCGCCCTGAATGGCGACATGGCCGCGCAAGGCCTCCGCTGCGCGCTCCGGCTGGCCGGCGCGCAAGGCGTCGACGATCGCCTCATGCTCGGCCATGGATTGCGGCATGCGTCCGCGCAGGCGCAGTTGCAACCGTCGAAACGGCTTCAGACGCCGGTGCAGCCGCAGCGCCTCGTGCTCCAGAAAGCCGTTTCCGGCCTGACGATAGATCACGTGGTGAAACGTCTCGTTCTCGCGGTAATAGCCATCGGTATCGCCGGCCGCGACCGCCGCCCTGCAACTGGCATTGGCGGCGTCAAGTTCCTGCAGGGCCGCATCCGAGATCCGCTGCGCCGCGAGCCGGCCGCACACCCCCTCGATCTCGGCCATCGTCTCGAACATCTCCATCAGCTCGACCGGCCCCGGCTGGCGAATGAACACCCCGCGACGCGGAATCTGCTCGGCAAGACCCGCAGCCACGAGCCGCTGCAAGGCCTCGCGGATGGGTGTGCGCGAGACCCCGAATTGCCGGGCGAGGCGAAGCTCGTCCAGCCGATCGCGATCGTTGAAGCCACCGGTGAACACCAGCTCTTCCAGGGCATCCGCGATCGTATCGGCTTGACGGCGTGACATGAAAAATTTGTAGGCTGAAAAGGGTTTGTGCGCAAGATAGTTTGCTTTGTATACAAAAAGCTTGACTTTGAATTCATATCTCCGAAACTTCGACCCATGCGCGCAGGCTGCAAGGCTTGCGGCAGTCAAGGGAGGAAAAACATGAAACAGACACTTATCGCGGCCACCGCCGTCGGTGCCCTTATGGTTGGCGCAACGGCAAACGCAGACTTGCTCCGCCTGTCGCACCAATGGTCCCAGCAGGACGTGCGCCACAAGGTCGCCCAGATCGTCGCGGACGAGGTCGCGGCTGCCGATGTCGATCTCGAGATCAGGATCTTCGGCTCCAGTTCGCTTTTCAAACCGCGCGAACAGTACACCCCGCTCAGCCGGGGTCAGCTCGACATGGCGGTTCTGCCGCTCAGCTACGCGGGCGGCCAGCAACCGTCCTACAACCTCACTCTGATGCCCGGCCTCGTGAAGAACCACGACCACGCCGCGCGGATGAACGACAGCCCGTTCATGGAGGCGATCGAGGCCAAGATGGCCGAAGATGAGGTCATGGTTCTGGTGCATGGCTATCTGGCGGGCGGGTTTGCCGGCACAGAGGAATGCATCACCGCGCCCGGCGATGTCGAAGGCAAACAGATGCGCGCCGCCGGCAAGGCGTTCGAGCAGATGCTGGCGGGGGCCGGGGCCTCCATCGCGTCGATGGCCAGTTCCGAGATCTACACCGCCATGCAGACCGGCGTTCTCGATGCTGCCAACACATCGTCCTCGTCCTTCGTGTCCTATCGCATCTACGAGCAGGTCGCCTGCTACACCCCCGCAGGCGACGTGGCGCTGTGGTTCATGTATCAGCCGCTTTTGATGAACAAGACCACGTTCGAGGGGCTGACCGAGCCGCAGCAGGAGGCGCTGTTGGCCGCGAGCGAAAAGGCCGAGGCCTATTATCTCGAAGAGGCCAAGAGCCAGGACGCCAATTCCGTCAAGGTGTTCGAAGAGGCCGGCGTCGAGATCGCCTACATGACGCAGGAGGAATTCGATGAATGGCGCGCCATCGCGCAGGAGACCTCCTACAAGGCCTTTGTCGATGAAGTGTCGGACGGCCAGGAACTGCTCGACATGGCGCTCGCCGTCGAGTGACGTGACCCCGCGTGCCGCACGGCAGTCGCGTGCGGCACGCAGAGGCGCCAGAACCAGACCACCATCATCAGGAGGGCCAGATGACGGGCCAGACCTCGGGTGCCGTCGCGCGCACCGGCAACAACCCATTCCTGCGGATCGTCGCCGCGATATCCATGCTTGCGGGCTGGATGTCGGCGACAATGATCCTGTCGGCAGTGCTCATCACCTGCCAGATGATCTGGATCCGCTTCGTGCTGAACGGCTCCACCATCTGGCAGACCGAGGCGGTGGTCTATCTGATGGTCGCCGCGACGCTTCTGGGTCTGCCTTACGTGCAGCGGTTGCGCGGGCATGTGAATGTCGACCTGATCCCGCTGGCTCTGCCGAGACCCCTGCGCAAGGGGCTTGCGGTGCTGACGCTGTCGCTGTCCATCGCGGTGGTCGGCGTGATGCTCTGGTATGGCTCTGAATTCTGGCATTTCGCATGGTCGCGCGGCTGGACCTCGGACACGGTCTGGGCGGTGCGGCTTTGGATCCCCTACCTTGCGCTGCCGGTGGGCTTCGGCCTGTTCCTGCTGCAACTGGTGGCCGATCTCGTCGCCGTGATCCTCGATATCGACACGCCGTTCGGACTGGAGGACGCCTGATGGATCCGCTTCTGCTTGGCCTGATCGTCGCTATCGCCACGATCCTCGTGCTGTTCTCGGGCGTGTCTGTCGCGGTCGGTCTGCTGATCGTGTCGGGCGGCTTCCTGATCGTCTTCGACGGGGTGCGCTCTCTGGAGCTCATGCCCGAGATCTTCTTCGGCAAGCTCGACAATTTCGCGCTTCTGTCGATCCCGATGTTCATCATCATGGGGGCCTCGATCGCCTCGACCCGGGCCGGGGCGGATCTCTACGAGGCGCTGGAGCGGTGGCTGACCCGCGTGCCCGGCGGTCTGGTGATCTCCAATCTCGGGGCTTGCGCGCTCTTCTCGGCGATGTCGGGCTCTTCGCCCGCGACCTGTGCCGCGATCGGCAAGATGGGCATCCCCGAGATGCGACGCCGCGGCTATCCGGATTCGGTCGCCGCCGGGTCCATCGCCGCCGGCGGCACGCTCGGGATTCTGATCCCGCCCTCGGTGACGATGATCGTCTACGGCATCGCGACCGAGACCTCGATCGGGCGGCTGTTTCTGGCCGGCGTCATTCCGGGAATGCTGCTCGTGGCGCTGTTCATGGTGTGGTCGCTCTACCAGACATGGAAGACGGGCGATGTCCGCCTGATCGGGGCCACGCCCTATACATGGAAGCAGAAGATCGAGATCCTGCCGCGCGTCCTGCCCTTCCTCGCGATCATTCTCGGCGTGCTGTATGCGATGTATGGCGGCATCGCCACCCCGTCCGAGACCGCCGCCGTCGGTGCGCTGCTGTGCCTGCTGATCGCGATGATCATCTACAAGCTGTGGAACCCGCGCGCGCTGTGGATGGTCCTGCGCGACAGCACCCGTGAAAGCGTGATGATCCTGTTCATCATCGCCGCCGCCGGCGTGTTTTCCTACATGCTCTCGTCGCTTTACATCACCCAGTCCATCGCCGAATGGATCGGCACGCTCGACGTGAACCGGTGGGTGCTGATGGGAGCGATCAACGTCTTTCTGCTGATCGCGGGGTTCTTCCTGCCGCCCGTCGCGGTGATCCTGATGGCCGCCCCGATCCTGCTGCCGATCATCACCACCGCCGGGTTCGATCCGATCTGGTTCGCCGTCGTGCTGACGATCAACATGGAAATCGGGCTGATCTCGCCGCCTGTGGGTCTCAACCTCTACGTGATCAACGGCATCGCGCCGGAAATCAAGCTCAAGACGATCCTCTACGGCTCGCTGCCCTATGTCGGCTGCATGATCGTGGCCATCATCCTGTTGTGCCTGTTCCCCGGCATCGCCACATGGTTGCCGAATGCCGTGATGGGAGGCGCATGAATGAGCGTGCTGGCCGATCTGTTGTCGACCGTGTTCGAGCGGCGCTATCGCGGCGCGTCCGAACCCGACCGGCAGGATCGCAGCATCGAGACGCTGTGCCAGGATCTTCTGGGCAGTTCCGGCGAGGTCTCCGGCATGGCGCTCGCCCGGATGATCTTCGATCGCTATGCGGGCATGGAGGATGCCGAGAAACTGGCCTTTTTCGAATTTCTGACCCGGGACATGGGCGTCGATCCGGACGCGGTGCGCGACACGCTCGCCCGCTTCGAGGCCGCGCCCGACCGCGCCAGCTACCGCGCCTTCATGTCTGCGGCCGAGCCGCCGCGACAGGAACTTTCCCGCCGCCTGAACCAGGTGCCGGGGGCCACCGCGCAGCTTGTGGCGATGCGCGCCGATCTCCTGCGACTGGCGGGCGGCAATCCGGCGCTTTCGGTCGTCGATCTCGATCTCAAGCATCTTTTCGCCTCATGGTTCAATCGCGGATTTCTGGTGCTGCTCCCGATCAACTGGACAAGCTCGGCCGATGTGCTGGAAAAGATCATCGCCTACGAGGCGGTGCACGCGATACACAGCTGGGACGATCTGCGCCGCCGTCTGCAACCCGCCGACCGGCGGTGCTTTGGCTTCTTTCACCCCGCGATGCCGGACGAGCCGCTGATTTTCGTCGAGGTGGCGCTGACGCACGGCATTCCTGGCGCGATCCGTGACGTGCTGTCGGAAGATCGCGAAGCCATTGCCGCGCGCGACGCCGATACCGCCGTGTTCTATTCGATCTCGAACTGTCAGGCGGGTCTGGCCGGAATTTCCTTCGGCAACTCGCTGATCAAGCAGGTCGTGGCGGACCTGTCGCAGGAACTGCCCAACCTGACGACCTTCGTCACCCTCTCGCCCATCCCCGGCCTCGTGCAATGGCTGTCGCACAATGACATTACCCTGCCCGAGGAGGATGACGCGCGACGCCAGATCGCCGCCTATTACCTGCTCGACGCCAAACGCCCCGATGGCAGCCCCCATGACCCGGTCGCGCGCTTTCATCTGGGCAACGGTGCCCTGATCCACGGGGTCCATGCCGGTGCCGACCTGTCACCCAACGGCCAAAGGCAATCGGGCGGCGTGATGGTGAATTACCTTTACGACCTGCCCCAGATTTCGCAGAACCACGAGCGATTTGCCGCTGCGGGCGAGATTGCCGCCTCGCCAGAGGTGACAGCCCTCGCCACCACGGCGGCAAAGACGACGGAATGAAGGACAAGACCATGGCCAATCCCCTCTATGACACACTGTTCGGGCGTCATGCGGGCCGCACGGCACCGTTCCTGCACCTCGCGGATGGCACGTCGCTGAGCCATGATGCGTTTTTGCGGCTTACCGCGCGCTATGCGCATGCCTTGCGCAATGCGGGGCTGCAGCCCGGTGACCGGCTGGCCGCGCAGATCGCGAAATCGCCCGAGGCGCTTGGGGTTTATGCCGCCTGCGTGCAGGCGGGGATCATCTTCCTGCCGCTCAACACCGGCTATACCGGCGATGAGGTGTCGTATTTCGTGACCGATAGCGGGGCGAAATGCCTGCTTTGCGACAGCGCCGACGCGGAGGCCCTGCGCCCCGTGGCCGATGCTGCGGGCGCGACCCTCCTGACGCTCGACGCGGATGGCACGGGCAGCTTGCCCGAGGCCGCCACCGGCCAGCCCGAGACATTTCAAACCACACCGCGCGACACGGGTGATCTGGCCGCGTTTCTTTACACATCCGGCACCACGGGGCGCTCGAAAGGGGCGATGCTGACGCAGGAGAACCTCTTGTCGAATGCCGAGGTGCTGGTCGATTACTGGCGCTTCACCGGGAATGATGTGCTGCTGCACGCGCTGCCGATCTTTCACACGCACGGGCTGTTCGTGGCCACAAACATCATGCTGCTGGCCGGCGGGTCGATGATCTTCCTTCCTAAATTCGATATAGATCAAATGGTTGAAGCGTTGCCGCGTGCCACCGCGATGATGGGCGTGCCCACGTTCTACACCCGCCTTCTGGACGATCCGCGCTTTACCGGTGATCTGGTGGCGCATATGCGGCTTTTCGTGTCCGGCTCTGCGCCGCTGCTGGCCGACACACATGTTGCGTTCGAGGAGCGTACGGGACACCGTATCCTGGAGCGTTACGGCATGACCGAGACCAACATGAACACCTCCAACCCCTATGACGGCGACCGGCGGGCGGGGACGGTGGGATTTCCGCTGCCGGGGGTCGAAGTGCATGTCACCGACCCCGACACCGGTGCGGAGGTGGCGCAGGGCGAGACGGGCATGATCGAGGTGCGCGGGCCGAACGTGTTCAAGGGCTACTGGAACATGCCCGAAAAGACCGCCGAGGAACTGCGCGACAGCGGCTTTTTCATCACCGGCGATCTGGGCCTGATCGACGACCGGGGCTATGTGCAGATCGTCGGCCGGGCCAAGGATCTCATTATATCAGGGGGTTACAACGTCTATCCCAAGGAGGTCGAGGCGATGCTCGACGACCAGCCCGGCGTGCTGGAAAGCGCGGTGGTGGGCCTGCCGCATCCCGATCTCGGAGAATCCGTGGTGGGCTTTCTCGTGCCGCAGGCGGATGCGACACCCGATCTCGATGCCATTGCCGCTGCGGCGGCGCAGAGCCTTGCGCGGTTCAAGCATCCCCGCCGGCTGATTGTTCTGGACGCTCTGCCGCGCAATACCATGGGCAAGGTGCAGAAGAACGTGTTGCGCGATCAGTATGCGGACATGTTCACCGCAAAGTGACCGCCGCATGACCCGACGGCGCAACCTTGCGTACACGGCGTACGTTTATCGCGTCAAAACGTACGCAATCCGGCCCGCGTCGGACTGACAGCTTGTCCCGCGGCGCTTCGGCGCTTTATCGTCTTCCACGGCACTCGCTCTGGAGGCGCGCGATGCAACGGATCCCGACCCCGGCGACGATGGCGATATATCTTGGCGGGGCCATGCTCGCCGTGTCGGGGCTCGGCTTTGCGACCTACGCGATGGTATTCGGCCTGCGCGGGCTCGGCCTCGACCTGTCATCGGAGACCTATCTTTACACACCCGACAGCATCCCGCCCAACCTCGCGATGTTCTCGCACATGACCCTCGGCGGTCTGATCATGCTGCTTGCCCCGCTGCAGCTGATCGGTCGGGTGCGGGTGCGGTATCCGCGCCTGCACCGGATCTCCGGACGCGTGATCGTCGCCGGGTCTATCATCACGGCACTTGGCGGGCTGGGATATATCGCGCTGCGCGGCACCATCGCGGGGCCGCTGATGGATGCGGGCTTTGCCCTTTACGGCGGGCTTTTCCTTGTCGCGGCGGTGCAGGTGGTGCGACTGGCGCGCGCCGGCGACTCCCCGCGTCACCGCGCATGGGCGCTGCGGCTGTTCGTGCTGATCATGGGGTCGCTGATCTTCCGGCTGCATTATACGCTCTGGTATCTTCTCACCGACGGGCTGTGGAGCACCGAGGCGCTCGACGGGCCGTTCGACCAGGTGAACTATGTCGCCTTCTACCTGCCTTATCTCGTCGTGCTCGAATTCTGGCTGCGGCGGCGGGCGGGTGCACACCGCGTCACCTCGGCCGGCTGATCCGCCGGAGTTGTGACCGCCGTGACCGCGCGGCGTCTTGTGTGAAGGCCAGAGCGCACTAACATATGTTATAGAGGTGGTCGGAAGAGACGCAGGCAAGACCCCCGGATGGGACGAGCAAACCGGCGGTACCTGTTCGCGCAAAAGTCCGGAGCGCCTCGGACGGGCGGAGTAGTGAAAAATTTCCCGCCCGGAGCAGTGTAACGTCCGGCAACGGATGCCTCTTCGGAAGGAGCGTCGACCCCATCATGAGCAGTCCAACAATCCTCGATGACTTTCAGAGCCGCTTTGCGGAGCGGCGCATGCGCGAGATGAGCCTTCAGGACTATCTGAACGGCTGTCGCGACGATCCGACCCTTTACGCCAGCGCCGCCGAACGGTTGCTGGACGCGATCGGCGAGGCCGAGGTCATCGACACCTCGAAGGATGACCGGCTTGGCCGCATCTTCCAGAACCGGACGATCCGGCGCTACCCGGCCTTTGACGATTTCTACGGTCTGGAAGAGACGATCGAGCGTGTCGTCGCCTTCCTGCGCCATGCCGCCCAAGGTCTGGAGGAAAAAAAGCAGATCCTTTATCTGCTCGGCCCCGTCGGCGGGGGCAAGTCCTCGCTCGCCGAACGGATGAAGGCGCTGATGGAGGAACGGCCGATCTATGTCCTGAAAGCCGGCGACAAGATCAGCCCGATCTATGAAAGCCCGCTTGGCCTCTTCGACCCCGAGCATGACGGTACCGCGCTGGAGCGCGATTACAACATCCCCAAACGCCGTCTGCCGGGCATGTGCTCGGCCTGGGCGATCAAGCGGCTGGACGAGTTCGAGGGCGACGTGTCGCGCTTTACCGTGGTCGAGCTGCACCCGTCGCGCCTGCGCCAGATCGCGGTGGCCAAGGCCGAGCCGGGCGACGAGAACAATCAGGACATCTCGACCCTTGTGGGCCGGCCCGATATCCGGATGCTGGAATTCTACAGCCAGGACGATCCCGACGCCTACAGCTATTCCGGCGCGCTGAACATCACCACGCAGGGCCTGCTGGAATTCGTCGAGATGTTCAAGGCGCCGCAGAAGATGCTGCACCCGCTGCTGACCGCCACGCAGGAGCGCAACTATGTCGGATCCGAGAACCTTGGCGCGATGCCGTTTCAGGGCATCATCATGGCCCATTCCAACGAATCCGAATGGCGCAGCTTTCGCGCCAACCGCAACAACGAGGCGTTTCTGGACCGCATCAGCCTGATCCGCGTGCCCTATTGCCTGCGGGTCGACGAGGAGGCGAAGATCTATCGCAAGCTGCTGGCGCAATCGGAACTGTCGCAGGCCCCCTGCGCGCCCGACACGCTGGCGATGATGGCGCGGTTCTCGGTCCTGACCCGGCTCAAGCCACATGAAAATTCCAGCCTGTTCGCCAAGATGCAGGTCTTTAACGGGCAGGATCTCAAAGGCTCCGACCCGCAGGCGCGTACCGTTCTGGAATACCGCGACACCGCCGGCATCGACGAGGGGATGTCGGGCACCTCGACCCGGTTTGCCTACAAGATCCTGTCGGAGACGTTCAACTTCGACACCACCGAGGTCGCCGCCGACGCCGTCCACCTGATGTATGTGCTCGAGCAGGCGCTGCGGCGCGAGCAGATGGACCATGAGACCGAGCAGCGCTATATCGCCCTCATCAAGGAGGAGTTGGCCCCGCGCTATGCCGATCATATCGGCAAGGAGATCCAGAAGGCGTATCTGGAATCCTACGAGGAATACGGCCAGAACCTGTTCGATCGCTACATCGCCTATGCCGATGCCTGGGTCGACGGGCAGGATTACAAGGATCCCGATACCGGCCAGATCTTCGATCTCGACGTGCTGGACCGCGAATTGCAGAAGACCGAGCGCCCGGCCGGCATCCGCAACCCGCGCGACTTCCGCAACGAGGTGGTGAAATACGCGCTGCGTCAACGCGCCTCGGGCGAGGGCAAGAACCCGCGCTGGACGTCCTATGAAAAGATCCGCGACGTGATCGAACAGCGGATGTTCAGCCAGATCGAGGAATTGCTGCCGGTCATCACCTTCGAGTCCAAGCAGGACGAGGAAAGCGCCGACAAGCACCGCGCGTTCCTCAACCGCATGATGGAGCGTGGCTATACCGAACGGCAGGTCCGCCGGCTGGTGGAATGGTACATGCGGATGCGCGATGCCGGATAAGTTGCACCTGCGCAGGGACGGGTTCGGGGGGTCGCGTCCATGACCATAGTCGACCGAAGACAGAACCCCTCGGGCCGCAATCTCGGCAATCGCCAGCGGTTTCTCGATCGCGCCCGGAGCCGGTTGCGCCAGGCGGTCAAGGACAACATCCGCGCCCGCAGCATCACCGACACCACCTCGGACGAGCGGGTGGTGATCCCCGCCGATGACATCCAGGAGCCGGTGTTTCAGCGCGACGCCGCCACCGGGCGTCGCAACGGCGTGCTGCCCGGCAACCGCGAATACCGTTCCGGCGACACGATCCCGCGCCCGGCGGGCGGGGGCGGCGGCGGCGGATCCAAGGCCAGCGAAGACGGCGAGGGCGAGGACAGTTTCGCCTTCACCCTGTCGCGCGACGAGTTTCTCGATCTGTTGTTCGAGGATCTGGCGCTGCCCGACATGCTGGCCAAGAAGCTCAAGGCGGTGGAGACCACGCGCACGCGGCGCGCTGGTTACACGACCTCGGGCCCGGCGACGCGGCTCAACATGTTGCGGTCGCTGCGGCGGTCGCTGGTGCGCCGCGCCGCGCTGCACCGGCCCGGAAGTGCGGCGGTCGAGGAACTGGAACGCGAGCTTGCGCGGCTGGAGGCGGGCGAGATCGTGCCGGCCGACGGCCGTGATCCGCAAACCCGCATCGCCGAGTTGCGCGAGGCGCTTGACCGCGCGCACCGCAAGCGCGCGGCGGTGCCGTTTCTCGACCCCATCGATCTGCGCTACAACCGGACGGAGCCGCAGCCCGAGCCGATCGCGCAGGCGGTGATGTTCTGCCTGATGGATGTGTCGGCGTCGATGGACGAGGACATGAAGGGGCTCGCCAAGCGGTTCTTCATGCTGCTGCACCTGTTTCTCGCGCGTCATTACGAGCAGGTCGAGGTGGTGTTCATCCGCCACACGCAGCGCGCCGAGGAGGTCGACGAGCAGACCTTCTTCGAGGGGCGACAGACCGGCGGCACGGTGGTGTCCACCGCGCTGGAGGAGATGCTGAAGATCGCCGGGCAGCGCTATCCGGCCGAGGATTACAACATCTACGTGGCACAAGCCTCGGACGGGGACAACCTGTCGCGGGACGTGGAAACCTGCACCGGCCTTCTGACCGAGAAGATCCTGCCGATGGTACAATATATGGCCTATGTCGAGATCATGCCGCAGCGGGACAGATTCGGCCTGACGCCCCGGCGCGAAAGCGACCTGTGGCAGGGCTATGCGCCCGTCGCGGACGCGCATCCCCGCCTCGCGATGCGGCGGATCGCCGAGGCGCGCGACATCTTCCCGGTGTTCCGCGATCTCTTCCGGACCGAAGGAGCCTCTGAATGAGTGCCGACGAGACCGCCACGCCGCTGTTTCAGGGGTCGTCGTGGAATTTCGACACCCTGCAACGCACCCATGAGGTGATCGAGGCGATCGCCCGGGATGAATTGGGGATGGACCCCTATCCCACCCGGCTCGAGGTCGTCTCGTCCGAGCAGATGCTCGACGCCTACGCCTCGACCGGCATGCCGCTGAACTATCCGCACTGGTCCTTCGGCAAGCGCTTCGCCCAGCAGGAAATGCTGTATCGCAAGGGGTTCCAGCAACTGGCGCTGGAGATCGTCATCAACTCCGACCCCAGCCTGTGCTACATCATGGAGGACAACACGATGGCCGCGCAGGCCACGGTGATCGCCCATGCCGCCATCGGCCACAATCATTTCTTTCGCCATAACGAGGTGTTCCGCGCCTGGACCGAGGCCGACACCGTGCTGGACGAGTTGCGCCACGCGCGCAGCTTCGTGATGGACTGCGAGGAACGTCATGGGCGTCCGGCCGTCGAGGAGGTGCTCGATGCCGCGCATGCGCTGTTCGCGCACGGGGTGGACCGCAACCGCCGCGCCAAGCACCCCGACCCGGCCGAGACCCGCGCCCGGCTGGCCGACCGCCGCCGCGCCGCGCGCGACGAGGCCGCCGAGCTGTGGCTGCGCACCGTGCCGCACCGGGCTGTGGACACCGCCGCCGATGCCGAGGCCGACGAGCGCCGCGCCATGGGCCTGCCCGAGGAAAACATCCTGATGTTTCTGGAGCATCACGCGCCGCTTCTGGCCGAATGGCAGCGCGAATTGCTGCGGATCGTGCGCTGGTTCTCGACCTATTTCGAGCCGCAGCGCCAGACCAAGCTGATGAACGAGGGCTGCGCGACCTGGACCCATTTCGAGATCATGACACGGCTGCGCGACAAGGGTCTGATCGCGGATGGGGCCTATCTCGAATTTCTCGATCTGCATTCGATGGTCGTGGCGCAGCCGCAGTTCGATCAGAAGGGATATTCCGGGCTGAACCCCTACGCGCTCGGGTTCGCGATGATGCGCGACATCGTGCGGATCTGCACCGAGCCGACCGAGGAGGACACAGCGTGGTTCCCCGACATCGCCGGCAATGACGCACCGATGGAGACATTGCGCCACGCCTGGGCCGAGTTCCGCGACGAAAGCTTCGTGCGGCAGTACCTGTCGCCGAAGGTTATCCGCGACTGGCGGCTGTTCCAGCTTGTCGATGACCGCGCGGCCCCGGACTTCCGGGTGGGGGCGATCCATGACGATGCGGGGTATCGCGAGGTGCGCCGCGCGCTGGCCGACCAGTACGATCCGGCGGTGCTGTCGCCACGGATCGAGGTGACGGGCGCCGATCTGCGCGGCGACCGGATGCTGCACCTGTGTCACTGGGTCGAGGATGGCCAGCAGCTCGACCCGCTGGAGGCGCGGCGCGTGCTGCGGCACCTGCGCCGGCTCTGGGGCTATGATGTCAGCCTGGTGGAGCGGGACGCGGCCACGGATGCCGAGATGTTCACCTTCCGCAGCGACGAGATCTGAAGCCGCGGCTTGAATCAAAGCAGCAGGGTGACCACCAGAGGGGCCAGAAACGCCGTCAGAAGCGCGTTGAGCCCCATGCCGATGCCGGAAAACGCCCCGGCGGTGGAATTGACGCGGAAGGCATGCGCGGTGCCGATCCCGTGCGCGGCAAGCCCGACAGCGAAGCCACGCGCGCGCCAATCCTTGATCCGCAGCGCGTTGAGCAGCGGCGTCGCGACGATCGCGCCGGTGATGCCCGTCAGGATCACCAGAACGGCGGTCAGCGTAGGCTCGCCGCCGATCGCCTCGGACACGCCGAGCGCGACCGGGGCGGTGGCCGATTTGGGGGCGAGTGACACCAACGCCTCGCCACGCAGCCCAAGCGCATAGGCGATCCCGAGTGCCGAGAGGATCGCGGTCAGCGATCCCGCGACAAGCGCCACCGCCATCGGGGCAAGCACCCGTTTGACGCGCCCGAGATTGGCATGCAGCGGCACCGCCATCGCCACGGTCGCCGGACCGAGCATGAAATGCACGAATTGCGCGCCCTCGAAATAGGTCTCGAACCGGGTATCGCTGACGCCGAGCACCGCCGCGATGATCAGAATCGCGATGAGCACCGGATTGGCGACGGGGTGCCGGCCCAGCCGGTCCGAGGTCCAGTCCGCGATGACATAGGCCGCCAACGTCACGGTCAGCCACAGAAGCGGCTCCTGCGCGAGATAGGACCAGAGGCGGAACGGATCATTCATCACCCTGCGCCCCCGTCAGCCGCGCTGTCAGCACAAAGGCCCCCACCGCCACGAGGATCGCCAGCACCGTGGACCCGATCACCGCCGCGGCCAGCACAAGACCGGATTCGGCAAAGAGCGCGAGATGCGCGGTGACGCCGACACCGGCGGGCACGAACAACAACGACAGATGCGCCAGCAACCCGTCCGCGGTGTCGCGCATCCGCGCGGCGAGGCCCGGCACGGCCAGCAGCGTCAGGAACAGCGCCCCCAGCCCGATCACCGGACCGGGCACCGACAGGCCGGCCCCGCGTGCGAGCGTCTCGCCCAGCAACTGGAACGCCAGCAGGATCGCGATGTTGCGGATCATGCGACAGGGCTTTCGAACGGGCCCGCGCGCCGTGTCACGGCCGCGCCCGGCACGTGTGCGGGTCGTTCTCCAACAGGATGGGGTGGCCGTGCGGCGTGGCCTCGGCGGCGCGACGCCATGCCTGTGCCAGAGCGGCGCGTTGCGCGTCCGTCGTGCCAAGCTTCTGGTCGAGAAGGGTTTCCAGCGCGGCAAGCCAGCATTCGTAATAGGCCGCGCCATCGTCATCGGCCAAGACTTCGGACAGCGCCGCCGTCCATTCCGGCCATGAGAACACGCCCTGATCGTGCAGGGCCACGGTCATCGCAAAGGCCTGCGCCTGCCAGGGCGCATCGAAGGGGCGTTCAGGCGCGGGCCCGAAATCAGACTGCATCAAGATAACTCTCCCACGCGTCGACGCTGACCTGCAGACCGGGTTCGGCATCCGCGCCCCACAGGTCGCGGCCTGCAAAGACCACCGTGTAGAGCCGTTGCGGCGCCTCGCCCCGCCCGTGGGCATTGGTATCGGGAAAGACATGCCCGCCATGATCGGCCTCGATCCTGCCTGTCGCGCCACGCACATAACGCGGCAGCCGGGTGTGGCCGCGCGGATGCATGACGCGCGCGCGCACCCTGTCACCGGGGCGGAAACGCGGGGCTGTCTGTACGGGCCGGTCGGACGGTGCGCCGGCTTCCAGCGCAGGCCGCACAGCGTCCGGTGTCAGCCGCCCCGGATGCGCCGCAGCGGGCGTGGTCGTCCCCGCCGCGAGATCGCCCTCGTCGATCAGGTCGTGGGTCAGCAGCAGGTTTTCGAGCGCGCGGGTCCAGATCTCGTAATAGGTGGCAGTGTAATAGATCGCCGGCGGCAGGCTTTCGCGGGCATGGCGCCTTTCGTCGATCGTCCAGCGCCCGAGGGCGTCCGAACAGAGCGCCAGCGCCAGCGCGCGCGCTTCCCAGGGGGCATGAAACAGCGGCGCGGACGGGCCTTCGGGACGGACCGCGCCAAAGCCCATCTGTCCGCCAAGATCCTGCGGGCCGTTCATACCGGAACCTGTGCGAGGCCCGCGCCGATCATGCTGTCGCGGGTGACGAGCGCCGCAAGATCGGCCTGCGACAGGCCCTCGCTGCCATCGGGGCGCTCGGGGATCACCAGATAGCGCAGCTCGGCGGTGGAATCCCAGACCCTTACTTGCGTCTCGGCGGGCAGGGTGACGCCGAACTCGGCCAGCACCG
>Ga0307971_1000131_pt1 | contig 42179 bp, 35 predicted proteins | sample OrgLakmetagen714_FD_201820 | JGI IMG/M metagenome (GOLD analysis project Ga0307971, IMG submission 201820) | Saline water microbial communities from Organic Lake, Antarctica - #714 | ecosystem: Environmental > Aquatic > Non-marine Saline and Alkaline > Saline | place: Antarctica: Organic Lake... | reverse complement strand
GGTTAACCCCAATTGCCGTGGTCGAAGCTAAGAAAGAAAACACCAACGTAGCGGGTAAAATCGGCCAGGCCGAGCGTTACAGCAAGGGCTTGAAGGTAGAGCAGCCGATTGTGGGTGCATGGGAACTAAACGGCAGGACCATCGCCTGGCCTGCGGATGAGGAAGGCCACTACATGGTGCCTTTCGTGTATTCCTGCAATGGCCGCCCCTATATACCGCAGCTTGCTGAACAATCAGGCACCTGGTTCCGGGACGTTCGCGACAGCAGCAATACCCGCCGCGCGTTACCCAGCTTCCATACCCCCGGTGGCCTGCTGGACCTACTGGAGCGCGACAAGGAAAACGCCGAAAAGCTGCTGAAGGATGAACCCTTTGGTTATCTCAAGCTCCGGGATTATCAGCAGAGCGCGATCAAAGCGACGGAAAGTGCATTGGCCCAGGGCATCCGCTCGGCCTTGTTAGCGATGGCCACCGGTACCGGTAAGACCCGCACCATCATAGGGTTGATGTATCGGTTCCTGAAGACCGAACGGTTCCGGCGGATTCTGTTCCTGGTCGATCGCACGGCACTGGGCCAGCAAGCCATCGATGCATTCAACGAAGCACCTTTGGAACAAAACCATACCCTGAGCAAGATTTACAACGTGGCCGAACTCGGGGACATGGCAGCCGAGGCAGAAACCCGAGTGCAAGTCGCGACCGTGCAGGCCATGGTAAAACGCATCTTCATGAGCGACGAGCCACCGCCCATTGATCAGTTCGACTGCATCATTATCGACGAAGCTCACCGGGGTTATACTCTGGATCAGGAGATGACCGAGGGCGAGCTGGCAACACGTGACACCAGCCAGTACATCTCCAGCTATCGGCGCGTATTGGACTACTTTGATGCCGTAAAGATTGGCCTAACGGCTACGCCTGCCAAGCACACCAGCGAAATCTTCGGCAAACCGGTTTACACCTATTCCTATCGGGAAGCGGTCGCGGACGACTGGCTGATCGACCACGAACCCCCTATCCGTTACGAAACCCTGCTGACCCAGAACGGCATCCTGTTTGAAAAGGGCAAGCCCGTCGAAGTCATCAACACGAAAACCGGCGAGGTGGACACCACCGAACTGGAAGACGAACTGAACTTTGAGGTAGAGACGTTTAACCGCCGAGTCATCAACGAAAACTTCAACCGCGTGATCTGTGAACAACTGGTGCAAGAGCTTGACCCCTTCGGCGATGAGAAGACCATGATCTTCTGCGCCACGGATCTGCACGCCGACATGGTGAAGCGATTACTGGATGACGCGTTCAAAGAGCTTTATAACGGCGAGTACAACGAAGCGGCCGTCGCCAAAGTCACCGGCCAAAGCGATAAAGTGGGGCAGCTCATACGGCGCTACAAGAACGAGCGCTACCCCAGCATCGCCATTACCGTAGACCTACTGACCACCGGTATCGACGTACCTCCAATCTGTAACTTGGTCTTCATGCGCCGGGTGCGCTCCCGGATTCTTTATGAGCAAATGATTGGCCGCGCGACCCGCCGTTGTGACGAGATCGGCAAGACCGTTTTTCGCATCTATGACCCAGTGGATATCTACGCCGCGCTGCAGGAAGTGAATACCATGAAGCCCCTGGTGCGGGACCCCAATATCACCCTGGAGCAACTGGTTGATGAGCTAACAGACGAGCGCCAGCTTGAAACCGCCCTCAATAGCCCGGGAGAGCAGGAAGGTGAAACCCAGGCTGACGCCGTGCTCAGCCAGCTCAGCCAAAAGCTGATGCGAGTGTTACGCAAGGCGGATAACAAAGCCGAGACAAAGCCCGAACTGAAACAGAAACTCGATGAACTGCATCAGACCTGGGGCGTGGAGCCCAAGTCCTTGCACCAGCACCTTCGTAAACTGGGGCCCCGCCAGGCATCGGAGTTCATTCGTGATCACGGTGGCCTGATGGACCAGCTGGCCGAAGTGAAAGCACTGGTCGGCAGTGAGTACATGCCGCTGATCTCGGAGCATGAAGACGAAATCCGGGAGCGAAACCAGAGCTACGGGCGTCACGAAAAGCCCGAGGACTATCTGGACAGCTTCAACCAATTCGTCCGGGAACAGATGAACCAGTCGGTCGCACTGTCTGTGGTTGTTAACAAACCCCGCGATCTCACACGGGGGCAGCTACGGGAAGTGAAGCTGCTGCTGGACAACAACGGCTACTCAGAGGCGAAGCTGCAAAGCGCCGTGCGCAATCAGACCAATAAAGACATTGCTGCCAGCATCATCGGCCATATCCGGCGGGCAGCATTAGGCGAACCTTTGAAGCCGTTTGAGCAACGCGTGGCAGAAGCCATGGACCGGATTCATACCCAACATAACTGGACTCCGGCCCAGCGTAAGTGGCTGGACCGGCTGGCCAAACAGCTGACACACGAAGTGATCATTGATCGTGAAACCGTGAATCAACTACCCGCGTTCCAGGGCGGCGCCAAGCAATTGGACAAAATGTTGGGAGACCAACTAGACGACGTGCTGGACGAGATTGGCGAAGCTATGTGGCCAGAACAAAGTGCATAGATTTCGCTGTTTTTTATACAGCTAACCCACGACATGCAAAGAAAACCGGGTTTTGCTTTGCATGTGACGCTCAATATGTATAAATTTTAGTTATTTCTATACATAAGATCCCCGTAAAGGACACCAGGTGCTGCCAACTCTACCGCTTGAATCCATAGAACAATGGGAAACCCGTGCCGTACTGAAAAAAGCGGCCGAGGCGCACCGCTACCTGGCTGAAGTGAAGGGCGTGGCCGCCACCATTCCCAATGAAGAAATCCTGATTAACACGCTGACACTGCAGGAGGCCCGGCACAGTTCGGAAATTGAAAACATCATCACCACTCAAGATGACTTGTACCGCGCCGCCGTGGCAGACGAGGCCAGCATTCCCCCGGCCACCAAAGAAGTTCAGGATTACGCCACGGCTCTGCGCGCCGGTTTCCGACGTGTTCGCCAAAGCCGACTAATTCGCCTGGATGACATTCTGATCATTCAGGAAACCCTGGAAAAAAACCAGGCGGGCTTTCGCAAGTTGCCCGGTACGGCCCTTAAAAATCAGACCAGCGGCGAAGTGGTGTATGAGCCACCCCAGTCCGCGACCGCAATCGCGGATCTTATGGTGAATCTGGTGGCGTACATTAACGACGACCAGCTCTGCGATGCCGACCCACTGGTCAAAATGGCCATTATTCATCACCAATTCGAAAGCATTCACCCATTTTACGATGGCAACGGCCGAACCGGGCGCATCATCAACATGCTGTACCTGGTTGCCAGTGATCTACTCGACCTGCCCATCCTCTACATGAGCCGCTACCTCATTCAAACCAAAGCCCGCTACTACGAGGAGCTGCAAGCAGTAAGGGACACCGGCAACTGGGAGCCTTGGCTGCTGTACATGCTGGAAGGCATCAGCCAGACCGCCCGACAGACCATCGACCTAATTAGCCGCATTCGGGAACTGATGCAGCACACCAAGCATCGGATGCGCGAGGAATGCCCCAAGATTTACCGGCAAGAGCTTCTGAACAACCTGTTTAACCACCCATACACCAAAATTGAATTTGTGATGGATGACCTCGGCGTCAGCCGCATCACTGCCACCAAGTACCTGGACGAACTGGTAAACACCGGCCTGTTGGATAAAACCAAGGTCGGTCGCAGCAACTTTTACATCAATACCCCGCTGATGAGACTGTTTCTTGAGCGCGGATAGATCAACCTGGAAGCCAACATGACCAATAACGACATCGTCCAAAAACTCTGGAACCTCTGCGACGTCCTGCGGGACGACGGCATCAACTACTCGGACTACGTCACCGAACTGGTGCTGCTGCTGTTCATCAAGATGGTGCACGAGAACACCGAGGCCGGCACGCTCAAGAAGCACCCCTTGCCCGAGGGCTGCCGCTGGACGGATCTGAACACCAAATCCGGCATCAATTTGCTGAACGATTACAAACGGATTCTGCTCAGTCTTTCCACCGGTAAAGACGGTGATGGTAATACTGTGCACGATGACCCGCTGATCAGCGCTGTGTATGCGGACGCCCAAACACGCCTGCGGGAGCCGCGCCACCTGGAGCAGATGATCAAAGCCCTGGACCAGATCGACTGGTTCAATGCGCAGCAGGACGGCCTGGGCGATCTTTATGAAGGCTTGCTTGAGAAGAATGCCAATGAAACCAAATCCGGCGCCGGCCAGTACTTTACGCCCCGCGCACTAATCAACACGATGGTTGCCTGCCTCAAGCCCGAGCACGGCGAGATTATTCAGGACCCCTCCGCCGGAACAGCGGGCTTTCTGATCGCCGCCGATCAGTACATCAAGAAGCAGACCGACGACCTGTTTGACCTGAACGCCCAGCAACAGAGCTTTCAGCGCAACAAAGCCTTTGTCGGCATCGAGCTGGTGCCCGGCACCCGCCGATTGGCGCTGATGAACTGTTTGCTGCACGGCATGGAAGGGGACGACGAAGGGGTGGTTCATTTGGGCAACGCCCTGGGCCAGACCGGGGCAGGCTTACCCAAGGCCGATGTGATTCTGGCCAATCCGCCGTTTGGCACCTCCAAAGGCGGCGACGCCAGTATCACCCGCGACGACCTGACCTACAAAACCAGCAACAAGCAGCTCGCCTTCCTGCAGCATATTTACCGCAACCTCAGGCCCGGTGGCCGGGCCGCCGTGGTGCTGCCAGACAACGTACTGTTCGAAGCCGGCGTGGGCACTGACGTGCGCCGGGACCTGATGCACAAATGCAACCTGCACACCATCCTGCGCCTGCCCACAGGAATCTTCTACGCCCAAGGCGTAAAAACCAACGTACTGTTCTTCACCAAAGGCAGCGTCAAGAAAAAACAGCAGGAAGAGAACTGCACCGAAAATGTTTGGGTGTACGACCTGCGTACCAACATGCCCAGCTTTGGCAAACGCACGCCGTTTGGTGAAAAGCACCTGGAGCCTTTTGAAGCTGTTTATGGCGAAGACGCCAACGGCCATAGCCCGCGCAAGGAAGGCGAGTGGAGCTTCCATTCCGAAGACATAGAACTGCCGGAAGAGACTAAGGCGACTGACGAAAACCAAGGCGTGGACGAGCGCATGGTGCATAGTCGCTGGCGTTGTTTCTCACGGGAATGGATTGCTGAGCACAAAGGCGATTCACTGGACATCTCCTGGCTGAAAGACAGCGACAGCGTGGATGCGGCGAATCTGCCAGACCCGAGTGTGTTGGCCGGTGAGGCGATGGGGGAGTTGGTGCAGGCTTTGGGAGAAGTGGATGCGCTGATGCGAGAGCTCGGGGCTGAAAAGGAGGCTGATGTTCAGCAGGTGCTTCTGAACGAACTATTGCTGGATGGTGCTCCTAGATGAGTGAAGCTTCTTTCCCGCAAGAGTGGGTTAAATGCACAATTGGCGATGCATGTGCTCTGAACCCGAAAGAGAAACTTCCGGACAACTTAGATGTTGGTTTTATGCCGATGGCGGGCGTTCCAACTAATCATTTTGGCACCTGTAATTTCGAAACGCGCCCATGGGAAAAGGTAAAAAAAGGTTTTACGCAGTTTAAGAATGGAGATGTCATCTTTGCCAAGATCACGCCCTGCTTCGAGAACAGCAAAGCAGCGATAATTCGAGATTTTCCGAGTGGGTGGGGAGCTGGTAGTACAGAGTATTATGTTCTGAGGCCCTACGGCGACTTGGTTCGACCAGAGATTCTCTTCGCACTCATTAAGAGCAAAGAATTTCTGGTTAGCGGTGCAGTGAACATGTCTGGTTCGGTGGGACACAAAAGGGTGCCCAAGGACTTTGTTTCCGGATACGAATTACCTCTGCCTCCTTTTGCCGAACAAAAAGTCATCGCCGACAAACTCGACACCCTGCTGGCCCAGGTGGACAACACCAAAGCCCGCCTCGAACGCATCCCGAAAATCCTCAAACGCTTCCGCCAGTCTGTGCTGGCTGCGGCGGTGAGTGGGCGGTTGACGGATGAGTGGCGTAGAGGCCGACCAAACAATCCAAGTTGGGTAGCATTAAGGCTTGGAGCGTTAATCAAGAATGGCCCTCAGAATGGAATTTATAAACCATTAAAGCTTTATGGGTCTGGTAGCCTGATTATTCGAATCGATAGTTTTTATGACGGACAGATTTCTTGTTGGGGAAAGCTGAAACGGGTAAAAATTGAGGCGGCAGAGATTGAAAAATGGCAGGTTCATCAAGGTGATCTTCTAATCAACCGGGTGAATAGCATTGAATACCTGGGTAAAAGTGCCTTAGTTGGTGAGTTATCTGAACCTGCAGTTTTCGAGAGTAATATAATGCGCCTGTCTCTGGATAGGGCCAAGGCAGCGCCAGAATTCATATCCTTGTTTTTAAGGAGTCCCGCCGGAATCGCTCAACTGAGGTCCAATGCAAAACTTGCGGTCAACCAAGCCAGTATTAATCAAGGTGACGTAAAAAACTGTTCTATGGAACTGCCGGGACTTGATGAGCAGACTGAAATCGTCCGTCGAGTTGACCAGCTCTTCGTCCACGCTGACCACCTTGAACAACAGGTCAATAACGCCATGGCCCGAGTTGGCAACCTCACCCAATCCATCCTGACTAAAGCCTTCCGAGGCGAACTCACAGAGCAATGGCGCGAGAATAATCCAGAGCTGATTAGCGGTGAGAACAGTGCAGCGGCGTTGCTGGAGATGATCAAGTCTGAGCGGGCGGCGGTGAAGCCGGTGAAGAAAACCCGAAGCAAACGGACTACCGTTTAACTTCCCTCTGAACTACCCTTTAGAATTCAATGTTTTAAAAATAATCCGAGGAAAAAGGCGACATGATGCAACATGGATGTTTTCGGCATTTTCCGTCAATGGCACTTGACAACAGCGGGCCTGACTACCAAACTTCGCAACACATCCGCCCCTTGGCAGTAAGCCCCCTCACACATCCGGAGGGTGCGCCGATCCCCTGGGGCTTTCTTATTTCTGGGCTCTCGAAAATCTCTGCTTTCGGGAGTCAACCATGAGCCACCGCAACATTGCCATCCTTATCGATGGTGGCTTCTTCCTCAAACGCCTTCCCAAGCTTGTAAATGCCGATGGCTGCGATACCGTAACCAAGGTAACCGACTGCATCCGCCGCATGTGCAAGCAGCACATCAGGTTTCTGACTGGCGATAGCAGCCGACAGTGGCACCAGCATGTCTACCGGATCTTCTTCTACGATGCATTGCCCTATGACGGCAAAGCCCACCATCCCATCGATAATCGTGCTATCGATTTTGCCAAGTCCGATGTCGCCAAGTACCGTCTCGAACTGTTTGATGCACTCAAAAAGCAGCGGAAAGTCGCTCTAAGGCTCGGCAAAGTCAATAAGGATCGCGACTGGACCATTAATCCCCGATACACAAAAAAGCTCCTGAAGACCCGAGAGTGGCTGTCTGCGCTTGATCAAATTCCTTCGCCTGAGGGCGATGCAATGCCAGATGAAACGAACCTCACCCTAAGCCCCGAACAGACACAGAGCCTTTTAAACTTGAGAGACCTTTGGAGTTCTCTGGATGGCGGAACCGTGAGTTTGGGGCTCCATCAGAAAGGCGTGGATATGCGGATCGGCATCGATATAGCGTCACTGACACTCAAGCAGCAGGTGGATACGATCATTCTGGTGGCTGGAGACAGCGACTTCGTTCCAGCCGCCAAAATGGCTAGGCGTGAGGGGATTGAATTCATCCTTGATCCGCTATGGCAGGAGGTCAACGCTGACTTGTTCGAGCATATTGACGGCCTTCAATCTGGTCTCCCCAAACCCGGTACCCGAACACCTCCCCAAGAATAAAAGGAATATCTTGTGCACTGCGATCTCTCTAAGGACACGGAACTCAAAACCATTCTGGACGACATCTCCCCTATTGAGCGAAATTCTGACTGGGTTTCCAGCCTGACGGGTTTTCTTGAGTATGTTGAAGGGGCGGATCTGGAGACCCGCAAAACTCTCGAATTTCAGCAGAAGCTTTGGGAAGAGAATGCCGTCAGCGGCGTGGGCATGGGTACGGTCAACATATCGGCCGCTCTTGAGGATCCTGAATTCAGAGCCTGGATTGCGGAGGAGTCGCTTAAGCCACTCCCTGAGAGTTCGGAAGCACGAATTACCCGGCTCCAAGCCTTCCATGACGAAATCGCTACACGGATGAAGAATTACACCAATCGGATTGCTTGGGTGAAAATCTGTCGGGTAATGGCTGCCTTTTATCCGCGATATTTTAGCACCATCACCTATGACCTTATGGCCCAGGAATGTCACCGGGCCTGGTTTGGCGATTCCTCCCGCCGGCCGAAAGTGGTCACTTGCCAGCATGATCTGATGAGGCGTTTAGAACAGCTATTAGGCCCAGTAGAAAGCTCACCTAAGGCACTTGCCGAACGCATGACGCTGCCCTGGTTTGTCTATGAAGGATATGTCCAGGGCTCCCATACCGAAACGGTAGCAGAGGAGGCAGATGATAAGGGTGACGTGAAGCTGAAACCGCTTCCTGCGATTCAAAGGCGCAAAGGCCTGACGAGCATTCGTGGTGGTATTGCTACCCTGATCAAAGCACTGAGCTTTGTTGAGGATGGCGTTCGACGCGACGAGCTCATTGATTTTCTAAGATCGGAGTTTCCAGATTACCGGGAAAACAGCCTGCGGACGACGGTCAACGTTCTGAAGAATGAGTTCTATGTCATCGAGGAACACGAGGGCATTGTCACGAAAACCACGCGGGGGCAGCTATATCTGGATACCAAAGACCCCCGAGAACTGATCCCCATCTTTCTTACACGGGTACTGGGTATCGATCACGTCCTTTTAGCATTGGCGAAACAGGACCAAACCAGCCGTCAGCTCTATAACCTGCTTAGAAAGGTAAATTCCGGCTGGACCTCGAACTTTATGCCCGGAAGCATCATCAAATGGCTGAGAGGCTTTGAACTGGTCCAAAACTCGGAGAATGGGCTGTTTTCACTCACTGAGACCGGCAAGGAGTGGGCAGCCCAGATTCACTGGGAGCCGGAATTCCTCGATCCCGAAGATCTGGGGGAAGAGAGTGATGCAGTAGAGGGCGATGACGCGTCTTTGGATATTAGTCGTGTTGATCAGGGCTCCTTGATTAAAGCCGTAACTACAAGCACCGCCTTTTCGGCCAGACTCGCAAGCCAACTGCATTTTGGGTTGTGGTCCCACGAACGAAGGCATTTTGCCATCCTCGCTGGCCTGTCTGGGTCAGGTAAAACACTTCTGGCTCAACGATATGGGCAAGCACTGTCGGAGCAGTTCGGGCTTCCGACAGATAAGCACGTGTTTGTGCAGGCGGTGCAGCCTGGATGGTATGACCCATCCCCACTGTTCGGGCACATTAATCCGTTAAGGCCTGACAACTATGTGCGCTCCCCATTGCTGGACTTTCTGCTTCTGGCCGCCAATTCTCCTGGCCAACCTTTCATTGTGATCCTGGACGAGATGAACCTGTCTCACCCAGAGCAGTATTTCGCCCCCGTTTTGTCTGCAATGGAAACAGGTGAACACTTGCGGCTGCATAATGAAGGAAAATCCTTTGATGGAGTGCCAAGCACTGTCCCATTCCCGAGCAACGTGGCTTTCATTGGCACCGTCAACATGGACGAAACCACCCATGGCATTTCCGACAAGGTGCTGGATCGTGCGTTTACCATGGAGTTCTGGGATATCAATCTGCAGGCTTATCCGAACTGGCAAAAGTTCGGACTGAATGGGCAAGACCTGGCTCGGGTGAAAAGTTGCCTAACCGATCTTCTCGGAGCACTGGAAACTGAGCGGCTGCACTTTGGCTGGCGCACCGTTGAAGATGTGTTGTCCTACCTATCTCTGGCACAGAAAACTCCAGACATCGAGCTATCCCAAGCGCTGGACGATGTTATCTACGCACGGGTGCTTCCGAAGTTGAGGGGCTCCGAGAGCCACAGGCTACACGAGGCTTTGGTGAAGTTGATGTCGGTTCTGGCTGACTACGACCTGAAGCGATGCCGTGCCAAGGTTGAGTCACTGAAATATGACTTGGCAGATACCGGAATGATGCGATTCTGGCGCTGATATGAAACTGCCGGTTTTCGCGTCACCGACCGCAAACGAACCGCTTGGTTACCTGGATACTGAGCGGGTTCTGCTGGGCCTGAGTGAGGCCAAAACCTATTTGATCAGCATTCCCGATCAAAACGCCCGATGCTATGTCGATGATGCTTTACTCAGTGTGGATGAAAGCGGGCAACACTGGGTCTGGGAGCCGGGATTTTTTGCCGGCGAGGTTGGCCTGGAGTTGGAGTTGCCTGAATTGGCACATCCGATCCGTTATCGGGTAGACGTATCCCCGGCTTCAAACAAATCCGGGCGAGATCAGTTCAAAGAATATCTGCAACAGATCATCGACTTTATGCCGCAGTTGGCCACTGGAACTGAACCGGCTATGCACAACTTAAGCGGTCGGTCCGGGTTCGTTTCGCTGTGGCTTCGTTATGCCAGACTTCGACAGTTTATTGATCGTTACCTTTCTGGACTCAGGGCTATCCAAGACCGTCCTATTGTTCGACTGAGCAGCCGCCGTGAACAGATGCCGCTGCATATGGCCAAAAGGATTGATGGAATTACGGTGCAGCGCCTGACAGCCAATGCCGCCTTGCTTTCAGCATTGTCCGGGAATCTTGCCGCTGAATCATCTCTTGGTCCGGAGCAATGCAATCTGGATATCCCCTTCCACGAGCCGTCTTTGGACAATCCTGCTAACCGGCTGATGGCGCGTCAGCTGATCGAAGTGCGCAGGCTTGCCCGGTCCATGCTTTCAGAACTTCAAGACGTAAGGGTTTCAGGATCCGAAACGGAAACCGACCTACAGGCCCGGTTGCCACGGCGTATTCGTTTTTTAAAATCCGTAGACAAGCAGTTGGGGCGAATTGCACGGAGCGAGCCCTTTGCGAGTGCGAACATCGAGAAACGAGGGGTTGCTGATCTCAATGCCGTTTCCGGCCACCCGCACTACAACATGACCTATCGGGCTGGTATCCGAATTCTGCGCCAAGGCCTCTCGGATATGGGTGGCGATGAGCAGCACTACCTTGCGCCCACATGGGAAATTTATGAGGTTTGGTGTTTTGTGGCCTTTGCGGAGGCTCTTCAATCCCGGCACCAAGAGTATGAGTGGTGCCTGAAGCTGAATCCAGTTTCTGCAGATCTGATTCTCCGGGGCGATGCCGGGTCGAAAAGAATTACGCTCTTTTTTCAGATGGCTTGTCCGTCTCTTGAATCTCCTAATATATATGAATACTTCTCAATTACCCGGGCGCGGCGGCCAGACATGTTGTTAGAGATAATGGATGGCGATCAGAGAAGGTTTATCTGCCTCGATAGTAAATACACGGCAAGCAAAAGCCGAATTCTGGACTCCATGGCCTCAGCTCATATTTATCGGGATTCTCTACGACGGGATGATGCTACACCAAATTTGTCAATTATTCTGGTCCCAATCAACGAAGACGTACCTGCCCTTGGTGTTACGAGCTATTGGGAGAGGAACCATGTCGGCTGTGCAGTATTGGCAGACAAGGCAGATGCGGATGCTGTTCTCGACCTAGTGTTAAGATTTCCCGATGAGTGAGGAAAGCCCCTTTAAAAGTCTGATGTGTGGTGTCAGGACGACCCAAAGTTGGGTTCTCAGGGCAAAGGTCAGGATGTCCGGATTAAGGAAGTGGCCAACTAAAAAGTGAACACGTCACGGACACAGTTTGGACACAGCCAAACAAAAAAGGCCTGCTTTTTCACGCAACCCCTGTGAAAATAATGGTGCCCTCCGGAGAGCACCGCTCTATGCCTGGTAAGCGAACGTATTCGAATAAAAATGCTGTAGTTCCAAAGCTATCAAAAACGAATGGAATCTATATCTCATGCCATTACAAAACCGCGTAAGCCCAACCGGCAATATCGAAAGAAATAGCACTAGAGGGACCCTCATGGGCAATAGAGGTGTTCTTCACGATGCCAATAAAGAGCTCAAGCGGCAATTTAAATCCAAGGCCTGGATTACCTGCGTTCTGAAGTTCAAAGATAAGACGCGCAAATTGATGTCCCCCGGCCTTTACACGGAGCTATTTTTTCTTGATGAGGTGACAGCGTTCTCCGCCGGGCACCGTCCCTGTGCTGAGTGCCGTCGACCTCGTTACAACGAATTTCGTGACGCTTGGATTCGTGCCAACAATCAGGAGGGTGACTCTGTTGTTCGCGCTCCTCATATGGACGGCGCTCTTCATGCTGAGCGGATAGACGGTAATCAAAAAGTCACTTGGCCTCATTCTTTGGCGGGGCTACCGCACGGAACCATGTTTCAAGCTGGCGATGAAACCTATGCCATATGCGATGGCGAGATTCGAAAATGGGATTTCGAAGGCTACTCAGCAGCCACAAAGGAAGATCTTCCGAAAACAGTGGATGTTTTAACGCCGCGTTCGGTGGTAACTATCTTCATGAGTGGATTCAGGCCAGAGTTTCATCCGAGTGCGCTTTCCTTGATAAGCTAATCGACAATTCAGGAGCGCTTTGAGTTGATGCCTTTATCCCGTGGTGGAATAGACACTCGTGACTGACGTTTACAGCCAGAAGGCCAGAGCCTTCTATGATCAATACCAGTCTTTGACCTTTGAGCAGGTTCATCAAGGCTGGCTCTCATTCCTGGTCGATAAATCAGGCCTTGCTCTGGACGTCGGCGCAGGCAGTGGTCGCGATTCCAGCGCCCTTGCAGCGCGGGGCTGGGATGTTGTCGCCGTAGAGCCGGCAGCCGGCTTACGAGAGTTGGGACAGGGCGCTACTCGCAATCAGAGCATTCACTGGGTAGACGATCAATTGCCCGATCTTGGTAAGATCCGGAAGCTGAGCTATCGCTTCGATCTGATTCTTGTTTCCGCTGTCTGGATGCATATCCCACCATCCGATCGTGAACGTGCCTTTCGAATCCTGACTGAGCTTCTGGCACCCGGTGGCATGCTGGTTATTACGCTTCGGCATGGGCCTGGTTATGGCGAACGCGTTTTCTACGATGTCAGTAGGGAAGAGCTGGAGGGTTTTGCCAAACGCCGGGCACTGATCCCGCTTCCGTTGCCGGTCGGGCGCAAGAAGGATGAGCTCCAGAGGGACGAAGTTTCCTGGGAGACAGTGGCGTTTCGATTGGCGGACGATGGCACAGGCGCATTGCCGACGGTCCGCCACATCATCGTTAATGATAATAAGTCTTCGACTTACAAGTTGGGTTTGCTGCGAACCCTTGTCCGGATTGCTGACGGCTCGCCTGGCTTGGCGCTTCAGCGTACCGACGACTGGGTAGATATTCCGCTTGGTGCGGTCGGGCTGTTCTGGATTATGCTTTATCATCCTCTGGTTCTCCGGCACCAGTTGAGGCAGGCGCCAGGTAGCCGTGGCTATGGCTTCGCCACGGAGGATTTCTTCAAGCTGCAGAGTTTCACGCCTCTGGATTTCAGGGTGGGTATGTCACTGTCGGCGGATGTTGCACCGGTCGTCCTGCGCGCTATCCGGGACGCTTGCGCGACCATTCTCAAGAACCCCGCACATTTCACGACCTGGCCAGGCAGTAACCGTCCGATCTTCGAGGGCGGTTCGGCCAGGATGACCATCAAGAAGGCATCCGTGCGTTTGGATAAAGCAACGCTTTCCCGGTTCGGCACCTTCCGTGTGCCCTCATTTCTCTGGGATACGTTCAGTCGCTATGCATGCTGGATTGAGCCTGCGATTGTTAATGAGTGGATTGATTTGATGGGGAGCTGGGACCTGCGTTATTCGATGGATGTCTATCATCGTGGTTTACAGTGGGTTGAAGGTCGGCGGGATACGGCTGCGGTCCGTCAAATGATCCAGCGGCAGCTCGAGGCCGGTAAAGTCGAGTGCGTATGGACAGCCCAAAATCTCAAAACGAAGCGATTTGACGTCGACCATTGTTTCCCATGGTCACGTTGGAACAACAACGATCTCTGGAATCTGATGCCAGCGACTCATACGGCTAATGCTTCGAAGTCCGAAAAGCTGCCCGGGGACTTGCTGCTCAAAGAGGCGCACCCCCGAGTAGTGAATTGGTGGGAGCAGGCCATAATGGGCACGTCTCGTGAGGAGCAATTCTTCTCAGAGGCTGAGGCGTCGTTACCATTGCTGGGGCAAGAACGGTCTGTGGAAGGCATTTTTGAGGGGATGCTTCAGCAGCGGTTGAGATTGAAAACGAATCTTCAGCTGGCTGAATGGCTGGGTGTGTGAATGAGCTCAGTGATGCAATGCTGACCTCAACTACCAGTGAGGCTTTCTTGGACTCAAATACAACCAAAATAGTCTTATTTACGTTAGGAGAGGCCACCGATCATCGCGGCCGCCTGATCAGCGATGTCTGGGGTATGAGTGACGAAACCCTCGAATCCACTCACGACTATATCCAGTGGCTTTTTCCTATTCCGGAAGGGAACTCTTACAACGACTTCGCTCCGTTGCTCAACGATGAGGCCGCAAACTGGTTTCATCGAAATCCAGAGCTTCAGGCTCAACAGAAGATATCACTTGATCGAATGGTTGGGTTCTTTGGCTTGAAAGCGACAGGCTCTGGATTTGAAGCCGCTTCGCACTTGAATGAGCGCGATCACCTTTGGCTGAGGCAGTTTGATCATAACCATCGGCGTATCAGCCGGATTATTCGGAGCGTTTATCTCTGTCATCAGCCTGAATTGGCCAGGTCGTTTTGCGATGTGATGATCCAAATCGGTCAGCGCCAGGGCGATGTTTCTGATGCTTCAGTCAGGTTTTGGAAAACTGCGATTTCCTAAAGCAGAGGTAAGTTGTTAAGCATTCTTTTATTTGCTCGGCGGCGACTGGGGTTGGAGGTAGACTTCCAATTATCACCCATATGATGCAGGTGTGCCCGTTTCCCGACAGCTGTTATCGCTAACGAACTCCCGGCTTCAAAGGTCAAACACAATGGGCGGATTGGTGGGCGCGTATCGTACGGTGCAAGTGCTGGCGTTAATCAGCCGTGTTTCACCCCGCAGATACTCACCATATCCCTCGTGAATATGCCCGAAAATGTGCGCCTTTAATTTCAACTGGTCGATCCGATCCAGTAGCTCTGTGCACCCCACGTTCTGGCAGTGGTATCCCATAGCCACCTCATCTCCGATGCTATGTGGTGGCCCATGAGTAATTAATACATCGGTATCGTTCGGGATCTGACGCCATTTGTCATGCAGTGGCTGGCCACGACCCAGCATAAACCACCAGTCCATGAAAGGCGGCGTCCAGGGTGATCCCCAGAAGCGCTTCCCCTGGATCTCAATACCGCTGTCTTCCAGGTAGATTGCGTTGGTCAGAGCTTCCTGGGCCAGGTCCGGCGTTTCCTGAAATGCAGCATCATGATTGCCGGCAATGACGATCTTGTGCCGGTGAGGCAGGGAGTCCAGCCAGTCATTCAGATCCTCCACATCTTCCAGAGTGCCTGCGCCCAGGCAATCCCCGGCATGGATCAGCAGATCGCCGTCCGGAATCTCCGGGATCCGGCGGTGCAGGCTGTGGGTGTCGGAAACGCAGACAAGTCTCATCGTAGGTCCTGACGAAGTGTATTGCTGGCCGCTTTCTGGAGCTAGTGCCGAAAGCAGTCTAGCAGGTAACAAGACTGCTGGATTGCCTGTGCCTTGTGCTCCCCGTGTCGAGTTGAAGCGTATAAATAACAATCATGAGAGTAGACCTAGAGCTCGAAGGTAAACATTAAAGGAAGCATCATGCTTAAGCGACAGGCAGCGCTCGTTATCGCACTTTGTTCAATGTTCATATCGGCAACTACCATGGCGACAGAAGAAGCGGAATACACAGTATTCCTGAAGGAGGAGAATCTGGAAGTGCGTCTTTACGAGCCGCATATTGTTGCAGAGACGGTCGTTGACAAAGAATTTGAAGACGCGGGCAGTGAAGCTTTTGGCCGTTTGTTTAAATACATTTCCGGCAACAACCAGGCCCAGCAGGAAATCGCCATGACCGCGCCCGTTGGCCAGGTGGCTGAGGGTCAGGAAATCGAGAGCCAGGAAATCGACATGACGGCACCGGTAGGCCAGACCCAGGTGGACGGGAAGTGGGTGGTCAGTTTTATGATGCCGGGATCATTTACCATGCAGACCACTCCGAAACCCAGGGACGAGAGGATCATCATTCGCCAGGTGCCAGAGCGGACGATGGCAGCCATCGAGTATTCCGGGTTTTGGAGCAAATCGGGCTATCAAAAGAACAAGTCGAGGCTGGAAGATTGGATCGACAAAAAGGGATTTATTATTCAGGGAAAACCAGTCTGGGCACGATATAACGCACCGTTCATGCCATGGTTTTTGAGGCGAAATGAAGTGTTGATCCCGATAGACCATTTGCAGTGATAGCGCGTATCAGGCTACTCACCAAGGCATCACGATCATCATAGGAAGTTATCCATGCAAAACGTGCGCGTCGCCATTGTTGGCGCCGGCCTGGCGGGTTTATATGCCGCTTATGTTCTAGAGAAAAAAGGCATCAAAGACTATGTCGTTCTGGAGGCGAGAGGCATTCTTGGGGGGCGTATTGCGTCTACGATTCACTCTGAGGGTCAATTTGATGTGTCGGGTGAGGGCTTCGATCTGGGGCCCGCCTGGTTCTGGCCTGCATTCCAGACCGATATGGCGCGGCTGGTGGATGAGCTCGAGTTAGAGACCTTTGAGCAATTTGAAACGGGCGATATGCTTCTGGAACGTGCAGCAAATCAGCCCCCTGAGCGAACGGCCGGGTACGTCAACTCTCCACCTTCAATGCGGATCGCCGGTGGCATGTATGCACTCATTGATGCTTTGTATCAGCGGCTTGATCCAGCGCGGGTTGTGACGGGCCAAACGGTTCGTCGCCTGCGCTTTTCAGAGCCCTGTATTGAGCTACTGAGCGAAGATGCTGAAGGGCAAACCCTGAGCTACAACGCTGACCATGTGTTGCTGGCAATGCCACCCCGATTGGTTGAGTCTCAGCTAACGTTTTCGCCTGCCTTACCTGATGAACTTGCGAGACAATGGCAGGCTACAGATACCTGGATGGCCCCTCACGCAAAATATATTGCTGTGTTTGATCAGCCTTTCTGGCGGGAGCAAGGGTTATCCGGGGAGGCTCGAAGTGCGGTCGGGCCGATGGTTGAGATCCACGATGCATCCACTCAGGGAGGGAAGGCGGCATTGTTTGGTTTCCTGGGTGTGCCTGCTGACGTGCGCCGCCGTGTTTCTGAGGAAGAGCTTATTACGGCTTGCCGCACACAGTTTGGGCGACTTTTTGGTTCGCAAGCGGAAAATCCAGAGGCAGAATTTATCAAGGACTGGGCTAAAGAGGTCTACACAGCCACCGATACAGATCAAAGCGCCTCTGGCGATCACCCTGTGCCTGCCTTGTCGCCGAGCTCAGGTGCATGGGCTAACCGATTAACCGGAGTTGGAAGTGAGTGGTCACGTGAGTTTACGGGGTATCTGGCCGGCGCGATTGATGCAACAAATCGTGGTTTAGCCTCGTTTTAGGAATGTCTGCAGAAAGAGGTAGAACCCATTCCCGAGAGGCAGCGCCGGACACCACTTTGTCACGCCGCGCCATCACGTTACTTCTATTTTTCAGGTGAGGATTCGTACTCGCGAATCATGCCAGAAAGCTGATCTTTCAGATTGAGGCGCTGTTTTTTGAGGTCCTCCAGATGTTCGTCAGAGGTGTTCTCAGCACCACCCTCGAAATGGTGAACTGAATGATCGAGCTCATGGTACTCTTCGAACAGTTTCGCGAAATGATTGTTAGTGGTTTTCAGGTGATGAATGGCGTCTTTTGATTCGGGGAATTCATGAATCAGATCGTGTTTTTCCAGTGTCATAAAGACAATCTCTTTGATTGGGGTGTGTTTAAATCTGCGCCGTCAATGGGAAAAGCATACGGCAAGGTCATGACTGGGGGCAAACAGGCGGCAGGGTAGGTCTGTGGCCTAACCAGACGAACGCAATCAATCACTGGCCCAACGCCGTCCCTTCTCCACGAGGATCGTGCATGCCTTCCAGACGCCCGTCCGGATAGATTGCGATGGCCCCGGCCAGGCCGGTAAAGGGGCTCAGTTCGGGAATCCACTCGATATCGTGGCCCCGAGCTGACAGCGTATCACCCACCTCATGCGCAATGCTGCTCTCCAGCTTCAGGCCCTCGCTGCTGCCGAAAAAACTGCGACCCTGCAGGAAGCGAGGGGCGGATAATGCCTGGTCGACGGGTTGCTTGAAGTCCACCAGTTGCGTTGCCAGTACCATCTGGGTCTGCGGCTGGCCGTCGCCGCCCTGGCTACCAAAATAGAACTGTGTGCCGTCATCCCCCAGGTAGGCGGACGGATTCAGGGTATGGGCCGGGCGTTTCCCGGGCGCCCAGGCGTTGGGGTGGTTTGGGTCGGGGTTAAAGCCGGCGGCGCGGTTGAGCCACAGGATGCCGGTATCCCCTGCCATGCAGCCGGAACCGAAGTCATGGAAAAGGCTCTGCATCAGGCAGGCGCTGCGGCCCTGGCGGTCACTGGCGGCAAGCCAGACGGTATCGGCGGGCTTGCCCGTTTCTTCCCAGGGCACGGCTATTTCCGGATCAATGGCGGCGTAGTCTACGGTGGCTTGCGTTGCCAGCAGGCGCCGCTGCCAGGTCACGGATCCCGGGGATGCGCCACTCAGTTCGCGGTTGCGCCAGCGTAGCTGGGCTTTGATGGCTTCGACCAGGTAGTGGAAATAAGCCGCGCTGCCGTTGCCCAGTGCGGTCAGATTAACGAAGTTCAATGCGTTGAGGGCACTCAGGGTGCAGAGCCCCTGGGTGGGGGGCGGAAAGTTGTAGAGGGTTCCGGACCGGTAGCGGATGCTCAGGGGGTCGGCCTGCCAGGCACGGGTTGCGCCCAGATCCTGCCGGGTAAGGCCGTTGCCGAGTTGTTCGAAGCCTTCTGACAACGCGCTTGCCAGTTCGCCATCGTAGAAATCGTCCACCCCGGCGCGGGCCAGTTGCTGCAGGCTGTCGCCCAGAGCCGGGCGGGTTACCCGCGTGCCTGCGGGCTTCAGTTCACCCGCCAGGTCGCAGCAGAGTTTGCGCAGGTCGGGCAGGGAATGGATCAGTTCCCGGCGCTGTTGCTGCCAGAACGCCTGTGACCCGGAGACCTCATAACCATCGCGGGCAAAGGCAATGGCCGGTTCAAGCAGATCTGGCCAGGTCATTCGTGAATGCCAGTGGCTTCGGCTCCAGTCATGGGCGAGGGACCAGGCCCGCAGGGCGCCTGCGGTGGTGGCGGCAGACGCGGGGCCCCGGGCGCTGATCGCACCCGCTGTCGGCAGGTTCTGCCCGGCCTGTCCCAGACCCATCAGCGTGCTCACCTTACGACCGTCACTGAGCAGCCACAGGGCATCGCCACCAATACCGGTCATGTGGGGATAGACCACCGACAGGACGGCCCCGGCCGCGGTGGCGGCATCAATCGCCGTGCCGCCGGCCCGCAGAATCTCCATTCCGGCGTCTGTGGCACGGGCATCCGGCGTGCAGATTACGCCGGTTCTGGATTCTGCTTTCATACGCCTTTCTCGCCCCGGGACTCGACTGATTGCGGGTGATTTTCCGTTACGAATTCCACCGAAGTCGCACTGACATTCTGCACATGTGATCGCATGAGGCGAGCCACTGCCTCGGCATCGCCGGCCAGGGTAGTGCGGACAATGGCGTCATGCTCCTCCCACGACTTGCTGATTCTGTTGGTCATTCTGAACTGGGCCCGCCGGAAGGGCGCGAGGCGGGTTCGGGTTGTCTCTGCCAGTTGTCGCAACTGGCTGCTCTGGGCACCCTGGAAGATCAGGTCATGAAACTCCTGGTTGTAGCGGCTGTAATCGTCCGCGTTGCCATCACGCACCAGGTTGAAGGAATTCTGGTGAAGCTGCTGCAGGGCCGCTCGTTGCTCACTGTTCATGCGCAGGGCGGCGAGCCTTGCCAGTGCTGCCTCCAGTTCTGCCATGGCTTCGTAGAGGTCGGTGAGCGCTTCGGGGGAGAGCGTTGCGACGGCGACACCCCGGTAGGGGCGATGGGTAACCAGCCCCATCGCCGCCAGATGGCCGAAGGTCTCTCTGACGGGTGTTCGCGATACGCCGAACCGTTCAGCGATACCCTGCGCGTCCAACTTGGTGCCGGGCGTCAGTCGCCCACTGACGATGTCGTCGGCCAGAGACTGGACCATTCCGTTCACCACACTTCCCTTTTTGGCACGCTCGTAGGGTAGCGGGGCCTGTGTCATGCACTGCTTCCTTCCATGACGGGGCCCGGAGAGGATGGGTGAGGAATGGCTGCCAGCAGGGTGCGCGTGTAGTCGGTGGTGGGGTTGTCCAGCAGTTGGCCGGAGTCTCCTTCCTCCACTACCACGCCGTTCTGCATCACCAGGATGCGATCACAGAGCAGACGTACCACGTTGAGATCATGGCTGATGAACAGATAGCTCATGTTGAGGCGGTGTTTGAGGTCCTCCAGCAGGTTCAGCACCACGGCCTGGACGGAGACGTCCAGTGCCGCCGTTGGCTCATCCAGAATCAGCAGTTTCGGTTCCAGTGCGATGGCCCGGGCAATGCCGACACGGGCCTTCTGGCCGCCGGACAACTGATGCGGAAAACGGTCCAGAAGGTGCACTGGCAGGCCGACCAGGCCCGCCAGTTCGATCACTCTCTGCTCTCGCTCCTTGCCGCTGACCTCGGGCGTCAGGCGGTGGATGGGGTCGCCAATAGACTGGGCGGCGCTCCAGCGGGGGTTCAGGCTGTCGGTGGGGTCCTGGAACACCATCTGCAGTTTGCCCCGCAGCGGGTTCCTGGCGAACTTTGCGGCGGGTACCGGCGCTATGTCCTCGCCCAGGAATTCGATCACCCCGCCGCTGGTGTCCAGCAAACGCATGATCATGGCAGAGGTCGTGGACTTGCCGCAGCCGCTTTCGCCCACCAGGCCCAGGCTCTCGCCTTCACGAATCTGGAACGACAGGTCCTTTACCGCAAGATGGGCGCCTTCGGCGTCGGGCTTGCCGAACTGCTTGCGCAGGTTGCGAACGTTGAGAATCGGCTCGCCCAGCGTGTGCGTTTCCGGCAGCTCCACGGCTTTGGCGCGAGCCTCGGGGGTCAGTAGATCCCTGATTCGGGAATCCCGGTGTGGCGTGGCTTGAAGCAGTTGGCGGGTATAGGTTTCCCTGGGGTTATGAAATAGTTCGGCGGACCCATTGGCTTCAATGATTTTGCCGTTCTGCATGACCACCAGTCGGTCACAGTAAGCTGCCGCCAGCCCCAGGTCATGGGTGATCAGAACGGTAGACATGTTGTATTCGCGGGTGAGCTCGACAATCAGGTCCATCACCGCTTTCTGAGTGGTCACATCCAGGCCGGTGGTGGGCTCATCGGCAATTAAAAGACGTGGCCTGCACGCCAGGGCAATGGCAATGACCACGCGTTGACACATGCCGCCGGAAAGCTCGAACGGGTAGGCGTCGTAGCGCTGCTCAGGTTCGCGAATTTTCACGGCCTTGAGCATTTCGATGGCCTTTTCCCGGGCGTTACTCCGTGTGGCCTGGTTGTGCTCCCTCAGTACATCGGCCACCTGCTGTCCAATGCGGCGGATGGGATTCAGTGCAGCGCGTGGATTCTGGAATATCATCGAGATCTCGCGTCCGCGAATATCCCGCATATCCTTCTCTCTGACCTTGTGCAGGGACATGCCACCGTAGGTGATCTTGCCGCCGGCGATATGGCCTGCCCGGTCGAGGATGCGCATCACCGCGTAGGAGGTTACCGATTTGCCGGAGCCGGATTCGCCGACAATGCCAAGGGTTTCGCCCTTGCCGACGGCGACGGAAATATCGTCGATGGCGCGCACGGTGCCTTTGCGGGTGACGAAGTCCACGCTCAGGTGCTGGATGTCCAGTAGCGGTACACTCATGGCGAATTCCTCAGGTGCGGCGCTGGGGATCAACCAGATCCCGCAGACCATCGCCGATCAGGTTGAAAGTAAACACCGCCAGCATCAGCGCCATACCCGGGAAGATCACCAGCCACCATTCCCCGGAAATAATGAAGTTGGCGCCTTCCGCCACCATGATGCCCCACTCCGGTGCCGGCGGCTGAACGCCGAGGCCGATAAACGAGAGCCCTGCCGCGTTGAGGATGGCCCAGCCCATGTTCAGGGAAATCTGCACCATCATCGGTGGCAGGGTGTTGGGAAAAATGTGGCCGAACAGTACCCGCAGCTCGGAGTTGCCGGACAGTCGTGCCGCCTGCACAAAGCCCGCGTTGCGGCGAATGCTGACTTCCGCCCTTGCCATACGCGCGTAGAACGGCAGATTGATGATGGCCGTGGCGTAGACGATGTTTTCGACGGTGTTGCCGGCCGCGGCCACGATGCCCATGGCGAGAACGAACAGGGGGAACGCCATGATGGTATCGACCAGACGACCGGTAATCCGGTCGGTCCAGCCGCCGAAATAGCCGGCAAAGGAGCCCATGATCGAACCCAGAACGAAGGAGATGGCCACCGCCGATACCGAGATCAGCAGATCCAGCCGGGTGGCAACCACCACCCGGGAAAACACATCTCGGCCCAGTTGATCGGTACCAAACCAGTGGGCGGCGCTGGGTGGCTGCAGGGCCGGGCCCACGCCGGTGTTCAGGGGGTCGTAGGGCACCAGGTAGGGGCCGAACAACGCCATGCCGATAAACAGCCCGAAGAGTCCGAACGCCAGCCCGGTAACCGGGTTCTCCGATACAACGTGTTTCAGGTGCTGCCAGTAGCTGGTGCGGGGCGGGCCTTTGAGTTTTGGGGATGGGGCCGTGCTTGCGCTGGTCATCTCAGCCCTCCCCGCCGACGCGTGGGTCGATCATGGTGTAGATCACGTCAATCAGCAGGTTCAGGGCCACGAATAGCAGGGCCATGGACAGCACGAAACCCTGTACAGCGGCGTAATCCGACACGACCAGTGCCTCTACGGCGAATGAGCCGATGCCCGGCCAGGCGAACACTTTTTCCACCAGGACATTCGCACCGAGCACGAAGGAAAACACCATGCCCAGGGTGGTTACCACCGGCAGCAGGGCGTTACGGAAGGCATAGGTCACCAGTACCCGGCGGCTACTGAGCCCCGCGGCCCGGGCGGTACGGACAAAATCGCTGCCCAGGGTCTGCAGCATGGCGGCGCGCGTCATGCGTGCAATTGGCGCGAGCGTAAACAGCGCCAGTGTGATCAGGGGAAGAGCAAGCTGGGCGAGGGCCGCTCTCAGTACTTCCCACTCACCGGCGATGATGGCGTCGATGGTCAGGAAACCGGTCACCGATTCCGGCGGCAGATACATCATGTCCAGTCGCCCCATGGGCGGCGGTGCCCAGTCGAGCAGGTAATAGAACACGTACATCAGCGCCAGGCCGGTGAAAAAGGTGGGCAGGGACACCCCCGCAGTCACCAGAAAACGGCAGATGTGGTCGACCCAGGTATTCGGGCGGGTGGCCGCCAGTACCCCAAGGGGTACGGCAATGACAAACGATAGCAATAGTGCACCGAGGGTCAGTTCCAGCGACGCCGGCAGCCGGTTGGCCAGCTCCGACACCACCGGCTGGCCGGTCGAAACGGCCATGCCCAGGTCACCCTGGGCCAGATCTTTCAGGTAGGTGAGGAATTGCACCGGCAGTGGCTGGTCGAGCCCCAGGTTGCGTCGCACCTCCTCGATGGACGCCTCGTCCGCCATGGGCCCGGCGAAATAGGCCGCCGGGTCACCTGGCAGGGCGCGGGTCAGCAGAAAACAGACCACCAGAATTCCGAACACGGTGGGCAGCGCCTCCAGAAGGCGCAGCGCCACCCTGCGTGCTTTCAGCCAGATTGGCGACACAGTGTTCGCTCCCCTAGACCGGCTTCAGCGCGCGGATGTCCATCTGGCGGTGGAACCAGTATTCGTAGCCGGCCACCGACTCGGTGAAGGCGACGTTCAGGGTCGGCTGCCAGAGCGGGATGCGGGGAATATCCTCGAATGCCAGCTCGATCATGCGCGTCACATTGGGTGCGTATTCCGGGTTGTCCATGGCCATATCCAGGGTTTCGTCCACCAGTTTGGCCATCTCCGGGTTGTCGTAGTTGTAGGAGTTGAACAGGTTGCCCTTGATATAGGCCCAGTAGAAGTAATAGTCCGGGGTGTTGAGCCAGCCGCCGAAGTTCTCCAAATGCAGCGGCAGTTTCTTTTCAACGAGGGCGATGGTGCGCCAGTTGGCGCCGGGGATTTTCTCTATGGTGGCGCGGATGCCAATATCCGCCAGCCCCTGCTGGATCAGCAGTGCAGCGGGCTCGGCCCAGTCGGCATTCGACAGGTTGAAAGAGAGCGGAACGTCGAACCCATCTGCATAGCCGGCCTCGGCCAGGAGCGCTTTAGCCTTTTCCACATTCAGGGAGTAGGGGGATTTCTGGGGCCAGGCAATTTTATCCACCGTCGCGGTGCCGCCCCACATGGGGACGCCCTGTTCATAGGCGGCCTGTTCGAAGATCTTCTGGTAGGGAATGGACCAGGCAACGGCCTGACGGACCCGTTTGTCCTTGAAGGGCTCGAACTCCATATTGGTGCACAGAGAGTAAATGCAGTTCTCAATGGGTGTGCTGACCACCTTCACACCCGGTTTCTGGGCAAGCTCCTTGGCATCCTTGTTGGGGATGTTATGGGAGGCGCTGACGCTGCCGCGCTCTATGAGGGCACGACGCGTGGACTGTGCCGGTACTTCCCGCAGTATTACGCGTTTGAATCCTGGTACCGGGCCGCTGGCCCAGTTCTCATTGCGCTCGTACACCAGCTGCTCGCCGGCATCCCAGCGGGAAACCCGATAGGCGCCGGAACCGGCGGGGTTGCGATGCAGGTACTCGGTGGCCCAGGGGTCGTCCTCGGTGGCATTGGCTTTGGCCACTTCGGAATTGATGATGATGGGAATCGGCGTCGCCAGGTCCGGCAGTGCCAGCTTGGAGGGGAACGGCAGGGTTATGCGGAAGGTCTGATCGTCTACGGCTTCAAACTGCTCGGGCGAGGACAGGCGTCCCGCCTTCATCTGCACGGTGGGGAAGCCACCTAGGGAAACCGCCCGGTCCAGAGACCATTTCACATCGTGGGCGGTCACGGGTTTGCCGTCCCAGAATTTTGCGTCGCTTCGGACCTTGAAAGTCATGACTGTGCGGTCGTCGCTGATTTCCCAGGACTCCGCCAGTTCTGGCTGAACATTGTCATAGTCGTAGCTTAGCGAGCCGTCTGGCATGGTTTTGGTGCCAAAAGACACCAGCCGGTCATAGCAGTTGATGGCCACCTGATAGCTGGCGCGGTTGGTGCCACTGCGGTGAATGTCCAGGCTGTTGATGGTTCCGCCAATGACCACAACGGCTGTTTCCTGGCTGGCGGCTGATGCCGGAAGAACCTTGAACAGAGGCAGAAAGCTCGCCCCGACGGAAAGTGAAGTAACGCCCTTGAGAAAGTGTCGACGATCCATGCTGCATGCTCCTGCCCGTGAAATGATGGAAAATTGCATGCAATCGCTGAACCAGGCCGGTCAGAATTCAGTAATGAATTTTAAAAGCTCTATAAATCAGGAAAATACGTTTTATCTTGAAAAGACTGATAACAGCTTCTGCGTTTACCGGTCCCGGGCTTTCGCTTGCTGATCGCACTGAAAAGGCGCAAGAATGCACCGAACAATTGCCTTGCCTTGTATTCGAAAATCGACGAACCCAGACCATCAGGATGATGCCATGCCCCAATCGCCCCTCGCCCAACCTCTGACACTCCCCTGCGGTGCGGTCTTGCCCAACCGAATTGCCAAGGCCGCCATGACCGAGGGGCTGGCAGACGATCAGCTGCACGCCACCCACCGCCATGAAACCCTTTATGGGCGCTGGGCCGATGGCGGGGCAGGGCTGCTGCTCACCGGCAACGTGATGATTGATCACCGGGTGCTGGAGCGGCCGGGTAACGTGGCCATTGATCCGGCGCCAGATTTAACAAAAGTGAAGGACGAGCCTGAGGGTATGGCCCAGTTGCGCGCCTGGGCCGAAGCGGGCACCCGTAACGGCAACCATTTGTGGATGCAGATTTCCCACGCCGGTCGGCAGTCGCCCCGTTACGTGACCACGCGCCCCATGGGGCCGTCGTCGGTGCAGCTTTCGCTGATGGGCAACTATGCCCGCCCGCGGGCGCTCACGGAGCCGGAGATCCTCGATTTTATCCAGCGCTTTGCCAATGTGGCCCGGATTGCCAAAGAGGCAGGCTTCACCGGCGTTCAGGTGCATGGGGCTCATGGGTATTTGTTGTCGTCGTTTCTGTCGCCGGTTACCAATGAGCGGACGGATCGCTGGGGTGGGCCGCTGGAAAATCGTGCCCGTTTCCTGCTCGAGGCGGTTCGGGCGACGCGCGCTGCGGTGGGGCCGGAGTTTCCGGTGTCGGTAAAGCTTAATTCCGACGATTTCCGCAAGGGCGGGTTTACGCTGGAGGAGTCTGTGAGGGTGGTGCGCTGGCTCAATGAGGAGGGTATTGACCTGCTGGAGGTGTCCGGCGGCACCTACGAACAGCCGCGGCTGCTCGGCTACAGCGGTGATGCGGAAACCGCAAGCGACGAGCCAGCCATGCGGGAAAGCACTCGCAAGCGAGAAGCGTATTTCCTGGATTATGCCCAGACGATTCGTGAGGTGTGCGATTGCCCGCTGATGGTCACCGGTGGCTTCCGCACGCGTGATTTTATGGAAGAGGTAGTGGCCAGTGGCGAAACCGATGTGATTGGCCTTGGCCGACCGCTCTGTACGGATCCAGATACCCCTAAGGATCTGATTGAGGGGCGCACCGACAAAACGGTTTGCCATGAAGATCACGTCAAACTCGCCCAGCGAGGGTTTTTCTCGCCGGTCAGTCCGCTGGTGCCACTCAAAATAATCAATGTGCTGGGCGGCCAGGCCTGGTACTACCAGCAGATTTTCCGGCTGGCGGATGATAAGGCAGTAGATCCGGAGTTGGGCATCCTCAAGGCCGTCCTGGCTTTTGTGAAGGATGAGCTCAGCCGGTCCAGGGCGGTAAAGAAGGCCCGTCGCCAGCGTGAGGGTTGAGGTCTCTGGGTTTGAACCCGGCGATTAATGGTGAGGGCGCGAGGGCGCAGAACCCATGATTCGCCCCCGGACCCAGGCACGGGCCTGATCGGCCGGTAATGACTCTGTTGCAAAGCTCAAAGCCGACCAGACCAGCGCCATCAACACCGTCTGCAGGGGAACGCTGCCGTCTGTCGGCAGAACCTGGTCATCCGCCAGAACAGAGCTGATTGCCTCAGCGAGTCCCCGGGACTGCGGGTGAGCGTTCAAAGGCTCCTGGCGGGGGAGGTAATCCGGGGACACGGATTCGAAGAAGATCGTATCGGCCGCGCGGGCACACTCAGTGCGGTATGGCTCGTGCGACGTAGTGTCGATGATGCCGCACAGGGTGTCGCACAGCCCCAGGGTGATGTCCAAACCAGAGAGTGAATTCGGCGTTTCACCCTGCAGGCGGTTGCGCTGGCGAAACTGTTCTATCCGTTTCGAAATACACAGGCCGTATCGGGCGATGTCGTCGACCATGTCTACGCCACTGTCATCGAAAGGTTTGGATATCAGGCTCATAAGACGGCTCTTAAAGTAATCTGGCAATTCGAACGGCTGAACTGGACCCCGCGCTTACCATCGCAACCCATAGACGTAGGGCTAGGCTGGGTTCTGTTGATCGCCGGTGTTTTGCGTCCTCGCGATGATGAACCTCATCAAGCCGGCACTGTTCAAAGCCTGCGAGTATCGCCTTTTCGGAATCACGCTGTGCGCGGGGCTGAAGCGCCCGGAGCTGATCCTGGTAATGCTGGTCGACAAATGTCTCCACTGCCTCGATTGTCGCGAAAACCGCCTGCCGTCCTGACAGAGCAGGAAGAAACCCGGTCAGAAAGCCGGCCATTCGCCAGAGTGGCAACATTAGGCTTGGCCGGTAGCAGCACTGCAAGCGGTTGAAAAAGCGAAGATGTTCGCTTTCCCCGGCCAGATGATCACGGGCAAACGTCAGGAGTTCACCCTTGGGGCGGGTGGCAAGAATGCCCCGGTAAATCCAGACAGCACCCGTCTCTCCGGCATGGCTGCAGCGTAATTCCTGCTCAAACTGCCGGCTCACTCCGGATTCCGAGAGCTGGTTCACATGTTTCAGATCGATCTGCAAATCAGGCATTTTGTTGTGCTCTATACGGTTCGATAAGATTTTACGAGCAAACGGATTTATAGTTCTCAACAGCCAGCAAAGGCCGATCCCCGGGCTTCAAAGATCAAGCACAATAGGTGGATTGGTGGGCGCGTAGCGGACGGTGAAGGCTGTGGGTGTCGGAAACGCAGACGAGTCTCATCGTGGATCCTGTTGCAGAGTTTTAGATTGCGCTTGCCCTAGCTCAATAGTATTCGCTGGATCGAGCGGGGAATAAACCGGGTGATAAATTCGGCAAGGTAGGTCTGTGGCGTGACCAGATATCGTGGCTTGGGACGGTCCGCTTCTGCAGCCCGGACAATCTTTTTGGCGACGTCAGCCGCACCGGCTGTAAACGCCTTCATTTTAGCGCCTGGCGCGAGGGCTGCTTCCATTGCTTTGTACTTTTCCCGATGTGCCGCACTCGCATGGTTAATCACCGGCTGCAAAGCCGCCAGGGCATGTTCTCTGAACCGGGTGGCCACGGGCCCGGGAAGCACCAACGAGACGCTTTCCAGGCTTTTGCTGCCCTGTTCATCAAACCAGAAGCTTTCATGGGCGGCGTTCATCGCGGCCTTTGCGGCGCAGTAAGCGCCTTTCATTTGCTGGGGCACAATGGATAGAACGGAGCTTACCGCGATCACCCGCAGGGGTATCCCGTGTTGTTCACAGAGCCTGAGGCAGACAGCGGCCAGCTTGATGGGGCCGTATACGTGGGTGCTGAATTGCTTTTGCCACATGGATTCGGACAGATCGCGAAGTGCACCAAACTGCCCATAACCCGAGTTGTTGACCAGAATGACCTGCGCGGCACCCGCGATTTCAGTGTCGAGTGCGCTCGCAAGGCTTTCGATCTGTTCAAAGGATTCAAGATCCAGCGCTAATTCCACGGCCGCAGATTCAACTCCCGTCGGCTGGCGGGACAGGGCGATCACCTTGTAGCCGTTTCGCGCAAACAGGGCACAGGTTTCAAGACCGATTCCGGCGCTGGCGCCGGTGACCAGGGCAAGTTTTGCCATAGTGGATGTCCTTTGGTTTGGGGCCAGGCTTATACTGTTTAATGCCTGCTGCTACCCTTAAAATATTTTCTCGTTAACAGGAGTGTACACCCGCCCATGGATGATGTTGCTTCCCAGTTTCTGGCCGCAAATCAGACCACGCTCAACCTGGCCGTTGCGCTTCTGCTGGGTGCCATTATTGGTCTGGAACGCGGGTGGGATGCGCGGGAGCAGAAATCCGGTGAGCGCATTGCCGGTATCCGCACGTTTGCGCTTGTGGGGCTTCTGGGCGGCATTTCTGCGGTTTTGGCCCAGGAGATAACCGAGTGGGCATTCCCGGTGCTGCTGGTCAGTGTAGTGGCTATGGCCATTGTGGCCTATAGCCAGCGGCTTGAGCATATCCGCAATTTCAGTATCACCGGCATGGTCGGGATGGTACTGACTTTCTGCTTCGGCGCAGTGGCTGTTGCCGTGGATCCGGTTATGGCCATTGCAGGGGCGGTTGTGACCGCGATCATTCTGGATAACAAGGAAGAAATCCACGGCTGGGTAACCAAGCTTCAGGATCGCGAGCTGGATGCAGCGCTCAAGCTGCTGCTTATTTCCGTCGTGATGTTGCCGTTGCTGCCCAATGAAAAGATGGGGCCGGGTGGAGTGCTGAATCCCCGGGAAATCTGGTGGATGGTGGTGATGATCGCCTCGATTTCCTTTGTGGGCTATTTTGCGATCCGGGTGGCGGGCACCCGCAAGGGGATTTTGTTCACCAGTCTGTTTGCCGGCTTGAGTTCGTCCACCGCACTGACCCTGCATTTTGCTCGCCAGGCCTCGAAGACCCCGGAGCTCAACGCCCAGTTCGCCACCGGTATTCTGATAGCCTGCGGCACTATGTTTCCGCGCATTCTGATTTACTGTTTTGTGATCAATCAGGACCTGCTGCCGAGCCTGATCTGGCCGGTGGTGGTTATGACGGCGCTGCTGTATGTGCCGGCTCTGTTGATCTGGCGCAGAAACACCCCCGGGCTCCAGGTCAGCCAGCCAACCCTGAACCAGAACCCGCTGGATCTCACTTCGGCGCTGGTGTTCGGGGGGTTGCTGACCGCCATTCTGCTATTGGGGGAGTTTCTGGGAAGCTGGCTGGGCGACGCAGGCATTTACGCCCTGGCCGCCACGTCCGGTATCGCCGATGTGGACGCCATCACTCTGTCGCTGACGCGTATGTCCACCAACAGCCTGGCCATGAATACGGCGGTGATTGGTATCGTGATCGCGGCGGCCACCAATAACCTGGTGAAATCCGGCATGGCCGGGGTTATTGGCAACCGCCAGGTGGGGATGTTGGTAGGGGTGCCAATGCTGCTGTCGCTGGTGGCCGGCTTGCTGGTTGCCTGGTTGCAGTAACCTGTTCGCAGGTAGTCTAGAATGTCGCGAAAATTCCCAGATCTTTCAGGAACCTGAAATGCCAAAGTTTTTGCACACCGCGGACTGGCAGATGGGCCGGGCCTTTACCCGTTTTGAAACCGAGGATGGGGCAGCCCTGGTGGAGGCCCGGTTTGAGGTCATTGAAACCCTTGCCCGGCTGGCCAGTGAACACCGGTGCGATGCGGTTCTGGTGGCCGGTGACGTGTTTGATGCCCAGACGGTGTCTGACCGCACCATCCGGCGGGTGTTCAATGCCACCAGGGGGTTTGGCGGCCCCTGGGTGATGCTGTCCGGCAACCACGATGCGGCCCTGGCGGAGAGTGTGTGGACCCGGGCCCGGCGCCTGAATGCGGTGCCTGCTAACGTGCACCTTGCACTTGAGCCTGGCGTGATCAATCTCCAGCCCCAGGGCCTGAGCCTGCTCTGCGCGCCCCTGACCCAACGCAATACCTATGGTGATCTGACCGGGCCGTTCAGCGGCTACGAGTCGCCGGAAGGATTTTCCAGAATCGGCCTGGCCCACGGCAGTGTCCAGGGCCTGTTGTCTGAGGACATTGATAGCACCAATCCGATAGCACCAGACCGCGCCGAGAGCAGCAGGCTGGACTACCTGGCTCTGGGTGACTGGCACGGCACCAAACAGATCAATGAGCGCACCTGGTACAGCGGCACCCCCGAGCCGGAGCGGTTTCGGAACAACGAGGCGGGCAATGCCCTGATCGTTGAGGTGTCCGATCCAGGCGCTGCACCCACGGTAACCTGTCTTCCGACGGGGCGTTATCAATGGCACCAGTGGCGGGAGACCCTGGCCGTGCAGTCCGACCTTGAGCAGCTGCTTGAGCGCCTGGACGCCTTGCCCGATTCCGCCGTGGTCGATCTGCGCCTTGACGGCTCGATAAACCTGGCCGATGAGGAAACCCTGTTGAAAGCCCTGTCGGTCGCCGAGGCCAGATTCCGCAGCCTTCGCTGCGAGCGCAGCGGCTTGCAGCTTGCCCCCACCGACGAGAACATTGGGGCCCTGAAGGCGGACGGTTATGTGGGCGAGGTTATCGAGAGTCTGCGGCAGCAGCAGGAAGACGCAGAGAGTGACGCCTCCCGGGATGCGCTGGCAATTCTGGCCGGGTTGCTCAGAGAGCGGGAACAGGAGGCCAGCCAGTGAAACTGCAGCGAATGCGCATTGAGCAGCTACGCCAGTTCCGCAAACCCTTTGTGCTGGACAAGCTGCAACCCGGCCTCAACCTGATTCATGGGCCCAATGAATCCGGCAAAAGCACGCTTGTTAGGGCCATTCGCGCGGCCTTTTTCGAGCGCTATCGCTCAACGGCCGTTGACGACCTTCGCCCCTGGGGCGACTCCGCCGCCGCCCCCACCATTGAGCTGGACTTCGAGCACGACAACCACAGCTGGCGCCTTACCAAGAGCTTTCTGCAGCGCAAACGCTGTGATCTGACGGTTGGCACCGAGACCTACAGCGAAGACGACGCGGAAGAAAAACTGGCCGAATTGCTGGGCTACCAGTACCCGAAACGCGGCGCCAGCAAAGCCGAACACTGGGGCATACCAGGGCTTTTGTGGGTGGAGCAGGGCACCGGCCAGGACATCGAGCAGGCCATAGAGCACGCGGGGGATCACCTGAAATCCGCCCTGAATTCCATGGTGGGTGAGGTGGCCAGTTCCGGGGGCGATGACCTGATTGAGACGGTCCGCAGCCAACGGGACACCCTGCTGACCGGCACCGGCAAGCCCCGTGGGGACTACCAGCAGCTGGAAAAAGACCGTGCCCGGTTGGCGTCTGAAATCGACGATCTGAAAGAACGGGTGCAACACTACCAGGAGCAGGTTGATCGGCTCGGCAAGCTTGCCCAGGAGTACGACCAGGCGGAAGCCGAGCGGCCCTGGGAAGAAGCCCAGCGGCAGCTGGAGGAAGCCCGCACGCGCTATCAGCAGGTGGAACGCCTGGAACAACAGCAAAACCAGGAAAAAGCCACGCTAGCCCAGCTGCAGAAAAACCATCAACTGGCGCAGCAGAACCGGGAACAGCTGGAAGGCTTGAGTCGACAGCTGGAGGGCCGAAAGGCCGACCTGGAACGAGCGGAACGCGACCTCAGGGTTGCGGAAGCCCAGACCCCGGCTGTTGCTGGTCGCCTGGCCGAAGCCAGAACCGCCTACGAACAGGCAGAAAAGCAGCGCAAGCTTGCCGGTTTACTACAAACCCGGGAACGGCTGGAGCAGGATGTCCGGCGGCTTGAGCAGCAGAAACAGATGCTGACCCAGAGCCTTGACCAGGCAAAGAAATACCATCAGCAGCTGGAACAGGCCAGGCAGCAGGCCCGGGAAAACCGGATTGATTCAGAGTTGGTCAAAAAACTGAAAGCAACCGCGAACCAGCTCAACGAAGAAACGATTCGTTCACGGACCATCGCCACCCGACTGAGCTGGCAGCTGGAGGCCGGCGTCTCTCTAACGCTGAACAACGAGCCGCTGGCCGGGGAGGGGGAGCGGCAGCTGCTCGAAGAATCAGCCCTGGTGATCCCCGGCGTGGGCACCCTGGGCATCACCCCCGGCGGGGAAGAGCTGGCCAGCACCCGCCGGAAGCTCAACACCCTTGAAAACAGCCTGGCCGAACAGCTGAAGACTCTGGGCGTGGCATCGGTGGAACAGGCGGAGGACCGGCTTTCAGCCTTTGAAACTGCCGGAAGAGCTCAGAAACATGCTGAGGATTTATTGAAATCTGTGGCACCGGCTGGCGCTGAGCAACTTGCCTCCGAGCAGGGCGAGGCAGAAAACGAACTGGCCAAAGCCAGAAGCCAGTTGCAGGCCACGGCAGAACCGGATCCGAAAGAGACTGTACCTGCCCTGGAAGAAGCGGAAGCCGCTTTCGTTCAGGCTGGCACTGCGCTGGATAAGGCCGAATCCGATGAGCGTGATCATCAGGCGACCCTGTCGGCGCTGAAACAGTCCCGGGATAACGCCAACACCGAGTGGCAGCGGCTGGCGGATGAAGAAAAGAGCCCGGAACGTCAGCAGCAACTTCGTCAGATAACCACCGATCTGGCGAACATCGAAAAACAACAGGCCGAACTGGAATCCAGTCTCGAACGCCGCGAACGGGAAATCCGGGAGGCCCGCCCGGACTTTCTGCGGCAGGACATCGAGCGCTACCAGAACGCGGTTAATCACCTGCGCCAGACCCAGGAAAACCGCGGGCGTGAGCTCAGGGATATCAAAGTCAGGCTGGAGGCCTGGGGCGCGGAAGGGTTGGAAGAGCAGCTCAATGAGAAAGAAGCAGAGCTGGACCAATGCAATCGCCGCTATCAGGAATTGCGCCGCCGGGCCCGGGCGCTGGATCTGCTGCTGAATCTGCTCACGGAAAAACGTCAGGCCCTGACCCAGCGACTGCAGGCACCGTTGCAGAAGCACCTCAACCATTACCTGTCGGTGCTTTTTCCCGATGCCTCCCTGGAAGTGGACGAACAGCTAAGGCCCGGCACTTTTACCCGGGGCAGCGAACTGGGGCAGATGGCCGAGTTGAGCTTCGGGGCGCGGGAACAGATGGGGCTGATCAGCCGCCTGGCCTATGCCGACCTGCTGCAGGAAGCCGGAAGGCCGACCCTGGTGATCCTGGATGACACCCTGGTGCACAGCGACAGCGAGCGCCTGGAAGACATGAAGCGTATCCTGTTCGACGCCGCCAGCCGCCACCAGATTCTGCTGTTCACCTGCCACCCGGAAAAATGGCAGGACCTGGGGGTGGCGCCTGTGGATATTCAGGCGTCGAAGGAACGGGGCGTAAATTAATACAGTGCCCAATCCTGCATCTTCAGTTCAAATTCGCCAACCTGGCGCCCGGATACGAAAAGGCTAACGGAAGCCAGGTGGCTGAAATCCAGCGGCTCCACGTCCGTCAACGTTTTGCCCCGCCAGGTGGCGATGAAGTCGCTGAAGGGCAACTGTATCCGGCTCCACTGGTCGGTATCTGGCGTAAAGGCATGCTGGTATACGATGCTGCGCCGGTCGGTGCTGTTGCGAAGGCCGATTTTGTAGGTTCTGCCGTCGCCTATTGCGAGCAATTCAATCCCTGTCCATCCGGTGGCATCAACAGGTTCCGGCAGGTCCGCTTTGACCGAGGCAAAACCGCCGCCGTTATCCAGTCGCACGATGCCGTGAAAGAGGCCAACCCCTTCCTCAGGGCAGACAACCTCGCCATCGGATTGACCGCCCATTATCCGGTCTCCGAGAGGGTGCCAGTGAAGGCTATGGTTCTGGTGGAATCGAATCAGCTTGCCGGGCGGGATGCCATAAGACTGGTCCGAATGGTCGTGAAGTTCTGTTGCCTCTGTGCGTTCCGGCGGTTTTCTTTGCATAATTGCGAATCTGCGATAGGGCTTTAAAGTAGAGCTTATCAAAGTTTCCGGGATAGGCAGTTGAGGTGCGCCTGGATGCTGGCCAGGAAACCCTATGGTTAACCCAGGCGCAGCTTCCTTAGTGCAAGTGCCTCAGAGAGAAACAACCGCCCCGTCCGATTCCGCCGACTCAAAAAGCGCTGACATCACCCGATGACAGGCCAGGCTGCGCTTCGGCCATTTGTCGTCCAGTTCACCGGTCAGAACAATGTTCGAGAAAGTCTCGACCAGCTTCACTTCATGGTCACAGGGTGCCACTTCCTGCTCCCTGTCTTTGCCGTCTGCATCGCCCAGTATGTAGCGCGAGCTACCGGTGAAGCGCTCTCCGTAGGCGGCGAAGTTGCCGCTCCGCCCCTGGCCGCCAACCAGATCGTCAATTTTGATGAGGCCGGCGTCGCCAACGGTTTCCATCTGGGAGCGGTGGGCGAGTTCGCAACCGGCATCGAAGGTTGCCATCCGGCCGCCGGAGAACCAGAGGGTGCCGCCGCAGGCGACGATGGTGTCGATCGAGTTCTTGGAAACGGAGGTCATCTGGACGCGCTCGGGTAATTCATACCCGAAGCTCCACATCGTAGCACTGACGGGATACCAGCCCTGATCGCCCAGGCAGCCCATGGGTTCGCGGGATTTGTCGGTGCGGCCATTGCCGCCTTCATACCACTCTTTGAAAGGCGCCTTGAAGGTGAATGCGCTGGTTACGCGCCTGACTTGGCCAATATCACCATTGGCGATACGCTTTTCGATATCTTGGGTGCGTGTGCTGTGCAGCCACATGGTCCCGTCCATGAACTGGACGCCGTTTTCTTCGCAGACTTTAATGGCTTCCTCGATGCCATCGGCCAGCGGTTTCTCGGCGTAAACGTGCTTTCCGGCCCGGGCCGCTTTCTTGATCCATTCGTTGCGGAATGCCGTTGGCACAGGCAGATAAACGGCATCGATCGTTCTATCGGCGAGAAGCTCATCGTAGGAGCCGAATGCCTGCGGGACCCTGTGCTCGTCGGCCCAGGCTTTTGCCCGGTCGAGGGAGCGGCTGGCGACGGCGACTGCCTCTGCGTTGGCCGCGTCGTGCATTCCCGCCACGACCTTGGTGGCGATTTCAGCGGTGCCAATAATGCCCCAGCGGACTTTGCGATTTTCCATAGTTGACGTCCTTTCGTTTGAGAGCGAACCGGTGTTTTATATTGCCTGAATCTGCCACTGGAGATGATGGCCTCGCCTTCTTTTTCAACCATCTTTTCTGATGAGTGGTAATTCTCGCTCGATGGGGCGTCCACCCGATCCGGATCTGCGCCGGGAATCCTTATCCGTGTCAGGGTCGTAACTTATTTCCATCTGATCAACCAGACGCCCATTCGTTTACAGGTAACCGACCGTGTTCCGGAGCAAACAGAAACAGCAGCTGCAGGCGGCACTGGAAAATCTGGAGGCCGCGGAAAACCGGGTGTCCGAGCTGGAAGCGGATTTTCAGGCGATCGAGCGGTCGGTGGCCGTTGCGGTGATGAGTCGCGACGGAATTTTTGAGTCGGCCAGTGATGTATTGCTCGAGATGCTGGCTTACCAGCGCCAGGAGCTGATTGGTCAGCATCACAGAGCCATCTGTGAATCAGAGTATGCGGGCGGCGAGCACTACATTGCCTTCTGGCGTGAACTGGTGACCGGCCACGTCAGAGAGGGTCGTTTCCTGAACCTTGACGGGAACGGGCGCCGGATATGGCTGGAAAGCCGCTATCTGCCGGTGATGTCCGGAAAGGGCATCGTCAAACGGATTATCCTGCTGGTCAGCCATGCGGCTGAAACCAAGTCCGATTAGTCTTTAAAAAAGACCCACTCCGGCGGGGCGGCTGGCCGGACCGCTACAACCAACGATCCATTATCCGCTGATACTCACCACTGGCCCGGATGATTTCCAGCCCTTCCTGGAACATAGCGGCGGTTTCCTCGCCTTCAGGGTGTTGGCGGGAAAAGAAGGCGTGAAGCGGTACTTCGTCGATCAGTCCGACAATTTCGATCGAGCTTCTGAGGTTCGGGGACAGGGTTTGTTCAACAATGCTGTGGCCGATCAGCTCGGTCACCAGTGCATAGTCCGAACGCCCGAGCGCCAGCATCCTCAGGCTGCTGACATCGGAGGGAGCGACAAGTTTTTCAACCTGATCGTTGTAGTCGATCGCATCGGTGTAAAAGAAACCACGGGTAACGGAGACTTTCTGACCTTCCATATCCTGTGCTGTCAGGTTTTCATCGGATTCGCCTGTACGGGCCCAGATCGCGAGGCGAACGGTGGCCAGTGGCGTCTTGTGCCAATGAAAAGAGGATTCGTTGGATTCATCGATGGCGCCGGTAAATCCGCCGACGGCCTGGCCCTGACTGACCATCATGACGACTCGCGTGTAGGGGCGAATCACAAAGTCCACATCCACGCCGACCGCCTCAAAGGCAGCTTCGGTAAGCTCGGGTATCATACCGGTGAGGACGCCGTTCAGCTCGGCGGAATAGGGGTAATAGTCCTCCTCCGCTGCAATGGTCACGCATTGTGCGGTTGCACTGGTGGTCAGCAGGAGGGCGAGCAGTGTTATTCGTCGGAAGCCCACGAATTGCGCCTTGAAGCCATAGGATTAGCGAAGAAGGGTGACCGCCCGGAACCGGCTGCCAGGCGACGTCATTTTGCACTATCGCCGATGAATCTGTTCCAGCCGTTCGGAAGGTGGCTTTGATTCTGCGGACACCGTTCCAGCGGGATCTGGATTTAACATTATCAGAACAATTGTCATCACAGCAAAAATCAGAGGAACAACGAGGCCCGCGATTTCAACGACATCGAAGGTGATTTTTTCGGGTTCGACCGGGCCGACGGGTTTCGCGTGTTCCATTTATGTAGCCTTCAGGTGTGTAGGCTGCAAATAATATGGACCGTTGAGCAAGTAAACAATAGTCGCTGTATTAAATTTCTGTTTCTTATTACGGGGCCTGAAATCAGGAGCTTCCTGATACCTGCGTTGACAGTGAGGGCAAGAATATTACCGGGATTGATGCCGGTGGAAGAGGCCTCAATGGTGACGCGAAACCGATGGCTCAGGTGAGGAAACCGGCGGGGTTTTATCGAGCATCATATGGTCTCGGACCATCTGGGCCAGTTGCTGAAAGTTGGAATCATCCACATTGCAGCGAATAATGCAGACGCTGTGCGTTGACTCGTCCATGGCAATGACCGTCTGCTGCCCGTCGTCACTGACCGGGCCACCGATTTTCAGGTTGATGGCCGTATCGTTAAAGAACACACGGCCGGAGAAGTGTCGAATACTCATTGTGATGCCTTCCGTTAAATGTTTTCTCAATAATTGCAGTGCATTGTTACAGTTTTTGTACGTCGGGCCCTGCGTGCACGATTTTTTACGCCCGGGTCTTCGCTTTCAGATCAGGGCCCTCTGCCTCCCGAATTCACATAAGGGAAGGATCGACCCCGGTGCTGAATGCGGTTGCACTGCTACTGATGGTACTCTCTGCGTTATTGGCGATGCTGGTGATCAAGCGCCCGCGTTCGTAAAAACACCTGATAATAAGTAAAAGAGCGTTTTATGATTTTTGATTACGTAATTGTCGGCGGCGGTTCGGCCGGTGCCGTAATGGCGGCACGTTTGAGTGAAGATCCCGATGTCAGCGTCTGTCTGCTGGAAGCAGGCGGCAGGGGCGATCACGTGTTGACCCGAGCACCGGCGGGTGTGGTGGCACTGATGCCGGGCAAAGGTAAAATCAATAACTGGGCTCTGGAAACCGAAGAGCAGACCGAGCTGGGTGGCCGCCGCGGGTTTCAGCCCAGGGGGCGAGGCCTGGGTGGCTCCAGTCTGATCAATGCCATGCTGTATGTCCGCGGCCACAGGGCGGATTATGATGGCTGGGCCGCGCTGGGGTGTCGTGGCTGGAGCTGGGATGAGGTGCTGCCGTATTTCCGTAAAGCCGAGTGCCATGAAAATGGCGAAAGTGACATTCACGGAGGCGACGGCCCTCTGCACGTCTGCAAGCAGAGATCGCCGAGGCCAATCTCGAAAGCCTTTGTCGAGGCCGCAAAAGAGCAGGGGTACCCTGAAACCGGGGACTTTAATACCGGTGACAATGAGGGCGTCGGCCTGTATGAGGTAACCCAGTTTCACGATAAAGAGCATAACGGTGAACGTTGCTCGACGGCAGCCGCCTATCTTTATCCGATCATGGCGCGGCGGAACAACCTGAAGGTGGTGACCGGCGCCCGGGCGACCCGGGTGGTGTTTAATGGCAAACGCGCCGTTGGCGTTGAGTACCGCGCCAGAGGACAGGCCATGAGCGTGTCCGCGCATCGGGAGGTCATTCTGTCCGCCGGCGCCTTTGGAACCCCCCAGCTGCTGCAGCTGTCCGGTGTTGGTCGTCCCGCAGACATTACCCCACACGGCATTGCCATGGTTCACGAGTTGCCGGGCGTCGGACAGAATCTGCAGGATCACCTGGATTTCATCCTGACGTACAAATCCGATGACAAGGATAACTTTGGTTTCAGCCTCGCGGGCATGAAGAGCATGCTCAGCCACTCCCTGCAATGGCGAAAGGATGGCACAGGCATGATGGCGTCACCGTTTGCCGAGGGCGCGGCGTTTGTGAAGTCTGATCCGGGGCTGGAGCTGCCCGACCTGCAACTGCACTTCGTGGTGTCGATTGTGGAAGATCACGCCCGCAAGTTGCACTGGGGGCATGGCTTCAGCTGCCATGTGTGCAGTCTGAGGCCAAAATCCCGGGGACGCGTGTTTCTTCAGAGCGCCGATGCCATGGCCGAACCGGGTATAGATCCGAATTATCTGTCTGATGAGCGGGATCTGGAGTTGCTGATCAAGGGCGCGAAACTGACCCGCGATATTCTGGAAGCCCCGGCGCTCGCACCCTACCGCCGCTCAGAAATGTTCGGCATTCATGACAACATGAGCGATGAAGAATGGGCCGGGCATATCCGCGCCCGGGCCGATACTATCTACCACCCGGTAGGCACCTGCAAAATGGGGATCGACCATCTTGCCGTGGTCGATCCTGATCTAAAAGTCCGGGGGCTGGAAGGTCTGCGTGTGGTGGACGCATCGGTAATGCCGACGCTGACGGGCGGCAACACCAACGCGCCGACCATTATGATTGCTGAAAAAATGGCTGACGCCATTCGTGCCGGTCAGTAAACGGGGCGGGTCTTACTGACCGACCAGCCCGGGCAGGCGTTTCAGAATAACGCTTTCCAGCGCCTGGGCGGACGGTGACAGCGAACGGTTCGCCAGTTTGATGATGCCAATCTGGCGGATCAGTTTGGGTTCGCTCATCGGCACGAAGCGCAATTTCAGGTTATCCACCGGAAACGCGAGGCGGGGCAGGGTGGTGATGCCACTGCCGGCCTCCAGCATGGCCAGCAGGGAAATCATGTTGGAGATGTAGAAGTCGTTGTGATCCACCAGTCTGGCGGCGGCGGTGTTTTTCAGCAGGCGTGAAGTGCCATTGGCAATAAACCGTTCGTCTTTTAGCTCCTGCCACTGCACGCTTTCACGACCTGCAAGCCAATGGTCGCGGTGCAGCACGACGCCAATGTTGTCCTCGAACAGATGAGTGTAGCCAAGGCGTTCGTCCTGAGTCCAGACGCTGCTGATGCCCAGATCCACTTCTCCGTTGGCCACCATCCGGCAGACGAATTCGGCGTTTTCGTCGTGCAGGTTGATGTTGATGTTCGGGTATTCGGCGATAAACGCCGCCAGGAATTCCGGCATCAGACGGCTGGCGACCGATGGCACGGTTGCCAGCGTCACCCGGCCCTGATGCCCGAGGGCCACCTGCTGCAGATCCGTGGCCAGCCGGTCATGCTGCTTGATCAGTTCCCGGAACCGGGGCAGGCAATACTCGCCGAAGGGAGTTAGCTGCCCCTTCTGGTGCTTTTCGAATAATGGCTGCCCCAGCCGCTCTTCCAGATCCCGTATTGCCATGGACAGTGCCGGCTGGCTTCGATGCAGCTGCCGCGCCGCGCCGTGGAAACTGCCTTCCTCCCATACGGCCAGCACGTAGCGTAACGGCTGAATCTTGAGTTCGAGCGACATGGATGATCCACCCTGGCTTCTTCAGTTTTTACCAATAAGTATAGCTTATCAAAAATGCGATATTTTTGATTATCCTTATGCATGGAAGACGTCTAGGCTGAAAGAAATAATGAAGGAGCAACCCATGTCACAGTCATACGCCCTCTATATTGGTGGAGAGTGGGTCAAAGGCGAACAGCCTGCCCAGCCCAACCAGAACCCGTCGGACCTTGCGGATATCATTGGCTACTATGATCAGGCCAGCGCCGGGCAGGTGGCGCTGGCTATCAACGCGGCCCGTGAAGGTCAGAAAGCCTGGGCTGAAACCGGTCTCGAGACCCGCTATAGCGTATTGATGGCGATTGGTAATGAACTGATTGCCCGCAAGGACGAACTGGGTGCCTTGCTGTCCCGTGAAGAGGGCAAGCCGCTGGCAGAAGGCAAGGGCGAGGTGTATCGCTCTGGCCAGTTCTTCCATTATTACGCGGCGGAAGTGCTGCGCCAGATTGATGACCGGGTGGCATCCGTGCGTCCCGGTGTCGAGGTGGAAACCCGCCGTGAGCCGCTGGGCGTGGTCGGGGTAATCAGCCCCTGGAATTTCCCCATGGCGACGGCCGTCTGGAAGATTGCGCCTGCGCTGGCGTTTGGCAATGCCGTGGTGTTCAAACCCGCCAATCTGGTGCCTGCAAGCGCATCGGCCCTCACCGAAATCATCAGTCGACAGGGCATGCCGCCGGGCACCTTCAACCTGATTAACGGCAGCGGCAGTGAGGCCGGTGAAGCGTTGATTACTAGACATGATGTTTTGACCTGCCCGTCCTCAACGATCGTGGGTTATCGTTGGGGAAGGGCAAACAACCCCTGAACAGAGCCACATTGAGGAGGGCAGGTCATGACCAAGTTTAACGCTGAATCTAC
>Ga0307971_1000122_pt1 | contig 42823 bp, 49 predicted proteins | sample OrgLakmetagen714_FD_201820 | JGI IMG/M metagenome (GOLD analysis project Ga0307971, IMG submission 201820) | Saline water microbial communities from Organic Lake, Antarctica - #714 | ecosystem: Environmental > Aquatic > Non-marine Saline and Alkaline > Saline | place: Antarctica: Organic Lake... | reverse complement strand
GCATATGACTCAAGACCGGGCGCTCGATATACTGAAAACTGGGGCCAATGTGTTTTTAACGGGGGAGCCGGGAGCCGGGAAGACGTACGTGATTAATCAGTACATCAATTGGCTGGAAGCCGCCGGGCTACACGTGGCAGTGACGGCCTCGACCGGGATTGCTGCTACGCATATTGGTGGGATGACCATCCATAGCTGGAGCGGAGTTGGTATCAAAGATCATCTCACTCCCCAAGACCTCGATGCAATCGCCGGCAAAGAACGCATCAATAAACGCGTTAAAGCTACCCAGGTGCTCGTGATCGACGAGATTTCGATGCTTGATGGTAAGATTCTCAACTCAGTCAATAAAATTTTGCGTACCATTCGTGAGAGCGAGGAACCGTTTGGTGGGATTCAGGTGGTGTGCATTGGGGATTTCTTCCAGTTACCACCAGTAACACGTCAGGGTGACATCATGACCTATGCCTTTATGAGTGAAGCGTGGCTAGCGCTTAAGCCGCTGATTTGTTACCTCTCTGAACAGCACCGACAAGCTGATGAAATTTTCTTGGGGCTGCTGGGTTCAATCCGCAAAAACCAAATTGAAGAGGACCACTACACGTTGTTGGATGAGCAAAAAGAAATTGGCTACGAAAATGTTGAGCCGACCAGATTGTACACCCACAACGCAGACGTCGATGCGGTGAATAATCAGAAGTTGACCGAATTGCCTGGACCAATTCGAAAATTCCAGATGGAAGGCAAGGGCGGTAAGCCGTTGATCGAAGGGTTGATGAAAAATTGCCTTAGTCCCCAGATGCTGGAACTAAAGGAAGACGCCATGGTGATGTGTACGAAGAACAATTTCGAGGTAGGGTACGTCAATGGAACGCTGGCGCGGGTGATCGAATTTGAATCAAATGGTGACCCAGTGATCGAGACGACCGACGGCAAGCGCATCACAATGCAAACGACCTCGTGGGAGATTGCCGAAGACAACAAGGTACTGGCTCAGATTACCCAGTACCCACTGCGCTTAGCTTGGGCGATAACAGTGCACAAGAGCCAGGGTATGTCGCTTGATGCGGCCGAGATTGATTTGAGTAAAGCCTTTGTCTACGGGCAAGGATACGTAGCACTGTCGCGGGTGCGGTCGCTTGAGGGATTGAAGGTGCTGGGGATGCACCCTAATGCTTTGCAGGTTGATCCACTGGTGGTCGCTGCTGATGTGCGTTTTCACGCTCTGGCGGATGAGGCTGACGAAGCGTTTGAAGCCATGGAGCCAGGCGAAGCAGAAGTGATGCACGAGCGGTTCGTAGTGGCCCACGGCGGTAAAGTGCCAGACGAGAACGAGGTAGAAAAAGCTAAAAAAGTCTTGCAGTACGCTAAAAAAACCGACACCTACACCCAGACCAAAGAATTGCTGTTGAAGGAAAGTAGTATCAAAGAAATGGCGCACGTGCGCGATATGACGGAACAGACTATCTGGAGTCATGTCGAGAAACTAGTGGAAGACGGCTCTGTCACTATGGACCAAATCAAACACCTCGAGCCAGCTAACTGGAAAGACGCTAAAGTCGAGCTGTTTGCTGCACTTGATGAACATGGTGACGAAAAACTCAAACCAATCTACGAGGCGTGCGATGAGGAGTATGACTATAATCTAGTGCGTCTGGCCAGGATGCAGTGGCAGCTGGCGCAAGCAGGCAGTGGGGATGAGCAGCCATTTTAATAAAATAACGAGCAGTCTGATCGACGCTCGTTTTAGTAATTCGGTCTAGTAAGTCAGGCATCGCAGTAATGCAGGTAGCTGATCTTCCATTGACGTCGGCGGGCACTGTTGGTCATGAATCCCGCGAGTAACGTACACGCCGAGCACGTTTCTTATCACATGGCGAAACTCTAAGTAGTAGTATGAAGGTACGGTGATTTCGTACAGTTCATACGATGTGTCTGAGGTTTCTTCGCCTGGTTGAAATACGTACTGTTCGAGCGCCACATCCCAACGCACTTCACCACCGATTGAAATATTATCCAGCTCAAGTACAACGAAAGCATCGTATGAGAGTGGCTTATTCAGCGGGGGTGGGGTGTTGTCTCTCCAAAGTTTCACTCTGTCTTGTGTCGATAGCATGTCGATACCTCCTTCAATGTCTAATTAAAACATAACGAAATCTCCAAAATAAGTCAACAAAATGGTATAATACGCAGATATGAACGGCATGCGAGAAGCGGAAATTTATACACAGTGGATCCAGCCAAGTTGGGCGCCACCATCGTGGCTCTTTGGACCGGTGTGGTCGGTGTTGTATGCGATCATCGCAGTTAGCTTTGGCTACGTATTTCTGAAAGTCTGGCAAGGTGAAATTCCAGCGATCGTAGCGCTACCATTTGTACTGAACTTGCTAGCAAACGCTGCGTTTACACCGGTGCAATTTGGATTGCAAAATTTGTGGCTGGCAGCAATCGTGATCCTGGTGGTGCTGGTAACTATCCCGTGGGCGATGTATGCCGTGTGGCCGTACGCCAAGTGGGTCGCGTACGCACAAATTCCGTATTTGCTGTGGGTGAGTTTTGCGACGGTGCTGCAGCTGACCATTACCTATTTGAACGTATAGCTATTGTATGTTTGGAGTGAGTAGAAGGCGAGTGAGGGTGGTACGGCGGCGTAGCCGCCGCCCTTGGCCTGTGGTTGTCAAAAAGCATTATGCTGAACACAAAGAAGCTGCACGAGATTTATGTCATGAGCGTCTAGCGCACTATAACCAGCACTACAGTCTGCACTTCAATCGGGTTGCGATTCGTAACACTCGGTCACGCTGGGGGAGTTGCAGTAGTAAGAAGAACCTTAATTTCAATTACCGGATTCTATTTCTAGAGCCAGCCTTGCAGGATTATTTAATCGTCCATGAACTGTGCCATTTGCAAGAAATGAATCATGCGCCACAATTTTGGGCTCTGGTGGCACAGCAGGTGCCAGACTACAAACAAAAGATCAAACAATTGCGGGCAGCAGAAAAAGAATTCTTTCGCTAGCGAAATATTATCCAATAATACAAGTACTAATAGGTATTATGATCAAAGTCACACTAGTATGGAATTTTTAAGCGGATTATTGCTAATTATTGGGGGATGGTTTGGGTTCGATGCAACCCAAGTAGAACGCACGGTTGCAGAGCCGGAGGTGGCCGTTGATAGTGCAATAGAATTAGCACAAGAAGAAGTTGCAGACGCCAGAGCTACGGTGACACAAGCGGTCACAACGGCTACAGATGAAGCTGTTGATGTCGTGGCCACAGAAGTTACCGAAACAATTGATCAGGCCACGAGCATGACACAAGCACCTGCAGTGCCTGCGTCACAAGGTACAAGTGAACCGGCTATCACCACCGCTCTGGTGGCGGGTGGCTGTTTCTGGTGTGTAGAGGCTGATCTGGAAAAGACGAGGGGCGTGATTGAGGCGGTATCTGGTTATGCCGGTGGTACCACCGAAAATCCAACCTATGAAAATTATGGTAGCGGGGGACACAGAGAGGTGGTCGAAGTAACATATGACTCCAATCAGGTGTCATATGAAGATTTGCTAATCGTCACTATGAAAACTACTGATCCGACCGATGGCGATGGAACATTTGGTGACCGGGGTGATAAATATTCAGCTGCGTTCTATTACGAAACCCCAGAACAAAAAGAGGTCATCGACCAATTAATCAGCGAAGTGAATGCAAACGGTCCATACGATGCACCGCTGCAGATTGATGTAGAGCCACGACCAACTTTCTACAAAGCGGAAGAGTATCATCAAGATTACTATCAAGGCACGCTAACCAAATTAAAATACCAGTTTTACCGAAACGGCTCAGGACGAACTGATTTTATACAAGAGCACTGGGGGTCGGACACGAGTCCAAATCTCCCATGGCGTAACAACACAACTATGAACAACACTAATACCACCTACCCTTGGTCAGACTACGAAAAGCCAGATATGGCGACACTGAAAGAAACTATGAATCCATTAGCATTTAAAGTGACCCAAAAAGACGGGACCGAACCAGCTGGGACGAGTCCACTAGATAAAATCTATGAGCCAGGGATATACGTCGATGTACTATCAGGAGAACCGCTGTTTTCTTCACGAGACAAATTTGATTCAGGAACTGGTTGGCCATCGTTTGTGGCGCCGATCACACCAGATGCCTTGACTGAACATGAAGACCGTAAATTATTTAGTGTACGGACCGAAACTCGTTCGGCGATTGCCGATAACCACATTGGTCATGTATTTGATGACGGTCCAGTTGATCGAGGCGGTCTGCGATACTGCATGAATGGCGTCGCATTGCGGTTTGTGCCACAAGCTGAGATGGAGGCTGCGGGCTACGGAGATTTTCTGGCTGCTTTGTAAGATCAGGTAAGTATCGACGGATGCTTTTCTCTTTGCTTGAGTGCGGTATACTAGCAGGCATATGGAATTAACGATACTGGCACAATGGGTTGGAATTTTGGCAGCTGCTTTATTTGTATTGGTACGGGGAGCTGATTTATTTGTAGCTGGTGCAAAGCAAATTGGTGCAGCGTTTGGAATGAGTAGTTTTGCAATTGGGGTATTGATTGTTGGATTGGGTACGTCAGTACCTGAACTCGCTTCGTCACTGGCTGCGGTATTTAATGGAACAAACGAAATTGTTATAGCAAACGCAGTTGGATCTAATATTACTAATATTCTCTTGATTGTGGGTGTTTTGGCTGCGTTTGGGGGGCCGATTTTAATTAGTAAAAATTTACTACAAACAGAACTCCCGATCTTTTTTATAGCAACGGTGCACTTTATAGCAAGTGTATATGATGGTGTAATCGACCGGATAGAGGCAGTGTTGTTGGTGGGTACATTGATTGCTTATATATGGTACCTACTAGCATCATCAGAAAAAGATGCTGGAGCAGAGGGTTCAGAAAAACGTCTGGGGGTACAAATCAAATCGGTTGTATTTGTGTTACTTGGCTTAGCTGCTGTGTTAGTGGGTGCGAACTACACCGTTGAGATGGCTGTTAATATCGCAACTGGGTTGTCTGTTCCTATTGGCCTGGTTTCTATTGCTGCCATTGCAATTGGAACATCACTCCCTGAATTATTTGTGTCGCTGCAAGCAATCCGTGATAAAGAAACTGATTTAGCAATAGGTAATATTTTTGGTTCCAATGCTTTTAATATTCTAATGGTGGTAGGTATTCCTGGCTTGCTCGCACCATCATTTGAGCCAATGACCCCTCTTACCGGAGACCCAGTAGTAATGGAATTAGGTATCATGGTGTTGGTGGCTGCATCTCTTATTTTATTTGTTAGCGGACTGGCGCGGCAAATTCAAAAGTGGGAGGGGGTGATGATGCTTTTGTTCTTTGCCTTTTTCTTGGTAAAACTAATCGAATTTGTCTAACATGACACAGTGGTCAGAGCTACTATTAATAGATAAGCCTTATGGTATTACGTCATTTGACGTGATACGCCGACTTCGCCGCATATATAGCAACACTCATGGTGGTGCCAAGGCACCTAAACTTGGTCATGCTGGAACGCTTGATCCGCTTGCGACTGGATTGATGTTGCTAGGGGTAGGGGCGGGTACCAAGAAACTAGCTGAACTTGTCAAGCTTGATAAGGAATATATCGCAGAAGTGCGATTTGGTGAGTCACGTTCAACAGGGGACATGGAAGGTGAGATTCTGGATGAATATGCCGTTATCGAGACAGCCGAGCAATTAAGACAAAAGGTTTCTGCGACCATAGCTACGTTTACAGGTATTCATACACTTCCAGTCTCTGCGTACAGTGCAATCAAGGTTGATGGTGTCCCCATGTATAAACGAGCGCGAGAAGCCGAAATCACCAACGACACGATTATAAACATTCCCATGCGACAGATGACCGTGCATGAGGTTGAGTTGTTGGAGGTTCTAGTCGACGACGACCGTGCCGTTGCAACGGTACGCTTTTTGGTTGCTAGTGGCACTTATGTTCGTTCGCTTGCTGAAGAGCTGGGTCGAACGTTAGGCTACCCAGCTTGCTTGCAAAACTTGCGCCGGACAAAGGTAGGGAAGTACGATATAAGCACAGCGTACCAGATTACAGATTTACAATAAAAACAGCGCAGGGTGTGCGCTGTTACTCGTCTACAGGTTCTAGTTTGCCATCAATCGCCCTGATATAGGGCACCCCATGGATCCATACTAACCCTGATTCTTTGTTTGTGTGCTCGAGATCGTCACTGGGTATTATTGTTTTGATGGGTACGTGCAGTTCGTAGTCCCCAGTCATGTCTTCCCAGTTCCGTTCACCTCTTTTTCTCGGCATATTTCACCTGTTTATATGTTGCGGCAGCAACCCCAGGTAGTAAAACTATAGCCCTTTAATTACATTTTGTCAAAAAAAGCAACCGGTTGGTATGCGGGTTCAAAGTAGAGTATGTAAGTCCTGTAGAGATGTTTCGGTAGGTGTGCAATAATTAAATTAGGTAAGTCAAAATTAAAAAAAGATCGACAGTGTTTCGTCGATCTTTTGCTATCCAGTATGGATGTTATAGAACATGTTATTGAGAGGTCAGGTACCGTTCGGTCTGGGGACCGAGCAATCCCGCCACCTTCGGCTTCGCGTCGCAACCAATTGGGGTGACGACGAAGCAAAACAGATGAGTCCGGCATTGTGCAGGCTCGTATAGAGCGCCAACAGTTGAGTCGAGCATTCGCTCTAGATATGCTTGGATTTTAGCCGCTCTGTAAAGGCTCACTACGCCATTGAGGGTTATCGCGAGATGAACAATCCCCAAACAAGGGTTCGACAGCTCAGTTCTATTGATCTGGACTGCATCTGGGTCGAAGTGTTTCATTTGGTCTCCTGTTTTACAAGTCCAAGCTTTATAGCAACTGCTTGGGCATCTGGGTCGAACTTACCATTTTTGCGATAGGCAAAGATTCGTCCCAGAATATTTCGCATGATGTGAATGTCATCCTCTGGCGGCGCTCTACCGGTACACTGATAAAGCACGTCTCGTGACACTGCACTCAACATTCGTTTGAACTTATCCTGTTCCTTGTCATCAGACTCAGGTTTGAACGCTTTCAGTGTTTTGTCCTTGCGGTATACCTGACGTGCTTGCCAAAACGCTGTTGCAATCACCCGCGGACAAATACCTTGTCGAGCTCGTGGCATGTAGGGTTCGCCACGATCCAGTGCCTCTTGCTTGGCCTTGTCTTGCACTTGAAACGAAGCAACTTTTGCCAGTTGTTCGATTTGATCAAACAGTTGCATTCACGGCTCAATCAGTTCAAAGTCAACACCTGACCAAGAAATTGTCCCTTCTTGAGCTTCGGTTGCTGCTTCGAAGACTGCGTCATCAAGCTTTGCCATTAGCACAGGAAAGACTGATCGTGCCTGGGCTGGGTCACCCTCGTACGAGACCTTGCCGGCTTGTTCGCCGCTGCAGATGATGATTTCGACGTGTTCAACCATGTTGGGGAAGTCGTCGTCCGTCCGAGCTATCGCGTCAAAGTGCGTTTGACCCTCTTCGATATTCGATACCTGTATTTCAGCCATTACTGACTCCTTTCTCAAAAAACTCTCGGATTATTCCGAGCTAATTTATTTATACAACAAAAAGCTCTATAAATCAAGCAAAGTAATCACTGTACTTTTCCCGGCGATTGCCAAGCTCTTCATTTGCTTGTTTTTGTACCTCCGTTGCTAGTTGTTGCCAGTCTCTATTAAGCGATTCTGTTCGTTTTTCAGTTAGTCTAATTGTTGCTGAATTTGCAATTAGGTCTAGCTCTGCAGTGAACACAAACCCATTACGTTCATAGCGTAGCACCGGCTTTTCTTCGGTACTCTCTGGTTCTTCTGATATACCAAATGCTAGTTCAAAGGGTTGGCGATTATCAAATGTACCTGGGGATGCTTCCATAACTAAAACTGGGCCTCTACAGCAGTTTTTACATCACCGCCATCGGCTTTGCCGGCTAATTCTTTCATAACGGCGCCGACGAGCATACCCATCTTTGCTTTGTCGTCGATACCCAGCTCGGCTTTTTTGGCTTCAACGATGGGAGTGATTTCTTCGATTGACATCATTTGGGGAAGATAACCTTCAAGGATTACCAACTCTTCTTTTTCAGGTGCGGCTAGTTCTGGTCGACCAGCGGCCTCGTACTGTGTGATTGATTCTTTGCGTTGCTTGGCAGCACGTTTGATAACGGCCATGGCTTCGTCATCGGTTAGCAGGTCTTGTGGCGTCCGACTGGTGGCAACCAGTTCATTCATAAAGGCAGTAAGCAAACCGCGTACAACGCGCAGCCGTACGGCTTCTTTAGCTTTCATAGCTTCTTTCAGTTCAGCCTTAATGGTTTCGTGTTGTGTCATAGTGGTTTTATTTTACCATTGTTGCACACAATCACCAGGCTACGTGTCTTGTCTGCGAAACTCGCCTAGTTTTGGCCTGACGGCAATGCTTAAACAGTCCTCACCTGCGAAACATAGCCGGGTGATTGTGCTAACATACTTTGCATATGGATGGTTTAATTTTGATTATATTAGTGGTGGTAATGGTGTTACAGGCTATATTTGTGCTGTGGCAATTTACTGCAAATAAACGTAGTAATCACTCTGACCTACAGGATAACGTATTATTACTTAAGCGCATCGAAGAGTTGGGACGGACGGTTGATAGTCGCTTGTCCGAGACTAATCGGTCAATGCAAGCCGGCAGCCGAGCGCAGTTTCGTGAATCTCGCGAAATGATAGAAAGTATCAACAAAGAGATGAACGAGCAGTTACGGAACGTTGTCGCTAAAACAACCGAAGTCGGGGAGAGCAGCAAGCAGGTCTTTCAGGTGGCTGATCAACTGCGCGAACTACAAGATATCCTCAAGAATCCCAAGCAACGGGGCGTGCTTGGTGAGTACTACCTTGAAACCGTGTTACAAAACGTGCTGCCACCGGAAAGCTTTAAAATGCAGTATGCCTTTAGCGACGGTGAGATTGTCGATGCCGCGGTGTTTGTAAAAAACAAAGTCATTCCAGTTGATAGTAAATTCTCACTCGAGAACTACAACCGCTTTGCCAGTGCAACTGATGGGGAAGAGAAGGTGCGGTTTGAAAAAGCTTTTGTCAACGATCTCAAGTTACGAATCGCAGAAACAGCCAAATATATTCGCTCGAGTGAAAACACCACTGATTTCGCCTTTATGTTTATCCCGCACGAGGGAATCTACTATGATTTGCTCTCTAATAAGGTTGGTGCGAGCGAAGACAACCTCATCCAACGAGCAGCTGGCAAGCACAAGGTAATCATTGTGTCGCCAACCTCGTTCCTCGCGTACTTACAGACAGTCTTGCAAGGCCTCAAAGCGATGGAAATTGAAGAAAAGGCTCAAGACATTATTAAGAACGTCGAGAAGCTTTCTGGACACCTCGTGCGCTACGAAGATTACTACCAAAAGCTAGGTAACACCCTGGCGACCACGGTGAATCACTACAACGCCGGCTACAAAGAACTGAATAAAATTGATAAAGACGTGACCAAGATTACCGGCATCAGTGGCGGGGTAGACGTGCTGACGATTGATCAGCCGCAGAAGGACGAGAATTAAAAAACCGCCTCAAGTCGGACAGTTCGTTCTTACAGACGGTACAGTTTTTTTGTTTTTGGGAGCCCAATAGTAACCTTTTGGATCAACGGCTGAGTGCGCCACATATCGACCAAATGATTTAAAGCTGTCTCATTTAGGGTTACTTGAGGTTGAAAAAATACATACGTATCTCGTGTTTCATATCCTTGGATGACACATATTTGAGCATCAGATCGTGAGAAAAGCAGATTGCAGACATTTCCGTGTTCAGATAGGACAATTGGAATGGTCACCTTTCTTTTGCTTATACCCATGTATTTGAGTAGTTCACTAGTTGGGATGATCCATTGCTCCATGATGTTGTTGCGGTCGAAACGAAATACAGCATATTCCATGATAGTGCTCCTATTGTGTCTGTCTGACAACCTAGCAATATCTATTGCAAATTACAAGCTTTTCTGTATAATCGTGACCACTATGACAGCCTAACGAGTGAGCGTCTCGATCAAGTTTACTTGAGCATGACCGAACGAGTGAAGGATGGATGAATAAATTATTTTATGAATACAACGGAAACTAGCAACACAGCACCATTTGCAGTAATCGCTACTGGCGGCAAGCAATATATGGTACGAGAAGGCGAGACTATCTTGGTAGAGCTTTTAGGCGACCATGAAGCGGGAGAAAAAATTGAATTCGATGCCCTGATGACTGACGACGGAAAAACCAGTAAAATTGGTACCCCGACTGTTGGTAAAGTGCAGGCAACTTACCTGGGAGAAAAGAAAGGCAAGAAGCTGACTATCATCCGGTTCGAATCAAAGTCAAACCGCGATCGACGACTCGGTCACCGGCAGCACTACGCTCAAGTGACCATCGATAAGATCTAGCAAAAACAAAGGAAAAACGCCTTACTCAAACGAGTGAGGCGTTTTGGTTTGACTTAATCTGTGTTAGTCAGGGTTATAGGTTCGTACCAACTCGAGGCCATCCAGCCTGTTGCGTGGAGTCAATTCAAACCACGCGCGGACAATATAGTACTTATCAACAGGAATTGGCAGCCCATCATCACGGTTCTCGATGGCGTGAATGAGATCCATGAGTGAATAGCTGTAGCGGCCTACTGTGATAGGTGTGTCGTAGTCAACAGTGTTTGGCATGTGTACTCTCCGTTTCAGTTAAGATTGCTAATAGCATACAACTTTACTTATAAAAGTCAATCGCTACGTTTCCGACGTATTCCTGCCCAACATATTCCTCACACGCTCCGATGTATACTATTGAAAATAAGCACTCTATCCCCGCGGACGTTCTAAATATGTTGGGCAGGAATACGTCACACATGCGCGATATCGAACTCCACACTACCTATTTCTCACACGCTCCGATGTCCACCAGCTACTACAGGCACTCTATCCTCGCGGACGTTCTAAATAAGTAGTGTGGAGTGCGGTATCCTACGTACGATTTTGCAGGGCGTTCTTAATAGTCTCGCTGTCGGCGTATTCGAGTTCGCTGCCGGTCGAGAGGCCGCGGCCGAGGTAGGAAATAGTAACTTTTTTTTCGGTTACTTCGGTGAGGAATGACTGCACAAACCGAGCGGTATTTTCGCCATCAGGATTGACCGAAAAGCCAAGTATGACTTCGCTTAGACCTTCGGGGATTCGGGCTGCTACAGTGGCTTTAAGCGAGCCACTGCGTAGCTTGCTATTCTCTGGTGCCGACAACAATGGCACAGTGCCGCCAAGCACAAAATAGAGTCCGTCATATACACCAGCTCGTTCGATCGCTTGGACATCGCTATCACGTTCAACAACCAATAGGTGGGTTCGGTCGCGATTCTCATTGTTGCAGATACTACAAAGTTCCTCGGAGTGCCGTTTGGTGAAGTAGCGGTGACAGCTAGCACACTCGATCACCGTGGTGCGAGCGTTTTCGATCAGGTTGGCCAGCTTGCGCGCTTCATCAGCTTGAAGTCGCAGTACATGAAAGGCAAACCGCTTGGCCTGCCGTGCTCCGACACCAGGGAACTGTTCAAAGTGGGAAATGAGTTGGTCGAGGGGGTTCATGATTGGTGAATAATATCATATAAAAAAGAGGTTCCGATTTTCCACGGTAGACTGAAGTTTAATATAAATAAGCTAGAAATCATCACCACCACCAGCCGCAGCGTGGTGGGTGTCGAGGTTGAGGAAGCGGACATGCTCGCCGTCGAAGTAGAGCTCGGCGTGGCCGACAGCACCGTTACGGTGTTTTTCTACCATAATTTCGGCAATGTTTGGTCGCTCAGCTTCTTGGTCGCGATTCATTTTATCTTCCCGGTGAATAAACATCACCACGTCGGCATCCTGTTCGATCGAACCTGAATCACGCAGGTCGGACAAACGCGGCTTCCCACCACGCTGCTCAACCGCACGGGATAGCTGAGACAGAGCAATGACCGGAATGTCGAGCTCTTTAGCGAGGATCTTGAGTGAACGTGAAATCTCGGTGATCTGTTGTACCATATTGTCGCTACCTTTGCTGAGGGTGGGGGACATGAGCTGCAGGTAGTCAACGATGAGCATATCGAGGCCGTACTCATTTTTTAGACGTCTGGCCGCAGACTTCATTTTGACGATGTTCATATCGGCCTGGTCGATGATATGGATCGGCGCCTTGCTGAGCTTTTCCATGGCGGTTTGGAGGTCATTGTACTCTTGATCGTTACTCAGACGACCCGTACGCAATTTCCAACTATCAACTCCAGACTCGGCGGCGAGCATACGATCAACCAGCTGTTGGTCGCTCATCTCGAGCGAGAAGAATCCGACCGATGCACCGTGCTGTAGGGCAGCATTACGCGCTAGGTCGAGCGCAAAGGCAGTTTTACCCATCGCTGGTCTGGCAGCCAGGATGATCAGATCAGATTTTTGAAAGCCGGCTAAAACATTATCAAGCGAGTGAAAGCCAGAGGGAACACCGCGCTTGTCTTGTGGGTTTTCGGTGAGATGTTCAAACCGCTCCCACGCCTCGGTAAGGGCAGTTCCAATTGGTCGAAACTTCTGGGCTGAAGGTGATTGGGTGGCCATGAAGATCTTTTTCTCGGCTTGGTCCATTGCTTCATCAACTGAGTCGGGGTCACTGTAGCCAATCTCGGCAATGTCATCTGCTGCGTGGATGAGGCCGCGCAGTGAAGATTTTGCCTGTACCTGGTCAGCGTAGTACGCAGCGTTACCGGCGGCCGGGACGGTTTCGATTAGTTCGGTCAAATAGGTTGCGCCACCAACCCGCTCGAGCTGGCTCATTTCTTTGAGTTTAGTAGCGATCGAGACAATATCAATCGGGTCACCTTTAGAGAAGGTCTGCGAGATTGCACTAAAAATGGCCCGGTGTTTGTCAGCGTAGAAACTTTCTGGATAGACCAATACCGAGATGTCATGCATCACGTTTGGTTTGAGGATGATTGCACCAAGTAAGGCCTTTTCGGCATCTACGTTTTGAGGTGGAGTTCGCAGTGATTTACTGGTATGAGTCGCCATGTGACAGCTAGTTTAGCACGAAAACGACTTTGCGAGTCTTAGTATCTTATTGTGGAGAGTGGGGAAGGTGTGTATAGTGAGTTACACCTAAATAAGGACGGTATAAATGACCTTGTTACATATTGGCAAAGGAATCATCTTTGCAGCTGTCAGCTCCTTGATATGGTTGGTTGGAGCAATTGTCTCATCTCTGGTTTATAACCTTGTAACCGGTCAAGAATGGACTGATTTTGGAGCAACGATAGTGGGACTGCTCACACTTCTGTTTGTGTTGGCTGGACTAGGGGTACGGGAACTCATGCGTCAAAAGTAAAGTGTCAATCGACTATAATGTTCTAAAATTCATATAGCCGCGCAAGTTGCGCGGTTTTTTATAACTTAGTCACCTTTGGTCCATGCTCAGTGTCTTCGACGCTGTAGCCTTTTTTTGTGATCTGCTCACGTAGGACGTCGGCTTCGGGCCATTCGCGGCCGATACGAGCGACTTCTCGGGCGTCGATGAGTGCCATGATGTCGTCGGGCACATCGTCTTTGGCAACGACACCAAGTGAACGGGCTCCGTCGGCTCGGTTGTCTGAGAGACCAATATCCAGCACTTCGTCCATCGCCAGCAACGTGCCGGCCTTGGTAGTATCAGATAAGTTTTTATCTTTAACCATATCCCACATAATAGCGATAGCACCTGGAGTGTCGAGGTCATCGGCTAACCGTTGGTCAAATTTTTCAATGTACTCTATGTCGGGAGCAGATGGTTTTTGTTTATATTCCTCGAACATGTGTCGCTTGAGTCGGAATACGGCTTGTTTAGCTGCTTTGAGCGCCTCCCAAGAAAAGGTAATTTGTGAGCGGTAGTGAGCGGTTAATAGCCAGTAGCGATAGTCATCGCCAATGAATCCGTGATCGAGGATGTGTCGTAAGTTGAGGGCATTACCTTTTGATTTACTGATCTTGGCGCCATTGTCAATATTAACAAAGGCATTGTGCAGCCAGTACTTAACAAACGGCTTGCCGGTAGCAGCTTCACATTGTGCAATTTCCGCGTTGTGGTGGGTGTATTGCAGATCTTCGCCACCGGTATGAATGTCGATTTGCTTTCCGAGCGTCGCCATTGCCATGGCTGAACATTCCATATGCCAACCAGGGAAACCGGTGCCCCAGCGACTCTGCCAGCCAAGCTCGCCCTTTTTCCAGACAGCGAAGTCAGCTGGGTGCTTTTTCTCAGTATTAACCTCTACCCGGGCGCCGGATTTGAGTTTGTCTAAATTGATGTTACCGAGGCGGCCGTAGGTAGGGAAGGTGGAAATATCAAAATAGACGCCGTCTGAAGTTTCATACGTGAAGCCTTTTTCCTCCAGGGTTTTGACGAGGCTGATTTGTTTTTTGACGTAATCACTGGCGCGGGCATAGGTCGTTGGAGGTAAGATTCGTAGCGCGTGTATATCGTCATAAAACGCATCGATGTACATATCAGATAATTTCCTCATAGATTTGAGGTTAATTTCCAACCCTTCACGTTTGAGACCTTTCATCATTTTGTCTTCACCAGCGTCACCATCGTCAGTTAGGTGACCAAAGTCAGTGAGGTTCATCGTGTGATTAACAATGTAGCCATTACGAATTAATACGCGCTTGAGGATATCTGCGTTGAGAAATGCCCGGAGATTACCAATGTGAACATTGTCGTACACGGTTGGTCCACAAGAATACAGCTTTACGTCAGTAGCTTTGTACGGTTCAAAGTCTTCGAGCTTGCTTGACTCAGTATTGTAGAGTTGTATCGTGCGAGTAATGACCGGTGTACCGCTGCCAAATAGATTGCCTAACATTATTTGTAGTGTAGCAAATTTTTAGCGTCTGTGCGTTCAATCGATAATCGCATTTGCGGGAATTAGGTACTTAGTAGGTTTTGTGGTCATACATTGACGTACGGATACAGTAGAAATCATTTTATATATGCGTATAAGTAGTCTATGGACATATTGTTTGGCGCCGGCAGCAAGTCGTGCGATAATAGTCGCATATGCAAAGATACGTTGGATTTATGGTTGCGGTATTACTCGCGGCTGGTGCTTTTTTTTCAGGAGTACAATTTGGCCAAGGGTCGGCTGGACAGGGGCAATTAGCCTCGATTTTTAGTTTATTCGCGGCTGAACCTCAAGCGAGTGAGGAAACTAATCTGGATCAGTTCTGGGAGATCTGGGGTTTACTGGATGAAAAGTTCGCTGTTGGGACTAGTTCGCAACGCCTTACCGATGAGCAGAAGATTCAAGGCGCTATCGAAGGGCTGGTTGACTCATATGATGATCCTTATACCGTCTATTTACCACCGGCTGATACTGAAGCCTTCACAGACGATATTTCAGGTGAATTTAGTGGGGTAGGGATGGAAGTGGGCATTCGCGACAATCTGGTCACGATCATTGCGCCACTACCAGAAACTCCAGCTGCGCAGGCCGGCCTACTTGCCGGTGACGTTATCGTTCGAATCGATGATGTCTCAGCCGAAGGGATGCGAATCGATGAAGCTGTCAAATTGATCCGGGGAGAGCAAGGGTCAGTGGTAAATCTCACTATCTTTCGAGAAGGAGAACGGGAATTCCTCGAGATTCCAGTCACACGTGACACTATCTCGATCCCAACTGTTCGCACTGAACAGATCGATGAGGTATTTATAATTTCTCTGTATAGCTTTAATGCGATTGCAGAGCAAAAAGTGAAAGAAGCCTTGAATGAACTGGCTCAGTCAGATGCAACCAAACTAGTGATTGATGTCCGAGGTAATCCCGGCGGCTTCCTTGAAAGTGCGGTAGCGATCGGTAGTCTATTTGTCCCGAGCGGCAAGGTGATTGTCCAAGAATCATTTGTGGACGAGAGTAAGAACGATACCTTCCGCAGTCGGGGTCGCCAAGCAGGAGTCTTTACTCCAGAAAACCTGGTTGTGTTGGTTGATGGTGGTTCAGCCTCAGCCTCAGAGATTCTTGCCGGTGCCCTCAAAGACCACGGAGTCGCAACCGTGATTGGTACGCAAACCTTCGGCAAAGGGTCAGTGCAAGAGTTGGTTGAACTTGCTGATGGATCGTCACTGAAAGTCACCATTGCTCGGTGGCTCACACCAAACGGCACTTCGATCTCTAACGGTGGTCTGACTCCTGATATTAGAATCAGTCGTACTCCAGCCGATCGTATCGCTGATGTCGATCCGCAAAAAGATGCGGCGGTGCGTCATCTGCAGGGAGAAGTAGTTGCAAGTGAGGAATTGGAGAATGACTTATTAGAAAATGGTGAACTAGAGGATAATTTACTAGAAGACGCTTCTCCGGTAGCGCCTACTGGTGAATAAACGAGCAGTTTGCTATTATACGCACCATATATACAACGATAAGAATTGAATGTTATGAAAGTTATTCTCTTGCAGGATGTGGCCAAAATCGGTCGTCGAAATGAAGTAGTTGACGTGCCTAACGGATACGCGATGAATCAGCTTATTCCCAGCAAAAAAGCCGAACCAGCAACTCCGGCCAACATGAAGAAAATCAGTAAAGTGCACGCTGATATGGCTGCAAATGCTTCCAATATGGAGGCGGTGTTCACTGCAGCCAAAGAAGCGTTCGCAGCCGAGCCACTACACATTCCAGCCGAAATGAACGAAAAAGAACACTTGTTCCAAGCCATCAATGACGCCGATGTTGTGGCAGCAGCCAAAGCCAAAGGGATCGCTATAACACCAGAAATGATAGCGTTTCCAGAGGTGGTCAAAGCATCAGGTGAACATACCGTTACCCTGCAGCACGGTGGACACTCTGCCCAGTTTACAATTAACGTAGTCAACAAAGCTTAGTCGTATGGACTCACAAATGAAACAAGCGTTATTTTCTATCGTCGGATTGTTGGTGCTGTGTGCTGCTTTGGTGGCAGGGATTTCGTGGTGGCTTGGTGGAGATACAACTCCACCTGATGCAGTCGTTTCAGATACACAGAGTGAAGAGTTCGAAGTGGAAGCACCGCTTGTCCCAGAAGTATTAGAAGATTATGATGTAGATATTTCAAATCGTATGAACCCAGTAGCAGTACTAGAAACAAACAAAGGAGTAATAGAAATCGAGCTGTATGATGACGCAATGCCAATCACGGCTGGCAACTTTATGAAGCTGGTCAATGAAGGATTTTACGATGGGATTAAGTTCCATCGAGTTATGGAGGGCTTTATGGTCCAAGGTGGTGATCCGATCACAAAAACAGATGAAGTTGGTCGGTATGGAACCGGTGATCCAGGCTACGCAATCCCAGACGAGCATATTGCAGGCGATAAACTGACCAACGTCCGAGGAACTATTTCAATGGCTAACAGTGGGCCTGATAGTGGTGGTAGCCAATTCTTTATCAATCTAGTCGATAATACTAACCTGGACTTCGATAAACCACCACTGCAGTCAAAGCACCCAGTGTTTGGACAGGTAATAGCAGGGATGGATGTGGTTGACGAAATTGCCGCCACAGAAACTGGTCCAACCAATCTTCCGCTTGAAGATATCGTGATTGAAAAAGCGACTATACGTGAGTAGTACTATAGTTACGCACTGGTACAAATAGATGCAGATCATGTTATATACAAGTTAGTTTGATTAAAAAACGCGATCCCTAGGGATCGCGTTTTTTTTATAGGTATCAACTAAACTAGGCAGTTGCAGGGAGTACGTCCACTGCTTTCTTACGCACTTTTTGTCCAGTGAACGTAGTCTTCTGCTTGTTGCGGAATGACACAACACCCGCAGTTACTGCAAAGATAGTGTGGTCAGTAGAGACCTTCACTCCTTTACCTCCTTCGATTTTCGTACCTCGCTGTCGTACGATGATTTCACCAGCTTTGACTGCTTGGCCGTCTGCACGCTTCACTCCTAGATACTTAGGTTGTGAATCACGCAGGTTCTTGGTACTTCCTCCAGCTTTTTTCTTTGCCATAGTGTTATGTAATAATAGTCAATATAAATAGTTTGTCTAACGGGCAAGATTATACGGTATATGAAAGAAAAACTCAAGTCTTTAGCAGGTTCAGAGCGAGTATTTGTAGCAGTTTTGTTGTGTGTAATTGGGATTGTTTCTTTCGTTTTGGGGCGATATTCAGTCGTCGAGCCAGCATCAGTGCCACCATCAGTAGAAAATAGAGCCGGTGTAGTCTTTATAGACACACCAGATCCAGTAGTACAGCCAGATGCAACCAGGGTGGTTGCTTCAAAAAATGGCACTAAATACCACTTACTTACTTGCAGCGGTGCAAAAACTATCAATGAAGACAACAAGATCTATTTTGATTCCATAAACCAAGCAAAAGCCGCCGGATATGGCCCGGCGGCGAATTGTGGTGGTTTACAGTAACAAACCAGTGACTTAATAGTTTGTAACTTGTGTAATAGATCTAGCTCTTTTGATAGCTCTTAGACTGTACAGGGGGACTATTTTTATCGATGATTCTTATTATTGTATGAGCACCACGAGGTTTTTTGGTAGAACGCACAGCCTCTTGATCAGCGCAAATCTCTACCTGACGTCGCTGTCCGTTATAGAGAATAATCCGAAGGTAGCCTCTTCTTGCCAAGTCAGGTAGTAGTCTTATGGGTAGTGTTGTTTCTCTTAGTATCCACTCGTTAGTAGGGAATGCGCATCCCACTTCGACGACTTTTACGACAAAATCGAAGAGCTCTATTTCTCTCTCGTCAAGCTTTTTAATTGCGGGACCATCGTCGTGAGTTATTTGTGACATTCTCGACTCCATTTGCTTGTCTAAAAATGAAATTAGCAAAAAACCACATGTTTGTAAATGATATAATAAAACCTATGCTAATCCTCGACACAGAATGTTCAGGGCTGCGACCGGAGCGACACTCGATACTCTCTATCGGCGCGCTAGATTTTCGTAATCCAGATAACCGCTTTTATGGTGAATGTCGGGTGTGGGAAGGGGCACACATCATGGATGATGCCTTAGAAATAAATGGTTTTACTGAAGCTGAGGCGACGGATCCGGCCAAGCAGTCGGAAGCCGAGTTAGTAGCGGCTTTTTTAGAATGGTCGCAAGACCTACCCGAACGGACACTGACGGGACAGAATGTGTCGTATGATCGTACTATGTTAACCGCCGCCGCAGAGCGGGCACATCTCAATTGGAACCTAGCGTACCGCACGGTTGATGTACATACACTATGCTGGATGCATATGGTTAAAGCTAATGGGATACCACCAATTGATCTTGAGCACCGCCGCAGTGCACTGAATTCTCAAACTATCCTCAACTACTGCGGACTAGAAAAAGAGCCAGATCCCCATAATGCTCTAACTGGAGCTCTGTGGCACGCAGAGGTTACCTCACGCCTGCTCTATGACAAAAAACTTCTCCCCGAATTTGAGCAGTTTGAAATCCCTTGGTTGTAGGCTGATGGTAAAATGCTTGTATGATATTAGATAAAAAACGGCGAACGCCTAAAAAGGAGGGTAAGACATCTCGCAAAGATGCTGAAGCAAATAATTGCCGAATTGTCAGTGAATTACTAGATCCAGAAAGCACCAATGGTGATGCGGTGCAATCGTGGCGCGTGTTTCGGATCATGTCTGAATTCGTCCAAGGATTTGAGTTGTTGCGTTCGCACGGGCTAGCCGCGACGTTTTGGGGAAGTGCAAGAACTGACCCGACAGATACATACTACAAAGCAGCCGAAGAACTGTCGGCTAAAATGGCCAAGAATGGTTTTTCGATTATTTCTGGCGGAGGCCCGGGAATTATGGAAGCTTCTAACGTTGGGGCATTTAAAGTTGGTGGTCGTTCGGTCGGGCTCAACATCAAATTGCCGTTTGAACAAAAACTCAATCCCTATACGAACGAATCACTTAACTTTGACTTCTTTTTCTCACGCAAGGTGATGCTTACCTTTGCGTCTGAAGTATACGTGTATTTCCCGGGTGGATTTGGCACCCTCGACGAGTTGTTTGAGATTGTGACCTTGATTCAAACTAAAAAAATTGAACCAATCCCGGTGGTGTTATACGGAAAAGACTACTGGACACCACTGTTGGAATTCTTTAAAAACGATCTGCTGGAGAAACACGGCACCATTAGCCCTGAAGACTTAGATATATTCCATTTGGTAGATAGTGTCGATGAAGCAATGAAATACATCACCAAAGAAATAAAGAACATTAAAAACGTCCAACAAATTTAGATTATGTACTTTTCTTACTTTGATACCGAGTTCTCGAACGATCGAGTAATTCAAAAGCACGTAAAGAAGCTGAAGCCCTATCGAGCGCAGGTCAACAAGGTTGTACACGAGCACAATACCGCGCAACCTGAGTATTCGCTTATACACGCCGCCGATCCAGCAGTTCACGACAAGTTAGAGATTGTACAAAAGCAGTTTAAAGGCATTAAACATTTGATACTGATTGGGATTGGTGGATCAAATCTCGGTACTGAGGCAGTCCACCAACTATTAGGAGAGAAAAAGGTTAAACTACACAGTCTCGACACGATCGCTGCGTATCAAATTGAAGAATTGCTGAACGAGCTTAAACGAGTCAAAAAAGCTTCGCAAGTGGCAGTGTGTGTGATTAGTAAATCTGGCGGCACAGCCGAAACCATGATTAATGCTGGAGTGATGCTTGATGCGCTGGAGCAGCATTTTGGTAAAGTGATATATAAGCAAACCATATTCATCGGAGATCCTGGCACAGGGTTCATTAAATCAGCTAAGCGACTGGGTGCACAGGCAGTGACCATGCCACTAATTGTCGGCGGACGGTACTCGGTAGGTACGGCGGTTGGTTTGATTCCTCTTACTCTCCTTGGGCACAATATTGATTCATTTATTGCCGGTTTGTTGGAATCAAATAAAGAGGAATACGAATCGATTACTGCGGAAAATTCTGCTCGACTATTTGTGTATTTGACTAAAAAGTATACTCATTATAATTTTTTTGCTTTTGAGCCACGGGTGTATAAGTTGGGGGCATGGTATCGACAGCTGCAAGCTGAAAGTCTTGGTAAAAACCATGATAATAATGGTAAGAAAGTTAGTAAGGGATTTGTACCCACACTTACAACAGCAGTCGAGCTGCATTCAACCGGACAACTGCATATGAGCGGTTTGCTACCTACGTACACTGACTTCGTGACTTTTGATGATGATGTGTCCAATTATGATATACCAAAGAAGGGTCTCTCTAAACATTACGGAAAGTTCAACATGCAAGAAATTGCCACCGCAATTTACGGTGGAGTGATTGGTGCGTACCAAACCAAAAAGTTGCCTTATCGGGCAACTATTTTTACTGAAGACCTAGCTCATTCAGCCGGTTTATTTATGGGCATGCGTATGCGAGAGACTATGTATGTCGCAGAGTTACTTACTATTAATGCTTTTAACCAACCCAATGTGGAGTTATATAAAAATAAAACAAGAGAAATTTTAGGCTTGTAATTAGTGATACACTAGACATAATATGACATACGTAGTATTTGACATCGGCGGCACCAAAACAAGAATAGCAACCTCAACAGACTTAAAAAATTTCGTCGAGGTTAAGTCCTTTAAAACTCCACCAACCTTTAAAGCTGGCATGCAACTGTTTGTAGAAACTGTCGATGAACTCACTACTGACGTGACGGCTTTTGCTGGTGGGATTCGTGGTCGACTGATGGAGGATAAGTCTGGGATTGAAAATGACGGCACGTTAACCAAATGGGCGGGCGAATCAGTGGTGGGGTATTTACAAAAAAAATATGGCAAGGTTCCAGTTTTTCTTGAAAATGATGCTGCAATTGCTGGAGTAGGAGAGGCAGTCTTTGGTGCAGGCGCAGGTCTTGATATCGTTGCCTACTACACGGTGAGTACTGGCGTTGGGGGAGTGAAAATTGAGTGTGGTGAGATAGATCAGGCTGACATAGGTTTTGAACCGGGGCACCAAATTCTGGATATTGATCGAACAATCCTGGGTGACGAGATTACTCCAACCCTTGAAAATATGATTTCGGGTACAGCGGTCAAGCAGCGCTTTGGGGTAGAAGCTTACGAAATTCCGCAAACCGATGTTCTGTGGGATGACTTGGCAGGGTACTTGGGCTATGGGCTGCGTAACACTATGCTCTATTGGTCACCTGACGCAATTGTCCTTGGTGGTTCGATGATAATCGGTGACCCGGCTATCAAGATAGACGCTGTTCGCAAAGCGACCACACTCGCGCTTGATGAATTTGAACCAACTCCGTACATAGTCGAAGCTAAATTGGGTGATGAAGCCGGTCTGTGGGGCGGTCTTGCTTTGCTCGCACGTAGACTATAATATTGATATAGTGTAAAGAGTTACTCATTAAGCTACGTATCTATGGAAATTTTTATTGTTATAGCAGTTGTTATTGGAGGAATTTTACTCTCTTTCTTACGAGAGGTAAAACAGTACGAGCGAGGAGTGATTCTCACCATGGGGCAGTACACCGGGCTGCGAAACCCAGGTTGGAGTATTATTGTACCGATTTTTCAGTCCATGCAGAAGGTGGATTTGCGTGTCAAAGCAGTTGATGTTCCCGATCAAAAGGTGATTACTCGTGACAATGTATCGGCCAGTATTAATGCCGTTATTTATTACAAAGTATCTGATGCAGCACGAGCGGTGTTGGAGGTGGAGGATTTTAAATACGCGGTATCACAATTGGCGCAAACCACTATGCGAAACATTGTCGGTGGAGCGGAGCTTGATGAAGTATTGTCGCAACGAGAAGAGTTGTCCAATAAAATTCGGACTATAATTGATACCGAAACAGACAAGTGGGGTATAAAAGTAGATAATGTGGAGCTGAAAGACTTCTTCCTGCCTGACGATATGGAACGCACTATTGCGAAGCAGGCTGAAGCTGAGCGTGAACGTCGAGCGGTAATCATCAGTGCCGAAGGGGAAGTATTAGCCTCAGAAAACATCGCCAAAGCCGCAAAAACCCTCGCCGAGTCTCCAGGAGCCCTGCACCTGCGAACACTACAAACCCTTAATGACCTGTCGTCCGATCAGTCAAACACCGTTATCTTCGCCATGCCAATTGAAGTATTGCGAGCGGTAGAGGGGGTGAGCACCTTCATGAGTACAAAAAAAGAATAGGTGGTACAGTAGCCCAGATGTGACTTAATTTAACCAGAAGCGAAATGAGTCCTGTTGCCAATATAAAATCACTTATCTTAAATGATAAGTTGTTTTATAAAAGCTTCTGACATAGCTATTCTGGCACGGGGCTGTGCGCACCGGGAGGGAATTTGAAAGTCTTGACATTTATACAATGCTGTGCTATACTCTTTTTAATCCGTAATCCATGATAGGATTGTCCGGTTGTCGAGGAAGGGGCGCTCAAACGAGACCTCCGACCCACGCTCAATTTGAGTTTCGACATTTATCTATAAGACCCTTGGCTTATTATATCCACAGTATTCCTAGCAATTCTTTCGGCCTCTACTGCATCGGTAGTAGAAGTACCGGAAAGTGCAATTGGACACATTGGACAAGCAGAAGTCATCGTAGCACCAAAGGAAATTACTACCGGACGAACAGAACAGTTGGTTCGTGAGTATTTCCAAGACATTCCAATTATGGCAGAAATCTCTCGTTGTGAGTCAACGTTTCGTCATAAAAATCAGGATGGATCAGTGTTACGTGGAGTTGTAGACAAACGTGATACCGGAGTGATGCAAATCAATACCTACTATCACCAGGATACAGCCGATCAACTCGGATTAAATCTCGAAGATTTCTATCACAATATGGCGTATGCTCGTAATCTATACGAGCGACAGGGAACACAACCCTGGAGCGCCAGCCGACCATGTTGGGGAAATTCCCAACTTGCGATGGCAAACTAAATCTAAAACAAACCCCGCTCGAAAGAGCGGGGTTTGTTTAATAGATGCAGTATTTAGTTACTTATCGGCCACCTTTACCGTAGGCAACTACATATAGCAAACCTCCAACGATAGCTAGATTCTTGAACAGGTTTGTATCATTTGGATCCATATGTGCAATCAGAGTTGTTCCAAGTGTAAACAAAATTAAAGCACTGGCAGCAACACCGACTCGGTAGCCAACCATCAACATACCTCCAGCAACTATCTTGAGAATAATAACTGGCCAAGCCATCAGGGCACCAAAGGGTACGCCAATGCTGATAAAGTACAGGCCAACATTCTCTGGGCCTTGCATGAATAGCATCCCTAATCCACCCCCAAAGAATAGTAGTCCCATCAAGATTCGACCAATAATAGTCCCGTATTTACGAACCAGTTCTCTGTGTTCTGTAGACATCATCATAAGAATTATGTTATTAATAATCTTTTATAATTATACCGTATGCTGCTATAATTTACTGTATATGAATTACTGGTTAATGAAGTCTGAACCGGAATGTTACTCGATTGACGACCTGAAGAAAGATGCAGTTGAACACTGGGATGGGACACGTAACTACCAAGTGCGCAATATGATGCGCGATGATATGGCAGTGGGGGACTTGGCTTTGTTTTATCACTCTAATGCCGGCAAAGAAACGGGCTGTGTTGGGATAATGAAAGTTCACAGCAAAGCCTATCCCGATCCTACGCAGTTTGATCCCAAGTCTGACCATCCTGATCCCAAGAGCGACCCCGATAACCCCCGCTGGCTCTGTGTGGATATGAAGTATGTCGAACATTTAGATCGACTAGTGTCTCTCCAAGAAATCAAGCTTGATCCTAAATTCGACAGTATGCCGCTGGTACAAAAAGGGAACCGATTGTCAGTGTTTCCAATCAAGAAAACACATTTTGATCGAGTGGTAAAGCTGGGTTCTACAACTGTCTAAAGTAATGGAATAAAGCTACAATGCTTGACCCAACCTCTGAACATAAAAATAACTTATCATATATGATAAGTTATTTTGAACTCTTGTGCCCTGTGGCTACAGGTATCGAGCCACTATCATTGGTATACTGACGCTATGCAATCTACTGCTGAGGCACTACGTGACACCAAAGGACGTTACCAAAAGCGAGACACGGGCTTTATGCAGCTGTTTATTAGCAAACGATTAATTCACGGTGCTGCGGCCGCACTGGCAGGGATCTTTGTCCCGATCTTTTTATACGAAACTAGTGGTGAATCTTTTTTTGTTGTCGGTGGGTACTATGCTCTGCTGTCATTACTGTACGCAGTACTACTGGTGCCCAGCATGCAAATTACTAATCGATTGGGTTTTAGTAAGACGTTGGTGTTGTCGGGTCTTTGTAGTATTGCAACCTACATACTCCTATTTTTTCTGTCACCCCAAAACATACTGCTGTTGATGTGGCCTTTGGCGGCTACCATTGTGGCTTTTCGGCTATTTCACTGGGTGCCATTTCACACAGATTTTGCGCTGTTTACGACAGCTGGGAAGCGAGGTAAACAAGTGAGCCTCTCGTTTGCTGCTATTGCCTTTATGGGCGCAATCGGGCCCATTGCAGCAGGGTTTATTATTGCTAATGCTGGCTATACTGCGCTGTTTGGGACTATAATTGTGCTGCTAATTGCGGCAACAATTTCATACGCCTATGTACCAGAAACACCAACTCATTTTGATTGGTCGTGGAAAGAAACCTGGCGACAGTTTCGATCACAAAGAAGACGAGGCTTGATGGTAGGGGAGTTTGCAAACGGGGCAGAAACAATTGTAAATATTATTGTCTGGCCAATTTTCCTCTACACGATTCTTGATGGAGACATATTTAGTATTGGAGCAATTTCAACCATTATTGTTGGGGTAACGATTGTGTTGCAGTTACTGTTGGGTCGATATCTCGACGGGAAAGGTCATGATAAAACTAGGACGCTGAAGATTGGCAGTTTCCTCTACGCAGTGGGCTGGATCTTCAAAATTTTTGTCCTCTCGGCTGCGCAGGTGTTCTTTGTCGGTTTGTACCACAATATCGTCCGTATCTTCTCCCACACGCCATTTAGTGCCATTGTGTACGATATGTCAGCTGACCAGGGCAGTCTGGTAGATGAATATACAGTGATCCGTGAAATGGCTAATCACCTTGGGCGCGCTAGCGCGTTACTTGGGGTCGCAATACTAACGGTGTTTATTCCGATTGGCTGGACGTTTTTTATAGCGGTTGCGGCGTCTTTGGCACTTAACATGGTCTACACAGCTCAAAGAGAGTAGTCACATATGAAAATTGGCATTTTTGATTCTGGTCGCGGAGGATTGTTGGTAGCTAATGCGGTGCGAGAGTTATTACCTAATTATAACTATCTATATTACGGAGACACCGCTCACGTGCCGTATGGCGACCGACCGGAGTCAGAAATATATACCTTCACCAAGGCGGGAGTAGAGTACTTATTTGCCAACGGTTGTTTGATCGTTATTCTAGCCTGTAACACAGCTTCAGCTGAGACACTACGAAAGTTACAAGATGAATGGTTACCAGTGCACTATCCAGACCGGAAAATACTTGGAGTCATAGTTCCAACGATAGAGACTGTGCGCGAAGCTACCTGTACCCGGGTACTGTTGCTGGCAACCGCCCGTACTGTCAGCGCTGGTAAGTATCATCTTGAGTTAGGTAAGCAAAATATTCTTCATGCAAAAATTATAGCGCAAGCGGCTATAGAGTTGGTACCTTTGATAGAGGACGACAAGATCGGTGTGGCCACTAAAATAGCCAAACAGCACATTACTGAACACTTACAGCGTGGTGACGTGATTGATGGGGTGATTTTGGGTTGTACCCACTACAGTCTTTTGGTAGAGGGGTTACGTAAAACATTCCCGAGCATTAGATTTTTCTCACAAACTGAAATTATTCCTGAAAAACTACAAAGCTATCTAACTGCCCACACAGAATTGCAAACAAAGCTGGGCAGGGAAGGTACGTTTACAGCATACTTTACCGGGCAAGAGCCAAGACCATGGTCGGTGTAAATAACGTACGATGGCAAACCAGACTATGTATCATGTATGATACATAGTCTATCGGTTGGGCTAATAGTTTATTTTAACGGGTGGAATTTGGTATGGGTGTCCTCGGCATAGCGATCTGAAGCGTGGACGTATCTGGTGGTGGTTTCTAGTGATTCGTGACCAAGGAGTATTTGTAGAGCAGCCGGGTTAGCTCCTTGTTCAGCTAGATAGGTAGCAAACCCGTGACGAAGAGAGTGGGCGCTAGTAGGGACGTTGATGCCAAGTAATTCTCGATACTGCTTGATCTTCATCTGGAGATAGTTAGGGGAGATAAATTTGTTTTTGTTGGTCGCGTTTAATCCACGCTTGGCAATAAAAAGGTAGGGCTGCTCGTCTTCGCGGGTCGCTAGGTAATTATCAATGTGTTTTTTTGCTCGGTCGGTAAGGTAGATAAATCGCTGCTTTTTACCCTTACCCTCAATAAAAACCTTGCCCGTAGCGTCTAGTTGAATTTTTTTAAGACTAATGAGTTCTGAAATACGCATCCCGCTGGCAAAGAGGGTTTCTAGCATAGCTCGATTGCGTAGGGCAATAGTCTTGTCCTGTTCATAGGTCATCGGTGCCTCGATCAGTTTGACGAGTTCTTCCATCTCGGCTACTTGTCCGTGTTTCTTACCCATTCGTAGAAGTTTGATTGATCCAGGGGCAATTGGACTGTTGTAGTCCATGTCTATAAGGAAGTTAAGGTAGCGGCGCAACGAGGTCAGGGTGCGATTGATGGATGCGCTACCTAGACGCTTTTGCGATGCGTGGCCACCGGCCGTTTTGCGGTCATTTGAGTTTAAATATGCTTTGAACTGCTCGATAGTTTTCTTGGTTACCTGAGGAAAGGGGAGTGAGGTTAATTCATGTTGCAAGAAAAAATCAAACGTTAGCAAATCACGCTCGTAGTTGTACAAAGTTTCTGGTGAATAGTTGTTTGCTTGGATGTGTAACAAAAAGTCATCAAGGTATGGAAGTGTAGGCGAGTGCTTTTTTTTGTTCATAAAATAAATTGGCTATGGATCGAGAGGGAGGATCGTGATGCCCTTTACTGAGGTGCCTATCTTGCCCTCTCTCGCTCCCTACAGTAACTGAGTATAATAACTCTAATGCTCAGTTATACTACTAAAATAACAATTAATGCTTATGTCTGCAAGGTATCCATCAAAGGGGCTGTGTATAAGCTTACATACCGTGCGGGTGCTGATCTGTGTACAGTTTAGTTTGCGAATGTCGTTTAATGAGCTCAGCTGGCCGTTCATGGATAGATTTTGTCTCGTTTATAAGCGACTCGAGGATCATCTTTTTATCTGAACCGACCACATAGCCGACCAACTCATCGGCCTTACTCTGTATATAGTTAGGTGTACATGAGGCTCTAGAATCGATTCTAAGGCCCTCTAGGTGTACTGGGACGATGTCATGGTCGGGTCGATTGTATATGTTAGTGAACTCATCTATAGGCAATGGAAAAATCCCAGCCGTGTGTCCATCCAAGCCGACTCCTAGTACCTGTATAATTTTTGGATTTTTCAGGTTTTCAGTTTCTGTTAAAAAAGTTTCTAAAATCCGACTAGTGAATTTTTCTAATTCTTCAGTTTCGGCTGGAACCGTCAAAATGAGATTTTTGGCGACGTATGAGTCTGGATACCTGGTAACTAATTGTAACGAATTGTTGATGGTCACATCCCTACTCCCCCGCTCGTCTCCTAACATAAATATTGTGCGACATTCATGTTTTGCCGAATCCATTACTTTTATGTGTGGGATTATGTCGAGCGCTGATCCACCAGCTAGTAAGCACACTACATCCCCATTGTGTTCAGCTATCACTTCGCTTATGTACGTACCTGCTTGCTTGGCAGCTTCATCAGAAGTGATGATTTCCATACTAGTCCTTTTTAATAGTTTTATGTCCTCCAAATTGATTTCGCATAGCAGAAATAAGTGTCCCAATACGTGACGGGTTTCCTCTGGTACTCTTTCGTTGTTCAAGGGCTGCACTTAAGACTGGTGTCTTAGATTGTTTAATGATGTATTCCATTTCCATCTCGGTTTCGCCTTTTGGTACCTCACCGGCAATCTGCTCGAGGTAGTCTTTGCTGGCATATGAATCTGCCAGCCATCCCATCAAGCTACTGCTGATAATGCTGCCGTTTTTATACGGTTTCAGTGCTGTCTCTACATCAATGCCAAGGTCGGCTTGTTCGCTTTCAATAAAGTTTACCCCTTCCGCTATCGCCCCCATCATGCCGTATTCAATGCCGTTGTGAGCCATTTTGACGAAGTGTCCGGCTCCAGATTTTCCTACATGTCCGTAACCATCGGTAATCGCAAGGGTATTAAAAATGTGTTCGATTTCACCCACTACGTCCTTGTCACCTCCAACCATAAGTGATGCTCCGTGCCTTGCACCATCGACTCCCCCAGAAGTTCCACAGTCTATGTAATGGACACCGTTTTCCTGTGCAGCTGCAGCTCGTTTGATTGTGTGTGCAAAAAAGCTGTTTCCGCCGTCAATAATAATGTCATTTTCACTGAGGTTGGCGTGTACATCTATGAGTACATCGTCAACGAATTGTGACGGTACCATCATCCAGACGACCTTACGCCCGTCCATGTGGTTGATAGCTGCGGCAATCGACTCATAAGTGCTAACACCAAAACTGGCTGCATTTGTGCGGGCTTCAGTTGAGACGTCAAATCCGTGTACGGCGTACCCTTTTTCAACCAGATGTTCGGTCATAGCTGCGCCCATTCGTCCGAGTCCAATAAAAATTAATTCTTTTTGCATAAATATTACGTATTAGGAATGATAGTGTGCTCTGGTCCTTCACTTCCCTTTGCGTAGGTATGCAATGGTAGTGTGTGCCATGACTCAAGGATGGGTGTAATAAAGTTCCAAGCCGCTAGGACTTCTTCAGTACTAGTAAAGAGCATTTGGTCCCCAGCAATCGCGTCATATAGTACTTTTTCATAGGAGTTATCGATCTCGTCGGTACCTTTATTGCATTCAAAAGCCAATTCTCGAGTTTCTAGCTGGAATCCAAGTCCTGGTGATTTGGCGTCAAGAACGATTGCGATGGTCTGTTCTGGAGAAATGGTAAGCGTTACTTCGTTACCAGTAGTGTGACATGATTTGGTTTCAAACATTCCGGTTGCTACGTCTTTAAACTTTATTTGTATTGCTACATACGCTTTATCCAACGCCTTACCAGCTTGTATATAAAATGGCACACCATCCCACTCTGGTAAGTCTACTTCAACTTTCAATTCAAAGTATGTTTCTGTCTCTGAATCATGGGGGATCGTATCGTCAGCTTTGTAGCCTTCGTACTGTGCCCGTGCAACAGAAGCTGCAAGTGCTGTCGTATCAATCGGTTTGAGAGCTGCGAGTGCTCGACAACGCTCATACCTGATTGCTTCGGTAGCAAATGCCTCTGGCTGTCGCATAGCCACAAGTGCTACAAGCTGCAATAGGTGATTTTGCCCTACATCACGTAGCGCCCCTAGTCCTTCATAAAACCCAGCTCGTTCTCCAACGTCGATGGTTTCGCTCATCTGGATATGGACAGATTCGATTGAGTCTTTGTTCCAAGCTGCTCGCAACAGTGTATTGGCAAACCGAAACGAAAGGATATTCTGCACCGCTTCTTTGGCTAAGTAATGATCAATCCGGAATATTTGGTCCTCTCGGTAGAGTTTAGAAAGTTGAGCGTCGAGCTTTTGTGCAGTTTCTAAATTGTGTCCAAATGGCTTCTCTACCAGGATGTGGGTCCAACTCCCCTCCCCTTCGGTAGCTGCGTTAGATTGTTTGAGATCTGTAAAAATCTGTTCGTAGTAGTTTGGTGGTACCGCCAGATAGAATAGTCTATTACTGCTCGTAGACATTTGGTTATCATAGGCTGCCAGTGAGTCATTGAGCTGGTCATAGGTATTAGCATCATCAAACGAGCCCGACACGTACGACACATGCTCACAAAAGGATGTAATCAATTCAGAGGGATGATTGTGCTCACCATCATGCTTAGAGATGGTTTCTTGTACAAAGGATTGGTATTCCTGGTCAGTTCGTTTTGATCGAGCTAAACCAACGATATGAAAATCAGTTGGTAGCATTTCGCGCACATAGAGGTCAAGCAGTGCTGGTAGTAGCTTACGTTGACTGAGGTCGCCTGTTCCGCCGAGAATAATAATTTGAGTTGGGTTCATATTTATATTACTAACTGGCTTGAATTTGGGCATGTTTTTCTTGTAGAGACTCTATATGTCTTAATATAATTGGGTTTGAAAATGGCCAGTCACGTCTATAGTATTCGTAAAATTCACTAAAGAGAGGAATTCCCTGCGATTCTTCATATACTAAGGCAAGTTCTAAGGCTTGATATTTATCTAACTCTTTAGCTAGTGTTGCGATGCTGTCTGACCCCGTTTCGTAGCGTACAAAGAGTTTTTCCACCGTCTCTTTATAACTTTTCCCATCTATTAGCTGCTGCAGGCCTATATACTCCCGCTTGGCTTTAAGTTTCTTTCGAATTTCATAGTCTTCCTTATCTTTGTTTGGAATAAATTCGTCGCCGGCAATTGCTTCAGCCCAGTCATGAACTTCCAAAATATGGGTTAAGTCGTTTAGTTCAGCTTGGTTGAGTTGAAGATCCTGAGCAAGATCATTTGCTAGCTGCAGCAAAGAAACAGTATGGTCGTAGACAGTTTCTGGATTTTCTACTCCACGTATAACCCAACCAGTGCGAGGAATTTTCATTAGCTTCGTATAGATATCGGCAGCTTCTGTTTCGTAGCGTAAATTGGTACCCATGATGAGAGTTTTGTTAATTAGTACGGTGGTAGGTAGAGCATCGGGTCGATGTAGGCTTCGGTCGCTGCAACAGGCGTGGTAGCAGGGCCACAGCCGGTAACTGTCTTGATTTCGTTAAAGCGACGGACACTCACCCCTTCCTTAGCGTACACTGTAAAGTGTAAGTGAGGTCCAGTAGAAAAGCCGGTGTTTCCGATGTAGCCGATAGTTTCACCGGTGCCAACCTTTTGCCCTGGCGTCACACCGATGACAGACTGGTGAGCGTACATAGTAGAAAAACCATTTGCGTGATCAATCAGTGTCCATTTCCCCCATGAGTAACAACCAGGGACAGCGTCAGTGTTACCAGTGGCGCGCACTGTACCGGCCAGTGGAGCAAGGATCGGGGTACCACTTGGGGCACCAAAGTCAACCCCTGAGTGATACGGACGGCCACCATAGGCAGCAGCGTTACGCTTGGCGAACTCTGTTCCTCCAAAGTACTGGGTAATGATCACGTTCGCTAGTGGCCAGTTAAATACCTGTGTACCGGGTGAAGGAATGGTGTTTGGATCAAGAATAAACTGCAATTGCGACTCAAAGTCTCGCAACTCGCGCATAACTTGATCACGCGCCTCTTGCTGTGAGGCTAGTAATGACTGATACTCAGCTTCCTCATTTTTGGTGGCAGAAAGTAACTCTGCTTGTTCTGCTCGACTGCTCACCAAAACAGAGTTTTGGTTGGTGTACTGATTCTTTAGAGTGGAAAGTTCAGAGCGTTTGTCTTCATTTTGATCGCGTCGTTCGTCGAGCACTACTTTAAGTTCGTCGAGTGTGGCCACTTTAGCTGCCATTTCGTTTTGTACGTTATCAAAGGTATCAATTTCAGTCCAAAAATCAGACAACCGGTCATTTTGTAAAAGCAGCTCTACTAAACTTTGGTCACTAGCTTGATACTGAGCCCTGATAATGTCAGCAATAGCTGCTTCAGTTCTGTTGATATCTTGCTCTGTGGCGGTCATTTCCAGTATAAGCTTGTTGATTTCAAGGTCGGTTGAAGAGATTTGTGCTTCGGTTTTACTGATCTCAGCATTTACTTTCTTTCGTTCTGTTTCTAAGCGATTAATGGCTGATTGCAGAGTCTTTTTTTCGGCCCCAACTTCAGTAAGTTCTTGTTCGAACTTTGCAATTTCTGCTTCGATTTCTTTCAAGCGATCTCCCCGATCTTCTATCTCAGTTCTTAATTTTTCGATTTCAGATTGTGCCAGTACTTCAGGGACAATCGCAAAAGTTACTGGTAGTACCAGTCCGACAATAAAGGCTACGAACGCGCGTGACGTCATGCTGCTATTTTATCACAAGCTGATTCTATTCGCTTGAGGGTTTCAACTTGACCAAGTACATACGCACAAGTAAAGGGGTCTGGGGATCGTTCACGACCAGATAGCGCTACTCGTAGTGGCCAGAGCACTTCCCCTCTTCCTATTTCGCTCGCGTAGTCCCAGAGCGCTGATTTAATGGTGTCAGCTGAGGTAAAGTCTGCCGTCGTTAATAGCTGTTGAGCTTGTTTTAGGCGAGGTACTACGTCTGTAGTGCTCGCATCGTTTTTCCATTTAAGGAGCTCAGTATTGTACGATATATCAGAAAATGCCCAGTCGTATTCCCCGCTAGCGACCGTAGACCTGATTTCGGTCTGGTTGTGGAGTCGTTCAAGCATAACCTGTGCCAACTTAGCTACCGTGTCTTGGTCGTAATCTGGGAGCGCCGTTTGTACATAGGTGATTTGCTCTGATTCAGAAAGCTTGGCGAGGTATTCTTTATTCATCCATTGTAATTTTTCCTCGTTAAAAGCGCCGCCAGACTTTTGAATTTTATCTAGTGAAAAAGCACTAATCAATTCTGACTCATTAAATAGTTCTCGGTCGCCGCCAGGATTCCAGCCAATCAGTGCCAAAAAATTACGCATAGCCACAGGTAAATAGCCGTCAGCACGGTATTCCAGCACGTCTTTAGCTCCGTCCCTTTTCCCTAGTTTTTTCTTGCCATCGGCGGCCATAATAGGCGGCAGCGTGACAAACACTGGGTACGGAATACCAAGTGCATCATAGAGGCTCAGGTACTTTGGTGTGCTAGAAATGAATTCCTGACCTCGCATGACATGCGTGACACCCATTTCTTGGTCGTCAACAATATGGGCAAAGTTGTAGGTTGGGTACCCGTCTGCTTTGATGAGAATAAAGTCATCGAGCGCATCTTCACCAGCGGTCAGTTCACCGCGTACTGCGTCATGCCAGGTATAACGTTTGATCTCTGGTGTTTTTAGTCTCAGTGGTCTTGTTCCGTCCCATTTTCCAGGATTTTCTGGTCGGTGATGTCTATAGAGAAATGGTCGATTTTCGGCTTCTGCCTGTTCTCTAAAGGCTGCCATATCTGCATCAGTGTATGGGTCTGGGTACGCTAATCCTTGGTCTATTAGTTTCTGCGCGTACTGTTTGTAGATATCCAATCTGTCAGATTGTAAGCATGAACCAAAGGTTTGCGATGGTTTGTCTGGCCCTATATCGTACGTAATACCGAGCCACGTCATGGCGTCAATAGTGTGTTCGATCGCTCCTGCCACTTCCCTGCTTTTGTCTGTATCTTCTATACGGAGTATAAACGTACCGTTATTTTTCTTGGCCCACAGGTAGGCAAAAAGAGCGGTTCTGATTCCGCCTATGTGTTGAAACCCAGTTGGTGAGGGTGCGTATCTAGTGACTACAGGTTTATGATCCATGTTCGATGCCGATTGAAAGTATGACGCCTGCCAACTTGGCTGCTGCGTCGGGAATAAAAAATTTTCTAGCAGCGGCTGACATATCTGACAACATCTGCGGGTTGTTCATAATAGTGTTTATTTCGGTTGCGAGCAAGTGTGGGGTAAGGTTCCTTTCTTCGATCACGACTCCCCCGCCACTACGGCTAAAGGTATAGGCGTTGGTACGCTGGTCACGACTGACGTCTTCTGGGATTGGGACAATAATAGCTGGAGTACCAAAGTACGCAAGTTCAAATAGGGTGGTGCTGCCTGCCCGTGTGATCACTATTGACGCTGCTTGCATGAGTGCTGAAACTGTCTCAACCGGTACCTTGTCTGCAACGTAGTAGCTTGAACCAAAGTCAGTTCCTTGTAGTAATCCTTGAGCCGTCGTTTGAATGTCAGACATCTGCGGTCCAGTTTGATGAAAGATTGTGTAGTGAGGGAGTAACTCGAGCAAGCTACGTAACACGGCCTCGTTCAGTTTTTGGGCACCTTGTGAGCCCCCGGTGACGTAAATAAGTGGCTTGTCTTTTGGGATACCCAACAGCCCCAGTGGGTCAGCGTGGATCTCTTTTAGTTCAGTCCGGAGTGGAATGCCAATGAGAGCAGTTTTTTCAGCTGGGAAAAATTGCGCAGCGTCATCGTACGCAATTGCAATATAGCGAGCGAACTTACGAGCCATATAATTAGCTTTCCCAGGAGTGGTATCAGATTCGTGGATCACCACTGGGATTTTCAGTATGCGTGCAGCTAATAGAATTGGTACAGCAGTGTACCCACCCTTTGAAAAAATGACATCTGGATAAATCACATACAGCTTCCAGACCGCACAAAAGAAACCGAAAAAAGCACGAAATAAATCAAAGAAATTTTGGATAGATAGATAGCGACGTATCTTTCCAGCCGGACAATTGATGTACGTAATGTTGAAGGTTTCGAGTTGTGTAGGATCGTATGGAGTTGGTCCAAAATAGTAGAGTTTCGGTTTGAGCTCACTTTTGTTTATCTCTGCCGCCACCGCCATAAGCGGGTAAAAATGACCACCTGATCCACCGCCAACAAATCCAATTCGCATATGTAAAAGTGTAGCACGTGCTACGCACGCTTTAAGCGGTATTTGGACACATTAAGGACGATTCCCATGGCTGCCAAAGTCACCAGTAGTGCAGTTCCACCATGACTAATAAACGGTAACGGCAAGCCAGAGAGCGGAGCTACCGCCAGCATAGCACCGATATTAAGAAATGCTTGCGCCATAATCACTGTAATAATTCCAATCACGAGCAAAACTCCAAACATATCAGCACCCTGTTGAGCAATCTTGTAGCCACGCAAGGCAAAGGCTACGAACAACCCTACTATAAAGGTTACTCCTAAAAATCCAAATTCTTCAGCGTAGACAGCAAAAATCGAATCACCAATTGGCTCTGGTAGGTATTCAAATTTTTGAATACTTTGCCCAAATCCTCGTCCAGAAATACCACCAGATCCGACCGCGATTAATGATTGTTTAACTTGGTACCCACTTCCAAGTGGATCTGCACCTGGATCAAGAAAAGTGGTCAGACGGTCCATTACATACGGCCGAGCAAAGGCAATCGCCGCCAAAAGGAGAATCCCAGCCACTAGTAATATTGCCAAATCTCTGATTTTCGCACCAGCCACCACAAACATCGCTAGTCCAGCGGTTGCCATAATTAGGAACGTGTCGGTGTCTGGTTGCAGCAACATCACAAACCCTGTAATTCCACTGATGATACCAAATGGTATCAACCCATACCGCCAATTCCCTACGTGTTTATGCATTCCCGATAGCCAGGTGGCAAGATAAATAACGTAAGCAATTTTTAGAAATTCTGATGGTTGCACGGTGGTAATTCCTAGATCTAGCCAACGAGTCGCTCCCGCGTGTGACATGCCTAATCCAGGAATAAACACGGCCAAGGTGCCAATGAGACCGATGGCGAATATGTAGATTGCATATTTACGCCAGTGTCGATAGTGGACATTGCTCAGGATAAATAATGCTATCCCTCCCCCGACGATGCCAAACACAAATTGACTAAAGGCAACTGATCCAAAAGTAGCTCCGTCACGAGCCAGTAACCCAAGTGACGCCGAAGAAAATATCAAAAAACCAATCGTTACCAAGGCTATGATCAGCGACAAGAAAACCGTATCGACCCCTTTTGGTTTCTGGGTACTCATGCGGTAGTGGCAATAATTACTCCAATTACTGCACAAATCATACTAATAATCCAGTAACGCATCACTACCTTCTCTGACGGCCAACCGATGGCTTCAAAGTGATGGTGTAGCGGTGCGATGCGGAACAATTTGTTGCCAGTCGCCTTTCGGTACAACAGCTGTAGGATGTTTGATCCTACGGTGGCTAGGAGCGGTAAAGCCACAATAAACATCAGTGAAATGCCGTGACCATCTCCTAAGGCATCAGTCATAAACACCACTACCCCAAGCGAAAGCGTCAGGGCCATGGAGCCGGTTTCAGTCATCCAAAACCGGGCTGGCGGGATGTTGAACCAAAGAAAAGCCAAAATCGCACCTACGACAGTGGCGCAGAACGTGGCTAGACCAATTTGCTGCTGCACCATGGCGATTCCAGCGTAGGCTCCAAAGACACTGGCAAATACTCCCCCAGAAAGTCCATCAATGCCGTCAATCACGCCACTGGCATACAGCACCAGCGATAAGAGGATAAAGAATGGAATAATAAAGATTCCCAACTCAATACTCCCATCATAGGGAATATTTACCGAGGTTACCTCAAGTTTGTCATAAAACCACCAGCCGAGGCAGCCAGCCAAAACACTAATGATTGCAAGCCGACGACTGAGGCGTAGGCCTTTGCCGTGGTGAGTGACATCATAGATGTCATTAATAAGACCCAGTAACGCTCCGACCAGTAGTGCGGCGACTGGAATAAAGGTTTGCGATCGACTTAAAAAATCAAGTTGCGATAAAAATGTGTCTGGAAATAAGGCAGCCAGAGTGGTTGTTCCACCCAAGGTTAGAATCACACTAGCCCAGACAACAATACCTCCCATCCGTGGGGTGGCGGTTTCATGCTCACCTTTGAGACGGTTGAACTCAGTTGCGTCATGGCCTCCAATGGCTGTTTTGCCACCTGATTTTTTCCAGACTTTGTATTTGAATAGAAAATGCGTCAGAATTGGTGTGATCAATATCCCCACGATAAACGCGAGTAGCGCTGGAGTCAGTACGCTGACGATAGTACTACTCATACGCTAGTGGCTCTTTTACAGATTCCTGGACAGCTGCTACTAATTCCAGCACGTCAGTAAATCGTTCGTCTCGGGTTGACCCTAGAACAGTGATAATAATTGGTCGGTTTAGTCCGAGGTCAAATGCTACTGTCAGATTTCCGCCAGCCAAGTCAGTGTAGCCGGTTTTTGATCCTAATAGATTAGGGATTTGAGTGGCGATAGCGTTGGTGTTATCAACATCATGATATGCACCGGCGGTGTTATACACACGCGCAGCTGGTTGAGTGGTTGGTGCTAGTAACTCTGGATAATTAACCAAAATATACTCCATCAAAAAGCTAACATCACGGGCGGAACCAATTGCACCAGCTTCAGTGATCGAGACATCGAGGCCAGTGGTGTTTTTAAACGACAGTGTTGGGAGTTGCAGCTCGTTGGCCCGGATATTCATTCCTTCGATAAATTGCTTGGCTGGATCCCGGTCACCTAGTAGTGACCCAACGTTTGCACCCAGAGCATACGCAGCGTCATTTGAAGATGAAATAAGTGCTAGTTGACTGAGTCTTTCAGCAGTCAGTTTTTCCCCGGCGAGCAAACCACTGTTACCTGACTGCTGGATAGCAGCTAGTGGTACATCCACCTGGGTCTTATCAGTGACCAGTTCATGTGCCAGAAGTGCGGTCATGAGTTTGGTGATTGATGCCAGTGGCAAGGTGTCCCCTTCGTTTTTCTTATATAGTGCACGCTGACCAGCAACGTCCCATACGTACGCGGCATCAGCCCGTAGTACGACATCAGTTAGTTTTTTGGGAGTAGCTGCTTCTGTCTCATCTGTTATTTGAGTGTATGGCGGCTCAATGGTTTCTTGAATGTTTTGTGTAGTAGTTGATTGGAAATACCACAGTGAGCCAAACGCACCACCAAGGATTACAAACAGTACCACTAATTGCCACACAATTGGAAAACGATTGGTTTCAGGTTTCTGATCAGATTCGATGAGAGGCATGGTCATACAGTTTTAGGGGTAGCATTAAAAGAGTCAATAGCAGTCATAAAGTCACCAAACTGCGGTAGTTCATGTTTGTGGCTCACACCAAGATGTTGCAGCAGGGCTGGACTTACTTTGAACTGGTGGGTATTTTTGACTGTTTCCCGCTCGATCAGTCCGCGGGTCATCAGGTTGCGTAATATAAAAGCCGAGTTAACCCCACGGATGCGATCGATCTCCCCTCTCGATACTGGTTCACGGTAGAGAATAATGGCGAGTGTCTCGGCACCTGCCTTTCCGATGTCTTGGGTAAGTTCGTTTTTACGCAGTGATTCGATAAACTCGCTGAGCTCGGGTGCTGTTACCAGCTGTACTTCGGTGTCAGTCTCGAGTAGTCGGACTGCCCCGGCCTGTAGGCGTAGGCGCAGCTTATCAAGCGCACTGCCAAAAGCCTCCTCATCGGCTGCGAAGAGCTTTTGCAGGGTGGCTTTTTTCTGTGGTGTCGCCTGGTAAAACAACACCCCTTCGATGAGTACGTGAAGCTCCATACTGTATGGCAAATATAGCATATATAGCAACGTATTACCCGGCTATTGTGCCCAGTAATTGCTTTTGCACTATTCCGTCACCACCTACTTCAGGGCGCTCAAGGACCGCTAGGTCACGATTTACCCTTCAGCAGATGGTGATGGAATAGTTGGTGCTGTAATAGGCATACAGTTGGGGGTTGAGGGTGGCGTTGAAAAGTGTTGACTATTCTTTAAAGTGTACTATTTAAATATGTTCAAAAAATTCGACGCTCAATATCGAGAATAAAATAAAGTCCTACCTTGTTGCATAGCAAGGTAGAGCGAACTTATTTGGCTAGTAATATTTCGGTATGCTGGCTTTTTTTGATTCCATATGAATGTCTTCGTAGCGTCCGGTTTGAGTGATGAGGATGTCTCCTTGTTTGAATAATTCTAGAATCGCCAAAAATCCCACAATTACGTTTTTATGTTCTGGTTCACTGCGTCGTAGATCCGAGAAACGAGTCTGCATTTGTTGTTCGATCCGTTTTTGCAGCTTACTCATCATGTCCTCGAGGCTGATGGTCGGCCGGACGGTGGCTCTTGCTTTGGGTGCTGTCTCGCGCGGAAGGTTGTGCAACACTCGCTTCATTGCTTCTTGGAGTTCACCTACTGTACAAAAGGCATCGGTGACAAACAATGGTTCACGCGGCGGTATGTAGCGTGGTTCGTGTAAGATTGTCCGACCAAATTGTACTGTGATCGGTACAGCGGCATCCCGATACAACTGGTACTGTTTGAGCCGGTCCTGCAGATCTTCAATACTCCCCTCTTCTTCCTCGGTCAGTTCAAGCACCGGTAAAAGCGACTTTGATTTGATTAGAAGTAGCGTCGCCGCAAGTGTTACAAACTGTACGGTGTTTGGGAGTGATAGTTCTTGCATAAGACTCACCCGTTGCATGTATTCGTCGGTTACTGTTGCTAGCGAGATGTCGTTAATGAGCAGTTTCCTCTTTTCGACCAGTTCAATCAAAAGCTCCAATGGCCCCTCAAAGACCTTGGTTTTGACCGCAAAGCGATTCGGATCAATAGTGACCGTTTCCATTGGGGTAAGTATAGCAGAGCGCGGGCGCGGATTGGACGGATAACTTCTTTTCACAAGCTCCGATGTACACTAACTTATACAGGCACGCAGACCCCGCTGACGCTCAAATAAGTCATCCGTCCAATCAGCTTGACCTACACAGTAAACTGTCCTTTCTCGTAGATAACTTTTTCGCTGCCGTCGTAAAGAGTGGCGGTGACGGTGCGGTCGGTGGTTGATATAATGTCATTGTGCAACGACGATTGGTTGAATCCAAGTGAATTCCATTTTTCTTCATTGAATTTGTCTGAGTTACCAGTGAAACATTCCTTGAAACAAAATCCGAGCGCTAGGTGTGTATTTCCATATTTTCCACCAACATTTTCATCATAGAGGGTTTCAGCCATAAACTTTGTGATTCGTGATAGTCGGGCATCAGTGAGTGAAAACTCGCCAACGCGATTGCCATTTTTCACCTTGATCATTTCTTTGAGCAATGTAAGGTTCTTGCTTGCTTTGGCAGAAATCACTTCCCCGTTTTTAAATACGAGTTCAATATCTTCGATTCGCTTGCCATACCTATAGAGTGGTTGATTAAACTTAATTCGACCGTTTATTTCATGGCAATTTGGAGAAGTGAACACTTCATAGGATGGAATGTTGCAGCCACCTCCAGCTTTCCATGAACGGTTATCGCCAATACCTACATTTAGGTCCACATCAGGTCCAACTAAATGTAGCGACTTGATTCTGAGCCCCGTTAGTTTTTTGCAGGTTTCTTGAACTGTCTTGTCAATTGATTTCCACTCTGCTACTGGGTCCTGTGTGTCGAGGTAACACGCCTTAATTATTTGGTTCCAATAAGATTTAAGGCTGATTCCGGCTTCTTTAGCCATTGTGTCTGTTCCGTACAATCCAAGTGTCCAAGCTAGCTGATCCTTATCAATTTTGTCATAGTATAGTTTTTTGCCCTGTTGCAATGCATTAGTTCGACACATGACAGTTTTAGGATCTACCATGGTGAGGCTATGCAAATCTGTTTCAGCTAAGATGCGTATATTTCCGTCGATCTCGCTCACTAACCCATGGTTAAACTTTTCTGGAATAAACTCTAACTGAAATTTCCCGGCAGAATCATAGAACCCTTTCTCAAAATTGTAGTTTTCGTCATCATTTGGCAGAAATACTCCTAAAGGATTGTATCCAGACTTAAGGATCGCATTTTGGAGGTGAAAATATAAAGGCTTGGCTACTTCAGGTACCACAAACTGCACGACACTGCCTTTAGGGAGACGCTTCCCAGATCGGTTGGTTATACCAAACTTCACAAGTAGCTCTGCGTATTTTGACAATATTTCGTCTGAGGGTTGGTAGGATTGTTTCATAGTGACGGTAGTATAACAAACCGCCAGCATTAGTGTGCTAGTGCTTTGTTTATTTCTTATAGAGCCGGAGTAGCGGGTAGGCTGTAAACACTACCGCAAAAATCATCAATGGTATCCCATAGTCATTCCAGACTGTACCCAGTGTCATATCTTCAAACATTAGCAAGTACAAAATGAACAGCAGTCCGAGCACCAGCTGACTTATAAACAACAAAAATGCTTCGTACTTGAGCATGATTACACTGTCTCTGCTGACGTGTCGTCTGTGGTGCTTAGCAGCACATCGATGCGGTTGATGTCACGTGGGAAGAGGGTGGCTTCTTTGACATTTTTGATGCCACAGAATTTGGCGGTTAGACGTTCAAGACCCATTCCCCAGCCACCGTGTGGTGGGATACCGTATTTAAAGGCTTGTAGGTAGAAATCAAATTTTTCTGGATCGAGGCCTTTTTCGGCAGCTTTCGCTCTGAGCATCTCTAAATCATGAACACGTTGGCCACCAGTGGTGATCTCGACTCCACGGAAGAGCAGGTCGAAACTTTTGGTGTTACCAGGATCTTCGCTATCCTCTATGGTGTAAAACGGACGTTTGCTGACAGGATAGTGAGTAATAAAGATGAAGTCCGATCCTAGTTCAGTGGCAGCGTATTCACACAGCCATCGCTCGTCTTCAGGTTCAAGGTCGGGGGCACCGACTTTGCTACTACCAGTTTTCTCGTCAATTAGTGCCAGTGCATCTTGCAGCTTCATGTGCGGAAATACATCGGCGTCTGGAATGAGTGGCGTGTCGGTACCGAGAATATCCAACTCGGCTTGGTGGTTGGTTTTGATATATGCAGCGATATGTTTCATTAGCGCCGTTTCGACTTTCATGATATCCACATGATCTTTGATGAATCCCATTTCCAT
>Ga0307971_1000083_pt1 | contig 52013 bp, 60 predicted proteins | sample OrgLakmetagen714_FD_201820 | JGI IMG/M metagenome (GOLD analysis project Ga0307971, IMG submission 201820) | Saline water microbial communities from Organic Lake, Antarctica - #714 | ecosystem: Environmental > Aquatic > Non-marine Saline and Alkaline > Saline | place: Antarctica: Organic Lake... | reverse complement strand
GGTATTCTTTTTTGTTTTTGTTTCCAGCTTACTAGAGGACTAGCGCAGATTGTTTTAAAGGATGCAATTAATAAAAGAATCTCCGCAGACTTTAGGGCCACTGCAAATAGTGTCACTCAGATGGGTGTAAGAGTAGTATTCGTAATCTTCGGACCACTTTTAGGATTTATTATTGATCTCAAAGGTTTAAGCTTTGCTTGTTTAATAATGGGGATTGTATATATTTTGAGCTTTTTCTTTTCAACCTTAAAGCTAGTGGCCAAACAAGAAGAATTTATTCCTATCAGATAATTACTCAAGCTTTTGAAATACCTTTTCAATCTTTTCAAAATCAAAAGACCAATCTGTTGTTGAGTGTATCTCGTTTTTAAACTTCGTTTTAGAGTGTCCTAAAATAAAACTAGTCCTTTAATTAAAATATCGTTCTAGAAAATTTTTCCTTCCAGTTTTTTTCTCTATTTTATGTGGCTTTTGGAGATAGAGAACGGCTTTTGATAGAACTCTGTGAACATACGATTTCTCACTCGATTATTTTTGAAGATTGATTTATGAGTATATTGATAAAAGATAGAGTAGGATAAGTATTAGCTTAATGGTTTTTTGGCCCCTAAAATTATTAGAGGCCATAATAATTATCTAATTGATGAAGTACAATTAGCAAATGCAGATCTATGTGGAGAATTTTGTCTTACTCTCATTGTAAATCTCTGGTTATCATTTTGAAAAACTGAATTTGGAATTTCAAAACTTAAACCTCTTAGTGAAGAAAAGTCAGTGTTTACACAAGTACTGTTTCCACTACATCTTGCTCTATTAGTCCAAAGCCTATTAAAAACTTCATAACCTGTTCCAAACATATCTCTTATAACAAGAGTCGTTCCTGAAACATCTTCTTTTTCAAGATTTGTGAAATCAAGGTCAGCTCTTCTAAAAACAACTGTTCCAAAAGTTCCTTCAACAACAAGTGGTCCACTAACAGTACAGTTAACATCTGCTGTAGTTGCAAATACTGACGTCGTAAGCATTAATGCTAAAATAAGCTTTTTCATAGTTTCTCCTTAAAGAATTTATTATGTTTTGTCACACTCAGTCATTCAAGTCAACTCAGTATGTGTTTGTTATATAGTATTCAAGTATCTGTATAAGCTCTATTTTCTTTGATTTGAGTGTCTCTTTTTGGTCATTATTTGTTTGCTCAAGCAACTTACTAATAAATGTGAGGAAGTCATCATTCAACTTACTGTTTTTATTCAAAGACTTTGAAAATAGTGCAAATGCTGATTGTACTTGATCAAAAGTTACTGCTTTCTTGAGCGCTTGCTGAATATCGATTCTTCGTTTTATTCTAATTTGTGCCATCTCTTTAATTAGCGGAAGACTCTTACCAATTAAAGCTTTTTGCTCATCATTTATGTAACCGAAAAAACTATCGTATTTTTTTGAAACTGATTTGACGGTTATCTTACTCATCTGTTTTTTAATCTCTTCGTTTTTACTTTCTTGATAAACAAAGAATTCTTTTCTTTGTTCAACAGATAGTTTGAAGTAGTACTTACTAAGAATGGGCATTAAGCGGTCTATTATTTCTTGGTACTGCTTTTTTAAGGTCTCTACAGGTAGAGGTTTCTCAACATTAAGTTTATTCAGTTTATCTATTAACTTTTTTGCTGAGGTTTTATTTTCGTTAAGAAAAACTTTAACATCCTCTCTTAGCTCATCTTCTTGTTGGCCATTGAGACTTAACTCATTTGATATTTTTTCCGTCATGAAATAATCAAGTTTTGACACCAGTAAACTCTTGAAAGAGCAGGATGCAGATAACAAGAGTATTAGAGTTATTTTCATACTTTACTCTAACTAATATTCCATTGAATGTTGTGTAGATTAGTTCAAATTTGATTTTTGGTATACAGCAACATTTCAATGAACTAGCATATATAAAAAAATAAGGATATATTTTGTTCATCAAGCTATTGTGCACAGCACTGATCTCTTTACCCGTCTACTCTCAGGTTTCCAGAAATTTCAATAATTCTTCCCAACCAAAATACGAAGTGGGAGTGGGTGCTATTGGTTTGAGCGTTCCAAACTATCCTGGAGCTGCAAGTAATACTGTTAGATATATACCGTTTCCTTGGTTTATTTATCGTAGTGACTTTCTTCATTCAGATGAAGAGGGAACGAGGGCAAAGCTCATTAACAATGAACACTTTGAATTAGGATTGAGTGGGGGATTAAACTTTCCTATCGATTCAAACTCTAACTCAGCTAGAGAGGGAATGCCAGATACAGATATATTGATTGGTATTGGACCAGCTCTTTTGTTTAGAATTATTGATGACCATGATATTCATAAGCTTACTGCAGGTCTTGGATTGAGAGTAAATTTTTCAGTTGATGATAGAATTGGATTCACTGAACAGGGCTGGATTGTTGAACCTAATATTCGCTACTGGGCAAAGCTAACGGACAGTATCACGTTGTTTTCAGGGCTGAGTTACTCATATGGAGATGAGAAGTATAATAGATTTTTTTATGATGTTGCACAAGAGTTTTCAACTCCCACAAGAAATACTTACTCCGCTGAGGAAGGAACTGTCGATATCGCAAGCTCGCTTGGTTTTTCTTATGATCACTCCGATGAACTCTCATTTTTTGCAGGACACTTTTATAGTAATCTCACAACGGCTTCTAATAAAAGCTCACCTCTTGTAGAGAATACCCACAACGATGGATACATTGTAGGGATGAGGTGGCAATTTTACGAGTCTGATGAATTAGTTAGAAGAAAACGAAGTAAAAAGTGACAGATGCAATCATTATTTTTCATCGCCATCCACAACTTGGAAAAGTTAAAACTCGACTCGCAAAATCTGTGGGTGATAAGAAAGCTCTATCAATCTACAAGGCATGTTCTTTTTATATTATCGATCACATCTTAAATGGACCAACTCCTGCATACATATTTCTAAGTGATAAAAATGATCTTGATAAATCTCACTTTGATACTAAGAACCTATTAATTCAAAACGGAGTTGATCTGGGCTCGAAGATGAGTAACTCATTTTCTGAAATTTTTTCTAAGGGTTTTAAGAAGGTTGTTATTGTCGCTTCTGATGCTCCCGACATTGATAATAAATTAATCCAATCAGCATTAAAGTCTCTCGATAACAAAGACTTTGTGTTGGGTCCTTCTGTTGATGGAGGATATTATCTTTTAGGAATGAATAAATTCGCTCGTTTTTTATTTGAAAATATGACGTGGAGTCATGGTGATGTTCTCGCAGATACAATTTTAAAAATAAAAGAAAAAAACCTAAGCTGCGAGCTTCTAACTAATCTCATTGACATAGATCAAGAGTCAGACCTTAACGAATGGCTGAATACTGAAGCTGTTCACAAAGAGCTTCAAGATAATATTAAAAAAATTCATTATTTCAAATAGTTGACTCTTTTGGTTCACGCAGTAGTGAGACTTATTTTCTCTTACATTAGTAGAAAGAACGATCTCTTTGGTCTAGCATTATAAAATGAAAAAATTTATTCTTGCACTCACTTGTCTTTTTTGCATGTCTCTTTTTGCCAATACCTGTTGTATTTGCCAGACAGGGTCCTCACCCGAGAACCAAATTCACTGGTTTAAGAAAGGTTGTAGAGCCTGGCTTTCAAAACAAAAATCTTGTACTAGCAAACAAGTCGTCGGAGTTGATAAAAACTCTATGATCAACAGTGCAAAAGCATGTGAAGGTGGAAAAGTTAAGCTTGGATATGTTGGTCACTGGGGAAACTCAAATCAGCTAATTGACTTTATTGAATCTTCACTTGCTCCGACAATTAATTTTTACAATGTTGAAATTGATTACGATCAAACAGCCTGCACTTCAATGAATAAACCTGGATTAATAGAGAACTTTTTTGAAGGTTTAAACCTTAGTAAAAAATTAACTATTAAAGGAAACCAAGTCACGAGTACTGGAATTTGGGATGACTATCTTCCACACAAGACTAACTTTTGGGCAAAGATTGATAGTGATAATAAAGAAATTGAATTTCCAAGTTGTTCTCAGTTTGAAAATAAAACATGTTTTGGAAAATATCAAAAAAATGAATTTGGAAGATGTCTAGAAGATAGCTCAATTATTGAACTGTTTTGTAAAAAATCTGGAATCGCAACTTATAGGTGGAAGCGAAATGATTAAAGTTCTTATCGGTGTACTTATTTTGAATATTGGGATTGCTTCAGATCGTATCCAAAGAGATAGCGTTGCAAAAACCGAACTTGAAAATCTTAACTTTTTTACTAAAGGACGAGGGATGGTTATTTCTCCAGACCTTATCAATATGTATGAAATTTTAAAAAAAACAGGAATCGGACTTAGTACAACTGGGATACTAAATCAGAGATGGGGACTAAATCTCCTAGATAAAGAAGTTAAAGGTCTATTCAATGTTCCATATAAAAAGATGAATATGGGAGTTTTGGGTTGCGTTGCTTGTCATTCAGGTAGAGCTGCTGGCCAATGGATTATCGGACTTGGAAATAAAAATATAGATGTCGGACAAGTTGGTAAAGATGCCTATCTTGCAGAGTTGATCTGGGGAATGGCCCCAAGACCCACTAAGCCAGAATTTAGAGAAATTCATAATAGAGCTCTCGCATTCACTAAAATATTAAAAAATGATAATATTAATAATCTAACACAAGGCCTTGTTCCTACTTCTTTAGTGAAGACTTGGTTTTATGAAATTAATGAAGTTGAAATCCCTAGGCGCTTTGGAAGGGGACAAGTTAAAGTTCCTCATCTTTGGGGCTATGGTGAAAAAAGAAAGAGTGGCTCATTTTGGGATGGCTTTGCTGATGGAGTATATCCCGGTTGGGCTGTTGCAGTTGAACTTCGCGGTGGTCAGTCAGTTGAAAATGTCAGAGGCTACGTAGATAAGGTTCATCATGCAGAAGATCTACTAGGAGATCTATTACCTCCAAAATATCCATTTGAAATTGATCAAATTAAAGCGAGCCGAGGACAACAAAGCTTTGGTAAGTTTTGTATTAAGTGCCACGGCGAACATCTAAGAGACGAAAATAATCTTCCTATATTCAAAGAGTCTAAAGTCATCCCTTGGAAATATGTTAAAACTGACTATGAGCGCCTCGAGTTTGTCACTGATGAGTTTCTCAGTTTAATTGACAGTTCTCCTCTCAATGACCTTATGAAATATAAAGATAGGGACTTCAAAGGTTATGTTGCTCCAAGACTTTGGGGAATATGGTCGCGCTTTCCATACCTTCATAATGGCTCAATTCCAACACTAAGAGATTTATTCAACCCTAAAGAAGATAGACCTGTCGTTTTTAATCTGCATAGAGCCGGTGAGCTAGATCGTTATGATCCTATCAATTTTGGCTTAAAAGTTAATAGGGATATAGAATCTAGAGATTACAAAAAGATGTTAAAATCTGCTAAGAGAGGAAAACGTAATCTATATTACACGAAGAGAATGGGCCATGGAAACCAAGGTCATGAATTTGGATTTTTTAGAACTATGAGCGATTCAGATAAAACGGATCTAATTGAATATTTAAAAACTTTATGACCAGAAAACACTATCTTCATAAACTTGATTCACTTCGCGGAATTGCTGCGTTTTTAGTTGTTATTCTTCATTTCCAAGCTTATCTCACTCCGGTGGTGCAAGAGCTAGTTATGAAGGTTACACCTTTTATCCATCGATCTTATATTCTGGTTGATATGTTCTTTATCTTGTCGGGATTTGTTATGAGCTACACTTATACAAAAAAGTTTAGCTCTGGAATCAATTTTTCAATCTATAAAGAATTTATTCTTAAAAGATTTTTTAAACTATATCCACTTCATTTAGTAACCCTTTTGGTATTAGTCTTTTTACATCGAGGATTCTTTCCACTTTTTGATGTGCCCCCCAGTGACTTTTCTTTGATTAGAAACAACTTTCATATTCTTACAAACCTGACACTTCTTCAGTCTTCCGGTTTAGGGTGGGGAGACTGTTTTAATTGTTCGAGTTGGAACTATCCTTCGTGGTCAATTTCGGTTGAGTGGATAAGTTATTTCTTAGTACCTTCGCTTATGTTCATTCTGCGAAAGAGTAAGTGGGCAAGCTTTTCTTTTGTCGCCTTACTTTACTTGATGTTTTATTTATTTGTTGAGGTTCCTATTGGAAACACAGATGTTCTCACAATCAGAGGAATAATTCGTTGTCTTATAGGCATGAGCTTTGGAATAAGTATTTTTTATCACGCGTATAGTAAATTTGAAGCGAGTAATAAGCTTTTTTATGTAATATTCACTATTGCTTTTCTATCACTACACTTTGTTCCAATTGATACAATTTGTATCGTCCTTATGGGATTGATGTTACTTGTGACTTCAAATGTTCAAGCTACTAATTTCTTAGATTCAAAGTCACTGTTGTGGCTTGGGCAGAGGTCTTTCTCAATATATATGGTTCACGTTATAGTGCAGGGTGTTGTTGATTTTTCTGTTAGGTTATTTTTTGATGAGAGTCTATATAATGCCACTACTTGGGTGCAAATAATCATTTTTATCGGTTCGATTGGCCTTGTGCTTATGACTGCTGAGTTAAGCTATAGATTGATTGAGAAGAGATTGAACTCATACCTAAGAGATAAATTTTTGTAAAAAAATTGATACAATTTAAGCCCTTTACATATATCAACAGCGAGGTCATTATCCTCTCACGCTCATTAAACGAGCAAATATACTAATGAATAAGGATTTGATTATGAGTAACGGTACAGTAAAATTTTTCAACGAAACTAAAGGTTTTGGTTTTATCACTCCAGATGATAGCGGAGACGATCTTTTTGTTCATATCTCGGCAATTGAAAGCGGTGACCTTCGTGAGAACGATAAGGTTGAGTTCGAAATGGGTCAAGGTCAAAAAGGTCCTTGTGCAGTAAACGTAAGAAAGCTTTAAGCTAACTTATTTTTATTCAGGAAGCCTTTCGGCTTCCTCTTCAAACTTCATTTCTTCTAATTCTTCACTAATTTTATATTCCCACTTTTTGTAAACAGAAAGTCTTCCTTTAAAAAATGGGTAAACACCTAAACCTGTTAGTACACCAACTGCAAAACCTATATAATGAGCGAGATAACTTGTAGTGGGAGAGTAACTAGTGGGAACCAATAGAATAAAAAAAATGGCAAATACTTTCACCAGTCGTCGCGTGAACGTGATAGTTTCATCAATAAATAAATAGAGCACAAACCAAAGTCCCCAAAGGTAATAAATAACTCCTGAAATTCCAACGAGTGTTGTATTTTGCTTGAAGGCTAAAAGGACAAGTAGATTTACCAAAGCTCCCATCGTTATGCTCAATGGAATTGATATGATGTATCCATAAAAAGAAGTAACAAAATAGGTTAAAAAGAAAAGCATAAGACTGTTACTCAAGAGATGCTCTATTCCTCCATGAGCAAATAAAGTTGTAATTAGTCGCCAATATTCTTTATCTTTGAAAACGTTTTGAGGATTGGCACTTAAATAACTTGAGATCTGTTGAGACTCATTCCAATAAAAGAGACTGGTTACAATGCAAGCAGTTAAGAAAAATACTGAAACAACTAGACCATAGTTGTATTTCTTTTTACTTAGGTATGTCTCAACTAGCTTTGACTCAATTATCATGAGCTAAAGATGGCATCGATTAATATTTTGTCAACCTATGTTCATGATCTTAACAACTTACAGAGTATGTAAATACTTTATATTGCTAAATCTACTATGGTCAAATTACATGAGGAGTGCTACGTTGCGCAAATGAAAAATACAGATACAAAGACACCTAAGAAAGTTAAAGGCCCTACACCAATCGATCCAGGTGAACATAATTTTGGACGATTGAGTCGAGAAGATAGATTCACAACTGTCTATATCGGCAATATGTCATACGAACAAGATGAGTTTTCATTAAAGAAGCTATTTTCAACGTATGGAAAAGTTACTTATGTAAGACTTGTTAAAGATAAAAAAACTAATAAGAGTAAAGGTATTGCTTTTGTTCAAATGCCAACCGAGAAAGATGCACTTTACGCAATTGAGCGTTTAAACGGAACAAAACTTGATGGAAGAACTCTCAAGGTTTCTGTTGCCGTTGAGAATGATACTATCATTAAAACAAGAAACGGAGAACCAACTAGTGGACCAGTTAAAAAGGTTAAAGGTGAAGAATCTCCTGAAATTACTGAAGCTCCAAGAAACAGAAGAAGAGACAAAAAGACTGGTCTCGATCTTCTATTTGAAAATACTAGATCTTAATTGCACGTCCAAATTTTGGAATAATAAATAGTCTCTCATCGAGGCTATTTTTTTTGATTTCTTTTCGCAAAAACTCCTCAGGCTCGGAATACCCTTCATCAGTAAGTTTAAATGTACCAAAGTGAATGCCAATCATCTTATAAGATTCAAGATCTTTAAATGCTTGAATAGCTTCAGGAGGATTCATATGTGCACTTTTCATGAACCATCTCGGTTCATAAGCTCCAATAGGCAGAAGTGAAATCTCAGGGACTCCCAGTCTCTCTTTTATTAGATTAAAGAATGTTCCATAACCTGTATCACCAGCAAAATAAACTGATCTTGTGCCATTGATATAAAATCCACCCCAAAGCATTTCTCTCTTGTCGAAAAGACCACGAGCTGACCAGTGTTGAGCAGGAACAAAAGTTATCTTTAAAGATCCTTCATTTACACTTTTCCACCAATCTAAGTCTTGTGATCCTTTAATCTTTTCACTTTCCAGAAACTTACTCGTTTCAAGTCCTGCATATATTTTAGATTTATGTTTTTTAGAAAGAGTTCTCAAACTTTTAAGATCCAAATGATCGTAGTGGTTATGGGATATTAAGATAATATCAATTGGTGGAAGGTCTTCAAGTGCAATCCCAGGCTTTACGACCCTTTTTGGTCCAATAAAGCTCAAAGGAGAAGCTCTCAGTGAAAAATGTGGATCTGTTAAAATATTGATTTTATCCACTTGGATTAGAACTGTTGCATGATTAACGACAGTTATAATAAGTTCATCAGAGCGTTGAGCTATGGGTTGAAATTGGGATGATTTAATTTTCTCAGGCCAAGAGACAGAGTTCTCTATCCCTCTGATTTTCCACTCTAAAAGTGCTAAAAAATTTTTATCGGGAAGTGGTTCAATGTTTATGAACTTACCATCAATTTTTTGAGCTCCTTCATATGAGGCATATGTATGATTAGATATCATAATGAGAGTTAATAAAATTAAAAGTCTATACATCTGAAATCCTTTTTAGAGTATAATATGCCTTTGGAGGCGATATGAAAAAGTTAATTATTTTCCTAGTACTAATGTCAATCTCACATGCATCTGAGGTCGACTGGCCAAAAAACAATGCTGTGGCTTATGTTGCTAAGAAAACGATTTTTCTTTTTAAAGATGTAAAAGTCATAGGTATTAATTCAAACATTGCATTCAGTAAGGCTACACTAAATGAGGGTGTTATACTAACGATGAGTATTCCCATTTCTGATTTTAAGACCGATGACAAAGACCTAGATGTTGAAGTAGAAAAAATTCTAAAGATAGATAAAAGCAAATTTTTGATTTTTCGATCTGATAAAATTAGTAAAACGGACTATCAGTCTATGATAAATGGTAAGAGTATGAAAATTAAAGGATTATTAGCTATCGGCAACATGAATCATAGTGTTGAATTTCAAAGTCTAACAGAAGATCAATATATTTTATTTGACTTTGAAAGCACGTTTAGTAACTTTAATATGCTGCCACCTAAAGTGGCTTTCGGTTTGGTTGCTAAGGCTAAAGACTATCTCTTGCTTAAGGCAAGAATTAATATTAATGACTTTTAAAAAGGATCTGTATGTTCGGTTTATTTAAAAAAGACGCTTATAAAGAACTTGAAAAACAGTACTCTAAGAAACTAGAAGAGGCTATGAACGCCCAAAGAAATGGTAAAATGGATGTCTATGCTAAGTTATCTACCGAAGCGGAAGAAATTGGTAAGAAAATGGACAAAGAAAAACTGTCAAAAAAATAGACACCTCTTGTAAATTAATACTTCAGCCACTATTGAACTCATTAATGGTCTATCCTTTAAGAACTTAACTTATTGGAGAATCTATGATCTTACAAAAAAAGACAGCCTCAACTTTAATGCTCTTATCATTAGCTTTCACTTTCGCTTCATGTGAAATGATGGATAATGCCAAAACTGCTGCCGAAAACTCTGGAAAAGCTGCTAAAAACTCTGGAATAGCAGCTAAAGCTGCTGGAGATTCTAGAGAAGAAATCGCAAACTCTAGGCTTATGGCTAGATCTGGAGCTGCATCAGCATCTAGAAGGGAAGCTCTTGAGGGTATTATTGCAATGGATTCAATGAGTATGAAGATCACCGAAGCTTCAAAGTATGTGAAAGCTTTTGAGTTTCAGTTATGGACTGGTCAGAGGTACGACACCCAAGCATACAAGGAAAGAATGTATGAAGATGCTATGAGTGAACTATTTAGATCTGTAGAAGAACTCTACGGTAAACAGATTGCTGGAGCTGAACTATCACCATTTAAAGCTTTGAATGGTGCTAAGAATAAAAATATGAATGTCTATGCCCTGGCTGTATCAATGCATGGTGTTCACCAAGTTCAGACTGTTGCAACTACAAATAATTCAAACAGTTCTGAGGAATCTATCTACGATATAATTAAAAATTCTTTGAAATCTATAAAAGACATTGAAACTGGAGTTAAAGAATTTAGTACACTAAAAGAACATGAAGTTGTTGTTTATAACTATAAAGAAGAAGCTTTGGCATTAATACAAGCTAGATATAATATGCTATTAACAATGAATTTAGCTAAAGTTTCAGAGCTCAAAAAGAGTGCTGTGTCAGGTTTATCTCTTCTTTATTTTAGAAAAACTTTCGAATCAAAAATCACGAATTTGAATTTAGGTGAACAAAAAGAGGCAAACAAGTATCTTGATGCAGCAGTCAAAGTTAAAACATTCATGTCTGAAATTGGAGAGGTAATGATCACAAACGATAAAGTTGCAAAGCTTTACTCTAAAATGAGAATAGCAAATGAAGACTCTACTATGATTTATGATGTGACAACGATGGAGCAAAGAGAAAGAAATGCAAATTTAGAAGAGCATAAATCTTTATTAGACAAGCTTGGTTTATAAGACTTAATTATATATCTTTAGAAAGGTCGTAAATAATTACGGCCTTTTTTTGTGGGTTTTAATGAGTTTATTTAATACTAAAACATTTAAATATTTTGATGATGCAAATACTCATATGAAATCTAAAACTTGGTTTGAGAAGAACGAAGCTTTATACTCTAAAGAAGTGAAAGAACCTTTTGGTGAGCTCTTGAGTATCCTAGATGCCAGATTCTCAGATGAACTCGATCATATCTCAATTTCTCCCCGCAATTTATCAAAACCCAGAAGACCAAAGAATAAGTGGGCTGATAAAGGAGTTAATAAGGACTTCGCTGGCTTTTTACTGGCACAGAAGAAAACATCTTTGTTTGAATGGAATCCAGGTATACACTTTCAGTTGGGCTCATCTAAAGATGATAATCATTTGGGAATGGGTCTTTATATGGTTTCTGGAAGACAAATTAAAAAGCTTCGTAATGCCTTGTTACACGACTTCACTTCACTTGAGTTGATCATAAATAAACAGTCATTTGTTGAATGTTGGGGAGATATAGTAGGAGATAAATATAAAAGATTACCAACAAACCTTCCTGAAAATCATAGAGCATTTGAATATTTTTTCTTCAAGCAATTTTATATCACAAGGTCATTCACTCGAACGGAGGTTAAGAGAGCAAATTTCCCTACTAAAGTTATCGAATGCATTGAAGCTGGCCTACCACTATTAAAATGGATTCAAAAGTCGGTGGGAACGTATTAGGTTCTTTTAATATTAAGTTGAGGATATTCAGGATCTGAAAAATCAACCTCATATTCTATTGGACTACAGCAAACTTCACAGTCGATAATCATCTGCTGTTTTGTTCCATCTGCCGGATAGAACTCCATCCAAATATTTTCGCCACAAAACGGACAATTTATATTAAACTCATTTATCATTAAAGGATTATAGCAAATGAAAAAGACTTATTCCATCATTGATATTGAGACAACGGGTGGATACAGAAATGGGAACAAAATTACAGAGATTGCCATCATTAACTTTGATGGTTCCGAAATTATTGAAGAATATTCAACACTAATCAACCCCGAAATAAATATCCCATTTACTATTACGAGACTTACTGGAATTACCAATGACATGGTTAAAGATGCCCCAAAGTTCTATGAAGTTGCTAAAAAGATAGTACAAATGACAGATGGAAACATATTTGTGGCTCATAACGTCTTCTTTGATTTTAACTTTATCAAACACGAATTTAACGACCTGGGATTTAGTTTCAAAAGAGATAAGCTATGTACCGTTCGTTTGGCCAGAAAGTTTCTTCCAGGTCATGCTAGCTATTCACTAGGAAAGGTTTGCTCAGACCTCGGCATTAAGATTACTGCTCGGCATAGAGCATTAGGGGATGCTAAGGCTACGGTAGAACTTCTTAAAAGAATTTTAGCAAAAAAAGACTTCGGAGATGAGCAGTTTGTCGAAAGTAAAAAAGTTATACTTCCTAAAGATGTTGATCGACAAGTTTTCGACTCTCTTCCTCCAAAACCTGGAGTTTATTATTTTTATTCTAAAAATGGTGACCTTCTTTATGTTGGTAAGAGTAAAGATATTAAGAAGAGAGTTACTAGTCATTTTCGACCAGATATGAAACGTAAAAAAGATATTGCGTTAAAAAACTCAATTGCACACATTGACTACAAATTAATGGGAACAGAGTTAGCTGCTCTTTTATTTGAAAATAGCCAGATCCATGACCTCAAACCTCCATTTAATACTGCCCTAAAGGCTTCTCGCTTTCCAATAAGTGTAAGTTTATCTAAGAGTTCAAAACCTTACAGTTTAAAGAAAAGTAGTCAGGAGGTGAATGAGCCAGGTTTGTATTCGTTCAAAAATAAAAAGAATGCACAATCCTTCATCAATAGTATTTATCAAAGTTTTTTGAACACCGATGAAGACTCAATTGACTTTGAAATCAAAAGAAAACAATTTGTTGAAAAATTTGGAGAAGAACTTTTTAATAATTTCTTATCCACAAATTTGAATCGACTTGTTCCATTGAAGAAAACATTTATGCTTAAACTAAACGGTCGAGTACGTGGTGAATATTGTTACTTAGTTGTTGAGGATCAATACCCCAAAAAGCTAGTTTTTTCATCTGAATCTAATGAGGTCGTCGACTTAAATTCTACTCCGCAAATGCAGAGAATGCTTTACAACTATATTAAAAAGTTCAAATTAAATATTATGGATTTGGGAACTGACTTATAAATGCTTCTCGAACGTTATGAGATCCACCAATCTTTTCAAGATTTTGGTATAGCGTAATCAGATAGACTCCAAGAAAAATAAAGTCTGTTTTGATTTCAACTTTATGGGCCACAAAAAATTTAAATAATTCTGCAAAAGAATCATTGAAGGCATTAAGATCAAAATTTACTTCAGTCTGATCACCATTACCGAAGTGATTTTTGAATAGTTCTTTCAGTTCAAGAACTTGTTCTGCGTTAAGTCCTTTAGATAGTCCCAGCTCAGACAATGCTTGGACAAACTTTTCATGATTATCAAAGTAGAAACTCTTATAAAGATCAATTAGTGCAAGTCGAAATTCATTCTTCATCTTATACCAAGTGCTATTAGGTTTCCAGTTGAGAATCGTTCCCGCTTGAGAGAAGTGCTGAGACCTCATATCTAGGACAAGTCCTTGTTCGTTTTTTAATTGGCCAAAATATAGCTTAAGAACCGCGATTCCAAGACTCTGATCTGCAGAGTTTTGTGTTAGTTTGTTAACAATTTGTAGTTTGTTTGTTTGTAAATATTGCAAAGAGCCAAAGAGCTTTGCATCAAGTTCTGATTTTCCAAAGCGTAATAAAAACGGTCCTGCTTCCTTAAGCACTTCAGTGATATTAACCGATTTGAGTATAATCGTAGGAAGATTGCTAAGTATTTCTTTGAGAATTTTGGGTGCAAAAAATAACATAGATACAATCTAAAGTAATTGAGAATCATTGTCCAATTGGATTTAACTCTGGTAGCTTTTAGGGATGAAAACAATCGCAATTGCTGGAGCCTCTGGGTTTGTAGGCAGAAAAGTTATTCAAGAAATACTCAATCGAAGTGATGACAAAATCATCGCTCTTTCCAGGTCAGATAGAGAATCCACGCAAAGAGTTTCTTGGAAAAAGTGCGATTTATTTTCTCGAAAGGAAATAGAAGCCTCAATTAAGGGGGCGGATGTTATTATTTATCTCGTTCACAGTATGGAGCCAAGTGCCAGGCTAGATCAAGCTCGCTTTGACGATTATGATCTTTTTTTGGCTGATAACTTTGGTCGAATCGCTGAAAAACTGGGTATAAAGAAATTTATTTATTTAGGTGGAATTATTCCCAGTGGTATTGAGTTATCGACACATCTCGAGTCAAGACTTGAAGTTGAACATGCTCTTAAAGAATATATTCCAAATTTTGTCTGTCTAAGGGCAGGTTTAGTTTTAGGAAGTGGTGGAAGCTCTTATAATATGCTCATCAATCTGGTCAAAAGACTTCCCGTTCTAATTTGTCCCAAATGGTCATTAAATGAAACAAGCCCGGTCCACGTATCACAAGTGGTTGAATCAATTATTTTTGCATTAAATAGTAATAGCGTAGATAAATCTGTTATCAACCTGACCTCTAAAGATAAGGTATCGTACTTTGATCTTTTAAAAAAAACTGCTGGCTTTTTAAACAAGAAGAGAAAGTTTTTTAAGATTAATGTTCCAATACTGACTATTTCAAGGTTCTGGGTTTCACTTTTTTCCGGTGCATCGAGAAGGCTAGTATATCCTTTACTCGAATCTCTTCGACATCCAATGTTAGTGAGTGAGAGAAATAAAGGTTTAGATGTAAAGATCTACACTGTTGACGAGGCATTGAAGAAAACTGTAGAGGAGAGTGAAGACATACCCTATAAGTTCAAACATGAAACTAATCATGAAAGTTTTGTACGGTCTGTGCAACGTGCAAGGCTGCCTGGTGCTTTGACCGCAAAAGATGCAGCTCACGAGTATATGGTTTGGCTTCCTCGTTTCTTATTTCCCTTTATTATTGTTGTGGTCGATGGTCCATGGATAACGTTTTCCGTGATTGTCCCTCATTTGAAAATTTTAATTTTAAAGAGAAGGGAAGAATCTACTAGTGATCTTCAATCATTTCGTATAAAGGGTGGGCTTTTAGCTCTTAAGCACGATAAAGGTCGTCTGGAGTTTAGAGAGGTTTTAGATGGAAAATATCTTTTGATGTCTATACATGACTTTTATCCATCTCTTCCTTGGTACATTTATCGTTACTCACAAGCATTGATGCATCTTTTTGTTATGAATGCTTTTAAAAATTATCTTGCAAGACTAGGAGCTAAACATGACTAAAATTTTAATTATCGGAGCATCAGGTTTTGTTGGCTCTAATCTTTTAAGTCATTTTGAAACACTACAAGTGTCAGTACGTGTTATGTCTAGAAAGCCTCAGAAAATTAACTCTGACAGTTCTCTTACAGAAATAGTGAAAGGAGATCTTGATGATCCAAAGTCTTTATTGACCTCAGTTAAAGGGATCGAGACTATCTATTATCTCTCTCATGCCATGGGTTATGCCGGAGCAGACTTTGAAAATCAAGAAAAGGTTCAAGCTGAAAACTTACTTTCAGTAATCGACCCTAAAGTTAAAATTATATATTTGTCTGGAATCCTTCCATCAACTGAATTAAGTAAGCATCTACGTTCCAGAAAGCAAGTTGGAGACATCCTTAGATCTGCTGGGAATATTGTTATAGAATTTAGAGCTTCAATTATTATTGGAGAAGGATCTACATCTTTCGAAATGGTGCGATCACTTGTTAACAGAGTACCTTTCATACTTAGCGCTAAATGGTCTCAAAGTTTTTGCCAGCCGATTTCTATTGTTAATGTGGTTCAATATCTATCACTTGCTGAATCTAAGAAATTTCTTGAGGCCACTAATTTTGAAATAGGAGATAAGGATATATTTAAATACAAAGACCTTCTTGTTGAATATGCAAAGTTTGAAGGATTAAGAAGACCAGAGATTAAGATTGATGATTTTCCAAAAGAGCTTGCTGCTAAACTTCTAGCTGTAGTTATTCCTGAATACAGCGAAGTTGGTGCAAAATTGATTGAAAGTATTGAGCATGAAACAATAGTTACTGATGGCAAGGCGGCAAAGGAATTTGGAATTAAACCTCTGCCTTTTGATCAAGTCCTAGGTCTTGTTCCACAAGTTAAGCTAGAAGAAAGAAACTTTGACTCATTTTTCAGATTTTTACAAAATAACCACGACCTACCAGATTATTTAAAAGGTCAGGTCCTTATGTATACCATTGAAGTTAAGGACAGCTTTGATATATCCAGCTGGATAGATAATCTTAACTCAATTCCACTTTTAAAAATATCTAAAGATCAGACTAAAGGCTTTGTACTGAAAATTCCATTTGTAGGTCAAATTGGAATTAAACTTTCTCCAGATAATAAAAAATTACTCATCGCTGTAGAAGCGAAGTATTTTTTCCAAAAAGCAGGTTTTGGTCTTGTGAATGCAGTATTAAGTAAAATTAAGTGAAGCTTCTTTTACTAACAGTATTTTCATTCAGTGCTTTCGCGTTTGAAATTTCTGTTTCAGGAAACTCTAGAACTGATACCGATGTTGTTATAACAGAATTATCAGATTTAATGTCTGCTGAAATTTCCCCTGAAATAATTAAAGAGGCCAAAAGAAGAATTTGGAATCTTAGACTCTTCTCCTCTGTAGAGATCATCAAATTTGATAATACATTAAAGATAGAAGTTACTGAGAGGTGGACAACAATTCCAATTGCAAAGTTTTCCTCTGGCGGCGATACCACTTACTTTGCACTTGGTGCATACGATATAAACACCCTTGGTCAGAACCTTGAATTAGGGGCTCAGTATGAAGAACTCAATGAAAGACCTGCTGGAGTTGTATGGTTTCGTAAACCTCAATTCATTGACAATAGAAACTTGAACATTGGAATGGATTTTTGGACCATCAATAGAATTCGACTTTTCTATGATACTAAAGGCGAAGAGGTTGGTGCTTATACTCTGATTAGGAAAAGAGTAAATACTTTTCTCGAGTATAAATGGGATGACGATTTTTATTTATTAGGTGCCCAATTTGACTTTCATAATGATGAGGTCTCTGAGTTTGGACTCAGTAATGAGTTAATTCAAAAAAATCTAAGTAATGATCTTAACTTCAAGGGTTCATCAATCAATAAAATCTACAAGGTTTACTTTAGACTTGGACGAGTGAACTTTCAAAACTATCTTGTTGACGGAACTGATGCAAAGATAGAATCATCACTTGTTAGTACTTCTACTGGAGATGAAACTTTATCAGATTCTATATTTACTTTTAGGCACTACACATTGTTTGACAATAACATGAATTTCGCTTGGCAATTTTCACTTGAATCGACTAATTTAGAAAACATTCAGTATCAAAAGTTTGTTGGAGGTTTTTCTGAAGTTCGAGGTTATAAAGATGGACAGTTTTATGATCAAGCTATTTGGAAGAACAACTTAGAGTTCCGATTTGATGTATTAGAAAATAAAATTGGTGTTATTCAGGGAGCAGTCTTTTCCGATCAAGCAAAAGAGGGAAAAAATATCAATGATTCTTTCAATTCATCCAATGAAGTACTCTTGTCATCAGGCTTTGGAATACGACTTATCTCTCCTCAAATATTTAGGTTTGTTGCACGACTCGATTATGCAATGACTCATACACGTTATGTTGACCAGAGTATCTCGTTTGGTATTCAGCAATTCTTTTAATTATGGAACCTTTTAAAAATAAATTTAACCCCATCAGTATTAAAGAATTAGCTTCAAGTATTAATAAATCTCATAAAACCTTTGATATAAAAAAATTCACAAGTCTCGCTAGTGTAAATTTAGGGGATTTAGAAATGAAAGATAGGGCCATCCAAATAAGTAATGCTTTAGAACATACTATGGATGGAACTAATAAAAGGAATGCTAAAACTGTCAAATCTTTTTTAAAAGAGACGAGTTTATCTGGGTTCATACTATGGCCAATCTCTATATATATCGAATCTCAATTTATCAATGACTTTGAAGTAGGAATGGATCTTCTGGAAGTACTTACAACAAAATTTACAAGTGAGTTCGGTGTACGTCCTTACTTTGAAAAGTATCCTGAATTAACTTATAGTTATTTCCACAGTAAGTTAAAAAACAAAGACGATAATGTTAGAAGATGGATTTCTGAAGGTACTAGACCAAATCTTCCTTGGGGAATGAATATTTCACACCTTAATCAAAATTTAGATAAGAATATTAAACTTATTGATAATCTAAAAGATGACCCCTCATTATATGTTCGTAAATCTGTTGCAAACCATATGAGTGATGTAACAATGCTAGATTCTACACTAGCACTTAAGTATCTAAGAGTATGGAATAAATCTGACTCAGATTATCAAAAATGGATTGTTAAGCAAGCTCTTCGAAATCTTGTTAAAAAAGGTAATAAAGAAGCTTTATCCATTCTTGGTTATTCCCAAACGTTCAAAGTTGAAGTTCAGAATCTCTCAATTTTTCCTATGAAAATCACAGATGGTGATTGCACATCTTTAAAGCTTCAAATCTTATCTTTAAAAAAACAAAACTTAATGATTGATTATATTATTGGATACCCTAAAAAAAATGGTAAAATTTCAAAAAAAGTATATAAGTTAAAATCTGTTTTATCTTTAAAAAATGAGATAATCTCGATTGATAAAAAAATTAGTTTTAAAAAAGTTACGACAAGAGTTCATTATCCTGGACTTCATTCATGTGAAGTTCAAATTAATGGAAATATTATTTCAAAAACTTCGTTCACTCTTATATAGAGTTTTAAAGATAAAGGATTATGATATGAAATATCACTTTGATAAAAGCATGCTTAGCGACTTCTTAGTTGAAAAACAAAAAGCTAAAGGCACATTTGATTCCCCATGTATGTCAATTTGTGACTACGATCAAGAAACTAGTCAGTGTCAAACTTGTGGTCTCATAAAAGATGAAAAGAAGTTATGGAAAATTTCAGATACACCCGTGAAAGAAAAAATTGCTCAAGCTGTTATTGAAAGAATTTCGAAAAAATAATTACCAAACTTATGACCATTAGAGGGAAGAGTGTCATGATCATGCCTGGAACTCTCATTTTTAAGTTATTCGTTACAATTCCTTGAAAATGGAAAAGTCTTCCCATAAAAATAATAAGACCTAGTGCAATCACCAAATAGTTTGGTAATACCGAAATAGACTCAACTAGATATAAAAGTATTAATAAAAATGGAGTATAAGACTGGAAGTTTGAATGAGCGCTGATCGCTTGAAGCATTTCAGGATTGTTTCCATCTCCAAGTGAGATCTTAAGCCTTCTTCTCGTTTTTATGACGAATATTGTAAGAAAGAAATAAAATATTCCAAGTAAAGCTGCAAATACTGATGTGATCATAATCTATACCTCTAAATAAACTCTTCTATTAATTTATTAATTTTATCTTTCAATAATATACGCTTTTCTTGAGTTTCTCTGGTCAAAAAACAAAGATGGGTATTTGTTATCTTTCGATCAAACCAAAACTCACCACTTTTAAATTTATTACAAATAAGAAAGTTTATTGTGTCAGCTCCCATTTCTGGTGACCTTAGTCTGTTGCCCATTCTCTTATAAAAACCAGGCAAAGCTTCTTTTACAGCAGTTGTCTCAACCCATCCTGGATGCATACAAGCGAATTGGAGAGATGAATATTCCTTTGCAAGGATCTCATTCATTATGACTTGTGCTCTTTTGACGTTGGCGTATGTCTCAACTTTGTCGTAGTCATTAGTAAAAAAAAGATTCGAAACTTTTAATTTTTTCAACAGCATTCCGCCTGAGCTTGTAATGATTACCTTTGCATTTTCATTAAGTTTGTTTGCTGCAATTAATCTTTTGAGTAAAATAATGTGTCCTAGAAGTTGTGAGGCACATTGCATCTCAATTCCTTGTTCATTTACGGAGTAGTTCTCTGGCATACCTCCGGCATTTAGAACAAGGTTATCTATGATAGGTAGATCATGAATAAAGCTATCTATTGCTGTCCAATCTGATACATCCCACTTGATAAAGCTTCTACCATCATTTCCCTTAAACTTACTTTCATCCCTTCCTACAACAATTACAGAATTTGAGCTTAGAAAGTCAGCAACAGCTTCTCCAATACCACTTGTACCACCCGTTATGAATGTCACACCAATGTCTGTAGGTACTAGTTCCTTAAAGTACTCTTTTTTATGTCGCTCATATCCGCTCTTATCAAATGAGAAAAAGATTGATTTATCCAGTAATTTGTTCCAAAGTTTCATCATAGTTAATTCTAACTTATTGTTTACAAAAAAGGAAAGATGACATGGCAAAAAATGTTTTAGGCACAGAGCTAGAGTCTTGTAGTCATGACCCCCTTACAGGGTGGCTAAGAGATGGGTGTTGTAATACTGATTTGAATGATGAAGGGATTCATACCGTTTGTGGAATTATGACTGATGTTTTTCTAGACTACTTAGTTTCTATTGGGAATGACTTAAGAAGTTCAAATCCTCACTTTCCTGGTTTGAAATCTGGTGACTCTTGGTGCCTATGCGCTTGGGCTTGGCTCAGAGCTTATAGAGAAGGTATGGCCTGCAAGATTAACTTGAATGCAACTCATGAAGAGACTCTTGCAATGGTGCCTTTAAGTGCTTTAAAAGAATATTCTCACCTTGATCTATAGTTTTATACATTTTAGATAAATATTTCGAAGCCAATAATGTTATTGATATTTTTGGTGAAAGCGTTAAGAAAGTTTAGTCGTTCCTGATAGCAATCAGATTGATATTTTTGGTAACTTATATTCTGTGGATTTGAACTGTTTTTTTATACTTAGTATCAATAATGTAAATTGAACAGCTTCAGCATATCCCTCAAGATAAGGGCTTCCGTAATTATAATACGCTAAGAATGAGCTAAAAATATAAATGGCAAAAAATTGATTGTTACGTATGAACACTATTCCCCAAATCAGATACCACGGATGAAGAACAGGAGTAAATAAAAATAGAAAAAGGTAACTTAATCCAAAATAGCGATTTATGTTTCTAAACTTGTTTTTATAAAAGTGACGGATAATATAAGCGTAACTTAAAGAATAAAGGCTTAGAAGAATTACTCTTCCACTCAGATCAGCAATGTTAAACTTATTCAAAATCAGTCCTAAGAGTGAATTCCAGCTCCAATCGCTTATATAAGCCTCTCCGCCAGACTGTCCACCAACTTTAAATGGATAGAGATACACTATTGATATTACCATAAGTGAAGTTATTACTGTCTTGATCAAAAGAGCTCTGTCAGTAAATAGTCCTTTTATAAAAAGTAGGGGCAGGATCACAATAGATAGAATCTTTGCAGTAAATGAAACCACAACGGCAGAAAATATAGAGTTTTTTTTCAATAAAAAGACCATGACAAAAATTGCTAAAATATCAATATGAACAGAACTAACAAATTCTTTATAAAAGTAGGGTAGAAGAAGTATTAAACTTTTGCTTCTAACTTCAAATATATTGAAAATAATATAGATAAGCATGAGTAGACCCAAAAATTGCATAAAACAAAATGCTATCTTATATGAGAACGGGGAATGAATAATAAAAAACATTTGTGCCAATGGAGGATAAATGGATGTGAGTTGAGAGTATCCAATACTGTCCCTTTTTTCGAATTCAATTGAATCTAATTTTTTTGAATTTGGAGCAGTTTTGTAAGGATTAAACCCTTCAGCGATAACTTTCCCTTCCCACAGATACCGATAGTGATCATTTTCAAATATGGGTTCTGTACCAATGAACATAAGGCCCAAGATGAAAACATGTTTAGAGGATTTTAGTGTGAAGTTTGTGAACTTTGCCCACAGAAAATAAATGGTTGAGAATAATATATAGTAATTAAAAAAATCGAAAGTTTTATTGATTTTGTATTTTTCTTCAAGGTAGTAGGTTAGTCCTACAAAGGAAATATTGAGTAGGTATAGAAAAAATAAATTCTTTCTATACCTACTCATTTTTTATTTAATCTTCGTCTTCTTCGTCAGCTTCTTCTACTTCTTTACCTTCTTCCATACTTGGAGCTGGTGCTTCAGTTACTTCCGATTCGTCTTCTTCGTCAAATAGATCGTCAGAACTATCTGAACCTGAAGATGTTGAGGAAGATGCTCCGCCACCACCTGATGCTTCGGCTACTTGTACTCCAACTGACATGATAAACACTAAAAGAGCTAGCATGCTAAGTAATTTTGTCATTTTTCTTTCTCCTAAATCCTACTAAAAGGCACCGGCTACTCTGAGACCGATGGTTTGACCATTATTTTGGCCAAACACGTTATTACTATCTGATCTGGATCGGACAAGACTTGCGATAGCTTTAAAGGTTTTTGATAATTTATATCCTACCTTTAAAGTTACTGCGGAGCCATTGTCTTCTCTGTTGTCACTTCCTACAGTTGCTGTTTGAGTAGTGTAGGTTCTAACCGTTCTACTGTATTCTCCTGAAAGGGTGATCTGATTAACATTATAATCCAAACCTAGCTTTGCGCCAAGAGAATTGTTACCGTCTCCACCTCCAGATTCATCTCTTCTTTGTGACTTATCGAAGTCTATGGACACGAACGTATACTTAGCTCCCAGACCCATTCTAGTATCAAAATAGGTCGCTCTATCGACTATACCATTTCGATTAAAACCACCATTTTCTAGAGTTGTAAGCCTATTTTTATAAAGAGTTTGGGTCGCTTGAATGTCTGTACTGAGTTTTAGCTTTTTCGAGGCTTTGTACCTAGCCATTACTCCAGCCGAGTTGATTCTTCGATCATTTGTTCCCTGATCTCCAGCAAATGTATATTGATCAGTATTGTAATACTCATTAAATCTATAGATTCCATAGAAGGTGAGTTTCCGACTAGTTTTGTATTTTCCACTTAAAGTCGCTCCTATTTTTTCACTTTTAGCGTTCAAGATATTGTATTCAATGTCTTTAGAAATTGTTCCGTCTGGAAGAATCTGAAGCTTTGTTACTACGAAATAACCAACAGTTTTCTCAAATTCCAAATCTGCGCTCATGTTAAACTTTTTATTAAGTTTATAAGATCCTCCAATATTTTGAGAGAATATTGACTTTCTTTCGTCCAGGTCTAGATTCCCTTCGTTTACTACATCTTGGTTTTGATACAGATTATTGATGAGAGATTCAACCGTTATTTGAGTTTTAGACTTAACTCTCACTTTTCCAATTTTTGATTTTAGGTAGAGCTCAGCTCCTATAATACTTGTAGTTCCATCCTTATTTAGACTTTCAATATCTGATAAACTATCGAGATTCTCTGATCTTTTGTATTCATAACTTGCATCAAAGCTGACTTTGACCTTACTTTGTTTCTTTGATTTTACAGCTGCTAATGAGTTTACTGATAGAAGGACAATTATAAATGGCCCAAAGACTTTGAGTTTCATATTGTCCTTAAAGTTTATTTAATTTCCAGTCGTACTCTACATAATTTGGAGTACCGATACTTTCAAGCATGAGACCATCTATATATAGTTCTAGAAACTTCTCTGTTGAGTTCGTGATAGTAATTCCATCAGTAGAATGATTAGAGAAGTCAGAAGCATACCAATTAAAAAGGCTTGTAAGATTTACTTTTGATGGTGATAGGCTGAAGTTTCTTTTCTCTCTAAGGCTGTCTACAGTTGCACTTGTGAGCTGTAAATCAATTAGTGAGGGGATATAGACTTGTTTCTTCAAGATGGGACAACCCTTAGCTGCACATATAACTGCAAAGTGTACACGAGCATCTATAGATCCATTTGGACTTGTAACAATAGGGATAAGAGTGCCTTTTTCTATATCATCCAGGGAGAGAGTTTTGCCACCAATATTGAATTCTTTACTGCTAAATGCAGAGAAGGAATCACGTCCACCGATATCTGATATTGATTCTAATCTTCCATTGTCGTAGTTTTTTATGGCTATTTCAATAGCAAAAAAATTGTAAGCATTTGTTAAAAGAGCTACTTTTTCATTTTTTACTAAAAGGCTCAAATCAATATTTTTTAAGTAACTGTAAATTTTTGTTCTGAGGTTAAGAGTTTGGGGTTGGTCTTTTTGAGCGAAGAGTTTATCGTAGTCAACTAAAGTATCTTTGCTATTGTTAATATATTGAACGTATGAATCAAGAAACTGTTGAAGATTATTATAAAAGCCCGGCTCATCTGACTCATTGATTACTTTATTTATCGCCCAATCATAGTCATTATTTCTAAGTCTATCAAGCTTAGAAGTATCAACATCAGTTGTATACTTTGATATAAAGTCTTTATAGTCTTTTACTTTCGTGAATCCTTGTTCTGAATGGTTATTGAAGTCAGCTCCATACCAGTCAAAGAGTTTAGTCAAAGTACCAGCCGATTCATCTAGATTTCGTTTAAGCTTGAGCCCCTCAATTGTGGCCTTCGTTAACTGTTCTTGTATTGAGTCTGCACTATATGCTTCTTTCATCAAGATAGGACAACCATTAGCTGCACAAATTACAGCAAAGTGAATTCTTGCATCAACGCCTCCGTTATCAAAACTAACTAATGGGACAAGTGTTTCTTTTTCTATTTGATTAAGAGAGTTCGCTAGTCCGCCCACGTTAAAAACTTGTTGAGAAAAGCCATTCGGTGAAATTGAAGTTATAGATTTAAGTCTTTCTCCATTTGGTAAAAAATAATTATTAGAGATCATCTCTATTGCAAAAAAATTATAAGCATTGATTAGAAATGCTATCGCTTCAGAATTTTCCAAAGCCTTTATATCTGTTTTCGCAATGATGGTTGATATGTTTTGTCGAAGTTCTAAGCCTTTACCGTGATCTCTTTCATTTCTATATTTATCGTAGTCAAAGAGAGTATCTGCAGTTTCATTTGTTTTTAACTTCAGGTATCTATCAAGAAAAAGTTGAAAGTTTTTACTGAGTCCCAAGTTATTTGTAGGTTGTTCTAAGATTATATCATTAGGACTTGCAAGGACGGCCCTCGTTTTTCCACCACTAAGATTTAAAGCACCTTCTTGGTAATCACATCCAACGATTGTAAAAAATAGTAGAAAAAGAGATATTAATTTTTTCATTCCTATACCCTATATAAAGCTTAAACATCTTCACTATAGTCTCAGTGCCTGTGACATGTGATTTATTACGAAATGATTTTTGAACAATTGTAATTAGATTCATTTTACCAGTAATTTCAACACATTAGGGTAATTCGAGGGAGTTATGTAAAGTTTATAGGTATTAGCTGTAGTAGATGGCCTTGAGTTTCTCGATCGATAATAATTTAAGCCTGTACATCAACATAATAAAGACATTTTTAGCAAATCGTTTAACTGTTCCCTTTTTAATATATCTTCTACTGGAGACGGTGATTGGATTTTCGATAATTCTTATAGTTACTTTCTTTTTTAGCCAGTCAGATAACTGAACATCTTCAAGGAACCCATACACATCTGGCTTAAAACTTTTGAGAATGGTCGTCTTAATAATTGGTGCATTCGTCCAAACAAAATTGTGTCTTATATTTAAATCTACTTTATTCAAGAAATTCGCCTGTAGCTTTAAGAGTAAATTTTCTGGTTGATAGCGTTTATAGAATATAACGGCTTCATCAAGTAAAGATATATTTATGCTTGAAAGGGTTGGAATAATTTCTAAATCTATTGGATGTATTAGCACATGATCATGAATGATTTTTGAATAAGAGAGTTCAATCGTCTTTAAAACAGAAGGGGATTCTATATTTTTAGTGCAAATTAAAACGTTAGGGTAAAGAGACTTTAGTTGAGCAAGAGCTTCAACAGTTCCATCTGTACTGCCAGAGTCACAAAAAATTATTTGATGACCATCAAACTTCTCAATTAAAGCTTTAAAAGTTTCAACTTCACTAACTTCATTTAAAACGGGAAATATAATACTGATTTTGTTCACTTAAGTAATATGGATAATTTAATAGTATCTGTAAAGCTAGCTCAAGCCCTCTTTGTAAAACGCTAATGCTCTATGATAGCTACTCTTATGGTCTACCATCTCTTTAACATAGTCATCAGTTCCGTATTCAGGTATCCACTTTTTAATATATTTAAACTCTGGATCAAATTTCTTTTGCTGAGTATAAGGATTAAAGATTCTAAAATATGGTGCTGAGTCACAACCAGTTCCCGCTACCCATTGCCAATTGCCATTGTTTGCAGAAAGTTCATAATCAAGTAACTTTTGCGCGAAGTATCTCTCTCCCCATCTCCAATCAATCAAAAGGTGTTTTACGAGAAAACTTCCGGCCATCATACGAACTCTATTATGCATGAATCCAGTCTCATTCAATTCTCTCATCCCAGCATCGACTATAGGATAGCCAGTCTTTCCTTCACACCACTTATTAAATTCTTTCTTGTCATTTTTCCAATCTAGTTTTGAATACTTCTCTTTGAAAGGTGCATCAACGACATGTGGAAAGTGAAAGAGGATTTGCATAAAAAACTCTCTCCAAATAAGTTCAGAAAGCCAAACATCATTGAGTGCATCTCCAACTTGAATACACTTTCTAACTGAGACTGTACCAAATCTTAGGTGCATACCGAGATGGGTTGTTCCCTCAACAGCTGGGAAATCTCTATTTTTATCGTATTCTTCAACAATTGATTTTTTTATAGTTTTGGTCTTATTTTTAACTTCAGTTTTAAGAAAACCCATAGATTTAAGAGAAGGGATCTTTGGTGATTTTAGTTCTAAAAGATTCTTTAGTAGTTTCTTTGATCCAAATGCCTCACATGCACCAATTTCAAATTGAGAAAGCCATTTGTTCTTATATGGAGTGAATACTGTATATGGTTTTCCATCCTTTTTAAGAACATCATTCTTGTGAAATATGACTTGATCTTTATAGGTGTTAAACTCAATTCCTTTTTTATTAAGAAGAGCTTTTACTTTCTCATCTCTATTGACTGCATATGGTTCATAATCTTCATTTGTAAATACTTGGTCTACATCGTACTTTTTAAGTATTTCAGTCCATGCTTGTTCAGGTGTCGAGTAGTAGAACTCTATTCCAAATTTATTCTTCGTAAGTTCTTCATTCATGTCCTTTAGCGAGTCATGAACGAATTGAAGTCTGGCATCCTCTTTGTCTTCGAGTTTATCTAGGATGTCCTTATCAAAGATAAAAACGGGCAGTACTTTATTACCGCTCATTAGAGCTTGATAAAGTCCGGCATTATCTTCTAATCTAAGGTCTCGGCGAAACCAAAAAATATTTACCTTACTCATAATTACCTTTGATTTGAGAAATGCTTATCTATAACTTCTTTACGATAGCTAAAAATATTTTCAACATCATTTTTAACAAACCTTCCAGCAACTATTCTTCCAACGCTTCCAAGAGGGAGCTTATAAACAACATGGTCATTTATAAGTGTGCCTCCATTAACCTCTGAAAAAGTATGAGTGTGAACCCATTTTTTGTAAGGACCTTTTTCCTGTTGATCAATAAACATATCATTTTCTTTGAATTTACTAATCAGTGTTTTCCATTTAAATGGAATACCTCGAAGTTTCAATTTATAATTAATAAGTGAACCTTCTTTAATATCCTTAGTATTCATGCTGAGCACTTTGAATTGTAAATATTCAGGTGTTATTTTTTCAAGGTTTTTGGCATCTTTGAAAAAGTCAAAGACTTCACTTAATGGCTTTTCAATCCACTGTTGTTCTATTAGAAGACCTTCTCCCTTTACTTCATATCTGAGAAGATTTCCTAGAGCATCTTTTAGATCTGTGAATTTAAATGTGAAGCCTTCTCTTTTAAATGATAAAGGCTCTATACGCTGAGAATTCAAGACTATTTGAGACATTTGACCAAGTACAGTTTTTAAAACAACCTTGGGTACTGGTAAAAATGTAAACTTATTTAGAGTGCTATTAAGCGCGTGAGTAAATTCTTTATTTGTTACGGGGGATGTTGATACACCATTAAAAATTATATCTTTAGTTTCGTTCTCTACTAAGTAAATAAACATTGAGACCAAGTCGTCAATGTGGATCCAGCTCATATACTGTTGTCCGTTACCTAACGGGCCACCAAGGTTAAACTTGAACGGGGGAAGCATCTTTTGGAGAGCTCCACCTTGAGTTGAGAGAACTATACCAATACGAACTATAGCTTTATTCAAGTTTGTGTTTTTATCTTCTAGCAGAGTGTTTTCCCACTTGGTGCATACATTTGCTAAAAAACCTTTTGCTGACTCACTACTTTCATCAATCACTTCTGAACCACAATTTCCGTAGATACCAATAGCGGAAGCTTGAATGATTTTTGTTTTTTGATGAGGGAACTTTTGAAGAGCGCCAAGTAATAGCTTTGTCGATTCAACTCTAGAATCTAATATTCTTTTTTTTGTTTTCTCTGTCCAGTAAGATGCTACGTTTTCACCTGCAAGATGAATAATATAATCTACATTCTCAACTGATTTTGTATCAATTTTTTTTGCATCTAGATCCCATTCAAAAAAGTCTATGGGAAGTGCCATTTGCTTTTTTGCTTTATCAGCGTTTCTAGTAAGTATTCTTATCTTGTATTTATTAGTTGTCAGTAGCTGGCTTATGAGATGTGTTCCAACTAGTCCTGTTGCTCCTGTAATTAGTATCGATTTCATCTATTTCCCCAAAAGGTCTTTTTTCATTTCTTCTTTTGCTGGATATTTACCTATCCAAGGTGCGAGGGCAAGCTTCGCTATCAAATTATCATCGCTTTGATGAGTGACTTTACCATTCAGAACTATTTTTAGTTTATTTTCTTCTTGAATCAATTCTAGGACATCACCTTCTTTGATATCACCAGAGGTTTTGACAAGCCATTTTCTTGCTTCCTTTTCTTCGTTTGAATCATACTTAACTAGACCTTTTTCCCATCCCTCAACAGTATACTTTTTTTCAACATCTCTTAGATACTGAAGTAAAATTTTATTATTATCTGCATCTTTATAATAAGAGGCTTTGTAAACATCTATACCAAACATCGTTACTTCAAGAAGATGTGTTCCTATAAGCTTGTATTCACCAGCGATAGCAGATGTCACAAATAGAACTGATAATATAAGCTTTTTCATGTGAGTTTTCCTTTAATTTTAATAATACCTATTAAGTGAAGAAGCTTTGCGATCTGGTAGGTGATATCAATTTCAAAATATCGATATGCAAAGTTCATTCTTTTTCCATTCTTGTGGTGGTTGTTCTGATAAAGTTCACCCATAAGTAAGATGTCCACAGGAAGAGTATTTTTACTATTGTCTCCTATATCAAAGTTACTATAACCAAATTTGTGGCCAGCGTAATTGACGATTGCCCCCTGAATCGGACCCATTAAGAAGTGTACAATAAGAAATGGAAAAAGAAACCAAGGGACTTCAAACAAAAGGTAGGCACTAATATATATAACTATCCACAGTATTGTATTCCAGTGTGTCTGAGAGAAGCGGTCTAGTCGTTTCCAGTCGTCAAAGTGAAGCTTTGTTTGATAATGGGGTATATTTGATTGATCAACCAAACCCATATATTTTTTATAAGTGTTGAGCATTAGTCGGTATAGGTTTGGCTCAATCAAAGGAGAGTGTGGGTCTAGTTCTGTATCTGAATGTTTATGATGCTCCATGTGCATGATGGCATAAGAACTTGGATGAAGAAAACTTGGACCTTGCGTTAGCCAGGTTAAGAAATAGAATACTCTTTCCCAGAATGAATTTATCTTGTACATTTCATGTGAGCAATATCGGTGTAGAAAAAAGGTTTGAAAAAAAAGTGATGTAAACCAGTGCACCAAAATTAATATAAAAACAGTCAGCATAATTTCCTCATTTGAAATAATCATAGTAGTTTTGGATTACTATTTCTACCATGTCGAACTCCTGTTCAATGGTATTCCAACCTTATTACTTGAACAAATGGATAAAGGTTACATAAAATCTTAAATGTGTAGATAAATGCAAGACTGGTTTATTTAGTTTTATTTAACATGACAAAAGTCTATAATTTCATACATTTAGTATTTAGGAGATAACTCGTGACATTTATAATGCTCTTCATTTTTTTTAATGTCTTCTACCTGATCGCAAGATTTAAGGATGATTATGGCATCATTGACGTGGCTTGGGGGTTGGCTTTTTTTATCATCTTCTTTAGTTCAAATTATAGCTCTGTTTTAGCTGGAGATATTAGGTACAACTTAATTGGGTTTGCTGTATTTCTCTGGGCCATTAGATTGTCAGGTTATATTCTTTATAGAAATTTAAAATCGAATCACGAGGACAAAAGATATAAAGAGATGCGTGATGACTACGGGGATAAAGTCGCTATAAAAATGTATATAAGAGTATATATGCTTCAAGCAGTTTTAGCTTTGTTTTTAGGAATCCAATTGTACCTTATTTCGTTTGATAACTTTCAAAATTACAATTCATTCGGATCTATTACAGATCTTATAGGACTTTTCATTTTTATCTTAGGTTTTGCCTGTGAAGCTATTTCCGATTATCAAAAAAACAATTTTAAGTCTAAACCTGGTAATGGCGACAAAACTTGTAAAGTTGGTCTTTGGAGATACTCAAGACATCCCAACTACTTTGGTGAATCCCTTTTATGGTTTGGAATCGGAATTATCTGCTTAAATTATTTACCAGCATATTTGGCATTTATTGGGCCTGTTTTATTAACAATATTTTTATTAAAAGTTTCAGGAGTTGCTATGCTTGAGAAGTCCTACTCAGACAGAGAAGACTTTGATGAATATAAAAAAAGGACAAGTGCCTTTATACCTTGGTTTCCGAAGGGGAAAAAATGAATAGATCTTTTTTTATACTACTTTTTATTATTTTGTTTTGTCTTATGTTAGGCTCAACTTTTTATGCTTCAAGTCATCAAAATCTTTTCACTGAGTTCTCATTCTCTGGTAGTCCAGAATGGTTTAAAGCAACTCTGATCGACTTTTATATTAATCAGTTCATTATATGGCTTGCAAGTTGCTACTTTGTTCGCGGTAACTTTAAACGCTTTATATGGTTAATTGTTTTTACTACTCTTGGGAGTATGGGGACTTGTGCATTTTTATTAATAAGATTATTTCAAAATAAATCTCTTGTAAAAAGAGATCATAAGGAGATTATGTGATTGATTCATTGATTGGAAATGGAATTGTTCCTGACTTTGCCCTAAGACTTGGTATCAACAACCTTCTTAAAAAGAGACTAGAAGATGAGTACGGTGATGATTTTGATAAAGCTGATAAGAAAAGACTAGAACTTATTAAAGAGTTAGAAAATTCTCCTGTTGCGATAGAGACGGATAAGGCAAATGATCAACATTACATGGTTCCTCCTGAATTTTTTGTAAAGTGTCTTGGAAATAATTTAAAATACAGTAGTTGTTACTGGGATAAAGCACAAAACCTTGATGAAGCTGAAATTGAGATGCTTGAACTTACTGTCGAAAGAGCTGGAATTAAAGATGGTGATAAAATTCTTGAGCTTGGTCATGGTTGGGGTGCAATTACTCTTTTTATGGCCAAAAAATTTCCAAATTCTAAGATTACCGCTGTATCGAATTCAAAATTTCAGGGAGACTTTATCATGGATAGAGCTCGCGAAAGGGGTCTTGATAATATAACAATAAATACAGCTGACGTTACAAATCTTCAGATGGAAGAAAAATTTGATCGAGTTATTTCAATAGAAATGTTCGAACATATGAGAAATTACAAAGAGTTATTGAAAAGAATATCAACTTGGCTTAATCCAGAAGGTACACTCTTTGTGCATATCTTTGTTCATAAAGAATTAAGTTACAAATTTGATGTTGTGGATGAAAGTGACTGGATGAGTAAGTATTTTTTCTCTGGTGGAATTATGCCAAGTGAGCATTTACTGTACTATTTTAAAGAAGATATGGTTGTCGATCAGCATTGGAGAGTTAACGGAACTCACTACGGTAAAACGGCAAGAGCTTGGTTGGAAAATCAAGATAATAACAAAGAATTTATAATGGACTTATTTGAAAAACATTATCCAAAAGGCGAAGCTAAAAAATGGTTTAACTATTGGAGAGTTTTCTATATGGCTTGTGAAGAACTTTGGAATTATAAAGATGGATCTGAGTGGTTTGTAGGACACTACTTACTAAAGAAGAACTCTTAATGAAAAAACTTGCAATTATAGGCTCTGGTATAGCTGGAATGAGTGCCGCTTATTTTTTGAAAGACCATTACGATATAACTCTTTTTGAAAAAGATAGTTATATCGGTGGTCATACCAACACCGTTGATGTTCACGATGGTGAGAAAGAATGCCCCATGGATACTGGATTTATGGTTTTTAACGAAAAAACTTATCCAAATCTTATAAAATTATTTGAAAAACTTAATGTTCCAATTAAAAATACTGATATGAGTTTCAGTGTTCGGAATGATGAATTAGATCTAGAATTTAATGGATCGTCATTAAGTGGTATTTTCTCTCAAAAGAAGAATCTTTTCAATTTCAAGTTTCTAAAAATGATTAGAGAAATTTTGAAGTTTAATTCTCATGCTCCCTTTGTTATTGAAGATCCAAGATATAGTGAAATGTCTATAGGTACATACCTTTCTGAAAGAGGACATTCTGAATACTTTTTTGAAAATTTCCTCGCGCCGATGAGCTCAGCTGTTTGGTCTACACCTACAAATAGAATGAAAGAGTTCCCTGCAAAATCACTTATTCAGTTTTTCTTTAATCATGGATTTGTTGGAGTCAATACCCAACTTCAGTGGAAGACTGTTGATGGTGGCTCTAGAGTTTATAGAGATCTTTTAATTAACTCCTTTAAAGATAAAATAAAAGTTAACTCAGGTGTGACGTCAGTTGTTCAAAATGAAAGCAATTTTATAATTAAAACTGCTCAAGGCGATTTTGAATTCGATAAAGTTATTGTTTGTTCACATGCTGATGAAGCACTTGGAATGTTGGAGAACCCAACAGTGGAGCAAACTAAGGTTCTAAGTAAATTTAAGTATCAACGCAATATGGCCACAGTTCATACTGACTCAAGTATTATGCCTAATTTGAAAGCCAATTGGTCTTCATGGAACTTTTTAATGAAGAAGAGTAAACAATATACTGTTTACTATATGAATAAGCTCCAAGGTGTTAGTGACAAGCAAGACTTTTTTGTAAATATTAATGGAGAGGAATTTATAGATAAGAGTAAGATTATCCAGTCTATAGAATATCATCATCCTATTTTTGATGTTGATAGTGCGATTGCTCAGACCAAAATAGATTCACTTAATGCAAATAGTGAGATCCATTTCTCTGGCAGTTATTATCGATATGGTTTCCATGAAGACGCACTTTTATCTTCAGTTGAACTCTGCTCAACAATCTTGGGTAAAAGAGTCCTATAATGCACGGCTTAGTTAATTTTGAAGTTCTACACACTAGACATAATCCTAAGAAGTATACATTTACTCATAGTTTTTTCTGGTTCAAATTCGATCTTGATCATCTCAATTCGTTTCCTTCAAAATTACTTCAAGTTAATAGGCCCGGCCTCTATTCATTTCGAGATAGTGACCATATGGACTTTGGTGAGAAGACGGCCAAAGGTAATTACCTCAAGTTTGCGCGTGAGAATGGTTTCGATGGAGAAGCCAAGAAAGTTATCCTTTATTGTCAAACAAGGTTTTTAGGCTACGTATTTAACCCAGTTAGTTTTGTTCTGATAACAGATCAAGATGACAAGGAACATGCAATTATTGAAATCGGGAATACTTTTAATGAGCTTAAACCATATTTCGTTGCTAATAATCATTTCGAAGGTGATGGTTTTGTTTATGATACCATAAAACATTTTTATATCTCACCATTTATAGCTCTCGATAATCGAATGACTTTTAAGTTTAAGAAACTTAAAAGTCATCTTAGTATTCGAATTGATGATTATAGTAAGACTGAAAAGACACTCACAGTTATTTTTAAGGGAAATGAAGTTGAGGCTTCGACAAAGAATCTCATTCTGAATACATTGAAATTTCCATTTATTACATTGAAAATCATAGGTCTGATCCATTTTCATGCCTTTGTTCTTTGGTTAAAGGGCATAAAATACTATAAGAAATCAGAAAATTTAGATCATCAAAAAGGAAACCTAAAGTGGAAAAAAAAGAAAAAATGAACTCAAAGTCTTCAGTATATCAAAAACTTGTTTTAGGACTACTAAAAAAATTTAAGAGGGGGAGTTTAAAACTTACTCTTCATACAGGAGAGATTATAAACGTAGGTGATGGTAAAGGTCACCATGCAGAAATTATCATTAACGATAGTTCATTCTATAAAAGATGCGTTCTTTATGGTGATATTGGTTTTTCAGAAAGCTTTATGGACGGCCATTGGACTACTGATAATTTAACGATGGTTCTTCGTTGGATTATTGATAATGTCGAAACTTCTGGAGTAATGTCTGGTTCAAAGGCAAAGACTTTTGGATTAAACTTTCTTGAAAAAGTGAATAGAATAAAACATCTTTTTAACAAGAATTCTAAAGGTGGTTCTGCTTCTAATATTTCATATCATTATGATCTTAGTAACGAGCTTTATAAGTTAATGCTCGATTCAACAATGAGCTATTCTTGCGGTATATTTGATACTCCTGAGACCGATCTTCATCAAGCTCAGTTAAATAAACTTCAAACACTTTGTGATGATCTTGATATTCAAGCTAGTGATCATATTCTCGAAATTGGCTGTGGTTGGGGTGGGTTTGCCACTTATGCTGCAAAAAAATATGGGTGTAAAGTAACAGGTATTACTATTTCAAATGAGCAGCTTGAATATGCTAAAGATTTGATTAAAAAAGAAGGTCTGGAAGATAAGGTCAATCTCATTTTTCAAGACTATAGGGAGCTTGAAGGTAAGTTTGATAAAGTCGTCTCAATAGAGATGATCGAAGCTGTTGGTGATGAATTTTTACCTGAATACTTTGAAAGTATTGATCGACTATTAAAAGATGATGGAGTCGCAACTATTCAGGCGATAACTAGTCCAGATGCGCGCTACGATTCTTTTAGAGATGGAGTAGACTTTATTCAAAAACATATATTTCCTGGCTCATTACTGCCGTCTGTTAGAAAAATGAGTGAGTCATGTAAAAACACTGAACTACAACTTATTAATCTAAGAGATATTGGTCCTCATTATGCTAAGACATTAAGGATATGGAGAGAAAAGTTTTTTAGCTCAATTGATGAAGTTAAGAAACTTGGGTTCGACGACGTCTTTATCAGAAAATGGGATTATTACTTAAGCTACTGTGAGGCAGCATTTATCGAAAGAAACATCTCTGATGTTCAGGTCACGTATATAAAACCAAATAATACCAAGTACCTCGGAAGTCTAATTAACGATATGAAGTAATTACCACTTAATCTCCTCTTTATCCCAAGAGATAAAGAGATGATCTTCTGAGTCTGAACCATCAAGTACTTCTAGAATGTTCTTAGCAGTACCTGAAGGTTCGTGTAGTTTGTACTTTGTATTTTTAATAAAAGGTTTGGATAATTCAGTTTCCGTTGTTCCTGGGTGCACAGCTCGAACAACGCAGTCAATCTTATCTCTTTTGAACTCAATATCAATTGTTTTTAAAAACATATTGAGTGCCGCTTTGGATGATCTATAACCGTACCAGCCGCCCATTTGATTATCTTCAATACTTCCAACTTTTGCTGAAATTGCACATAGAAGAGGGTTGCTGCTTTTTCTTAAATGACCTTTAAAGTGCTTTGCAATCATAGGGGTAATGAAACTATTGACCTTGAAGTACTCTTCTAAAGATTCAAAATTAATATCCCTTAGACTCTTTTCAGGCGATAGGTTTTCATGATGAAGAGTGCCTATACAGTTAATTATGAGATCTGCAGATTCAATATCTTTTGAGAGCTTTATGTACTCCTCTTCCTTGGATGGATCAAATCTCAAAGCTTCTAGGGCGTGATTAGCTAAAAGCTCATTTGCCGTTTTTTCATTTCTGTATGTGGCATATACATTTTTAATGCCGTGGTCTTCTTTTAAGCGCTTAGCTATTGCGAGACCAATTCCTTTGTTAGCTCCTATTACAAGTGCTGAATTTACGTTTGAGAGGTTGAATATCATTTTTCGTGTCCTTTTAGTTTCTCGTACAAATTGATTGATAGTGGAAAGAATAATGCCCATAAAATCCCAATGGCACTTAGGGCGAAAATTTTATCTATCAGTATTATTGATCCAATTTTAGAACCTGAATAATAAGATATTGGTGCAAATACTAATGCTAAGATTACTGAAAGAAGTATTTTCCCGTTGAATTTCTTAAAACCAATTTGATAATAAGGAATAAAAATAATCCACATGCCCCACATAAATGGAGATGAGATGGGAAGGCTCCACCGAGCAAATGAAATCAGACCTAAATTTAATACAATTGAATCTATGATCATTCCGGAAAAAACAACAAATAGTGAAAAATTGATGAAGGGGATAAGTGGAACTTTTTTATAGAAGATTTCTTTGTCTAAAAAGAGAAAAAATAGACTAAGTGGAACTGCAAAGTATAGGTAGGGTGTTTTTCCTAAGTATACATTTGCAAACCAAAGAGATTGAAAAGTAATAAGCCGTACTATTGTAATCATAACAACTCTAAAATATCTTTTTCAATACTCATGGGTTTTGTTTGTGGTGAATACCTTTTAATTACTTTTCCGTGTGTATCAACTAAAAACTTTGTAAAATTCCATTTGATTTTTTCAGAACCAAGTAGCCCCGGTTTTTCTTTTTTTAGGAATTTGTAAAGTTCACTTGCGTCGTCACCGTTTACATCTATTTTTTCAAAAAGATCAAAACTAACATTGAATTTTAAATCACAGAATTCTTTTATTTCTTCAGATGTTCCAGGTTCTTGTGAACCAAACTGATTACATGGAAATGCTAGGATTGAAAGTTTATCATTATGCTTTTTATACAACTCTTCAAGCTCAGCATATTGAGATGTAAAACCACAAGCCGATGCAGTGTTGACGATCAGTACAGCACGTCCTGCGTACCGTTTAAGGTCAACTTCTTTGCCGGTGATGTCATTTTCTTTGTATACATATATTGTCATTACTTTCTCCTCGTTGGTTTTTCTGGTTTTGCGTATTCTAGTCTCGCTATAAGTGTGGGCTTGTAATAACCTTCAAGTGACACTCCAGCGGTAAGATTTAATTTTTCTAAGTCAACATAGCCGGATTCATCACAAGCGCTATTTTCGAGCTCAACACTCTCGATACTCCCTATAATAAGTGATGTTCCATTCTCGTCAATGGCTATTTCTCGAACTAGTTTCATTCCAATTTGTAATGGAGACTCTTTTACAAATGGTGCTTTGAATTTTTCTTTATAGAGAGGGTTCAGACTACATGCAGCGAATTCAGACTCATCAAACCTTGCACTAGTGTGATGTGCATTTTCAAAAAAATCCACGCTTATACCGTTAATCGTATAAAAGCCCGTTTGTCTTATATTTTCTAGTGTATGACGAGCTACGGAATCAGGTCTTGATATCATTCCTAAGAGTGCCGGATCTGCCCCCAGGTGAATAACTGAATTGAAAATAGCAACATTTTCAACTCCACTTTCACTTATAGTTCCAATGAGATTCAATGATTTAAATCCACTGAGGGAATTAACAAATGAGCCTCTGATACGTTTGTCTAAATTTTTAATGTCATCTTTTGAGTATTTCAACCTTCATCTCCTGATTCAATCTTATCTCTTTTGTTCAATTGTGCCATAAGTGTCGAGCGTTTGTTTACTGTTCAATTCAAATAGTTAAATCAATAATATGGATATGGAACTAACAGAAATCAAAAAACTACTTCACCACCGAGAGCCTTACCTAATGGTCTCTAAAGTCACATCGCATTCTAAAGATTCAATTGAGTCCGTTTGTGTTCATAGAGGGGATGAAGGTCATTTGAGGGGGCATTTTCCCGGAGCACCTGTTGTGCCTGGTGCAATGATTCAAGAGTTCTGCACTCAAAGTGCTGGTATTCTCATTACTAAATACTACTGTCCGGTCGATAACTACGACTCAGAGGTTACCAAAGGACATGCTCTGGGTGTTTTAAATAAGGTCGAATTTGCTAAATATCTCGAAATTGTAAAACCATCACATGATATAGAGGCAAAGGTTGAGCTTTTAGAAAATGAAAATAATCTTTTTAAGTTCAAAGCTCGCGTTTATCAGGGTGGAAAACTGAAGGCCAAGTTTAAGTTTAATCTGGTCAATATCAGCGACTCTTACTTAACAGAATAGTATCCAATAACTCCTGCATCTGTTGCAAAATAAACTTTATCACTTATGGCCTCTAATGCTCTGAATCGGTCGTTTAAATTATCAGAGAGCTTTTCTTGATCGGTAAAATTTTTACCATCAAACTTTAGACGCACAAGTTGTTGAGTACCAAGACAAGCAAGGTATAGATAATCTTTATGAATAAGGATATCAGAGAAAGATAGTGACGGAACCCAGTGCTTTACTGGTGCTACAAAGCCTGGCTTTGAATCTTTTCCAATTTTCCCACCGCCGTACTCTTCTCCGAATGTCACTATTGGCCATCCGTAGTTGGCTTTTGGTGCGAGAAGATTTATTTCATCTCCACCTTGAGGGCCAAATTCACCTTCGTAAATATTATCTTTATAAACACTCAAACCTTGTGGATTTCTGTGTCCATATGAATAAATAGCTTTAGTGGATTTATTATCACTTGTTATATATGGATTATCATTGGGGATACTTCCATCGAGGTTTAACCTCAGTACTTTTCCATTGTGCACAGTTAGATCTTGAGACTTGTCTCGTTGTCCTCTTTCTCCAACCGTCATAAATAACTTATCTCCCTTAATGAGGATTCTTGAACCGTAGTGGTGAGTCGTTGGTTCAAAAGCGTTAGCGGTGTATATAACTTTATAATTTGAAACTTTTGAATCTTTATAACTTACTTTTGCTAGTGCGGTCGTATTACTTTTATAAGCACTATATGAAAGTGTGAAGTATAGAATATCTTGATGGAAGTAGACATCTAGTAAACCACCTTGACCTGCTACTTTTAGTTTTGGAAACTTGATATCTAAATTTGTTGCTTTATTTGTCTTTAGATTAAAAGAGAAAACATCACCTTTTATCGTAGTGAATATCATCTCAGTATTTGAAACTTTAGTTAGTCCCCAAATTTGATCTTGGTGGGTGTAGAGCTTAGTTACTTTTGCTAAGGACAATGTCGAAAATAAAAGAATAGGGATGATTAAGTTTTTCATCCCTAAATATTAGAAGTGTTTAAGTCTTATGTTAATTACTTTCTTTTGATTTTCTTGGATTGTGAACTTAACATTACTAAAACTAGGTGCACCAGTTAGAATTCTTGGGTTATTTGAAAAACCAAATCCTTCTTTTGGTATGCCTAGGAAGTTTGTATCCAACTTGCTGTTTCTATTCTTATCATGATACAGCGCAATACCATATGTTCCAGGTTTAAGGTTCTCAATCAAAGCACTGAGGTTGGCTTTTGCCGATTCAGTTTTAGTAATATATGAAGTGTTGTAGTCATCTGGGAATCCTATGCTTGAATTCCAAATTGCGATTTGAACATCTCCTCTATAGTTTTTAAACCCACTTACTTTAACTTCAAGAGACGAGGCCATTGCCGACATTGCAAGAATAAGTAGTATAATAAATTTCATAATAATCCTTTTGTTGGTGTGCGTTAACTCTATCTTGTATTGTTGTTCTTAAATAGAGGATGTGTAATATTTTTACTTGTGTAAGTGATTGAATTTTCGTACCTTTTGTACTCACAATGTCAAAAAGGTAGATATGAGTCTTCAAACGGATTTAGAAAATAGAGCTAGTCATAAATGTGAACTTTGCGAAAGTACGGATCTACTTACTAGCATCTCTTTAAAAGAAGATAATAATCTTGAGCACAGTGTGTGCGTTTGTCACAAATGCAAAGAGGCAATAGATTCAAAAGACTATTCAGATCATAACCATTTTAGATGCCTAAATAATTCAATGTGGAGTGAACACTCACCAGTTAAAGTTTTAACTTACAGAATTCTAGATTCTCTATCCTCAGAGACTTGGGCGACAGATTTACTCGAACAAATATATTTAGATGAGAATGAGCTTGAGTGGGCCAAAGAGGGAATTGCTGAGAAATCTTATGGTGCTGTGATCAAAGACTCTAATGGAGCAATTTTAAGTGAAGGTGACTCCGTTACTTTGATTAAAGATCTCGTTGTTAAAGGGGCCATCTTTACGGCCAAACGAGGAACAATGGTAAGGAACATCAGTCTTACTGAAGATCCAAAATATATTGAGGGAAAAGTTAATGGAAGTCATATTGTGATAATTGCAGACTTTGTAAAAAAACAATAAGATTTTTAAAATCATCTCTTGAACCAAAGCATTGTGTATTTGATCCAAGAGATAACAATTAATTTATATATTTATTAGTAACATTTAACTTTTGATAACCTAGAGTAAAAAACCTTCTTTTCACTACAGCTAAATAGACCATGCTTAACACATACTTCTCTTGATTCTCCTGCAGGAATCACTACATCTCTTTCACCACCAAAGAAATTCTTTTTCTCTTTAACTATGCTTGGTGAAAATTCAAAGCTTCCAAGTTTCCAAGATTCTGGACAATAATAATCATCTACGTTTTGTGTTCCAGAGTTAAAGACTTCAAGTGGATTTTCAGATATTGGAGTTGTTTCTGTTTCGTAATAATTTTCACCTCTAAATGAACAAAGCTTTTCTCCGGCATGTGTTTCTACCACTCCAGACTTTTGACGAAAAATTTCTTTTTCACAATCTTCTTTGGAGTGTATTCCATCTTTGAGTAAAATAAGATCTCCAGCTTCAATAGTATCATTCACGACATAGTGAATAGTTGAAGATGATTCAAATCCATAATTGTCGTACGTTACTTTAATACTCTGATCACCTTCTTGAACAACTGTATATACAGCAGCAAAACTACAACTTGCTCCTACTTCTAGAGTTTCAAAACAATTGATTCTCGTAACATTTACCATGCTTGGTGCTCCAAAGAATTCGAAACCTAGGTGATTAAGAGCTTGCTCACCAGTATTCTCTATTTTAATAATGATGACTTCATTACTATCAAAATTTGTTTTAGATACACTTGCAGTAAACTTGTCATTGGCATCTATTGTATCGTCAATAATCTCTTCAGTGAGACCAGGTGTAATTGATACAACTTTGTTATCCTTTGAATCCTTAACTTCCTTACCACAACTTGATAAGGCCAAAAGGGTAATCAAAATTCCAACACTTTTCATAACGAACTCCCTTGTTCATTTGCTACCTTTAACAGAGCAACAACTGTGCCAATCTAAGGTCCTGTATTTATGTTACAGTTTTGTGCTCAGTGCCAAAAGGCGGACAAAATGCCCACCTTTTACTCTTTAAAGACGGTGCCATTTAGGGTAAGCTTCACGAGTTAACCACCTGATTTATTTATAAAAAAAGGATAATTTTATGTCTTCAAAAATCATCTACACAAAAACAGATGAGGCACCAGCTCTCGCAACTCAATCATTCTTACCAATTGTTAAGAGCTTTATCGCTCAAGCAGGTATAGAAATTGAACTAAAAGATATTTCACTCGCGGGACGAGTGATTTCAAATTTCCCTGAAAACTTAAATGATGACCAAAAGGTGACTGATGCTTTAAGTGAGCTTGGTGAGATAGCTAAGACAGCTGAAGCAAATATTATCAAGCTTCCAAATATCTCTGCCTCAGTTCCTCAACTAAAAGAGTGTATTAAAGAGTTACAAGATCATGGATATAAAATACCAAGCTTTCCAGATGAGCCAAAAACTAACGAAGAGAAAGAGCTAAGAGCAAGATTCGCAAAAGTACTAGGATCTGCTGTTAATCCAGTTCTAAGAGAAGGAAATTCAGATAGAAGGGTTGCTGCTCCTGTAAAAGAGTTTGCACAAAATAATCCTCATTCAATGGGAGCTTGGTCAAAAGATTCAAAAACTCACGTAAGTTCAATGAGTGAAGGTGACTTCTACGGTTCAGAAAAGTCGTATATTTCTAAAGAGAATCAAAAGGTTACAATATCTCTTCACACAGGTTCCGGTGTCGTTGTTCTTAAAGATGGATTAGAAATTCTAAAAGATGAAATCATTGATGCTAGTGCGATGAGTGCAAAAGCTCTTGGGACTTTCTTTGCGAATGAAATTAAAGATGCAAAAGAGAAAGATGTTCTTTTCTCTCTTCATATGAAAGCCACAATGATGAAAGTTTCTGATCCCGTAATTTTTGGTCATGCCGTTAAAGCGTTTTATTCAGATCTTTTTGAAAAACACTCTGAGACTTTCGAGAAAGTTGGTTTAAATGTAAATAATGGAATTGGTGACTTATACAATAAGTTTTCATCTATTGATGCATCAGAAAAATCAAAAATAGAAAAAGATATTAAAGATTTGTATGCAAGTCGCCCGGCACTTGCCATGGTTGATTCAGACAAAGGAATCACAAACCTCCACGTACCAAGTGATGTCATTATCGATGCATCAATGCCTGCGATGATTCGTACTAGTGGAAAGATGTGGGGACCTGATGGAAAGGCTTACGATACCAAAGCTGTAATTCCCGATAGATGTTACGCAGGTGTATATCAAGCGACGATTGACTTTTGCAGAGACAATGGAGCATTCGATCCAAAAACAATGGGAAGTGTTGCCAACGTTGGTCTTATGGCCAAAAAAGCAGAAGAGTATGGATCACACGACAAAACTTTTATCATGACTGAAGCCGGAACTATCAAAGTTACGGGAAATAATGAATCATTAATTTTCGATCACAAAGTTGAAGTCGGAGATATTTGGAGAATGTGCCAAACTAAAGACGTGGCAGTTAAAGACTGGGTTAAGCTTGCCGTTACTAGAGCGACTCAAACTAATACCCCTGCTATTTTTTGGTTAGATGAAAATAGAGCACACGACACTAATATCATCTCTAAAGTGCAAGAATATTTAAAAGACCACGATACCGATGGTTTAGAAATTAAAGTGATGAATCCAGTCGATGCAACTATCTATACGTGCGACAGAGTTAAAGCAGGTAAAGATACAATTTCAGTAACTGGAAATGTTTTAAGAGATTATCTGACGGATTTATTTCCTATCCTTGAACTTGGAACTAGTGCGAAAATGCTCTCAATTGTTCCTCTTCTTGCAGGTGGAGGTTTATTTGAAACAGGAGCTGGTGGATCGGCACCAAAACATGTTCAACAGTTCGAAGAAGAGAATCACCTTAGATGGGATAGCCTTGGAGAATTCTTAGCACTTGGTGTATCTCTTGAAGATATGGCTATAAAAAACAAGAATACAAAAGCAAAAGTTCTAGCAACGACTTTGGATATTGCAAACTCTAAGTTTTTAAAAACAAATAAGTCTCCATCAAGAAAAGTAGGAGAGTTAGATAATAGAGGTTCTCACTTGTATTTATCTTTGTTTTGGGCGGAAGCAATTTCTTTGCAAACTGAGGATAGTGAACTTAAAGAGAAGTTCTCTAAAATCTATAAAGATCTAAGTACAAATGAATCTAAGATTGTTGATGAACTCAATTCTGCTCAAGGATCAGCTGTCGATATGGGAGGATACTTCCATACTGATGATGAGAAAGTTTCAAAAGCGATGAGACCTTCAAATACATTCAACTCAATTATTAACGGTCTTTTATAATGAACGAAAAACTTCAAGAAGCAATTGAGATTGCACTAGAGAATGAGTACAGCGTCCAAGAGAAGCATCTTCGTCAACTCCTTAACAACTGTTTTACAATTGTTAAGGACTCAGCTGACGAGAAGGGTGCTGATATGGCCGATGTTCAATTCTTTGTAATGAAGTTTTTCAAAGAATTACCTCGGACTATGAATGGAATTAAAAGAAGTGAGCTTTATGCCAAAGGTGCAAAGCTCATGAGTTTAATTTTTAATAAACTTGATGTCGATGTTACTGAAAAAGAATGCTTTGTTCTTTTTCATTTTCGCGAGTTAGGTAAGTTTAGAACTAAAGAGCCGAAGGTATTTAAAGAGCTTCAATCTGAGTGGGGACAACATAAAGAGTTCTCTCTTGATGAACCTGATTTTTTAGAAGCAGTTAGAGAATTAAAAAATCATGGTTTCATTGGTCACAGACGTGGTGCGATTACACTTAATGATGCATGTGTCTTTAGATACAAAATGGTGGACTAGGAGTCTTATGAAATACTTATTGATATTACTTGTTTCTTTATCATCTTTTGCTTCGTCAGATCTTGTCGAACTCGCAGACAAAATTTCACAAAAGATTTTTACTCAAGCAGATCGTTTAACTGCTTCTCAAAAAAATGAAATTCATTTTAAGTTACTTCAGATTGATAGAATCCTTAATAACACGAATGATAGAAGTTTAACTTGCGTTAAGTATTCTCATAATCACTTAGGATTTGCTTTAACGGACCTTAGTACAAATCAAAAACTGTCGATTCTTGTCGAACAAAGTGAATGCCAGAGGCTTTTATCAACTCAACTAAACTCTCTAGTCTGCCTCAGAGTCTCGAATACAACTCTAGGCTATAAAGTTTTCTCAACTAAACTTAATAGGTTTTTTGGAATCGATACTTCTTTTAATCACTGTAGAGATGTTGTTAGTACTCAGCAAAATGGATACTTCTGTCAATATCAATCTCATACTACTTTTGGTCATGTATTGACTAGACTAACTGATGGTACTACTTTTGGTCGTAGGCTCGAACTCAATACTTGTCTCAGCCAAATACCTAGATAGTTAAACTAAAGAGACGTGCTTCTTAAAATGCTCTAAGGCTTTCGCTACTGGACCTTCATTTTCATTGTAATTGATAATATAGTTTTCTAATTGAGAAGAGAAGTCGTACGAACTCTCTTTGGGTAGTATTGACGGAAGATTATCAATTGCTGTTAGAGAAGTTTGCTCAGTAACTTTAACAATTGGTTCTGAAAGGGTAGTAGCTTTCTCATACAGAGGAACCATATTGCAATCACTATCTGGATCACAACTTACGTCACTAATCATTTTTAAATTATGACCAGGAGTCGACACAAGGTCTTTTGTTATAAAAGGTGCCATAGGTTTCATTGCTAAAACACAGTTAACAAATAGGTCGTGTTCAAGAATTTCTTTAAAAGGTCCACCTTTCTTGGTCTCTTCCATATCCCAGCCTGTTACTTTCCATCCAAGTGAGCTTAAAAAATCGTTTGCTCCTGTTCCACTTCTTCCACTGCGACCAATAATAATTCCTGACCCTGGACCTGTTGTATTGTTTTTTACAAAGTCTAGAAGATCTTGTTTATCTGGGAATTGTTTTTGTGCTTGTAGTTTCTTTGTAACATCGTTTGAATCTGAACATTTAGCATAGAGTGCCCCTAACGATGCTCCTACATATCCTGCCCAATATCCAAATGCATTTGTTCTTCTGCCGTTATCATCGACCATAAATTCAAGATCGATAATTTTACCTTCTCCAGTTTTAAATTTCGAGAGAAGCTCGCTCCATCCGTCTTGTTCTTTATAACAGTGAGCAAAGTAGATATGAGTATGAATGTATTGAGAAGGAGCATCGCTTAGGGCTTTTAGACCCACAACGATAGCATCCTTAGGTGCTTCCATCCAAGAGTGTGCAGGGGCTATCTCACAGCCAACTTCTTGGTACTTTGACGTAGGAATGATTGAATCTTTCCAGTCTTCAACAGTAACCTTATGGCCAGCTGCAATTATTTTCTTACAGCTATCAGGAGTAAGAGCTCGTCTAAATTCGTTCTTTTTTGTCTCTGCTCTTAGCCAAAATGATTTGCTCATAAGTATTTCCTTTTAATTAATTCTTTTTCTAAATAAGGGGCGATTTTCCATTGAGCTTTAAACTCGAGGTAGGCATCGATAGCTTTTTGTTTTTCTTGCTCTGACTTATCTGTTTTTATACATCTTAGTAGAATGTTTTTAGCCGTGTGAGCTAAATCAATAAATTCCATTGATTGAACTTTATATCCTGCGCCTTCAAGTAGTTGAGTTCTCATTGTATCAGTCACAAGTGCACACATTCTGTCTCTGAAGATACCATGCTTGAGGAGTACTGCAGACTCTTTATTTTCAAGTTGTTTATTGAGCTCGTGCTGGCAGCAAGGGACAAACATCATCTTTTTAGCATCGTGATCTAGTGAAAATAAAATAGCATCATCTGTGGCCGTATCACATGCATGTAAGGTGATTACAAGATCTATAGCTGTATCAACTTTAAAATCATGGATAAAACCGTGAACAAACTTTAGGCTATCAAAATCAAGCTTCGTTGCAATTGTATTACAATGATCAATGACTTCTTGTTTGAGATCAACACCAGTTATTGTTATCTCTTTATTTCTGATATTTTTAAAATAATGATAAACAGCAAATGTTAAGTATGATTTTCCACAGCCAAAATCGACTATGTGAAAACTTTCTTGATCTTCTTTTTTGTAAAGATCATCTAGCATTTCTAGAAATCGATTTATCTGTCTGAACTTTTTATATTGATTTGATTTTACATTGCCTTTTGCATCCATGACTCCAATTTCAATCAGGAATGGACAAATTTCTTTGTCGGGTATGAAGTAGTTCTTTTCTCTATTATGTGTTGTTTTAGGTGCACTTACTTCTTTAGATATTATTTTGGATTCATTTTTCTTGTTTAGAAGAATTTGATGCTCGTGGGTAGGAGTCTTAGTAAGGATCTGTTTAAACTGTTCGATGTACAAAGTGAGGTCTAGTTCACTTCTCTTTAGAGTTTTAATATCATTGTGTTTTTTATGTCTGAATTCAACTTTAAATTCGTCTTTATTTTTTAGTGGAGAGATCACAATGTTTTTAAGTTCCCCTTTTTTCTTAGGGGAGCTAAAACTTACTTGGTTAAGATTTTCTAAGCATACTTCCAATAGCTTTAGGGCTTTTTTCATTACTCGCTAAATTCTTCAGAGTATTCCATGTTGTGATAAACCTTGGATACATCATCATCGTCTTCACAAAGCTCAACGATAGTTACTACTGTCTCATATGTCTCTTTACTATCTGCTGGTTTAGTATTGAGTGGGAGTCTCTCAAGTGCAGAATCTTCAATTTCAATTCCCATTTCTTCAAGCTTGTTATAGATAGCGCCAAAAGATTCGACTTCACCTTGAATGATGATTTCATCGTCTTCTTTTTCAACCTCTTCAGCTCCTGCATCAATTAGTTCCATCATCAATTCATCGGGATCAAGTCCTTCTGCTTTAATTGTAAACATCGCTTTTCTCTCAAAAACAAATTGCAGACATCCTTCTTTTCCAAGAGATCCACCTTTTTTGTTAAAGTATGAGCGTACATTGGCAATTGTTCTGGTTACATTATCAGTAGCAGCTTCAACAAAGATTGCAATTCCATCAGGGCCATAGCCTTCATAGTTTACATCTTTCCAGTCTGCCTGATCATTGCCGAGACCTTTTTTTATTGCACGGTCAATATTGTCTTTGGGAACGTTGGCTTTTTTACATCTATCAATTGCAACTTTAAGTGAAAAGTTTGATTCAATCTCTGGGCCACCTTGTTTTGCAGAAATGGTTACTTCTTTTAGGGCTTTTGTATAAATTAAACTTCTGGCTCTATCAGCGGCGCCTTTTTTACCAGCAATCTTAGCGGACTTACGACCCATAACTTCTTCCTTTTATAGTTGATTTTATTACAGGTAATTATCTTGAATATAAGCAGTAATGTAAAGATCTGAACTTTTAAATAGTTCGAGATTTAGTTTGCAACTAATTTCTATGACATCCTCTTGTAGCGTTGCGTTGCGACTTTTTATAGGCTTTCTAGATGCCAATTTACGTTCTCTAATATTTTTTATAGGTTTGCGTTAATTATATTAAATAACAGGGGATATATATGAGAATTTTTCTTTTTGCTGCAATAATTTGTGCTTGTTTTAATGCATTTGCCGATGAAGATGTTGCAAAGGTACGAACAAGTGAATGGAATACTTCAAATAATCCATTTCGATTAGATGCAAACTTTGAAGCTAACTTTGAAGCAATGCCAATGTCTGGTGATACATCTAAGTCTGGTTTCGGTTGGCCTGCATACTTTTGGGCAAATGATAAAGGTGGAATAGCGCAGAGATGGTCTTCAAATGATCCTCAACACTTTAAGTACGAATCTCCAACGCTTTATTCTTTAAAAACGATGAGTGCTGCGAAAATAAGTGAACTCTCTCCAGCAGAGAAATTCGATATTATGAACGGAAGATACGATTATCCAACTGTTGAAAAAGTTTGGAAACAAACGAGTAAGGGAGCTAAAGACTGGCATGGAATCTGTCACGGTGCTGCTCCTGCTGGCCTTCATCACAAAGAGCCAGCTTCTAAAACAGTTACAAATGCTGATGGAATCAATATTACTTTTCACTCAAGCGATATAAAAGCCTTAACAGCTTACTACTATGCAAAGATTTCTGACTCATCTTCTGTTCAAATCGGTAGAAGATGTTTCATGGGAAGATTCTCTCCATTTAGAGGCAAGGGCTGTAATGACGTCAATCCTGCGGCACTACATATTATTCTTGGAAATAGATTGGGTCTTACTAATAAAGGGTTTATTGCTGACATCGATAGATTAAAACAAGTTTGGAATCATGTAGCAGTTAAATATGAATCAAAAATTGTAAGAACTATTAGTGACCTTGATAGATCAGTTGAGGGAACTCATAAGAGGATTCATGTGGCGACAAAAGTTTCTTATACTGGTGGTGTTGACCCATCTCAGTTTGCGGTATTAGGTACATCAAATGAGAAATGGGATGTTAGAAGCTACGAATATATTTTAGATCTTGATGTCACTGGTAAGATTATTGGTGGTGGATGGATCACAGATGAGAGACCAGACTTTATTTGGGTGAAAGACAAAGCAGCATTCCAAGATACATACTATGGAGCTGTTAAATCACTTTTAAAGTAATTTAAGCTGGATAAAAGAATAAGAAGTTTTAGATAGAGTTTGTGAGATTAATTAAATTTATAATTAATCGAAGAGCTTTTGAGGTGGGAAGAAGAATCCTTCTGTCCAGCTTACTAGTTATAAAGCAAGCTCCGTGCCAAGATTCAAAAACCGTAAGGTATCGAAATATATATAAATTACTTATGGCCAAGTTGATCCCGGATCAGTTTGGCCTTTTTTATGTCCAAAATGTCTTAAAACTATATGAAGTTTTTGTAGATGATTTTGAAGAATCAAGCTGGATATAAGAATGAGAATTTTTAGATAAGGTTTGTGAGATTTGAGGCATTCGCGACAAATCGGAGAGCTTTTGAGGTGGGGTAGAAGAATTCTTCCATCCAGCTTACTGTATAAGAAGCAAGCTTCGTGCCAACAATAAAAGCTCCTAAGTATTTAAAACAATTGCGAGCTCACAGGTGCACATTATCAATTAAGACACGTAAGCCGACTTTTTGGCTCTACTTTTAAGTATCTTTGTGCCTTATTTGGCAAATTATTCTAATTCATATTGAATTCGTCATTCTTCAAACGATAAGACCTTTTTTTTTAAAGATCTCAAGGGATCAGATCATCAGAAGTTTGCTTAAAAAAGTATCTCTCTTTGCCAATTGAGCTAAGTAGATGGATATATATTTTTTTGGAACTTATAGGTATTAGGGAAGGTCTGAGTATTTTTCAATAATTTTATATTTTGAATTAACAACTTTCATGTTTCCCGATTCATTTTTGAAGTTTGGTAATTCCAAATCATTTCTTTCACAGTAAGATCTATAATAAGTTGCTTTTTCTGGATGAGAAGGATGAGCGAGATTTATCAATCGTGGTGATTCATTTTCATAAATATATTTTACTACTTTTGCAACATCTTCTCTTGAGATGAGGTTGACAGGATCTTTACCATTACTCAGATCAGACTTTCCTGCTAAATATTTTCCAGGATGTAAGTCTATTGAAAATAGCCCCGAAGGACGTATAACGAATGATTTTTTAAACTCTTGTAGTAGTGATTCGATAGCAATAAGCTTTTCGCCATTTTCGGTATTTGGTTCGGGAGAAGTATCTTCATTAACTTCTCCTTTGTTTTCACCGTACACTCCTGTTGAGCTAATTAAGATTATTTTTTTGTCACTAATTTCTTCAAGTCGTTTTAGCCATAATTCAGTTGAGACAGAACTTGGGGGGACGCAAAATATAAATGTGTTGTATTCAAGACTACTGAGAGAATCTTTAGACAAATCTAGTTTAAGAAAACCTTCTTGATCTGTTGTTTTTGTTCCAATAATTTCACTAGATTTAAATTCCTCTAAAACAAGTTGACCTAGTCTGCCAGCTCCAACGAGAAGGATCACTTTACAGAATCCTTAACCATTTGTGATGCTAGTTTTCCATCAAAACGACCTTTGATTTGAGGTTGAAGTTGTTTCATTACTTCTCCCATATTTGGAGAGTCGAGCTCCGTTACAATCTTATCAATCATTGCTTTTACTTCATTCTGATCTAGTGACTTTGGTAAAAACTCCGATAAGACTTTATGCTCTGCAAATATTTCTTTTTTTTGCTCACTATCATCTGGATATAGCTCAGCTGAATCTTTAACTTTTTTTGCATATGAGATGACAATATCAAGTTCAGGTTTAGGATTTCCCGAAACGTCGTTTTCAATAAAAAGTTTTTTTACATATCTTAGAGCATTTAGCCTTGTTTTATCTCTGGCCTTCATTGCAAGTTTGATTTCAGTATTTATTTGTTCTTTAAGATCGCTCATTATTTTTCCTTCGTAATTTTAGTAAATACTAAAATATGATTATTTGCAGGCATATCAATTTTTTGTGAGAAAACCATCGCAGACTTTTCTAAATTTGACTTTATATCTTCAAAACTTCTAATCCCACTGTTAGGATCTCTCGCTTTCAAACTTTCATCAAATTCTCTATTAGAATCAGATGTATATTCACCATTAAAATTAAAAGGTCCGTATATAATGAACTGACCTCCTTCAATAAGAATTTGATCTATACTTTTTAAAATGGTTTTAACTTTTTTCCATGACATGATGTGAAAAGTGTTTGCTGTGTATACCAGATCAAACTTTTTTCTTGGAAGTTTTGTTACTCCAGCTTCAAACTCTACTGGATGAAGAAGAGTTCTCATATTTGCTTGATCAATATAGGCGGATATCGTCTTGTGGTTTTCTTTAAGGTCAGATGTTTGCCAGTAAAGATGAGAGAAGCAGCTACCAAGATAGACTGCGTGCTGCCCAGTTCCACTACCAATTTCAAAGATATTTCGGTCTTCTTTAGTAATGACCTGGCTTAAAGCTTCTGCAATGGGTTCTTTGTTTCTATCAGCACTTGGTGAAAATGGAAGTTCAGTATTTGTCATGACTTACTATATGGTGAAATTTGTCACTTGTCGAAATTTTCCATACTATTTAGGCATGGAATTGTTTAAGTATTCAA
>Ga0307971_1000077_pt1 | contig 53779 bp, 50 predicted proteins | sample OrgLakmetagen714_FD_201820 | JGI IMG/M metagenome (GOLD analysis project Ga0307971, IMG submission 201820) | Saline water microbial communities from Organic Lake, Antarctica - #714 | ecosystem: Environmental > Aquatic > Non-marine Saline and Alkaline > Saline | place: Antarctica: Organic Lake... | reverse complement strand
CCGACGATGGCTTTGCCACGCTGGAGCTGATCCTGACCGCCCCGGTGGTCGTGGCGAGCTGGATCAGCCTGCACTATTACGGCGCGACCGTCGCGCCGGGGGCGTTCGGCGGGGGTAACAAGCTGATACACAACGTGGTGGGCGGGATCGGCGTGGTGCAGGGCAATGGCGGCATCCTGCGCCCCGGCCTGCCCTGGCAGACGGTGCATGACGGCGACACACCGATGCATGAGCCGCTGCGCCTGTCGGTGATGATCGAGGCCCCGCAGGAGGCCATCACCGATGTGCTGGCGCGGCACGGCGCGGTGCGGGAGCTTTTCGACAATGGCTGGCTGCATCTCTTCGCGCTGCAGGGCGGGCGGATCGCGGCGCGCTACCGGCCCGGTCCGGACTGGCAGGACATGCGCGCGGTCGTGGCGGCCTGAAGCGCGACACCGATCTGGCGCGCGGGCGGCAGGCGCGGTAGAAGGGGCCACCAGATGCAGTGACCCGCCGAAAGGCCCGCCATGACCACGCCACACGACCTTTCGCCCGCGATGGAGGCGCAGATCCGCCGCAGCTTTGCCGCGCAGGCGATGATGACCACGCTGGGGGCTGCGCTGACCGGGCTTGGCCCCGGCACCGCGCGGATCGAGGCCCCGATCCTGCCCGGCAGCCGGCAGCAGCACGGCTATGCCCATGCGGCGCTGACCTTCGCCATCGGTGACAGTGCGGCGGGGTATGCCGCCCTCGGGATCATGCCGGAAGGTTCCGAAGTTCTGACCACCGAGATGAAGATCCATCTGCTGGCCCCGGCGCGGGGCGACCGTCTGATCGCGCGGGGCCGGGTGATCAAGCCGGGGCGCCGGCTGGTGATCGTGCAGGCCGACGTTCATGCCGAGGAGGACGGGCACGAGACGCATGTCGCGCTGCTCACCGGTACTATGATGCCGCTGCTGCCGGGATAGTGTCCGACAGATGGGAGACGTTCCCCGGTATCGAGCGGATATGTGGGGGCCTTTTATGGTCTTGAGCGGTCGTTGGAGGCTACAGCACCGCGCGGAATCAAGCCCGAAGGGCGCCGCGCATCGCCGGGCCGCCCCCCGGCACGGCGATTTGGCTGCAACCTGGGCCATGCCTTGATCTTTTCCTGACTTGGCTAAAATAAAGCGCTGCCAAGTTAACGTTGGATCGCCGCACCGCGACCCTGCGATGCGCGGCTCGTCACGACATTTCCACCGTCCCCATCAGGCCAAAACCTGCTCAAATGCAGCCTACCATCATGGCAGAGCCGGATCCCATCGGGACGCCCTTTGTCAGGTGGGGTGGCAAACACCAGGACTGGCCAGGCCCCTTTCACCCCGGATCGCGATCCGCTAGACCTGCGTCGCATCGACCCTGCCGGAGGCCCGCCCATGAGACCCGTCCGCCTTCTCTCCGGCATCCTGACCGTGGGCGGCTGGACCATGATGAGCCGCGTCCTGGGCTTCGTGCGCGACGTGATGATCGCGAACTTCCTCGGCCCCGGCGTTCTGATGGACGCCTTCGTCGCCGCCTTCCGCCTGCCCAACATGTTCCGCCGGTTCTTTGCCGAGGGCGCGTTCAACGCCGCCTTCGTGCCGATGTTCTCCAAACGGCTGGAGGCGGACGAGGATCCGATGGCGTTCGCGTCGCTGGCCCTGTCGGGGCTGGGGCTGGTGCTGCTGGCGCTGACCGGGCTGGCGATGGTGTTCATGCCCGCACTGGTCTGGGCCACCGCCGAAGGGTTTTCGGGCGACGCGCGGTTCGGCATCACGGTGGAATTCGGGCGCATCGTGTTTCCCTACATCTTCTTCATCTCGCTGGCGGCGCTGTTTTCGGGGATGCTGAACGCCGCCGGACGGTTCAGTGCCGCCGCCGCGGCGCCGGTCCTGCTGAACGTGCTGCTGATCGCGTCCATGGGCGGTGCGGCCTACTGGGGTGGGGCGGTGGCGCAAGCGCTGGTCTGGTCCATTCCGGTCGCCGGCATCGCGCAGCTTGCGCTGGTGTGGCACGCGGCCAATCGCGCCGGGCTGCGCATCCGCCCCATGCGCCCGCGCTGGACGCCCGAGATGGCGCAACTGGTGCGCATCGCGGTGCCCGCAGCGCTGGCGGGCGGTGTCGTGCAGGTCAATCTCGTGGTCGGGCAGCTTGTGGCGTCGCAATACGACAAGGCCGTCAGCTGGCTTTATTCCGCGGACCGGCTCTATCAGTTGCCGCTCGGCGTGGTGGGCATCGCGGTGGGGATCGTGCTGCTGCCGGATCTGTCGCGCCGTCTCAAGGCCGGCGACGACACCGGCGCGCGGATGGCGCTGTCGCGCGCGGGCGAGGTGGCGCTGGCGTTGACGGTGCCCTGCGCCGTCGCGCTGGTGGTGATTCCGCTGCCGCTGGTGGCCGTGCTGTTCGAGCGTGGCGCATTCGGGTCCGATGACAGCGCCGCGACCGCGCTTGCGGTGGCGATCTACGGCCTCGGCCTGCCGGCCTTCGTGCTGCAGAAGATCCTGCAGCCGATCTTTTTCGCGCGCGAGGACACGCGCAGCCCGTTCCGCTACGCGCTCAACGCGATGGTGGTGAATGCCGTGCTCGCCGTCGGGCTGGCCTATGCCGTGGGCTGGATCGCGGCGGCGCTGGCGACCACCGTGGCGGCCTGGGTCATGGTCTGGCAACTGGCGCGTGGCGCGCGCAGCTTCGGCGAGGTGGCGCGCTTCGACGCGCAGTTCCGCCGCCGCCTGTGGCGCATCGTGCTGGCCTCGATGCTGATGGGGGCGGTGGTCTGGGGGCTTGCACTTGTGCTCGGGCCGGTCCTGTCGACCGTCGGCTGGCGCTGGCTGGCGCTGCTTTTGCTGGTGGGGCTGGGGGCGCTGGCTTACGGCCTTTTCGGTCAGGCGCTTGGTGCATTCCGCCTGCAGGAGGTGCGGACGCGGCTGCGCCGGTCCTGAGCCCGCCGCGCCTATTTCTCGATCCGCGCCACGATGCGCAGCGCGATCATCGGCCCGACATAGGCGGGATAGCCGTCCGCGCCGAAATCGCGGCGGTCGATCGCGCCGGTCAGCAGCACGGTGAGCCGGTCCAGATCCGCGGGATCGCTGCCGTGTTGACGGTAGAGCCCGGCCTTCAGCGTGACCGGACGCGTCACCCCGCGCACGGTCAGATCGCCGGTCACCCGCGCGTCCTGCAGCGTGCCGGTGATCCGGGTCGAGCGAAAGGTGATCGCGGGGTGCCGCGCGGTATCCAGCACGCGCGGCCCCGTCATCGCCTCGGTGGCAAAAACGAAGCCGGCCCGCGCGCGCGTGGGATCCAGCGTCACGTTCACCCGGCTTGCCCCGATGTCGCGCAGGTCGATCGCCATCTCGGCGGATCTGACCGGCATGGTGCCGCGCGTGTCGCCGCCCATGAACCTGTAGGTGAACCCGACGCTGGAGCCTGCGGTGTCGAGGCGAAACGCCTCGGGTGCAGGCGTGGCGGTGCCCGCCACGAGGCAGAGCGCAAGTACGAGAAATCGAATCATGCCCTGTTTTACGCCCCGGGGCGGGTGTCGGATGTCACGTCTGCGCGAGACGCCAGGCACCGGGGTGCCCTGACAGCGTCCACGCGGCGGGCGGATCGGTGCGGGCGCGCCTGCGCTCCAGCCGCCAGTGATCGGTGTGCAATGCGTGCGCCGGGGCCATGTGCCAGCGGGTCTCGACCCCGGTCGCGCCGCCATCGTCGGGCGTCAGGATCAACCCCAGAGGACGGTAATGCCCGCGCCCCGCCCCCTCTTCGGCGGCCAGATGCAGGCGGCGCACCGGGGTCAGGCCGGGCGGTCCCGGCAGATCGGCCACAATCAGCGGCGCGGCCCCGCTGCGCAACGCCTCTTCCATGCACCACAGGATATCCTCGCGCCGTTGCGGGGTGACGAACAGAAAACGCTCGGGCCCGTTCCCGGGTCCGGTCAGGGCGCGCATGCCGTCGGGGTTGAGCCGGTCCGTCGCCCATCCCGGCGCGATCCACAGCACCGGCCCCTGCATGTCGCCGGCCACCAGCATCGCGAAGCTGTGCCGCGCCGGACCGCAGGCCTCGTGCAGGCGGGCGAGCGGCAGATCGAGCGCCCCCAAGAGGCGCATTTGCGGCGCGGGGCGCATCTGCTGACGGGAGAGAATCGGCGCGTTCATGCCAAATGGATAGCATGTTCATGAAATGTTCTCAACGGACCACAGGGTGCTTCCCGGTTCAGCCCCGGATCACGCTGACGAACTTGTCAAACAGCGGCTCGTTGGCGCAGATCACATCGCCCGACTCCACGATATTCTCGCCTTTGGTCAGCGGGTCCACCAGACCCCCCGCTTCGCGCACGATGATCACGCCGGCCGCCAGATCCCACGGGCTGAGCCGCCGCTCCCAGAAGCCGTCATACCGCCCCGCCGCCACATAGGCCATGTCGAGCGCCGCGGCCCCCCACCGCCGCACCCCGGCACAGGCGGGCAGCAAGCGCGCCAGATCCTGCAGGGTCTCGGGCAGATCGGCGCGGCCGCCGTAAGGCAGGCCGGTGGCGAAGATCGCCTCGCTCATCTTGTGGCGGCCCGAGACGCGCAGGCGGCTTTCATTCATCCAGGCGCCCGCGCCCTTCTCGGCGAAGAACGCCTCGTCCTTGGCGGGATCGTAGACGACCCCGGCCACGATCTCGCCCTTGTGTTCCAGCGCGATGGACACCGCCCAATGCGGCAGCCCGTGCAGGAAATTCGTGGTGCCGTCCAGCGGGTCGACGATCCAGCGGCGGGTGGGGTCCTTGCCCGGCTCCTCGCCGCCCTCCTCGGCCAGCCAGCCATAGCTCGGACGCGCGCCCATCAGCTCGGTCTTGAGGATCTTCTCGGCGGCGATGTCGGCCCGGCTGACGAAATCGCCCGCGCCCTTGGTCGAGACCTGCAGGTTCTCGACCTCCTTGAAATCCTTGACAAGCGTCCGCCCCGCCTTGCGCGCGGCCTTCAGCATGACGTTGAGATTGGCACTGCCTCGCATGGCGCTCGCTCCTTCTGGGTCAGACCGGGCCTATACGCCGGGGGCCGGGGCCAGACAAGGGGCCAGAGAAGGGGCCAGAGAAGGCGCGGATGTCAGCCGCGCAGGACCGCGCCGGGGTTCATGATGCCATGCGGGTCGAGCGCGGCCTTGATCGCGCGCATCGCATCCAGCTTCACCGGATCGCCGTAACGTTCCAGATCTCCGACCTTGAGCCGCCCGATGCCGTGCTCGGCGCTGACCGAGCCCTCCATCGCGTGCACCAGATCATGTACCGCGCGCTTGATCCCCTCGCGGTCGCCGGCGTGGTCGTCGCGGCTGCGCCCCTTTGCGGGAAAGACGTTGTAATGCAGGTTGCCGTCGCCCAGATGCCCGAAACAGTTGATCCGGAAATCCCCGAGATCCGCGATCGCGGCGCGCCCCTGTTCGATGAAATCGGGAATACGCGACATCGGCAGCGAGATGTCGTGCGAACCGATGGAGCCGATGCGCCGGTTGGCCTCTGGGATCTGTTCGCGGATCTCCCAGAACGCGTGGCGCTGCGCCTCGGATTGGGCGATCGTGCCATCGCTCACCAGACCCGCCTCGAACGCCTCGGCGAACAGATCCTCCAGCGCCTGCGCGGGGTCGCGACCGCGCGCCAGCCCGATATCGATCAGCACCAGCCATTCCGGGGGATCACCGAACGGCTGGCGAATGTCGGGCAGCGTCTCGGCCAGAAACGCCAGCCCCTGCCGGTGCATGATCTCGAACGCGCTGACCCCCTCGCCCAGATGAGTCCGCGCCATCGCCAGCAGGTCGAGCGCGGCGCGCGGGCCGTCCACCACCATCAGCGCGGTGCCCTCCCCCACGGGACGCGGGAACAGCTTAAGCGACGCGGCGGTGATCACGCCGAGCGTGCCTTCCGAGCCGATCAGCAGGTTGCGCAGATCGTATCCGGTATTGTCCTTGCGCAAACGCTTCAGCCCGTGCCAGATCCGCCCGTCGGGCAGCACCGCCTCCAGCCCCAGAACCAGATCGCGCGCATTGCCGTAGCGCAGCACGTTGATGCCGCCGGCATTGGTGCCCAGAAGCCCGCCGAGCCGCGCCGACCCCTTGGCGGCGATCGACAGCGGGAACAGCCGGTCGGCGGCCTCGGCCGCCACATGGATATCCTGCAGGATCGCGCCGGCCTCGACGATCATCACGTTCTCGTCGGGCCAGATCCCGCGCACAGCAGCCATCCGCTCGAGGCTCAGGATCACCGGCACCGGGGAATCGCGGCCGTCCGGGCTGATCTGCCCGCCGACAAGGCCCGTGCCGCCGCCATAGGGCAGCACCGGCACGCGCGCCTCGGCACAGGCGGCCACGACTTCTGCCACCTCCTCGACGCGCGAGGGGGCGATCACCACGCCCTGCCCCTGCCAGGTCCCGCGGGGTTCTTCAAGATAATGCGGGGCCGTCTCGCGAAACGCAGCCTCTGGCAGATTCGCGCGCAGGGTGTCGATGAAGTCGGGCGTGGCAGAGTTCAGCATGGGGAAAAGTTATCACGCCCGCCGCCCAAGACCAGCCTGTTCCGTACCCCCGGCTTCATCTTGCCAAAAATACTCGAAAATCCCCGGTCAGAGTTTCGACGAGATCACGCCGGTGTTGAAACCGCCCATCCGCAATTCGCCGAAAAGGCGCTGATATTCGATCTTGGGGCAGTGGTTCATCACCACGTCCACACCGCGCGCGCGGGCGGTGGCGGCGGCCTGCGCGTTCTCGATGCCGATCTGCATCCAGAGGGTCCGCAGGTCGGGAAACGCCTCCAGCGCCTCGTCCACGATGGGCGGGACATGCTCGGAGCGGCGGAAGATATCGACCATGTCGACATGCCCCTCGATCTGCGACAGCGACGCGACGATCCGTTGGCCGAACAGCATTTCGCCGGCATGGCCGGGATTGACCGGCACCACCTCGTATTTCTTCAGGCCGAGATAGCGCGCGACGTAATAGCTCGGGCGCACCGGGTTCATCGAGACGCCAACGATGGCGATGCGCCGGGTGCGGGACAGGATGTCGCGCAGGTGGGAATCGGTATAGGTTTCGCTCATGGCCCTATTCAATCACGTGCCGCGAGAAGAAAAAAGCGCCCAAGACAAGCTTGGGCGCCAGTTGCGGAACGAGGGACAGTGATATGAGGCGACGGTGTTCCATACCGCCGTCTCTGGTATACATGTAGGGATGATTTCGGGGATATAAAGGCTTGTAATAGAGCTGTGACCGGCTGGTGAGGGGGCGCGGTCAGTCGAAGATATCCTCGACCACGTCCCAGATCTCTTCCATCATGCGCCGGCCCAGCCCCTTGCGCCGCTTGCGCGGTCGGGGCGGGGCGGCGTGCCGCCGATCGCCATCATAGGCCTGTCGCGGCAGGCGCATCGGGCGCGGCGTGTCGCGCGACTCTGCGAGTTTGGCCTTCGGCAGCGCCTTCATGTCATGCAGTGGCGCGCCGCAACTGGAACAGGTCAGCTCGTGGCGCGCACGGTCCAGCACCAGCGCTGCGCGCGTCCCGCAGTAATTGCACGTGGCGATCTTGTGACCCATGGGTGTCATATCGGTCGGATCTCCGTCATGTCCAATACACAAAGGCGCATGTCAAAATCCCTGAACGCCTCATGCCCGCGCGGCGTAAAGCGCCACCGCGGCGGCGTTCGACACGTTGAGCGAGCCGAACCCGCCGGCATGGTCGATGCGCACCAGCGCGTCCACGCAGGCGCGCGTTCTTGGGCGCAGTCCCGGCCCCTCGGCCCCGAGCACGAGCGCGACGGGCCGGTCGCGCCGGCCATCGAGCGCGGCCTCGATGCCTTGGTCGGCCTCGCCCGCAAGCCCCAGCACGATATAGCCCATGGCCTGCAACCCGGTGATCGCCTCGGCGAGGTTGCGCACCCGCAGATAGGGCTGACGCTCCAGCGCGCCGCTCGCGGTCTTGGCCAGCGCGCCGGTCTCGGGGGCGGAATGGTGGCGCGGGGCGATGACGGCGCGGGCGCCGAACACCTCGGCCGAGCGCAGGATCGCCCCGACATTATGCGGATCGGTCACCCGGTCGAGCAGCACCACGCGCGGCCCGTCCACGCCGTCGCCCATGCAGACCTCGGCCAGCGGCCCCCAATCGAGCGGTTTCACCTCGAGCGCGGCCCCCTGATGCACCGACCCCGAATCGAGGGGGGCGGTGAAACTGCGTGGATCGGCGATTTCGGGGGTCATCGCGCTTGTCGTGATCGCCTCGGCCAGCTTGTCGGCGGCGTTGCGGGTCACGATCAGACGCAGCTTTTCGCGGCGCGGATTCTCCAGCGCGTCGCGCACCGCGTGCAGCCCGAACAGCCACAGCGTCTCGGCCGCCGCCTTGCTGCGCGCCTGCTCCTTCTCGATGACCCATCGGGGTTTTTTCATGCCTGTCGCACCCTTCAGATTTCGACGCGAGACCCTGCACCGCCCGAGGTCGGCGTGCAAGTGATTTAGCGGTTGACGCCTTTTCCGCCCGCTTGTACCCACCGTCCACCATCCGGCGCAGGCCGGTATGTGTGGGCGACAGGCCGCAAGGTGTGGCAGGGGACTGTAACTCCCTCGCGGAGACGCACGCTAGGTTCGATTCCTAGGTCGCCCACCACTTTACTCCCCCGACAGGTCCCGCGCAGGCGGACGTGCGCGACCATGCCCGGAGGGCTTTGTCAGCACCGGCAAAGCCGCGTATGGGGGGCCGTGCAGTCAGTGAAGGACGGGAAAGGTATGGCCCCAGACGCGGCAGGATCCACCGCCTTCAACATCATGATCATCGGTCAGGGCGGGCGGCTGGAATACGAGGCGCTGATCTTTGCCGCCTCGTTGCGGGCGTATTCGCCGGGCTTTGCGGGGCGGCTCTTCGTGGCGGAGCCTCGGCCCGGTCCGATGTGGCCGGGCGATCCGGCGATGAAAAGCGCCGAGACGCGTGCCCGGCTGATCGAGTTGGGGGCAGAGATACTGCCCTTCGACGCGCGGCATTTCGGCCATGCGTATCCGTATGGAAACAAGATCGAGGCGCTTTTCGAATTGCCCGGGGCAGAGCCGTTTGTGTTCTTCGACACCGACACGCTGGTCACCGGGGATCTCGGGCGGGTGCCGTTCGATTTCGACCGCCCCACCGCCTCGAAGCGCCGCACCGGCACCTGGCCCGAACCCGAGCTGTACGGCCCCGGCTACTCGGCGATCTGGAAATCGCTCTATGACAGGTTCGGGCTGGATTTCGCAAGCTCTCTCGATCCCGCGCAGCCGGACGAATACTGGCAGCGCTATCTCTATTTCAATGCCGGGTTCTTCTTCTACCGCTGCCCGCACGTGTTCGGGCAACGCTTTCTCGAGTATGCGCTGGCCATTCGCGATGACCCGCCGCCCGAGCTGATCTGCCAGTCGCTCGATCCGTGGCTCGATCAGGTGGCGCTGCCGCTGGTGATCCATGCGCTTGGCGGCGGGCGCGACACCCTGCCCGAAGGCTGGCTGGACGGCGAGACCACCTGCCACTACCGCGCGCTGCCGCTGTTATATGCCCGCGAACCCGACCGGGTGATCGAGTTGCTGGAAGAGGTGACCGCGCCGCACCGGATCAAGACCGCGCTCAAGCAATACGAGCCGATGAAGCGGATGATCTATCAGGGACGCGGGCGCAAGGCGCGCGCGCTGTTCGATCAGGCGGATCTGCCGCGCCGCGAACAGGCGATCCGCAACACCCTCAAGCGCAACGGATTCTGGATGCGGTAGGACGGATCGGGTGCGCGGTTGCCGTTTGATACCTCGACGGTGCGGGCGGCCAAGAAAATTTCAAATTTTCTTGCACGGAATTTTTGAAAAATTCCGTGGGTCGGACCGACCGCATCGGATCAGCTCTACCCGGCAAACACCCCGCCCATATCGGCAAAGCCCTTGAGTTCCACAGGGTTTCCGGACGGATCGCGAAAGAACATCGTCCATTGCTCGCCCGGCTCGCCCTCGAAGCGCACCGAGGGCGGGATCACGAACTCCACATCGGCCATCGACAGCCGGTCGGCCACCGCGCGCCACTCGGCCAGCGGCAGCACCACGCCGAAATGCGGCATCGGCACCATGTGATCGCCGACGCGCCCGGTGTCCTCGGTGGCCAGCGGCGTGCCGAGATGCAGCGACAGCTGATGACCGAACAGGTCGAAATCCACCCATGTCGCGGTCGAGCGGCCCTCGACCCCGCCAAGCAGACCGCCGTAAAACCGGCGCGCCGCATCGAGATCGGTCACGTTGATCGCCAGATGAAAGGGGTGGGGCATCGCATCGGTCTCCTCATCGCTGTTGCGAGGCACCTTTCAATGCCGTAATCCGGTTTGCAAGCAGTTCCCGAAAAAGGATCCCCCGGATGGCCTATGGTTTCGACACGTTGCAAATTCACGCAGGAAGTCGCCCGGACCCGGCAACCGGCGCGCGGCAGGTGCCGATCTATCAGACGACAGCCTACGTGTTCCGCAATGCCGAGCACGCCGCCGCGCTCTTCAACCTGCAGGAGGTCGGCTATATCTATTCGCGCCTGACCAACCCCACCGTGGCGGCCCTGCAGGAACGGGTGGCGACGCTCGAAGGCGGCGCGGGGGCGGTCTGCTGCTCGTCGGGGCATGCCGCACAGATCATGGCGCTGTTCCCGCTGATGGCGCCGGGATGCAATGTCGTGGTCTCGACCCGGCTTTACGGCGGGTCGGTGACGCAGTTCAGCCACACCATCAAGCGGTTCGGCTGGGAGGCGAAGTTCGTCGACATCGATGACGCGGACGCGATCAACGCGGCCATCGACGACAAGACCCGCGCGGTGTTCTGCGAATCCATCGCCAATCCCGGGGGCCATATCGCCGATCTCGACGCGGTGGCGAAACTGGCCGATGCGGCCGGTCTGCCGCTGATCGTCGACAACACCTCGGCCACGCCGTATCTGTGCCGCCCGATCGAGCACGGCGCGACGCTGGTCGTGCATTCGATGACCAAGTTCCTGACCGGCAACGGCACGGTCACCGGCGGCGCAGTGGTCGATTCGGGCACCTTCGACTGGTCGGCCTCGGGCAAGTTCCCGTCGCTGTCCGAGCCGGAACCCGCCTATCACGGGTTGAAATTCCACGAGACCTTCGGCCCGCTCGCTTTCACCTTTCACGGCATCGCCGTCGGGCTGCGCGATCTCGGGATGACGCTCAACCCGCAGGCGGCGCATTACACGCTGCTGGGGATCGAGACGCTGAGCTTGCGCATGCAGCGCCATTGCGAGAATGCCGAGAAGGTGGCCGGCTGGCTGGAGAGCCATCCTGCGGTCGATCACGTGACCTATGCGGGGCTGAAATCCTCGCCCTATCACGACCGGGTCGCGAAGATCTGCCCGAAGGGTGCGGGGGGCCTCTTCACCGTCGCGCTCAAGGGCGGTTACGACGCCTGTGTCGCGCTGGTGGACAGTCTGGAGTTGTTCAGCCATGTCGCCAATCTCGGTGATACGCGGTCGCTGATCATCCACTCGGCCTCGACCACCCACCGGCAGTTGACACCCGAACAGCAAAAGGCGGCCGGCGCCGCGCCCAATGTCGTGCGCATCTCGATCGGGATCGAGGATGCCGAGGACCTGATCGCGGATCTCGATCAGGGGTTGAACAAGGCCGGTGCATGAGATGGCCCGCGCGCAGGGTTCGAGGGTTGGCCTGCGCGCGTCTCTGCCATAACATTCATGCCGTGAAGGTGGGACTCCCGATGACGCACCACGCATGTTAAAGCGGTAGCGATGAAACCGAACTTTGCCCTTTCCCTGTCCTCCGTAGGTATCGGCCTCTTGCACCGGACCGGCGCGTCGCATTGGCATATGGTGGGTGAGGTCGCGCTCGACAGCGCGGATCTGACCGCCGAACTCGCCGCCTTGCGCGAAAAGGCGGCGGCGCTCGAGCCATCGGGCGTGACCACCAAGCTGGTCATTCCCGATGCGCAGATCCGCTATCTCGACCTGCCCGCCGGGGAGGGGCCCGAGGCCGATCACGAGGCGGCGGCGATGCATGCGCTCGACGGGGCCACACCCTATGCGCTGGACGATCTGGCCTTCGACTGGAACGTGGTCGGGTCGCGGCTCCATGTGGCGGCGGTGGCGCGTGAGACCCTGCAGGAGGCCGAAAGCTTTGCCCGCGAGCATCGCTTCAACCCGGTGAGTTTCGTGGCGCGGCCCGAAACCGACAGCTTCGGCACGGAGCCGTTTTTCGGCGAAACCTCGCGCGACGGGGCGCGGGTGGTGCGCGATGACACCCCGATCGAGATCGCCGGTGCGGCGCGCCCCAAGCCGCAGGCACCGATCAGCGGTGACGATCCGGTGCCGCAGGATCCGCCCACCGAGCGCGCGGGACCCGGGATCGCGGGACAAGCCCCCACAGCAGAGGCCGCGACCGGCGCGCTTGCCGGGGGCACAACAGAGGGCACAGGGGGTGCACCGATCCGGGCCGCGCGCGATGTGCCCGACACGGGTGCGCCGCATCTTGCGGGTGCTGCGCGGGACATGCCGGGCGAGGGATCGCAGGGCACGCCAGTAACGCCGGATCCTGCCGCGCGGCAGGCCGGCAAGGACGGGCAGGGCGCGGTCGCCAGCCCCGCAGCCGCCGCCGCCAGCCTCGCGCCAAGGCGCGAAGAACCGGCGGTGCCTGAGGCCAGGGGCAAGGCGGGCACAGGCGGGTCGCGCCGCCGTCGCGCGCAGGAAAACGCGCCCGAAAGCCGCCCCTCGCGCGGGCGCGACAAGACGGATCCCGCGCGCATGGCGGGCAAGGCCGCGTCGCAGGGCACCACCCCGGCCAAAACCCCCGGCGCTGCCAGCGCCGAGGATGAGGCCGACCGCCTGACCATCTTCGGGGCGCGCGAGACACAGCGCAACCGGCGCGGCAAACCGAGATTCCTCGGGGTGATCCTGACGACGGTGCTGCTGCTGTTGCTGGCCGGCGTCGCTGCGTGGGCGACGATCTTTCCGGATTCGGATCTCGCACGGCTGGTGCGATGGTCCGAGCCACAGATCGCGCTGACCCCCGAAAGCCCCGACACCGCGCTGTCTGACCCCGTGGCCCCCGTCTCGGTGCCCTCCGTCTCGGGGCAGGGCGCGGAGACCGGCACCCCCGAGGCCGCCCGTGCCCCGGAGCCGGAGGCGATCATTCCACCCGGTCCGGGTGATCCGCCAGCCGCCGCGCCAGAGGCCGCCCCGCAGCCGCCGGCGCAGTCCCAACCGCTGACATCCCAGGCGGCGCGCGCGCGGTACGCGGAGTCGGGGATCTGGCAGATACCGCCCGATCCGCCGGTCCAGCCCGACGCGGGCAGTCTCGACGCGTTTTACCTGACCTCGATCGACGAGGATCTGCCGGTGGGCGATGCGGTGGCCCTGCCCGAGGTGCCCGACGCGCGCGGCGATACCCGCCCCGAGACGCCACCCGTCCCGGCCCCGGCGGGCACGACGTATCAGTTCGACGCCCGCGGGCTTGTCGTGGCGACGCGCGATGGCGCGCTGACGCCCGACGGGGTCGCGGTGTTCTCGGGCCCGCCCCCCCTGCAGCCGCCCGTTACACCGGCGCGCGCGGTGCCGGTGCCGGGGCTGACGCTCTCGCCCGAGGCCGCGGCCGATCTTGACCGCATTTCCGGTATCCGGCCGCGGACCCGGCCCGAAGGCCTGATCGAACGTCACGAGCGCGGTGCCTTCGGCGGGCGCTCTCGCACCGAAATGGCCAGCCTGCGCCCGCGTCCCCGCCCCGCCACGTTGCAGCAGGCCTCCGCCGCCCCCGCAGCACCCGATGCGATCGCCGTGGAGGCGGCGCTGGCCGAGGCGGCCGCGAGCCCGGGCCCGGAAGATGGCCCGGACGAGGCCGCGATGTCGCAGGCCGTGACCGCGTCGCTCAAGCCGCAGATCCGCCCCGACAATATCGAGCGCATCGTGCGGCAGCAGGCCCCGCAACAGCAACAGCAAGCGCCGCAACAGCAACGGCAGGCGATCGCGCCGCGCATCCCGAGCTCGGCATCGGTCGCCCGGGCGGCCACGGCGCGCAACGCGGTCAACCTGCGTCAGGTCAACCTGATCGGCGTCTATGGCAGCGCGTCCAATCGGCGTGCGCTGGTGCGCCTGTCCAATGGGCGATACCAGAAGGTCGAGATCGGCGACAGGCTTGATGGCGGGCGCGTCTCGGCGATCGGCGCAAGCGAGTTGCGCTATACCAAACGCGGGCGGGCCGTGGTCCTGCGCATGCCGAGGGGCTAGGCCGAGCGTCGGCCTACGCCTGACATCGCATGCGCGCCCTGATGGACGCCGTCCTGTTCCAGACCACGATTCGTCTTGTCGCGATGATCATTGCCGTGACCCGCGCCGACGCTTTCGATGGCGACGCTGCGGCGTCACCGTTTCGACAATCGCGCGCGCCACGTCGCCGATGGTTTCGGAGCCGTCTGCTGTCGGGCGGTAGAGGGACGACGCCTTGCGCCTCGACCTTTTCCGGCGCGTGAGAAAACGCGGGGTGACACTCTGCGCGATAAAGTGGAGCACATCGCGGGTCGTCGTGGTCTCATGCGCGCCCTGCCAAGCCGATGAAGACCTGTTGCGGCCCCGGTTTTTTCTGCGACGTCGCGGGCGAGGGGGCGCGACAAGGCGCCAGCCAAGCACGCCCGTCACCATCACGGCGCCGACCGATACGACCATCGGCAAATCCTGTCCGGCCCCTGCATCTTCAGTGACGGTCGCAAGATTGCCCTTCGCCGTGTCGTCGCTTTCGGCGGTCCACAGGCCAAACGGATCATCGGGGATCAGCAACCAGATGTGCGATCCGGTGGCCTGTGGAACAGGCGCGGCCCCTGCCGCATCGAGCAACCGCGTGCTGATCAGGGGGTCTTGCCCGGTGGTCAGGACGGCAGCCGGACGCCCCGCATCGACGGTCAAACCGGCCCCGGCGGTGACCCCGTGATATGTCGGCGTTGCGGAGATGGCTTTCGCGATGTCAGCGGACCGCTTGATCGTCACCGCCTCGGCCCTCGTGACCAGGACGGCCAATCCGATCAAAACCATCAGAGCGACTGGAATGACCCTGTCTCGACCCTGAAGACCCGGCATGCGCACCTCCCGTTCTTGATGCGCCCCCGATCTGCCGAGGATGCACAAATACACGTTTAACTAGAAATATAATAAACACAACCTAAGATAGAATTCAAACCGTGCGCCCCGAAATGCCGAAATCATCGTCCGCATCGGTTTTTTCGCCCGTAAAGCAATGCCGTACGACAATCCCGCGCGCCGGAGTTGTCGCCTCGGCCCTGCATGTGAGGCTGACCCCGCTCCGCTTCGACCATGGGTCCGGTGACCGATCCGTTCCGCATGGCGGCGTGTTTTCGGGGGCCGAAAACCGGAAAAACTGGCACCGCGGCAAATCGTGCTACCTTACGACCGATCAGATGGAGGACGACCGATGATTCGACTTGCCCTGCTCATCCTCATGATCGCGGCACCCGCCATGGCGCAGGACCGGCGACCGAGCCATTGCATCGCGCTGGCAGACGCCGCGCCTGGTCTGGACTTTGTCCACAAGGCCTCGTTTCGGGATCCTTTGCCCGATTACACCGTACGGATCCGCTATGCCGGTCATGCCTCCTTTCTCCTTCAGGCGGGCGACCTTTCGGCGGTGACGGACTTTACCGGCTTTATCGGCAATGTCGATTTCATTCCCGATATCGTCACCATGAACCACGCCCATTCCACCCACTGGACGGCCAACCCGGACCCGGCCATTCCGCATGTCCTGCCCGGCTGGGGCGAGGAATTCGGGCAGGGAATCGACCATCACGTCGATCTGGGCGACATGCTGGTGCGCAATGTCCCGACCGACATCCGCGCGGGTGGCGGTGTGGAGACGAAGGGCAATTCGATCTTCGTGTTCGAGGCCGAGGGGCTGTGCATCGCGCATCTCGGGCACCTGCATCACGAGCCGTCGGACGATCAATATGCCGCCCTTGGCCGGATGGACGTGGTGATGGCGCCGGTCGATGGCGGCTATACCATGTCCGTCGACGCCATGATGACCGTGCTGCGACGGATGCGGGCGAGCGTGGTGATCCCGATGCACTGGTTCACCGATCGCACGCTGGAGCGGTTCCTCGCCGGCATGGAGGGCGAGTTCGCCATCGAGCGGCCCGGCACGAGCGAGATCGAGGTGTCGCTGCGCACTCTGCCGGACCGGCCGACGATCAAGGTGCTGCGCCCCGCCTTTCTGCGCGAGGAAGAGTAGCGGGTCCGGGATTGGGCGGGCATCGAGAGATCTCGATCAAGCCGCGCATCGGCGGGCCGCTGTGCGGCGATCAGACCCAGCTGTTGCAGAGATTTATGTCGGCCAGATCCGAAAATCATCATAGCATTGCGCCGACAGCAGCCAAATCGCCGTGCCGGGGGGCGGCCCGGCGATGCGCGGCGGCCTGTCGGCCTTGATTCCGCGCTGGCCCCGTTCAGACCGAATGCATCCACGCATGCTCCCGCATGGTGGCCTTGCTCCCGCATGGTGGCCTTGCCGCGCGCCATCGTGTATCGCGCGCCCATGTCAGATTATGCCCCCCCAGACGCACCGCTGGATATCCTGCATGACGATCACGAGATCCTCGTCGTCTGCAAACCCGCGGGCCTGCTCAGCGTGCCGGGCAAGGGGGCGCATCTGGCCGATTGCCTGCTGACCCGCGTGCAGGAGGCGTTTCCGACGGCCCTTCTGGTGCACCGGCTGGACCGGGACACGTCGGGCGTGATGATCTTTGCCCTCACACCGCATGCGCAACGCCATCTCGGATTGCAATTCGAGAAGCGGCAGACCAGGAAAAGCTATGTCGCGCGGGTCGCGGGTGCGCTGGACCCCAAGACCGGGACGGTCGATCTGCCGCTGACGGTGGATTGGCCGAACCGCCCCTTGCAGAAGGTCTGCCATGAGACCGGGCGCGCGGCGCTGACCGAGTGGCGCGTCCTGCGACAGGGGGAGGGTGAGACGCGCGTGCGGCTGAGCCCGAAAACCGGGCGCAGCCATCAGCTGAGGGTGCATATGCTGGCCCTCGGGCATCCGATCCTCGGCGATCCGTTATATGCGACGGATGCTGCCCGCGATCACCCGCGCCTGATGCTGCATTCCGAGGAGTTGCGCCTGCGCCACCCCGATGGCGGCGCAGGCGTGAAGTTTCGCGCAAAGGCGCCGTTCTGAGTCTTCAGGCGCCCGGCGTCCAGCCCGAGACCGCCTTGACCTCGAGGAAATCCTCGATGCCCCATTTGCCGCCCTCGCGCCCGTAGCCCGACTGCTTCATGCCGCCGAAGGGGGCGCCGGCGCCGCGCGACTGACCGTTCATCTCGACCATGCCCGACCGCAGACCCCGTGCCAGCCGGTTGGCGCGCGCCGGATCAGTGGTCTGCACGTAGTTGGTCAGCCCGTAGGGCGTGTCATTGGCGATCGCGAGGCCCTCTTCCTCGGTCTCGAACGGGATGATCGACAGGACCGGGCCGAAGATCTCTTCGCGTGCGATGGTCATGTCGTTGGTGACATCGGCGAACACGGTGGGGCGCACGTAATAGCCCTTGTTGAACCCCTCGGGGCGTCCGGTGCCGCCCGCGACGAGCCGCGCGCCCTCGTCGATGCCGGTCTGGATCAGGTCCTGCACCTTGTCGAACTGCACCGCATTGACCACCGGACCGATATGTTTGCCTTCCTCATGGGCCGGGCCGACCTTGATCGACGCTGCCACCTCTGCGGCCTCGTCGACGGCGCTGTCATATCTCTCGCGCTGCACCAGCATGCGGGTGGGCGCGTTACAGGACTGGCCGGTGTTGTTCATGCAATGGATGACGCCGCGCTTGACGGCCTTGTCATCGGCATCGGCGAAGATCAGGTTGGCGCCCTTGCCGCCCAGCTCGAGGCTGACCCGCTTGAGCGTGTCGGCGGCGGATTTGGCGATCAGTTTGCCCGCACGCGCCGAGCCGGTGAAGCTGACCATGTCGATATCCGGATGCGCCGAGATCTGGCTGCCCACTCCCGGCCCGTCGCCGTTGACGAGGTTGAACACGCCCTTGGGCAGCCCCGCCTCGTGCAGGATCTCGGCGAAGACCACGGCGTTGAGCGGCGATTCCTCGCTGGGTTTCAGCACCATCGTGCAGCCCGCGACCAGCCCGGCGATCACCTTGAGGGTGATCTGGTTCATCGGCCAGTTCCACGGCGTGATCATGCCGACGACGCCCACGGGCTCGTGTATGATCCGGTCGTTGGGGGCGTGATCGCCGAGCGGCGCGTCGAATTCGAACTCGCGCGCGGCTTTCAGGAAATTGGTGATGTGAAAGCTGCCCGCGCCGACCTGGGACTGCCGGGCGAGGTGGATGGGTGCGCCCATCTCGGCGCTGATCGCCTGGGCCATGTCCTCGCCGCGTGTCTTGTAGACCTCGAGGACCTTCTCGATATACGCGATCCGTTCTTCCACCGGTGTGGCCATCCAGCCCGGCAGGGCGGCGCGCGCGGCGGCCACGGCGGCGTCGGTATCGGCCTGACCGCCCAGAGAGATTGTCGCGCAGGCCTCTTCGGTGGACGGGTTGATGACCTGATGCGTGCGGCCATCGCGGGGCGCGTGCCATGCGCCGTCGATATAGAACTCGGTCTTTTCGATCATGTTCGTGTCTCCTTGGATTTGATGCCTATGTGGCAGTGGCCTGCGGGGGCTGCAAGGGCGTGCCGGTGCTGCAAGGTTGAAGATAGAGCATTCCGCGACGCTGTCCGCAGGTCTGTCGAACCATCGCATGGCTTGCATTGAAAATGCAGATCGGGCTACTCATAGTCATGCAGATCTATCTCCCCATCGCCGAGGTTTCGGTCAACGCCTTCCTGCTCCTGGGGCTGGGGGGGCTTGTGGGTGTCCTGTCGGGCATGTTCGGGGTCGGCGGCGGGTTTCTGATGACGCCGCTTCTGTTCTTCATAGGCATTCCGCCGGCCGTCGCCGTCGCCACCGAGGCCAACCAGATCGTCGCCTCGTCGTTTTCCGGGGTGCTCGCGCATCTGCGACGCAAGACGGTGGATCTGCGAATGGGCACGGTGCTGCTGATCGGCGGGCTGGTGGGGGCGGCGCTTGGCGTGGTGGTATTTAATTACCTCAAATCGCTCGGACAGGTCGATCTGCTGGTCAAGCTGTGCTATGTGCTGTTTCTCGGCGTCGTCGGCGGGATGATGTTCGTCGAAAGCCTGCGCGCAATTCGCAACACGCGGCGCGGCGTGCTGTCGCGGCGGCGCAAGCATGGCTGGGTGCACGGCCTGCCGTTCAAGATTCGATTCCGGACATCCGGTCTCTATATCTCGGTCATCCCGCCGCTTGTCGTCGGGGTCTGCGTCGGCATTCTGGCGGCGATCATGGGGGTCGGTGGCGGCTTCATCATGGTGCCGGCGATGATCTATCTGCTGGGCATGCCGACCAAGGTCGTGGTCGGCACCTCGCTGTTCCAGATCATCTTCGTGACCGCCTTCACCACGATGCTGCACGCCACGACGAACTATACCGTCGACGTGGCGCTGGCTGTGTTGCTTCTCGTCGGCGGCGTCATCGGGGCGCAGTTCGGCACGACCCTCGGCACGCGCATGAAGGCCGAGCAGTTGCGCATCCTGCTGGCGATCATGGTGCTGGCGGTCTGCGGCAAGCTTGCCTTCGATCTGCTGGTGCAACCGTCCGAGCTCTACTCCCTCGGCACGACCGGGGGGCACTGATGCTGTGGCGTCTGGCGCTTCTGTTCGTGATGGCGGCCCTTCCCCTGCGCGCCGAAGAGGAGGTCGTGCTGGGCCTGTCAAGCGACCGCGTGGCGATCACGGCCACGTTCGAAGGGTCCGACATCCTGATCTTCGGCGCGGTCAAGCGCGAGATCGCGATCCCCGAGACCCCGCTCGACGTGGTGATCACCATATCGGGGCCATCGCTGCCGGTGACGGTGCGGCGCAAGTCGCGGGAATTCGGCATCTGGGTGAACACCGCCATGGTCGATCTCGATGCCGCGCCGAGTTTCTACGCCGTGGCCACCACAGGCCCGTTGAACGAGGTTCTGTCGGATACCGAGGATCTGCGCCACCGCGTGTCGATCCCGCGCGCCATCCGCTCGGTCGGGGCGGCGACCATGGCGGCGGATTCCGAGCGTTTCATCGAGGCGCTGATCCGCATCAAGCGCGAGGACGACGCCTATCAGATGCGCGAGGGCGCGGTAGCCATAGATCAGCAGACGCTGTTTCGCACGGCGATAAGCATGCCCGCGAACCTGACCGAAGGCACCTATCAGACCCGGATCTTCCTGACCCGGGGCGGCCGGGTTGTGGCGCGCTACGAGACGGAGATCGACGTACGCAAGGTCGGGCTGGAGCGGTTCCTGTTCACCATGTCGCGCGAACAGCCCTTTCTCTACGGGCTGATGTCACTGACCATCGCGATCTTCGCCGGGTGGAGTGCCTCGGCGGCGTTTCAGGTGTTGCGCCGGGGGTGACCGGCGCGTCTCAGGCTGTGGTCACCTCTTCGACACGGGGCGCTTCGGGTGCCTCTTGCGTCTGCGCCACTGGCACATCGGCCCGTATGGCCGCGTTTTTCGGGTCATAGGGGCTGTCGCGGGTCACCACGGCGTCCCAGAGCCGGTCGAACATCTTGACCTTCAGCTTTGTTCCCTCGACTGCGCTGTCGGGTGCCACGTAGCCCATGCCGATGGATTGCCCGAAGGCCACCGAATACCCGCCCGAGGTCAGACGCCCGACGCGGGTGCCTTCGACGGTATAAAGCGCCTCGCGGCCCCACGGATCGGCATCGTCTGGCCCGTCGATCAGCAGCGTGACGCATTTCATGCGGATGCCGGTCCGGGCCATCGCCGCCTTGCCGCAGAAATCCTTGCCCGTATCGACAAAGCGCGGCAGATCGGCCTCGAGCGGTGTGCCGTCGCGGCCTAGCTCGTGGCCGAAGGCGCGATAGGATTTTTCCTGCCGCAGCCAGTTCTGCGCGCGTGCGCCCACCAGTTTCATCCCGTGCGGCGCGCCGGCCTTTTCCAGCAGATCGAAGAGGTAGTTCTGCATCTCGATCGGGTGATGCAGTTCCCATCCAAGCTCGCCGGTATAGGCCACGCGGATGGCGTTGACGGGGCACATGCCCAGCTCGATCCGCCGCGCCGAGAGCCACGGGAACCGCTTGTTCGACAATGCGGTCGCCGGATCGGCGTCGCGGATCACGGCGCCCAAAACGTCACGCGATTTCGGCCCGGCAATCGCGAAGACGCCCCACTGCGTGGTCACATCCTGGATCTCGATGTAGCCCAGCTCGGGCATCTTGTCTTGGGCCGCCTTACGCAGGTAATCGCCGTCATATTCGGTCCAGCCACCCGCCGAGATGAGGTAATATTCATGCTCGGCCACCCGCTGAATGGTGTATTCGGTGCGGGTCGTGCCGTGATCCGTCAGCGCATAGGTCAGGTTGATGCGGCCGACCTTCGGCAGCGTGTTGCAGGTGAACCAGTCCAGAAACGCGGTGACCCCCGGCCCCTTGACCATGTGCTTGGTAAAGGCGGTGGCGTCGATCAGGCCGACGCCGTGGCGGACAGCGCGTGCCTCGTCCACGGCGTGCTGCCACCAGCCGCCGCGCCGAAAGCTGCGCGCGTCATGGTCGAATGTTTCCGGCGCATTCAGCGGCCCGTAGTAGTTGGGCCGCTCCCAGCCATTGACCCAGCCGAACTGCGCGCCGCGCGCCTTCTGGCGGTCATAGGCGGGCGAGGTGCGCAAGGGCCGCGCCGCGGGGCGTTCCTCGTCGGGGTGGTGCAGGGTATAGACGTGGTCATACGCCTCTTCGTTCTTGCGCGCGGCGAATTCCGTGGTCATCCAGTGCGACGAGAACCGCTTGGGGTCGAGCGACGCCATGTCGATCTCGGCCTCGCCCTCCACCATCATCTGCGCGAGGTAATACCCGGTGCCGCCCGCCGCCGTGATGCCGAAGGAAAATCCTTCTGCCAGCCACATGTTGCGCAGTCCCGGCGCGGGACCGACCAGCGGGTTGCCGTCGGGCGTATAGCAGATCGGGCCGTTATAGTCGTCTTTCAGCCCCGACTCCTCGCAGGACGGGATGCGGTGGATCATCGCCATGTACTGATCCTCGATCCGCTCCAGATCGAGCGGGAAGAGATCGGCGCGGAAGCTGTCGGGCACGCCATGCTCGAAACAGGCGGGCGCGTTCTTCTCGTAGACACCCAGAATCCAGCCGCCGCGTTCCTCGCGCACGTAGCTTTGCGCGTCGGCGTCGCGGATCACCGGATGCTCGGCGTTTCCGGCGGCGCGGTAATCGACCAGCGCGGAGTCCTTGTCCATCACGATGAACTGATGCTCGACCGGGACGGCGGGGATCCTGATCCCCAGCTTTTTCGCGGTGCTTTGCGCGTGGTTGCCGGAGGCCGTGACCACATGCTCGGCGGTGATCACGATCTGCTCGTCGGAGGGCACGAGGTTGCCGCCCCGCTCCACCATCTTCGTGCAGGTGACCTGCCAATGCGTACCGGTCCAGTGGAACGCGTCGGCCTGCCATTTGCGTTCGATCGCGACACCGCGCTGGCGCGCGCCCTTGGCCATCGCCTGCGTGACATCTGCGGGGTTAATGTAGCCGTCGGTGCTGTGGTAGATCGCGCCCTTGAGATCCGAGGTCTCGATCAGCGGCCAGCGGGCCTTGATCTCGTCGGGGGTCAGCCATTCATACGCCACGCCGCAGGTCTCGGCGGTGGCGGCGTAAAGCATGTATTCGTCCATGCGCTCTTCGGTCTGGGCAAGGCGCAGGTTGCCCACCACGGCGAACCCGGCATTGAGGCCGGTCTCGGCCTCCAGCGTCTTGTAGAAATCGACCGAGTATTTGTGGATATGGGTCGTGGCATAGGACATGTTGAACAGCGGCAGCAGCCCTGCCGCGTGCCATGTCGAGCCGGAGGTCAGCTCGTCGCGCTCCAGCAGCATGACATCGCTCCAGCCGGCGCGGGCCAGGTGATAGGCGATGGAGGTGCCGATCGCACCGCCGCCGATGACGAGGGCTTTGACTTCGGTTTTCATGCCGTGCGACTCCGTTGGCTGAGGTCCGTGTCCCCATCTGTACCAAACCTGCAAAATCCGTCGCAGCCCATCCGACACAACGCTGCACGAAAGCGACTTGCGCGCCGAGATCGACGCGGGATGACAGGGCGGTGGATTTCCTGTGCCAGCCTTGATAGCTACCGCGCCGAGACCCCAAGCGACGGGAACACGACCATGAGTGCCACGGCCAAGCAGGCCGCCCCCCTGCCCGGGGATATCCGGGCCATGAAGGGCGGCCCCCCCATCGTCAGCCTGACGGCGTACACGACACCCATGGCGCGAATGATGGACGCGCATTGCGATGTCGTGCTGGTGGGCGACAGCGTCGGCATGGTGCTGCACGGCCTGCCCTCGACGCTTGGCGTGACGATGGAGATGATGGTGATGCACGGGCGCGCGGTGGCGCGCGGCCTGAACCGGGCGATGCTCGTCGTGGACATGCCGTTCGGCAGCTACGAGGAAAGCCCCGAACAGGCGTTCCGCAACGCGGCGCATCTGATGGCCGAGACCGGGGCGGCCGCCGTCAAGCTTGAAGGCGGGCGGCACATGGCCGGGACGATCGGGTTTCTGGTGGCGCGCGGCGTGCCGGTGATGGCGCATGTCGGGCTGACGCCGCAATCGGTCAACACGCTTGGCGGATACAAGGTGCAGGGGCGCGGCGATGCGGCCGAGGCGATCCTCGAAGACGCCCGCGCGGTGGATCGGGCCGGAGCCTTCGCGGTCGTTCTGGAAAAGCTGACCGCGCCGCTCGCGGACCGGATCACCGCCGGGATCGCGATCCCCACCATCGGCATCGGGGCCTCGGTGGGCTGTGACGGGCAGATCCTCGTGGTCGATGACATGCTGGGGCTGTTCACCGCCTTCCAGCCGAAATTCGTCAAACGCTACGCGCATCTGGGCCGCGATGGCGAGGCCGCGATCGCCGCCTATGCCGGCGAGGTGCGCGCGCGCCAGTTCCCGGCCCCCGAGCATGTCTTTGCCGAAAAGGCCCCGGACAAGGCCCCGTACAAGGATCCCGGCGCATGACGGCCCCGATCCTGCGCAGCCTCGATGATCTGCGCGACCTGACGCGGCCCTTCATCCGCGCCGGCGAAACCATCGGCGTGGTGCCGACGATGGGCGCGCTGCATGACGGGCACCTGTCGCTGGTCGCCGCCGCCAAGGCGCGCTGCGACCGGGTGATCGTGACGATCTTCGTCAACCCGATGCAGTTCAACAACCCCGAGGATCTGAAGAACTATCCCCGGACCGAACGAGAGGATGCGCGCAAGCTGCGCCGGTTCGACGTCGATGCGCTCTGGGTGCCCGAGGCCGACCGGATGTACCCGGCGCATTTCGCCACGACCGTGTCGGTCGCGGGGCTGACGGATGTGATGGAGGGCGCCTTTCGCCCCGGCCATTTCGACGGGGTGGCAACGGTGGTGACAAAGCTGTTCACCCAGACCGCCGCCACGGACGCGTTTTTCGGTGAAAAGGATTATCAGCAGCTTCTGGTGGTGCGCCGGATGGCGCGCGATCTCGATCTGCCCGTCACCGTGCGTGGCTGCCCGACGATCCGCGATATCGACGGTCTGGCGCTGTCGTCGCGCAACCTTCTGCTGTCGGATCGCGCCCGCACCCGCGCGCCGGTGCTTTTCGACCAGATGGAACGCATCGCCGAGGGGCTGCGGGCGGGCGATGATTTCGCGGCGCTCGACGCGCAGGCGCGCGCACGGCTGGAAAAGTCGGGCTTTTCCGGTGTCGATTACCTCGATCTGCGCGCGCAGGAGGATCTCGCGCATATCGCGACCCCCGACCGCCCCGCACGGCTTTTCGCAGCCGCCCGTCTGGCCGGGGTGCGGCTGATCGACAATATCGCGGTGAACGACCAGATCGCGCTTTGAGCCGGCGCGCGCCCGAAATCCATCCTTGGAATGCGCGCATCGAAGGCGTAGATAATGACCATGGCCAAGAACAAGCACCACGACGGATCCGGCCCCACGCAACGCCAGCTGCGTGTGGGCGAACTCATTCGGCGCACCCTGTCGGACGTGCTGATGCGCGGCGACATCCATGACCCGGATCTCACGGCGATGTCGATCACCGTGGGCGAGGTGCGCACCTCGCCCGACCTCAAGATCGCCACGGCCTTCGTCATGCCTTTGGGCGGCGAGGGGCAGGAGAACCTGATTGAGATCCTCGCGCGCAACAAGTCCGAACTGCGCCGCATCATCGGCCGCAAAGCGGGGCTGAAATTCACCCCCGACCTGCGGTTCCGGCTGGACGAGACCTTTGACCGGATCGAGGAAACCCGCCGTCTTTTCGAACAGGAAGAAGTCCGCCGGGATGTGGAAAACTAGCCTCGCCGCTGCGGTCGTCGGCCTTGCCTCGACAGGACACGCGTCCGCGGCGGAATGCGAGGAGATGCAGGTAGAGGGGCAGGGCTATACCGTCTGCACCGTCGATCCCGCCCGTGACGACCTGCGACTGTTTCTCAAGGATCCCGACAATGACAGCACGCTTGGCAGTTTCGCAAGCGTCGACCGGATGCTGGCCCGCGACGGCGCGCGGCTGGTCTTCGCGATGAATGCGGGCATGTATCACGCCGATCGCAGCCCCGTCGGCCTGTACATCGAGGACGGCCGCGAACATGCGCCATTGGTGACGCGCGCCGGGCCGGGCAATTTCGGCCTGCTGCCCAATGGCGTCTTCTGCATCCGCGACGGGCGTGTGGACGTGATCGAGACGCTGCGTTTTGCCGATGACCGCCCCGCCTGCCGCGATGCCAGCCAGTCGGGCCCGATGCTGGTGATCGACGGCGACCTGCATCCGCGGTTCCTGAGGGACAGCGACAGCCGCTATATCCGCAACGGGGTCGGCACCTCTGCGGACGGGGATCGGGCCTGGTTCGTGATCTCCGGCGCGCCGGTGAACTTTCACCGCTTCGGGCGTGTCTTTCGCGATCATCTCGGCGCCGCGCAGGCGCTTTATTTCGACGGCAACATCTCGCGGCTGCATGCGCCGGGGCTGGGCCGCAGCGATCAGGGGTTTCCGCTGGGGCCCATGGTTGGCGTTGCGGTTGACGCGGATGCCGCGCTGGATTAGCCCTGCGGCCTGATCCGCAAAGGGATGAAAACCGCACATGGCACGCAGACGCAAGGGGCGCAATGTCTCCGGATGGCTGGTGGTCGACAAGCCTGTCGGCATGACCTCGACCGCCGTCGTCAACAAGGTCAAATGGGCGTTGCAGGCGCAAAAGGCCGGCCATGCCGGCACGCTCGACCCGGACGCGACCGGGGTGCTGGCGATTGCACTGGGCGAGGCGACCAAGACCGTTCCCTACATCACCGACGCGCTCAAGGCCTACGAATTCACCGTCCGGCTGGGCCAATCCACCAATACAGACGACGCCGAGGGCGAGGTGATCGCCACCAGCGACACGCGCCCCGACGACGCGGCGATCAAGGACGCGCTCGGGGCCTTTGTCGGTGACATCATGCAGGTGCCGCCGCAATATTCCGCCGTCAAGATCGACGGCCAGCGCGCCTACAAGCTGGCCCGCGAGGGCGAGACGTTCGAGGTCGCAGCTAGACCGCTCTGGGTCGAGGAATTGCTGCTCGTGGGGCGTCCCGATCCCGACCACGCGGTTCTGGAAATGGTCTGCGGCAAGGGCGGGTATGTGCGCGCCATCGCGCGCGATCTGGGCGAAATGCTGGGCTGTCACGGCCATGTCACGCAGCTCAGGCGCACATGGTCGGGGCCGTTCGATGCCGAGGACGCGATCAGCATCAAGCGGGTAGAGGCGCTTGCGCACTCACCCGAGCTTGACGCGCATCTGCGCCCGCTCGAGGACGGGCTGGTCGATCTGCCCCGCGTCACCGTCACGCCCGAGGGAGTGGCCCGCCTGCGCAACGGCAATCCCGGCATGGTGATCGCCACGGACGTGGAGTATGGCGAGGAATGCTGGGCAGCCTCGGGCGGCCGCGCCGTCGCCGTGGGTCGCTACAAGGCCGGCACGCTGCATCCCAGCCGGGTGTTCAACACAGGTCCCGCATGATCGAGGCCTTCATCGACCGTCTCGTGGCGACAGAGGCCCCGGTCGGATGCGTCAATCCCTACAGCGTCTGTCTGTCCGGTGTGGATATCGGACCGGAGGCCCCCGAAATCCGTCGCCGGCAGCTTCGCGCGTATCTGACGCGGCGCGTGGACACCGCACGCCTGTTGCTGGTGGCCGAGGCGCCGGGCTATCAGGGCGCGCGGTTTTCCGGCATCGCGATGACCTGCGAACGCACGCTTCTGGGGCAAAAACCCGGCGTGCCGCCCGAGGCGGTGCTGGGGGATGTGCCGGGCCAGCGCACCAGCCATCCCGGTACAGGGCGCAACCGGCCCGAGCAGGCGCATGGGTTTTGCGAGCCGACCGCCTCGATCGTCTGGCGCGAGCTTGTGGCGCTTGGCCTCACGGATCGCGCGGTGCTGTGGAACGTGTTCCCGTTCCACCCGCACCGCGAAGGCGGCCCCCTGACCAACCGCACCCCGTCGCGGACCGAGGTCGCCGCCCATCTCGACATCATCGCCGATCTGCACGCGGCCTTCGCGACGGCCCGCGTGATCTGCATCGGCAACACCGCCCGCGATCACCTGCACCCGCTTTATCCCGATCTGCCCGCCTTGCGGCACCCCGCCAATGGCGGGGCGTCGAAGTTCCGCGACGGGCTGCGCCGATTGGTCAATGCACCCGCGCCTGTCAGCTGATCAGCCGCTTCAGCCAGCCCTTCTTTTGGGCCTCGGCTTCGGGATCCTCGTCGGACGGGCCGTCGATCACCTCCTGCAGCCGGGTGAAGAACTGATCGGCCATCCGCTTGGCAAAGCCATCGACGACGCGGCTGCCAAGCTGCGCGAGTTTGCCCCCCACCCGGGCCTCGACATCGTAGCTCAGCCGCGTGCCGGTGCCGGTCTCCTCCAGCCGCACATCGGCCGATCCCTTGGCATAGCCCGCAGCCCCGCCCTTGCCCTCGCCGCTCAGCGTCAGGCTTTCGGGCTCGACCATCTCGGTCAGGGTCACCGCGCCCTTGAAGGTGGCCTTCACCGGGCCGACCTTCTGCGTGACGGTGGCCTCGAACCCGTCCTCGGGCGTGCCGGTCACCTCCTGCGCGCCGGGCACGCATTCCTTCAGCACCTCGGGGCTGAGCAGCGCCGCCCAGACGGTCGCGCGGTCGGCCTTGATCTCGCGGGTGTCGCTCATCTTCATCTGCTGGCTCCCTCTCCCTGTCCTGCGGGTCGACGTTACCCCAGATGCGCCGGACCGCCAAGGGAGCCACAAGTCGAGGATGTGCGTCCTTGGCAGGCCGCCCGCACCGCGTCATAACGCCGAGAGGCAGGGCAAAGGGGGCAGGGCGATGCTGGCGGGGCTGCGCGTGGTCGAATTCGAAGGGTTGGGGCCGGCGCCCTTCGCCGGCATGATGCTGGCCGAGCTGGGCGCCGATGTGGTGGTCGTGCACCGACCCGGAGGGGGCAGCCCGGTAACGGGTACGCCCAGCCTGCTGGATCGCGGCAAACGCTCGATCGTGCTGGACCTGAAAGATGCGGGCGACCTCGCCGTGGCGCGTGCGCTCGGGCATCGCGCCGACGCGCTGATCGAGGGGTTCCGCCCCGGTGTCATGGAACGCCTCGGGCTGGGGCCACAAGAGATGCGCGCGGCCAATCCCCGCCTCGTCTACGGGCGGATGACAGGCTGGGGGCAGGACGGTCCGCGCGCACAGACCGCCGGGCACGACCTCACCTACCTCGCCACCTCTGGCGCGCTCTGGTATGCGGGCGCGCCGGGTACGCCGCCGATCACACCGCCCACGCTTCTGGGCGATGTCGGCGGTGGCGCGCTCTATCTCGTGGCGGGGGTTCTGGCGGGGCTGGTGCGGGCCGGTCGCAGCGGGCAGGGCACGGTGGTCGATGCCGCCATCGTCGATGGCTCTGCGCATATGATGGCGCTGCTGATGTCGATGCAGTCCTCGGGCAATCTCGACATGGCGCGCGGACACAGCCTGCTGGACGGGCCGCACTGGTCGCGCGTCTATGGCTGCGCCTGTGGCGGCTGGCTGTCGGTGCAATCTCTCGAGCCGCAATTCTACGCCACCTTCCTCGCGTGCCTCGAACTGTCCGACGATCCGCACTTCGCCGCGCAATACGAGCCTGCGCAATGGCCCGCACAGACCGACACCCTCGCCGCGATCTTCGCCGCCAAACCCCTCGCACACTGGGCGGCGGTCTTTGCCGGGTCCGAGGCCTGCGTCGCCCCGGTCCTGCGCCCCGACGCCGCGGCGCAAGACGCCCACATGGCGGCGCGCGGGGTCTGGCAATCCCAAGGGTCCGGCCTCAGCCCCGCCCCCGCGCCGCGCTTCGACGGCCGGATCAGCCCGGTCGCCCCGCCTCCGGACCGCGGCGCGCATGGTGCCGAGATCCGTGCGGAGCTGGGGCTGTGATCCTGTGCCGACGCGACCCCGGCCACGCCCCCGCGCCGACATCCATTGCGACGCGTGTTTCTTCTTGGCAAAAATACCCCAAAAAGTCCCGACCTCTGCCAAAGGCCCCACGCCATGATCCCGCGCTACCGCCTGCATTACGCGCCCGACAACGCCTCGCTGGTCATCCGGCTGGTGCTGGAGGATCTGGACGTGCCCTACGAGACCGTTCTGTTGGATCGCCGCGCCCGCGCCCAGAAATCGCCCGCCTATCTCGCGCTCAACCCAAACGGTCTGATCCCGGTGCTGGAAACGCCTGATGGTGCGATCTTCGAGACCGGGGCGATCCTTTTGTGGCTGGCCGACCGCCACGGCGGCGCGCCCGCCCCCGATGACGCCTTGCGTGGCGATTTCCTGAAATGGCTGTTTTTCCTGTCGGGCACGCTGCATCCGACCCTGCGGATGACCTTCTATCCTGATCAGTATGCAGGCGAAGACGTCGCCGCGCAGGGGCGGTTGCGCGCAGCGATGCAGGAACGCTTCGACGACTGTCTCGACATGATCGACGCCCGCGCCGCGCCGTTCTTCGGGGCCGATCATGCGACTCTTCTGGATCCCTATCTTGCCTGCCTGATGCGCTGGCGCGCACTTTATCCGCAAGGGGCTGTCGGGGACTTCCGGGCGGATCGGTGACCTCGCCTGCTGCCCATGATGGAGCGGCTCGACCGCAGTGATGCCGCGAAAGCCGCGATCGCCGCCGAGGGGCTGGGGCCGCGCCCGTTTTCCGCGCCGGAATACCCGGACCCGCCCGAGGGCACCGCGCTCTGAGTCCTTGATCACATGTCAGGCTGGCGTCCCTGAAGGGTCGCTTTCGGACAAGTGGTGTCATGTGTTACCAGAGATAACGATCTCGATCAGGGAGCGCGCGCATGTTTCTATCCGTCTTCGACATGTTCAAGGTGGGCATCGGCCCGTCCTCGTCGCACACGATGGGGCCGATGGTCGCCGCGGCACGGTTCCTCGACAAGATGCGCGCCGAGCCGTTTCACTATGCCGGCCTGCGCGGTGCGCTGCATGGCAGCCTCGCCTTCACCGGGGTCGGCCATGCCAGCGACCGGGCGACGATCCTCGGCCTCGCCGGGTTCCGCCCCGAGACCTATGACGCCGACGCCGCCGAGGCGGTGCTGGCGCAGATCCGCGACACGCAGACCGTCACGCCGCCCGATCTTCCGACTCTGAAATTTCATGCCAAGGACGACCTTGTGTTCGATTTCGGCCCCAACCTGCCGGGGCATGCCAACGGCATGGTCCTGATGGCCACGGACGCGCAGGGCGACGTGATCCTGCGCGAGACGTATTATTCCATCGGCGGCGGTTTCGTGATGACCGAGGGCGAGCTGGCGGCGGGCCGTAACGTGCAGGAGGGCGATCCGGTGCCCTATCCCTTCAAGTCCGCGGTGCAGATGCTGGAAATGGCCGAGCGGTCGGGCAAGAGCATCGCCGAGATGAAGCGCGCCAACGAGGTGTCGCGCGGCGGGCGTGACAGCCTGCGCAGCGGTGTGGCCCGCATCTGGCAGGTGATGGACGACTGCATCGAGCGGGGCTTGACCAGCGATGGCACCCTGCCCGGCGGTCTCAATGTGCGCCGCCGGGCGAAAGGCATCCGCGACGCGCTGATCGCGGAGCGGGGCACCAATCTGCAGGCACCGCACAAGATCAATGACTGGATGAGCGCCTATGCCATGGCCGTCAACGAGGAAAACGCCGCCGGCGGGCAGGTGGTGACCGCGCCCACCAACGGCGCGGCCGGCGTCGTGCCGGCGGTCATCAAGTACTGGCTGGAGCATGTGCCCGGCGCGCACGAGGCCCGGATCGAGGAGTTTCTGCTGACCGCCGCCGCCATCGGCGGGCTGGTCAAGTTCAACGCCTCGATCTCGGGGGCCGAGGCGGGCTGTCAGGCCGAGGTCGGCAGCGCCGCGGCGATGGGGGCGGCGGGGCTGTGCGCCGTGCTGGGCGGCACGCCGGCCCAGATAGAGAACGCCGCCGAGATCGCGCTCGAGCATCACCTGGGCATGTCCTGCGACCCGGTGCGCGGTCTCGTGCAGGTGCCCTGCATCGAACGCAACGGGCTGGGCGCGATCAAGGCGGTCAGTGCGGCCAGCCTCGCGCTGCGCGGCGACGGCACGCATCTGGTGCCGCTTGATGCCTGCATCGAGACCATGCGCCAGACCGGCGCGGACATGAGCGAGAAATACAAGGAAACCTCGCTTGGCGGGCTGGCGGTGAACGTTCCCAACTGCTGAAGGCCCTACGCCGGTAGGTGGTCTCGGCGGCGATATCCTGCCGAAACTGCGACTTTTGCGCAATTTCCGAAAACGCATGTTGACCAGGCATTCAAGATTTCTAATGTTAGAATTGTTCGAAACAACGCACAGCCAAGGGAGACCTAAGCCAATGCCCGACACATTCGAGACTGCACGCCGCGCGTTCCTGCGCAAGATCGCCGCCTTCGGGGCCGCCGTGCCCTTTGCAGGCCTCGGCATCACCGCCGCCGGCCCCGCCTTCGCGCAGGATCAGGCAGAGGACGGCCACGCGCTGGATTACGTCAATGATTTCAACGATGCGACCGACCATGCGCGGTTCCGCGAAGGCTCGCAATGCTCCAACTGCGTGTTCTGGCAGGGCGGTGACGACGAGTGGGGCGGCTGCCAGCACCCGCAATTCCGCGACGTCCTCGTCAACGCCGAGGGCTGGTGCAGCGCCTACGCGCCCGGCGGCTGATCCCCGGCAAAACGAATTGCACAAGAGCGGCGGATCATCCCGCCGCTCTTTTCATTTTCAACGGATCGAGTGGTCGGACCCCTTGCGGAACGGCTGTACCGGGGTGTTCGAACCCTTCGCAGAGGCGTCGCTGACCGTGCTGATGATCGTCCGGGTCCTGCATCGCGCCGGCCCCGGGCGGGCTTGCCACGCAAAACCGGCTTGGCTAATGACAACTGACACTTAAAGGGAGGACCTTCATGACACTTGCTTTCAGCCGTCTCGTTGCCGCCGGCGCACTCGTCACCATCGGCCTGCCGGCCGCGGCCCAGACGGAAATCAAGATCGGCTACGCGCTTGCGCCCGACAGCCATTACGGCGTCGCCGCCGAGAAATTCGAAGAGGTCGTGCTGGCCGAGACCGGCGATCAGTTCGAGTTCACGCATTTCCCGTCCTCGGGTCTCGGCGGCGAGCGCGAGGTGATCGAGGGGCTGCAGATCGGCACCGTCGAGGCGACCATCGTGTCCTCGGGCACGCTGGCGAATTTCGTGCCCGACACGGGTGTCTTCGACATCCCGTTCCTGTTCCGCGACCTCGCGCATGCCCGCGCCGTTCTGGACGGTCCGATCGGGCAGGACATCCTCGCGCAATTCGATGCGGTCGGGCTGCACGGGCTGGCCTGGGGCGAGCAGGGCTTTCGCCACATCACCAACAACCGCAACCCGATCGAGACACCCGCCGATGTCGCGGGTCTCAAGATCCGCACGATGGAGAACCCCGTCCATCTCAAGGCGTTCAACGCCATGGGAGCGTCCCCCACCCCGATGGCCTGGCCCGAGGTGGTCTCGTCGCTGCAACAGGGCGTGATCGACGGGCAGGAGAACCCGCTTTCGGTCATCGTCTCGGTCAAGCTCGACGAGGTGCAGGAATACCTGACCCTGTCGGGCCATGTCTATTCCCCGGCGATGCTGCTGGTCTCGGGACCCTTCTGGGAGGGTCTCGACGAGGCCCAGAAAGCCGCGTTCCAGACCGCCGCGTCCGAGGCGGTGACGGCCATGCGCGGCTATGTCGACGATGTCGAGACGAGCGGCGTTGAAACGCTGAAAGAGCGCGGCATGACGGTCAACGCGCTGTCGAACGAGGAAAAGGCCCGGTTTCAGGAGTCCATCACCTCGGCCTATGACGACTATTACGAGACGTATGGCCGGGATCTCGTCGACTCGATCGTGAATTTCGAGTGACACGTCACCGCCGGCGCCGCAATGGCGCCGGCACGCAGTCCGGGGTTTCATCGTGAAACGGTTGGAACGCATATTCGTCGCCCTGAACGCCTGGGCCCTGATCCTGATGCTGTCGGCCATGACCCTTGTGATCGGGGCCAACATCACGTCGCGCTACCTCACGGGGCATTCGGTGCCTTGGGCCGACGAGGTCGCCCGTTACCTGATGATCTGGCTGACCTTCACCGGCGCGGGGCTGATCCTGCGCCAGGGCGGCCACGTGGCGATCACCCGGCTGCAGGACGCCCTGCCCGACACCGGGCAAAAGATCCTGCGCGCGGCCATCGTCGCGGGCCTGCTGATCTTCTTCGGGTTCATGGTGCATGTCGGGCTGCAATACGCGCAGCGGATGCAGTTCCAGGTGACACCGGCCCTGCGCCTGCCCTTCGTCTATGTCTATGCCGCGATGCCGATCGGCTTTGGCCTGCTCATCGTGCATCTGCTGATCATCGCGCGTCAGTTCATCACGGCGGGCACCTACAGGGGGTCCGACACCGACGCTGCCGATACCGGGTCGCAGCCGGGCGGGTCGCATGGCTGAAATACTCTTCCCGGCGCTTTTCATCCTGCTGGCGCTCGGCCTGCCCGTGGCCTTCGCCATGGCGATCGCCGTCTTCGCGGCGCTCAGCTTTGGGTCGAGCTATCCCCATATCGTGGTGGTAAAGGAGATGTTCTCGGGCCTCGACAGCTTTCCGCTGCTGGCCGTGCCGTTCTTCATCCTCGCCGCCGAGATCATGACCGGTGGTGCCGTGACCCTGGCGATCCTGCGGCTTGCGCAATCGCTGGTCGGGCACCGCAAAGGTGGTCTCGGGCATGCCAATGTGGTCAGTTCGGCGATGTTCGCGGGCATTTCCGGCTCTGCGCTGGCCGATGCCGCCGGTCCGGGCACGATGATGATCCGGATGATGGAAAAGGGCGGCTACGACCGCGCCTATGCCGGGGCGCTGACCATCGCCAGCTCGGTCGTCGGGCCGATCATCCCGCCCTCGATCACGATGATCATCTACGCCATGCAGGACCAGTCCGTGTCGGTCGGCTCGCTGTTCATGGCCGGGGTGCTGCCGGGGCTGCTGATCACCGCGATGGTGCTGGTGGCCAACGCGCGGGTCAGCCATGTGCGCGGCTATGCCACCGGCACGCCCATGCCGCCCTTGCGCGAGATCGTCCGCATCACGGTCCATGCGCTGCCGGCGCTGTTCCTGATCGTGCTGATCGTGGGTGGCATCCGCTTTGGCATCTTCACGCCGACAGAGGCCTCGGTGATCGCGGTGTTCTACGCGCTTTTCGCGGGCATGGTCATCTACCGGTCGCTGCGCATCCGCGATCTGCCCGACATCATCCTGCGCGCGGCGCTGATATCGGGCGCGGTGCTGCTGATCCTCGGGGCAGCGCGGGCCTTCGCCTGGATCCTGATCATCGAGAGCATCCCGCAATTCCTGGCCCAGACCATAATCGCATGGGATCTCGCGCCCATCGTGTTCCTGCTCTGCGTCAACGTGCTTCTGCTCGCATTCGGCCTGTTCATGGACCCGCTGCCCGGCGTCATCATCCTTGTGCCGATCCTCGCGCCGATCAGCCTGGCGCTCGGGATCGATCCCAATCATTTCGCCATCGTGGTGATCTTCAACCTGACCCTCGGCCTGACCACACCACCTGTCGGAAGCCTGATCTTCGTCGTCTCGTCGACGGTCCGGTTGAAGCCCGGCGTCCTGATCCGGGAAATGCCGCCATTTTTCGTGGCACTGCTCGCGGCGCTGCTGATCATCACCTTCGTGCCGGTCCTGTCCACCTGGCTGCCGACCTTCAGCGGCTTCTGAGACGCGCAAGGGATAGGGTGGTGACCCCGGCAGGACTTGAACCTGCAACCTATCCCTTAGGAGGGGATTGCTCTATCCAGTTGAGCCACGGGGCCACGGGTGGTCTCTTAGCGTGCGTCAGGGGGTTTGTCATGGGGCGATTTATGCAATATTCCGATACTTTCCTTGCCGCATCGCAGGGTCCGCGCTGCGGATGCGCGGCGACCCGTCATCCCTTCCGGAAAGCACCGTGATGACCGAAGACAGACACCCCCTGACCCTGCGCGATGTCTCGGAAGCGGCGCGCGTCTCGGAGATGACCGTCAGCCGCGTGTTGCGCAACAAGGGCGATGTGTCCGACGCGACGCGCCAGCGGGTGCTGGAGGCGGCCAAGCGTCTTGGCTACGTGCCCAACAAGATCGCCGGGGCGCTTGCCAGCCAGCGCGTCAATCTGGTGGCCGTCATCATCCCGTCGATGTCCAACATGGTCTTTCCCGAGGTGATGACCGGCATCAGCGAGGTGCTGGAGGAAACCAGCCTGCAACCCGTCGTCGGCATCACCGGTTACCGCCCGGAAAAAGAGGAAAAGGTCCTTTACGAGATGCTGTCATGGCGGCCGTCGGGGGTGATCATCGCCGGGCTGGAGCATTCCGATGCCAGCCGTGCGATGCTGCGCGCCAGCGGCATTCCGGTGGTCGAGATCATGGATGTGGACGGCACGCCGATCGACTCGGTCGTGGGGATCTCGCACAGGCGGGCCGGCCGGCAGATGGCGCAGGCGATCATCCGCGCGGGCTATCGCCGGATCGGGTTCATGGGCACCAAGATGCCGCTCGACCACCGGGCGCGCAAACGTTTCGAGGGCTTTACCGAGGCGCTCGCGAAGGCGGGCGTCGAGATGGCCAACCATGCGTTCTATTCCGGCGGCTCGGCGCTTTTGAAGGGGCGCGAGATGACCGCCGCGATGCTGAAGGAGACGCCGGATCTGGATTTTCTCTACTATTCCAACGATATGATCGGCGCGGGTGGCTTGCTCTGGCTGATGGAGCAGGGCGTCGACATTCCCGCCAGGATCGGTCTGGCCGGGTTCAACGGTGTCGAGCTGCTGGACGGGCTGCCGATGAAACTGGCGACCATGGATGCCTGCCGTCTGGAGATCGGCCGCAAGGCGGCCGGGATCATCGCGGCGCGCGCTGCGGGCGAGGCGGACCCCGCGCCGGTGCGCATCGCGCTGGAGCCGCGGATCGATCCGGGCGACACGCTGCGCGGTGTCTGATCGGGGCTTCTCGGCGTCTGCCTTGCTGCGCGAAGGCAAGCGGAAATCCCGCAGCGTTTCGCGGCGCGGTTTCCATCCTCCCCTTTCGATGATAGCGAAAGGGAACCCAGTGCAGGAATGAAAGGCAGGAGCCCATGAACTCGATCATATACCTCGTCGGCCTCGTCGTGATTGTCCTTTTTCTTCTGAGCTTCTTCGGCCTGCGCTGACCGGCGCGGGAGCTTTGATCTGCGGCCATGCGGGACGTCTGCCGCACCGCCTGGCACGGCCGAAGCGCATAGTGACATCGCCAGATCGCGACGTCTCGTCTCCATCACACCGCGCGAAAGCCTTTTGATGGCGCCGATGGTCTTGGGTTAACGCTTGGCGGATTAACCCACGTCCCGATCTCCGCTTGTTCAAAAGCGGAGTGTGTGGTTTCCTGATATCTGGTTGTGTGGTGATGTTATGCTTTCCATATTTGGACTTCTCGGGATGGCTGCGGTCGGTGCAGCCGCGTTTGTCGGTCTCGACAGCGATGACAACGACCGGGACGCGCCTGACCGTAAATCCGAAGACGACATGCCGGATGACAGCCCCCCCGAGACCGCACCGGACCTGTTCGAACAGGTGCTGAGCGACATGTCGGCGGCACCTTTGGAGATGGACGACCCGGCCGGTGCAGACAGTGACACGCTGCCACCCCCGGACGAGGCCCCGGACGAGGCATTGTTCACGGATGGCGGGGCCGATGCGTGGTGGCAAGTGACCAGCGGCGGGACCGAGGCGGACATCATCCGCGGCACACCCGGTTCCGATCAGATCGGCGGTTATGGCGGGGACGATACCATTTTCGGTGACGCCGGCGATGACGTGCTCCATGGCGGGGCAGGTGATGACGTCCTTTCGGGCGGTGAGGGCGATGATACGCTGCACGGTGGCGATGGCGATGACATGCTCTTCGGCGATGACGGCGACGACCTGCTTTTCGGCCAGAACGGAAACGATATTCTCTACGGTGGCGATGGCGACGACACGCTGCATGGCGGGGCGGGCGACGACACGCTGCATGGTGGTCCGGGCAATGACGCGCTGCATGGCGGCCTCGGGGACGATCACCTTGTCGGGGGTCAAGGGCAGGATACGCTGTTTGGCGGACTCGGCAACGACACGCTGATCGGTGCGGAGTTCGATCCCGAGGCCGAGGGATTGCAGGATCTCGACGGGCGTGATTACCTCAACGGTGGACCCGGCGACGACGTGATCCTTGCCGGCAAGGAGGATATCGTGACGACCGGTACCGGCGCGGACAGCGTGATCCTCGGGGATTGGCTCGATGGCGACCATCAGGCCGAAATTCTCGATTTCTCCCCCGACGAGGACTCGCTCGTGGTCGTCTATGATGACGCTGCCGGGGTCGAGCCCGAGGTCACGCTGGAACCCGACAGCGAAAACCCCGACCACCAGCGCCTGCTGGTGAACGGCGAGCCGATCACGCTGATCGCCAATGCCCACGGCCTGACGCTGGATCACGTAGCGCTGCTGCCGCAAAGCGAATTTGCGTTGATGACCGGCCTCTGAGCCAGGGACACGATTCCCGCTTCCAATTTCCGCCAAATTCTTCTACACGCGCGAAGTCTCGACGGGATCGCCCCCTCGAGGCCACGCCCGGACCTTGCTGGACGACATCCCGGCTTGCGCCCATAACGCCGACTTTTGAAGGAGATCCCGATGTCGATTACCGTTGAAGAAAAGCACCGCCTGATCAAGGACTTCGCCACCAAGGAAGGCGACACTGGCTCTCCGGAGGTGCAGGTCGCGATCCTGACCTCGCGGATCAGCACCCTGACAGAGCATTTCAAGACCCACAAGAAAGACAACCACGGGCGCCGTGGCCTTCTGATGATGGTCGCGCAGCGCCGCAAGCTGCTCGATTACCTCAAGGGCAAGGATGCGGATCGCTATCGCGACCTGATCAAGCGCCTCGGCATTCGCCGCTAAGACCAGAGACCGCGCCCCGACCGGGTGCGGTTTTCACATGATCCGATTGTCGCCCCGGTCCGGCTTTGCCGGGGCAGCAGGACACCACCAGAAGCCATGGGGCAATGCGGCCCCGGATGCAAATGGGCCCGACGGGATACGCCCGGACCGGCCAGTCTAGGAAACGTGATGTTCAAAGAAACGAAAAAATCGATGCAATGGGGCGAGGAAACCCTCACCCTTGAAACCGGCAAGATCGCCCGTCAGGCCGACGGCTCGGTGATTGCCACCTTGGGCGAGACATCGGTCATGGCGAACGTGACCTTTGCCAAGGAACCCAAGCCGGGAATGGATTTCTTCCCGCTGACCGTGCATTATCAGGAAAAATATTATGCTGCGGGCAAGGTGCCCGGTGGGTTCTTCAAGCGCGAGGCGCGCCCGTCGGAGAAAGAGACGCTGACCGCGCGTCTCATCGACCGGCCCGTGCGCCCGCTTTTCGTGCCCGGCTTCAAGCATGAGACACTGATCATGTGCACCGTGCTCAGCCATGATCTGGTGAACGACCCGGACATGGTGGCGATGATCGCCACCTCGGCGGCGCTGACCATTTCGGGCGCGCCCTTCCGGGGTCCGATCGCCGGTTGCCGTGTCGGTTATGCGGATGGTGAGTATGTGCTCAACCCCGAGATCGACGACATGCAGGATCTGCGCAATGACCCTGCGCAGCGACTCGACCTGATCGTCGCGGGCACCAAGGACGCCGTGATGATGGTCGAATCCGAGGCTTACGAGCTTTCGGAAGAGGAAATGCTGGGCGCGGTGAATTTCGCGCATGAGCAGATCAAGCCGGTCTGCGACCTGATCATCGATCTCGCCGAGGATTGCGCGAAAGAGCCGTTCGATTTCACCCCGCCGGATTTCTCGGACCTTTACGCTGTGGTCAAATCCGCCGGCGAGGATCAGATGCGCGCCGCCTTCGCCATCCGCGACAAGCAGGAGCGCACGCACGCGATCTCTGCCGCGAAAGAGGCGATCAAGGCGCAGCTCAGCGAGGAACAGCTTGAGGATGCCAACCTTGGCGCGGCACTGAAAAAGCTCGAATCGGCCGTGCTGCGCGGCGATGTCGTGAAGAACGGCAACCGCATCGACGGGCGTCGTCTGGACGAGATCCGCGATATCTCGTGCGAGACCGGCCTGCTGCCGCGCACCCACGGCTCGGCGCTGTTCACCCGGGGCGAGACCCAAGGTTTGGTCGTCACCACGCTGGGGACCGGCGATGACGAGCAGTTCGTCGATGCGCTGCACGGAACCTCGAAGCAGAACTTCATGCTGCATTACAACTTCCCGCCCTACTCGGTGGGTGAGGCCGGGCGCGTCGGTCCTCCGGGACGCCGCGAGATCGGCCACGGCAAGCTTGCATGGCGCGCTCTGCAGGCGGTGCTGCCGCCGGCGACCGATTTTCCCTACACCATCCGCCTCGTGTCCGAGATCACCGAATCCAACGGTTCCTCGTCGATGGCCTCGGTCTGTGGCGGGTCGCTGTCGATGATGGATGCGGGCGTGCCGCTCAAGACGTCCGTGGCGGGTGTGGCCATGGGTCTCGTGCTGGAAGACGACGGCGAATTCGCGATCCTGTCGGACATCCTCGGTGACGAGGACCACTTGGGCGACATGGATTTCAAGGTCGCCGGCACCGCCGAGGGCATCACCTCGCTGCAGATGGACATCAAGGTCGCGGGCATCACGCCCGAGATCATGAAACAGGCCCTTGCCCAAGCCAGGGCTGGGCGCATGCACATCCTCGGCGAGATGGACAAGGCGCTGTCGGGCGCGGCTGATTTCAGCGTCCACGCCCCCCGCATCGAGACCATGCAGATCCCCGTCGACAAGATCCGCGAAGTCATCGGATCGGGCGGCAAGGTGATCCGTGAAATCGTCGAGGTCTCGGGCGCCAAGGTCGATATCAACGACGAGGGCGTGATCAAGATCGCGTCGCCCAATGGCGAGGCCATCAAGAAGGCCTACGACATGATCCATTCGATCGTGGCCGAGCCGGAAGAGGGCAGGATCTATGACGGCAAGGTCGTCAAGATCGTCGATTTCGGCGCCTTCGTGAACTTCTTCGGCAAGCGCGACGGGCTGGTCCATGTCAGCCAGATCGAGAACCGCCGCCTGAACCATCCCTCCGACGTGCTCAAGGAAGGCCAGGACGTGAAGGTCAAGCTTCTGGGGTTTGATGATCGCGGCAAGGTGCGCCTCGCGATGAAGATGGTCGATCAGACCACGGGTGCGGAAATTACCAGTGAACCCGCCGAAGGCTGATCCTTCAGACTCAAGCGCAGCGCGCGGCACAGAGTGGCCCATCTTCGTCCTCTCCCTTGAGGGCGACGAGGGCCGCCGCGCGCCGCTGCTCAACTCGCTCGCCGAGATGGGCCTGGACGCCGAGGTCCTGATCGGTGTCGATGGTCGCGCCGGCTTGCCGGACTGGGCCGAGGCCGAGGTGGATCGTACAGTAGAGTTGACTTGGGATTATCGTCCGGCACGGTATGTGACCGATGGTGTATTGGCGTGTGCGCTGAGTCACGTATGCGCCTATCGAAAGATGATCAACGATGGTCTCCCCGGGGCGATTATCTTTGAAGATGACGCGATCGTTGGTGAGCCGTTAAGGCGGTTCATGGCTGCTGAAGGGTACAAGACGGGCGAGATGGTGCTGCTCGGTCATGAGGACACTTGGGTACGTCGTTTCTCTGCAACGCCTCTGTGTCAAGGTGTCGTCGGCCATCGACTGGTAGCGTCGCCTGTTCTTGCGCATGGCTACAGCTTGTCCCGCAAGGCGGCTTCATATATTCTCGCAAGAGCCAGCCCCGTGCGCACCCGTGCAGACTGGCCTTGTGACATCTCCCGGATTGAATCATGGGCCGCCGATCCGCAGATCGCCCTGCAACCCGCCGAGCAAAATGCGAAGTCACATCTTGAGGAAGATCGCGTGGCGTTACGACGCAAAAAAAATCGAGATAAACGCTCATCGCGTTATTTCTCCCGCGCTTACTGGATGAGAATGCTGCGCAAAAAAATCAACCTCGTAACAATGCGCAAGTGGTTTTGTCGACGCATTGCCTAGAACATATTCGGTCCTGACGATAATAAGGAGCAACTGTGAGTAAGATCCGAGCGATGTATCTTGTATGACGGAAACGGTTGGAGCTATCTTCGCCACCACGGGCAAGGACTACACTGAGTTGGCCGAGCGGGCCGCGCGATCGGTCAAGGAAAGTTGCCCCGGGTTAGAGGTTGATCTGTTCACGGATCAACAGGTGCAAATGCCGGTGTTTGACCGAATCCATCAACTCGACGATCCTTGGCGGCGGTCCAAGATGGATGCCATGCTCCTCAGCCGTTTCGACAGAACGCTGTATCTTGACGCGGATCTTTTCGTGATTGCCGATATCCGCGACGTTTTCGAGGTCCTGGACCGCTTCGACATGGCTATGGTGCAAGATCAGTACCTGAATGGGGGGCACGCGCAAACCATTTGGCGCAAGCCCTTTCCAAATGCGTTTCCGCACTTCAATGGCGGCGTCGTCGCTTTCAGGCGAAGCCCTGAGGTTATCGAACTCATCAAGAGCTGGAGCGTAGCCGTCCGTGAAAATGACTTGAAGCGGGATCAGCCGGTGCTGCGCGAGTTGGTGTGGGACAGTGACCTCAGGGTTGCGACATTGCCGCCAGAATACAATCTCATGCGTTTCGAAGTGTTGAGCTTGTGGGACGAACAGAAATCTGCCGCGCCGCGCGTCATTCACAGTCCCAAACTTCATTCACACTTCACTCCCAACAGAAAGAAAGAACGGTTTGACAGTTTGGAAGATCTGTTAGGCTCAGAGATCGCGTCCAAGCTACCAATCATGCTTTCAGCAGACAAAGGTCTGGCGCGTATGGCCGGACGAGAGCCTACGATCCCTGGTAAAAAGAAACGTAAGGTGCGCAAACGGTTGCGTCAGATAAGTGATATACGTCGCCAATGGCTCGGCTTTTGACATGAGGTGGGTATATTCCTTGCGACTGAAACAGTGGCGTCCCACAATCCAAATCCAGAGTTTTTTCGTGATGAGCCTCTTATGACAGTTCAGAACATCGACCGCTGGCCCATCTTCGTACTCTCCCTCGACGGCGACGAGGCCCGCCGCGCGCCGCTCCTCGATGCACTGGCCGAGATGGGCCTCGAGGCCGAGGTCCTGATCGGCGTCGATGGCCGGAATGGCTTGCCCGCCTGGGCCGAAGCCGAGGTGGACCGCGGTCGACAATGGAGCTGGGATCATCGTCCAAGCAAGCATCTGACTGATGGTGAGTTGGCCTGTGCCCTCAGCCATGTCCAAGCCTATCGCAAGATAATCGACCAAGGTCTGCCCGGAGCGATCCTCTTTGAGGATGACGCAGTCCTCAGTGATACGTTCGAAACGTTCATTGCCGCGCGCGGATACGAGGCGGGCGAAATGGTCCTGCTTGGACATCATCATACCCACGTGAATCGATTTTCTAAAAAGCCGATATGCAATGGCGTGGTTGGTCATCGTCTGGCTGCAACGCCAGCCTACGCCCATGGATACGCCCTAACGTATGGAGCGGCCGAATATATTCTGGAAAGGGCGGTTCCGATCCACGCTCGCGCAGACTGGCCGTGCGACATCTCGCGACTAAAATCACTGGCTGTTGATCCGCAGATCGCGGTTCAGCCCGAAGATCGCAAGGAGCACTCGCACATCGAGGCTGGGCGCCGTGCTGCGCATGATGAAAAACTTCGTAACAAACGGTTGTCCCGTTTGTTTTCACGTGTCTATTGGATTCATATTCTTCGCAAATGGCTTCAGCCCAGCAAGATCCGCAAATTGTTGGGTCAGCGAATTTCGTGAAAGCTATCGACGGGTGAATTCGAACAACTACTGGAAAGAATAAAACTATGCTAATACCGAAAAAATTGGGTCACATTTGGATTGGTCCATTGGAGCCGCCCCGTGAGTGGATGCAGACGTGGAAGGACCTGCATCCCGACTGGGATTACACGCTTTATGATAACGATTTCCTCGCGTCTGAACAGTTTGAAACCCAAGCGCAGATAGACGAGTACATCAAACGTGGTTCTTATGCTGGTGCTGCCGATCTTCTTCGCTACGAGATCCTTTATAAATACGGAGGTTATGTCGCCGCGGCTGATAGTATCTGTCGGCATCCCAACGATGAACTTTTTGACGATGATCAATCGCTTTACACGGTTTACGAAAATGAATTCGTGCGCGGGCATCTGGTGTCGCCTATTGCGGCCGCTGCGCCTAATCATTCATTCATCCGTCTTTTGATCGACAGGCTCAAACAGGTAGACCCTGCTGATCTCGAAGAGCCTTGGAAGCAAACTGGAAACCTGTTCGTTGCAGAAATGATAGAAGAGCATCAGCCGGATATTGTGATCTGGCCGTCGCACTACTTGATTCCGATTCACTACACAGGGCGCATATACAGGGGAACAGGAAAGGTTTACGCAAATCAACTCTTCGGCAACACGAAAAAGCTATACGAGGCAAAATCGGAAAAAACGCGTCTTGTGGAATGGATGCGTGCCCGGTATCAAAATCGGGTACGAAAGAAACTTAAGGCTAAGGCAAGAAAAGCCTTTGGGGCCGGAAAGTAGGGCATCTGCTAGCGTTCCGGCTGCCGTCGCATTGAACTTGGTGAGACTCAGGCATTTTATCTGTTCTTTCGGCGGTCTCGCTATTCATAAACGGGCAAACATCATCCGTTCTCCGCGCACACACATCCAAGATTGACGCTCCGCGTGAACCTGCTACGAGACACGCCATGCTGAGCATTTTTCTTCAGACCCTGCCGTTCTTTCTGATCATCGGTCTGGGCTACGGGGCCGGGCGCAGCGGGTTTTTCCCCGAGGTCGCCACCGCCTGGCTGACGAAATTCGTGTTCTATTTCGCGCTGTCGGCGATGCTGTTCCGGTTTTCCGCCAACCTGACGCTGGCCGAGGTGCTGGACTGGAATTTCGTGCTGGCCTATCTCGCCGGCACGGCGTCGGTCTACGTCCTGGCGACGCTGGTTGCCGCGCTGCGCGGGGTCAGCCTTCGGGAAACCGCCATTGAGGCGCAATGCGCGGTGATCGGCAATGTCGGCTTTCTCGGCGTGCCGATGCTGGCGATGCTGATGGGCGAGGCGGCGATCGGCTGGGTGATGATCGTGCTGGCGGTCGATCTGATCGTCTTCGGTGCGCTGGTGGTGATCCTGATCACCGGCTCGCGCGACGGGCGGATGAGCCTCGGGATCCTGCGCACCGTGGGGCTCGGGCTGATCAAGAACCCGATGATCGTCTCGATCGTGCTGGGGCTGACATGGTCGGGGCTGAAACTGCCGATCCCCGATCCGATGAACGCCTTCGTGCGCATCTTGGGCGATGCGGCGACACCCGGCGCGCTTTTCGCCATTGGCGCGTCGCTGGCCTCGAAATCGGCCGAGCGTCTGTCGGTCACGGGCTGGCTGTCAGCCTGCAAGCTGGTGCTGCATCCGGCCGCCGTCGCGGTGTCCGCGTTGCTGATCTTCGACGTGCCGCCCTATGCCGCGGCGGTGATGATCGCGGCGGCCAGCTTGCCTGTGGCCGGCAATGTCTTCATGCTGGCCCAGCATTACGAGGTGGCGCCCAAGCGGGTCTCGTCCTCGATCCTGATATCGACGACCGCCGCGATCGTCACGGTGTCACTTGTCATCGGCTGGGTGAACCAGCTTTACTGATCCCGCAACGCGACAGAAAGGGAAGATCACATGGAAACCGTCTCGCAAAACACCTGCTTTGGGGGCACGCAAGGCGTCTTTACCCACACCTCCGGGGTCTGCGCCTGCGACATGACCTTCGGTCTGTTCCTGCCGCCCGAGGCGCAGGACGGCCCCGTTCCGGTGCTGTGGTATCTGTCGGGGCTGACCTGCACGCATGAGAACGCCATGGTCAAGGCCGGCGCGCAGGGCTGGGCCGCTGAACAGGGCATCGCGCTGGTCTTTCCCGACACTTCCCCGCGCGGCGCGGATGTGGCCAATGACGACGCGTTCGATCTGGGACAGGGGGCCGGATTCTACGTCAACGCCACGCAAAAGCCATGGGCGCCGCATTTTCGCATGTGGGATTATGTCGCCGAGGAATTGCCCGCCGTGCTGGCCGACACCTTCGCGCTCGACATGGACCGGCAGGCGATCACCGGCCATTCCATGGGCGGGCATGGCGCGCTGACGCTGGCGATGTCGCTGCCGGGGCGCTTCCGCTCGGTCTCGGCCTTCGCGCCCATCTGCAACCCGACGGGGGGCGACTGGGGCCGCAAGCAGTTCGCCGCCTATCTCGGCGAGGACGAGGGCGCGTGGGCCGCACACGATTCCAGCCTGCTGATGGCCGAGCGCGGCTTTGACGGGCCGGTGCTGGTGGATACCGGGACCAACGATCAGTTCATGGACCTGCTGCGCCCCGAGACGCTGGCGCATGCGATGGCGGCCCGGCGGCAGGAGGGCATGTTCCGGATGCAGAAAGGCTACGATCACAGCTATTTCTTCATGTCGACCTTCATGGAGGATCACGTCGCCTTTCATGCCGAGGCGCTCTATGCCGGCTGAAGCATGAGCATTTTCGTCGATGCCGATGCCTGCCCGGTCAAGGACGAGGTCGAGCGGGTGGGCACCCGGCACGGGTTGCGGATGCTCATCGTCTCCAATGGCGGCCTGCGCCCCTCGCAGAACCCGCTGGTCGAGACGGTGATCGTCCCCGACGGCCCGGACGTGGCCGACATGTGGATCGCCGACCGCGCCGGTCCGGGCGATGTGGTGATCACCGGGGACATTCCGCTTGCCGCGAAATGCGTCGAGGCCGGCGCGCAGGTGCTCAAACATACCGGCGAGGCGTTCACGGCGGCCAATATCGGCAATCTTCTGGCCACGCGGGATCTGATGACCGATCTGCGCGCCGCCGATCCGTTCCGTCAGGGCGGTGGCAAAGGGTTTACAAAGGCCGACCGCTCCCGTTTTCTGGAGGCGCTGGAGCGGGCGGTCAGAACGGCCGCCCGCCAGACCTGACGCCCCCGACACCAAGGACCACGACATGACCACCGCCACCGTTCAGCGCACGAACCTGATCGGCGCCGCCTATGCGGTGGCGGCGGTGCTGTGCTTTTCGATCAACGATGTGGGGATCAAGTTCCTGTCGGACGCCTATGCGCTGCATCAGATCGTGTTCATCCGCGCGCTGGTCGCCCTGACGGCGTTCTTCTGCCTCATAGTGCCGTGGGTGGGCGGGCTGCACGTGCTGCGCACCGGGCGACCGGTGGTGCATATCATCCGTGGGCTGTGCGTGGTCAGCGCCAATATGTGCCTGTTTCTGGGGCTGGCGGCCTTGCCGATCGCCGATGCGACGGCGATCTTCTTTGTCTCGCCGCTGGTGATCACGGTGTTTTCGGTGATCTTCCTGAAGGAAACCGTGGGCATCCGCCGCTGGTCGGCCATCGCCGTGGGCTTTGCGGGCGTGATGGTGATCGTCAAGCCCGGCACGGCGGCGTTTCAGCTGGCTTCGCTTTTGCCGATCGCCGCCGCGTTCCTTTATGCCACGCTGCACATGCTGACCCGCAAGATCGGCGGCACCGAAAGCGCGCCCACCATGGCCTTCTACATCCAGCTGACCTTCATCATCGCCAGCACGGTGATCGGGCTGGGCCTTGGGGACGGGCGCTTTGCCGGGTCGGAGGATCCCTCGCTGGAGTTCCTGTTTCGGGCGTGGGTGTGGCCGGCTGTGGGTGATTATCCGATCCTGATCCTGCTGGGGATCTCGGGCATGCTGGGCGGGCTGTTCATCAGTCAGGCCTACCGGCTGTCCGAGGCCGCCTTTGCCGCCCCGTTCGAATATGTCGCCATGCCGCTGGCGATCATGTGGGGGGTGGTGGTGTTCGGCACCTTCCCCGATGCGACCGCCTGGATCGGGATCGCGCTGATCGTCGGGTCGGGTCTCTACTTGCTGTGGCGCGAGTCGGTGAACGATGGCACAGTGACGGCGAAGGCGACGAGATACCGCCGCTAGAGCGAAAGGAGGCGCGCATGACCCTGACGATCATCCCGTTTGACGAGGGCGAGGCCAATCTCGACTGGCTGGGGCTGTGTGCGGCGTTTCAGGCCGGTCACGAGCTGCCACGCGCCGAGATCGCCGATACGTTCCTTTATCGCGGCGATGACACGCTGCTCAACCGCTCGGCATGGATCGACGGGATGGGGATCGCGGTCAAATGCGCCACGATCTTTCCGGGCAATCCCGACAAGGGCGATGCACGGATCAACGGCGCGGTGAACCTTTATGACGACGCCAACGGCACGCTGGCAGCGCTTGTGGATTTCCATCTGGTGACCAAGTGGAAGACCGCCGGCGACAGCCTTTTTGCCGCCACGCGTCTGGCCCGGCCCGACAGCGAAAACATCCTGATCGTGGGCGCGGGAACGGTGGGCCGGTCGCTGTGGCAGGCTTACCGCGCGGCCTTTCCCGGCGCGCGCTTTACCGTCTGGAACCGCACCCGCGCCAATGCCGAAGGAATGGCCGCCGAATGCCCCGGCCTGCTGGTGGCGGACGATCTGGAATCCGCGGTGCGCGCCGCCGATATCGTCACCTCTGCCACCATGTCCACGGATCCCCTGATCAGGGGGGACTGGCTTCAGCCCGGCCAGCATCTCGACCTGATCGGCGCCTACCGGCCCGACATGCGCGAGACCGATGACACGGCGTTGCGCCGGTCGCGGATCTTCGTCGACAGTTTCGACACCACCGTCGGCCATATCGGCGAGATCCGCATCCCGCTGGAGGCCGGCGTGATCGCGCGCGACGATCTGGTCGCCGATTACTATGCGCCGGATGCCTTCGGGCGCCGCAGCGATGACGAGATCACGCTGTTCAAGAATGGCGGCGGCGCGCATCTGGACCTGATGACAAGCCGCTACATCCTCGACGCCTGGCGCAACGCCGGCTGATCGGGGCGCGGGGTGTCAGCCGCCGGTGATCTGCGTCATCATCCGGTCGACGAACGCATCCAGCCTTAGCCGCGCGTCGTCGATTGCGGCGACATAGCGCTCGACCGGGGCTTCGGCCTCGGGGACCAGCGCGACCAGATCGGGGGCCCCCAGATAGACACCCGCGGCCAGCCCGAACGCGATCACCGCGACCCAGAACCCGGCGCCAAAGCCGCTGCGCCGGGCGGGGACCTGCGCGACGAGGGGCGCTGCGGCCGTGTCCCGCGCCGCGCGCCCGCGGGCCGGGGTCAGCGACGACGTGATGTTTTCGGGGTCGGGCAGCGTGCCTTGGCGTGACGCGGGCGCGGCCGTGTCGCCCGTGGCCCGCCGCGCGCCTTGCAGGGGTGGCACCGGGGACGGGTCACGGGGTGCCGCAGGCGCGGGATCGACCTGCATGCCGACGCCGCCTGTCGATTCCGCGGCCCGCTTCGCCCGCTCGCGCGCGGCCTCCGTGCGCAGGATGTCGGCCACTTCGGGGTCGAGGCGGCGCTGCGCTGGCTCGGGCGCCGCGTCGGGCTCCGCCTCGTTGTCCTCTGTGGTGGCCAATGCGGCCACGGGGTGGTGCTGCACCCATGTCTCGCCACAGGCCGAACACTGCACATCCCGCCCCGCCTCGGGGATCGCCGTCTCGGGGACTTCGTATTGCGCCCCGCAATTCGGGCAAGTCAACCGCATGCTGCACCCTGTCGCCTGTGGTCCGGGATCACGCCCTTGGTCGGCGTTGATTTGCGGCACCATAGGCGCATCCGCCCTGCCGGAAAAGAGCAAAGCGAATCGCGCGCGCGGCGATTGCACCCGCACCGCCCCTGAGGCATGAAGAGGGACGCATGCCGGAAAACCCGCCGGGACCGGGCGACGCGCCAAACGGGGAAGGGACATACCATGATGCCTGCGCTGCAATGGCTTCGGTCGCTGCTTTTCGTGGTCAACATCTACGGCATGATGGCCCTCGTGGGGCTGGTGTTCCTGCCCTGGGCGCTGATCAGCCGCAAGGGCGCGCTTGTCGCCTGCCACACCTGGTGCCGGTATGTGCGCTGGAGCGCGGCCTGGATGGTCGGCCTGCGCACCGAGGTGCGCGGCACACCCCCCACCGACGAGGTGCTCATCGCGGCCAAGCATCAAAGCTTTCTCGACATCATCATGATCTTCGGCAGCGTTCCGGCCGGCAAGTTCATCATGAAGCGCGAGCTGATGTATGCGCCGGTGATCGGGCAATACGCGCTGCGCATCGGCTGCGTGCCGGTGGATCGCGGCAAGCGCAGCCAGGCGATCCGGCAGATGGTGGCGGATGTCGCCAAGGGACGGCAGGCACCGGGGCAGCTGATCATCTACCCGCAGGGCACCCGCATCCCGCCGGGGGTCAAGGCCCCCTACAAGGTGGGATCGGGCGTGCTCTACCGGGATCTGCAGCAGGATTGCGTGCCGGCGGCCACCAATGTCGGGGTATTCTGGCCGCGCAAGGGCATCCTGCGCAAGCCGGGGCTGGCCGTCGTCGAATTCCTGCCACGGATCGAGGCGGGGCTCGATCGTGACAGCTTCATGGCGCGGCTCGAGAACGAGGTCGAAACCGCCTCCGACGCGCTGCTGCGCGAGGCCGGGTTCAGACCGGACAGCCCGCGTCGCGCGCCCTGATCCCTGATCCCGCGCCGCGCCGGCCGCCCTCAGGTGACGGCGCGGTTCCGCAGGCTGTGAAAGACGGCGTCGGGGTGCAGATCGCTCTCGGGATGCACGCGTGATTTCTGCGTCAGCTCGATCAGATGCGCCAGCACGTTGCGCGTCGCCGCCGGCATCAGTGTGGCCGGCGTGTCGGTATAGATCCGTTCGGCAAGCGCCGGGGCCGTCGCCGGCCCGTCCTCGAGCGCGGCCATGATCGCGGCCTCGCGCGCACGCCGATGCGCCATCAGCCAGACAAGCCGCGCGTCGGGATCCTCGATCGCCGCGCCGTGGCCGGGCATGTGCCGCGCCGCCCCGAGCCCGCGCAGCCTGGTGCAGGACGCCATGTATTGCCTCAGATCGCCATCGGGCGGCGAGACCACGGAACTGGCCCAGCCCATCACCAGATCGCCGGTCAGCACGGTGTCGCCGACAGCGTAGCACATGTGGCCGCCGAAATGTCCCGGCGTCCAGTACGCGGTGATCTGCCAGCCATCGCCGCGGACGGTTTCGCCATCGCTCAGCGTCAGGTCGGGGACCATATCGTGATCGACCCCTTCGCCGCCGCCGGTCAGGCCGCGTTCGGCCAGCGTCTGCATGATTGCGCTGCGCCCCGCGCTTGCCTTCCCATAGGCCAGCACCGGCGCGCCGGTGCGCGTCGCCAGCCGTCCGGCAAGCGCCGAATGATCGAGATGGGCATGCGTGACGAAGATGTGGCTGATGCTCTGACCTGGGCGCAGGGCGTCCAGGATCGCGCCCAGATGATCGGCATCATCCGGCCCCGGATCGATCACCGCCAGCCGCCGCGTGCCCAGAATATAGGTGTTCGTGCCCCGGAACGTCATTGGCGAGGGGTTGGGGGCCAGAACGCATCGCAGCGCGCCGTCCAGTCTTTGTGCGACCCCGACCGGCGGGGCCGTCCCCTGATCAAGCTGCATGGCTCTTCCTTCCGTGGTCCCGTGTGATTAGGTTTAGCCATGATTCTGCGATGGCTCAAACCCTACCTTCCGCGCGGCCTTCATGGCCGGTCGGCGCTCGGCCTGCTGGTGCCGATGATCACCCTGTTGCTGGTGATGTCCGTCGTGATCGTTCAGCGTCATTTCGAAGGCGTGACAGAGCAGTTGACCCGCAGCATGGCGCGCGAGATCCGGCTGGTGCGCAGCGCCGAGGATCCGAGCATAGCACAGGCGCTCGGCATTTCCGTCAGGCGCGTTTCCGCCGATGCGCTGCCCCCGGAGAACATCCGCCGATGGTACGATTTTTCGGGGATCGTCATTATCCGGGAGATGCGCGAGCTCATTCCCGGATTGGCGGGGGTGGAACTGTCGGACAGGAAGAATGTGCATGTGTACCTTCGCAATGAGGACGAGCTGCTCGAGCTGAGCTTTGCCCGCAGATTGCTGTCGGCGCGCCGCCCGTATCTTTTGTTCGTCAACATGATGAGCGTCGGGGTTCTGATGACGGTGATCTCTTTTATCTACATGCGCAACCAGCTTCGCCCGATTACCCGGCTTGCCAAGGCCGCCGAGGCGTTCGGGCGCGGGCGACACGTGCCCTACCGGCCCAAGGGCGCGACAGAGGTGCGCGCGGCGGGCCAGGCCTTTGTCGACATGCGCGCCCGGATCGAGCGGCAGATCGAACAGCGCACGCTGATGCTGTCGGGGGTCAGCCATGACATGCGCACCCCGCTGACGCGGCTTCGGCTGTCGCTTGCCATGCTGGATGACGACGAGGCAGAGCCGATGCGCCGCGATGTCGAGGACATGGAGCGGCTGCTGAACGGCTTTCTCGATTTCGCGCGCGGCGCGCAGGAGGGCACGGCAGAGGTGCTGGACCCGATCGAACTGGTCCGGCAGGTCGTTGCGGACATGCAGCGGGCGCGGATCCCCGTCGTATTGCACGAGACATCAGGCGAGGGACAGATCAGCCTGCGGGCCGTCGCGATGCGGCGCGCGGTGGAGAACCTGATCAACAATGCCGTGCGCTACGGCACCCGCGCCGAGGTGTCGGTGACGCTGACCGACAGGCAGCTCTCCATCCGCGTCGAAGATGACGGGCCGGGCATCCCACCCGAGGATCGTGGCGAGGCCATCAAGCCCTTCACCCGGCTGGAGCCCGCGCGCAACCAGAACCGCAGCACCGGGGTGGGGCTGGGCCTGTCGATCGTCATCGACGTGGCGCGGGCGCATGGCGGCACGCTGCTGTTGGGGGAAAGCGACCGGCTCGGCGGGCTGTGCGCGGATATCGTGATCGCGGTCTGACCCAGACCAGAAGGGCTGATGACACCCCGCCTTGCATTGCCGGGCAGCTCCCCGATTGCCGACCCGGTGTCACACGCCCCGGGTTCAGCTCGCGCTGCGTTCCTCGAAGCTGAGCGCGATGAAGCTGGGCATGTGATCGCCCATCCCGACGACCTTGCCGCCCTGATCCGCCGCTCCGTTGTTGTTGCCGCCGCGCCCTGATCCCCGGCGGCGCGGGGGGCGACCGGCGGGTTTCTCGGCTTCAGCCGCGGGGGCCGGCTCCGGTTCAGGTGCTGGGTCCGGTTCGGGGGCCGGTTGGGGCGCGGGGGGCGGTGTCGCCACCTCGAGCTCGAGCTCGGGTTCGGGCGGCGCGGCCTGCACCGTGTCGGGCGCGTCCCCGGTCTCGGCGGCTTCGGGGCTTGCCTCGGGCGTCGCGGCGGGTTTCTTGCGGCTGACGCTGCGGCTGCGGGTCTTGCCGCCCGCCGGCTTGTCGGGCGAGCCTTCGGTGGCCTCGGTTCGCTCGGTCTCTTCGGTGGTGCTGGGGGTCACCGGGTTTTCAAGCCGAGGGATCTCCTTTTGCAGCAACGCCTCGATGGCGGCGAAGTTCTTTTCGTCCTTCGGGTTGCAGATCATCAGCGCCTTGCCGTCCAGCCCCGCGCGCCCCGTGCGCCCGATGCGGTGCACGTAATCCTCGGGGTGGCCGGGCACATCATAGTTGAACACATGACTGACCGCGGGCACGTCCAGCCCCCGCGCCGCGACATCCGAGGCCACGAGAAATTTCAGATCCCCGGCCCGGAACCCGTCAAGTGTCCGCGTCCGCTGGCTCTGTTCGAGATCGCCATGGATGGGCGCGGCATCATAGCCGTATTTCTTCAGCGACTTGGCGACGGCATCCACGTCGAGCTTGCGGTTGCAGAAGATGATCGCATTGGTCAGCGCGTCGCCCTCGCGGTCGATCATGGTGCGCAGCAACTTGCGCTTTTCGGTGTCGGCGCGGTCCCGGCGCGACGGTTTGGCCATCACCACGCCCTGTTCGATCGTCTCCGAGGCGGTCGCCTGCCGGGCCATCTCGACCCGTTCGGGGGCTGACAGGAAGGTGTTGGTGATGCGCTCGATCTCGGGGGCCATGGTCGCCGAGAAGAACAGCGTCTGCCGGGTGAACGGCGTCAGCGAAAAGATCCGCTCGATATCGGGGATGAACCCCATGTCCAGCA
>Ga0307971_1000069_pt1 | contig 56367 bp, 59 predicted proteins | sample OrgLakmetagen714_FD_201820 | JGI IMG/M metagenome (GOLD analysis project Ga0307971, IMG submission 201820) | Saline water microbial communities from Organic Lake, Antarctica - #714 | ecosystem: Environmental > Aquatic > Non-marine Saline and Alkaline > Saline | place: Antarctica: Organic Lake... | reverse complement strand
CCCATCACCAGTGTGCAAGACCGCGCTGACCGCCTGTGCGAACTGAACGTGATTGAACAGGTGGACCACGTGTGCCAGAACAGCATTGTTCAGGACGCCTGGAAACGGGGCCAGGACTTAACCGTGCACGGCTTCGTGTACGACCTGCGTGACGGCATAATGCGGGATATGGGCATGCCCATATCCAACGCTGCCACCAGCGAGCATGCCCGCCAACAATCGGTGGATGAAATGGTACTTCGCCCGGTGCGCTCCGGCCGCCTGATTAAAGCCTGAATTACGGAACGCCCATGTCTGCATTACCTAATTCCCACGAAGCGCTGCTTCGTAATCGTTCCTATCTGACCGGCAAGGTCGCCCTGCTGGGCGCTATTGCACCGGGTTTACTGGCCGAGCTGGCAACGTTGGGCAGCACGGGCCTGGCTATGACCGAACACGCCGGGCACGCTCAGGCCCTGGAACAGGCCGGCAGCTGGCCGGTGGCCTTTGGCTATGACGCCCCGGCTTTGACCGCCGCAGCGTTTGATTCTGTTGTGGTGTTTTTGCCCAAGGCCCGCGCCGAGCTGGATGTGCGGCTGTCGCTGGCGCGTTGGCTGGTGCGCCCCGGTGGCCGCCTGCTGGTGTTGGGGGAGAAAAAGGAAGGCATTGCCGGCGCGGTAAAACAGCTGCGCGAGGCCTTGCCTCAGGTGCACAAAATTGACAGTGCGCGGCATTGTCAGGTGTGGTGCGCAGAAGACGTAACACCGCTTGCGCACTTTGCCATTGCAGATTGGCTGGATTGGAGTCAGGTCAGCGTTGCCGGTCGGGAGCTCGATGTAGCAGGCTTACCCGGTGTGTTCAGTCGCGGCGAACTAGACTCGGGCACAAGCCTTTTGCTGGAAACCCTGGCCAGCACCCCATTGGCCACCCTGTCGGTTCGGGCGGCACCCGGTATACCGCCGACGCGGGCCGGCAAGGCCCTGCGTGTTCTCGACTTTGCCTGCGGCGCCGGCGTTATTGGCGCCTGGTTGCAGACTGATGGAAACACGGACCTAAGCGTTGACGCCGTAGACGTGCAGTCCCAGGCGCTGCTGAGCGCCCGCGCGACTTATGACCGAGTGGGTGCACGGGGCGAGATTATTGCATCTGACGGCATTGCCGGGCTAGACGGCCGCTGGCAGGCGGTGGTGTCTAACCCGCCGTTTCACAGCGGCGTGCGCACCGATATGACCATGACCGAGCGCTTCGTGCGCGACCTGGCCAGCCACTTGGAACACGGCGGTGAGGTGCGGTTGGTGGCCAACAACTTCCTGCCTTATGAAGCCTTGATCCGTCGTTGTATTGGCCCGGTTGAACGCCTTGCGGAAAACAACAAGTTCACGGTGTATCGGGCCTTTCGTCAGTGACATGGCCGTTGAATCTGGAGCGTGCGGCGCCTGCGCCAATGCTTGATAAGGCAGCGAAGCCAAATGCCAGCGCTGCCAGCCTTCAAGCCTGGGATGCGGCGGATGAACTGCTGTTGCAGCAGGCCACGCATTGGATGGAGAGCAAGTGGCTGGCGGGCAAACAGCAGGCGGACAAACCACATCTTTCGATCACGCAACTGGATTAAACGGCAGGGCGGTCGTAACCCAAACGGGCCAAGGTGTCGACAATGGTTTGGGTCTGGCTGTCGATTTCAATATTCACGCTCTGGCCCACGCTGGTCTCACCAAATACCGTGGCGCGCAAGGTTTCTGGAATCAGATGCACGTTGAAGCGATTGTCATGCACTTCGCCAATGGTCAGGCTGGCGCCGTTAATAGCAATGTAGCCTTTGGCAAACACATAGCGGGCCCAGTCCGCCGGTACCTCAAACCAAAGGCTGACGTTGTTTTCGCTGCGCACAATATCGACAACCTGCGCGCGGGTGTGAATATGTCCAGAGAGTAAATGCCCGCCGATTTCATCGCCAATGCGCGCTGCGCGTTCGTAATTCACTCGGCTGCCGGCCACCAGAGCGCCCAAAGTCGTCAGTCGCAGGGTTTCCTGCATGGCGTCAAAGTACAGCACATTGCCCTGCTGGCGGGTGACGGTCATGCAGGTTCCGTTAATGGCAACCGAGGCGCCGATGGTCACGCCTTCGGCTTTGCCGGCGGGCAAGGCGATGGCAAACGTACTGAGCCCTGGCGCAGTGATAACGTCTTCAATGGTCGCAATGCCCTGAACAATGCCTGTAAACATGGGGAAAGCCTCGTGCGGTTGAAAAGATGACGTAGCATACGGTGGGCCAGAATAACCAGATGATGCCAGAGGAACAACGCGCACCTCAAGATTCTGCCGCCGACGCCGGCCGTGGCGGTTGCGGGCCAGGGCACTCAAAATAACACTCAACCGTCGAGCGGCTCAAATGAAAGCGCCAAGCAGCCGTCTGACGCAATGGCTGCCGACGCTGCGGGCAGCCGCGATGCTTCCTCTGGCAGAAATCGTGACAAAGCCGCCAACCACCAGCGACAGCTGCGATTGATGATGCGCCAATGTGACCGGGTGCTGCTGGCCGATTACGACTTGCTGGCGATGGAGAAATGGCCGGATAACGCCCGGATTTCTGCTGCGCGAAGGCGCCGGGATCTGTGGGTGCAGAGCCCGTTAGAGGAAGCGGCGGAAGGAAAAGCGGGGACAGATTTGAAATCTGTCCCCAGTTAGGTGCAGGTCACGGCTGACGGCAGCACTAACTTGACAAACTGATTTTTCAAACGTATGTTTAAAACACACGTTTATTACTGGAATTAGGATTTACAATGGCGCAATCAGATACTGTAGATCGCATTTTGGACGCAGCGGAAGAGTTGTTCGCCGATCGCGGGTTTGCTGAAACATCGCTGCGGATGATCACCAGCCGGGCAAAAGTGAATCTTGCTGCTGTAAATTATCACTTTGGCTCCAAAAAATCCCTGATACAAGCCGTTTTTGCCCGCTTTTTAACACCTTTTTCGGCCACCGCCGAAGCGGCGTTTGACGATCTGGAAAAAAGTTGTAATGGCAAAGCGCCAACGTTAAATCAGACTCTGCGGGCTCTGACCGAAAGCGCAGTGCGAACGCCCCAGCGCAGCGAGCGAGGCATTGCGATCTTCATGCGGCTTCTTGGCCTGGCCTATACTCAGTCGCAGGGGCATTTGCGAAAATTTCTGGAGCAACAATACAGCGAGCCCTATAGTCGCTTCATGGGTTTGTTAAAAGAAGCCACGCCAGAGCTTTCTGCGGTCGATCGCTACTGGCGCATTCAGTTTATGCTTGGCGCCACCGCTTTCACTATGTCCAGTAATGAAGCTTTACGTGATATTCTGGTCAACAAGATGGGCGTGGAAACCAGCGTGCAAGAAATTGCTGCGCGTCTGGTGCCATTTTTGGCGGCTGGCATGCAGGCGAAAGACCCCATGCTGGCTCCTATGCCCTGCGACCAGGAATCACTGGCTGTGTTGTAATCAGCCAGTGTCGCCACTGAGCCCGAACGGAGCCTGTTGTGGTTATCGGCGATTCTGCTGTCAGCCATCTGCTTATTGATATTGCCCGCCAGCGTCTGCAACTGTTTGACGACTCTTCCGTGTGCGTGGGTGATTATTCGGTGTCTACGGCGCGTAACGGTGCCGGCGAACTCGATGGCAGTGGCTGCACGCCCCGAGGCCAACATTATATTCGCGCCATGATTGGCGCCGGGCAACCGCTGAACAGCGTATTCCGTGGCCGCCGCCCGACCGGCGAAATCTACAGCCCCGAACGGGCCCTGGCTCACCCCGAGCGTGACTGGATTCTGTCGCGCATTGTATGGCTGTGTGGCCGGCAGTGGGGCGTGAATCGCGGCCCCGGGGTCGATACTTTTCGCCGCTTCATATACATTCACGGCACTCCTGACACCGAACCGATGGGCACTCCGTTGTCACACGGCTGTGTGCGCATGCGCAATACAGAGCTGGTGGCGCTGTTTGCCAGATTACAGCCGGGAATGGCGGTAATGATCCGTTAGTAACTGTTTATAAAAACGATTTTTCTAGAGTGCAATTTTTTAGAAAGACGACTGGGGCAGCAACGTGAACGCGTTCTTTGATTTTGAATTTGAGGGTTCCCATGATTAAGGAAGGCATAATTATACTAAATGGCTGGATTGAGGGCTTCGAGCTGTTGTCTTCCGGCTGGCGGGCAGGGGTGATTATTTTTGCTCTGGTGTTTGGAACAGCCTTGGTTGCGTTCATTGTCAGCCGCGTGACCAGCACCCTGGAGCACAGATTTTCTAGAACCAAAAATATCTGGGACGACGCCATGCTGCACGCTACTCGCCTGCCGCTGGTGGCGTTTGTGTGGTTGCAGGGGGTCTATTGGGCAGCAGAAATAGCCCATTACTATTCCGAGGCTGACGTTTTCAAGGCAAACGATTCGCTTCTGGACGTTGGCTTTATCTGGGTTGTTGTGTGGGCTTTGCTAGGCCTTATCAAGCAGATTGAGAAGGTACTGGTGTCTCCGATCAAAATGAAAAAGCCGATGGATTTCACCACCGTCAACGCCATCAGTAAGCTTTCGCGGCTGGTGGTGATCATTACCGCGGCTCTGATTGGCTTACAAACCCTGGGTTTTAGTATTTCTGGTGTGCTGGCGTTCGGTGGTGTGGGTGGTATTGCCATCGGTTTTGCCGCTAAAGACCTGCTGGCCAACTTTTTTGGCGGTTTTATTATTCACCTCGACCGCCCGTTCAAAGTAGGCGACTGGATCCGCTCGCCAGATCGCAATATTGAGGGCACGGTAGAGCAGATTGGCTGGCGTATGTGCACCATCCGTACGTTTGACAAACGCCCGCTTTACGTACCCAACGCTACGTTTACCACCATTGCGGTAGAAAACCCATCACGTATGTCGCACCGCAGAATCAGTGAAATCATTGGCGTGCGTTATAGTGACATAGACCGGGTAACCGACATTGTCAGTGATATTCGCTCGATGCTGAAAAATCATGACGAGATCGAAGTCAGCCAAACGCTGATTGTGAATTTTCTGGCGTTTAGCCATTCCACGCTGGACATCATGGTGTACACCTTCACAAAAACCCGCGAGTGGGTGAAGTATCACGAAGTGAAGCAGGACGTGTTGCTGAAAATCAGCGACATTATAGCTGGCCATGGCGCCGAAGTGGCGTTCCCGACCCAAACCCTGCATGTGGCTGATAGCATTAAGCTGCAGCATCTGGAGAACAATTCCGGTCGTGATCAGGGTCGTACCCAAGACGGCGATTGGGCCAGCAACGAGGCCGGTGAGCGTTCTTTGCGTGATGACTCCGAAGGCAGCGAGCAAGACGCTGCTAGCAGCAACAGCGACGAACACAGCACCAGCAACCGTGAAGGTGCCCAAGACAGGGTGGCTGAAGATACCGAAAGAGCCCGCAGCGGCCGCTCGGGCAGCAATCAACCGCAGCGTGAACAGCGCCGCCAGACGCAGAAACGTTCTCAGGAGAATGTTCAGGAGAGCGGGCAGGGCGAGCAGGTGGGTTCACAGAGCCATGCGCGGGAGAGTTCGCAGGAGGGTTCCTCGGAGGGGCATCTTGAGGGAAGTCATGCAAAACGCCGCTGAAAACCCCGTCGGTATCATCGGTGGCACCGGCCTGACCGCTCTTGAAGGTTTGCAGATAACCGGCGAGCAGAGCAAGGCCAACGCCTGGGGTACACCTTCTGCAGTGCTTACCAGTGGGCTGTTGGGCCAGCAGCGTGTGCTGTTTCTGGCCCGCCACGGTAACCCACACCGCATACCGCCTCACCAGATTAACTACCGCGCCAATATTCAGGCGCTTTTTGATGCCGGCGTGCGCACGTTGGTGGGCGTTAACGCTGTGGGCGGCATACACCCGGATATGGGACCGGCCCACATTGTCATACCGGACCAGCTGATTGATTACACCTGGGGTCGCCGTGGTACGTTTTTTGAGGGCGAACTGGATAACGTCACCCACATTGATTTCACCTGGCCTTACAACGAGCCGGCGCGGGCGATTTTGATTGAGCAAGCGGAGCGTCTGGGACTGAGCTTTTCCAGCCACGGGGTTTATGGTGCCACCCAGGGGCCACGCCTTGAAACCGCTGCGGAAATCCGCCGTATGGAGCGTGATGGCTGTGATCTGGCGGGTATGACAGGCATGCCGGAAGCGGCCCTGGCAGCAGAGTTGGGGATGCGTTATGTCAGCTTGTGCCTGGTGGTCAATTATGCAGCAGGTACAACCGACACGGCGATCACCATGGCGGACATTCAGCGCGCGCTTGATGACGGCATGGTTGCCGTGAAAACCCTGCTACAGGCTTGTGTTGCCGGGCTTGGAGCCCTGCAGGCGAAAGCCTGAGCAGTGTCTGGGCGCTAGCGGCTCAATCCTCGATTTTTGCGAAATAGACCAGCACGCCGATGGTGGGGGAATCCAGAAAATGGATCTCGCTGCTGCGCATGCGGCGGGTTTCACGGATCCAGGTCAGTAGCTGCGGTTCGGCCTGAGCGCCGGGCTGCGCCGCTGAGGCGGCATCTTGCCAGTGGTTCAGGTGCGCTTCCACATGCAAAAAGCGCTTGCGATCGATTTTTATATAACCTTCCACGTCACGCTGCCTTGCCTGGGGCAACCAGTCGCCAACGGCCACCGCCAGGCGTTCGCCACCGTAGTTCTGCGGAAAATCTTCGAGCCATCCGGCTTTGGCCAGAATGCGGAAACGGCCGCTGTTGGTCAGTCGTGCGGCGGCGCTGTCCAGATACAGGCCGCTGACCTGGTCCAATGAGCTGCGCGGTCCATCGCCCTCAGGTGTTACCCAAAGCGCCTTGTTAATAACCGGCGTGGGGGTGACCGTTTGCCCGCTCATATTCTCGACCAGATTTTCAGGCGCAATAATGCGTTCCAGAATAACGAATTCCGCGCGATAGCGGTCGCTGGCTTGGGCCAGTGGTGCTCCCACTACCAACATCAAAAGAACCAGCACGGCCATCGTAAAGGGTGAACCCGGGTGTTTACGCAAGTCAGTTTCTCCAACAGTCATCGGGGCCGGCCTGAGGATTTGGCCGGTGCCAGTTCATTGAACATAGCGGCAATGCCATCAAGTTTACCACCGGTTGAGGTGTCGTTCAGCCGAAAACGGAAACTGTTGGCGCCTTCCAGGCGATACTCGCCGGGGTCGGATTGCACTTTCTTAATCAGCGCCAGCGGGTCTACGCTGGTGCTGTTGCCAAATTCCAGTCGCGCCCATTCCTTGCCAGCGTCTACTTTGATTACGCCCAGGGCCTCGGCGCGCATGCGCAGCGCCGCCTGGCGCATCAGATTTTTGGCCGGTTGCGGCAGCAATCCAAAGCGGTCAATCATTTCTACCTGAAGTTCTTTTAATTGTTCATCATTGGAAACGCTGGCGATGCGTTTATACAGCATCAGCCGGTTATGAACGTCTGGCAGATAATCGTCCGGAATCAGCGCCGGAATGCGCAAATTCATTTCGGTGCCGTGACTCAGTGGCAGCTCGGCGTTGGGTGTACGGCCTTCGCGAATGGCCTTTACCGCTTCGTCCAGCAGTTGCATGTACAGGGTAAAGCCAATGCTTTCAATTTGCCCGCTCTGTTCCTCGCCCAGCAGTTCGCCGGCGCCGCGGATTTCGAGGTCTTGGGTGGCCAGCATAAAACCGGCGCCCAAATCCTGGGCTTCAGAAATAGCCTCCAGGCGCTTTTTTGCCTCGGAGCTAATGGCTTTCGGTGGCGGCGTGAGCAGGTAAGCGTAGGCTTGATGGTGGGAGCGGCCCACCCGGCCTCGTAACTGGTGCAGCTGGGCCAGACCGAATTTATCCGCGCGCTCGATAATAATGGTGTTGGCGGTGGGCACGTCTATGCCGGTTTCAATGATGGTGGTACACACCAGTACGTTGAAGCGCTTGTGATAAAAGTCCGTCATGATCTGTTCCAGATCGCGTTCGCGCATCTGCCCGTGGGCCACGCCAACGCGGGCTTCGGGAATCAGTTGGCGCAGGTCTGCCGCGGTTTTTTCGATGCTGGTCACGTTATTGTGCAGAAAGTACACCTGACCGCCACGCAGGATTTCCCGCAAAATCGCTTCTTTCACCATGGGTTCGTCGCGCTGGCGCACAAAGGTTTTTACCGACAGCCGCCGCGCCGGTGGTGTTGCAATGATGGACAGGTCACGCAGGTGGCCCATGGCCATATTCAAGGTGCGGGGAATGGGCGTGGCCGTCAGGTTGAGCATGTCGACTTCGGCCCGCAGCGCCTTTAATTTTTCTTTCTGTTGCACCCCGAAGCGATGTTCTTCATCAATAATCACCAACCCCAGATTCTTGAACCGAATGTCGCCTTGCAGCAGTTTGTGGGTGCCAATAACAATATCGGCTTTGCCGTTTTCCATGGCCTCCAGCGCTTTATTGGTCTGGCTGCCGCTGCGAAAGCGGCTGAGCAGCTCTATATTAACGGCGGTATCCGAAAAGCGGTCGCGGAAAGATTCATAATGTTGCTGCGCCAGCAAAGTCGTGGGCACCAGTACCGCCACCTGTTTGCCAGACCAGGTCGCTACAAATGCGGCGCGCATGGCCACTTCGGTTTTGCCAAAGCCCACATCGCCGCAAACCAAACGATCCATCGGGCGTTCACTGGTCATGTCTTCCAGCACCGCCATAATAGCCACTTCTTGGTCTGGCGTTTCCTCGAACGGGAAACCTGCTGCAAAGGTGCGATAGGCTTCCTGCGGGTTATCAAAGCTGAAGCCTTTGCGGGCTTCGCGGCGGGCATACACGTCTAAAAGCTCAGCGGCGGTATCGCGGATTTTTTCCAGAGCTTTCTTTTTAGCGTTGTTCCAGCGATCGGTGCCCAGCTTGTGCAGCGGCGCGTGTTCGGTGTCGCTGCCGGCGTAACGTGAAATCAGATGCAGGCTAGACACAGGAATATACAGCTTGGAGCTGCCAGCGTATCCCAGCATCAGAAATTCGCTGGCTTCTCCTTCCACGGTGATGGTTTCCAAACCCTGATAGCGGCCCACACCGTGGTCAATATGCACCACCGGCGAGCCGATACGCAGTTCCGAAAGGTCGCGGTAGCCGTCGTCGTTCAGCTCAGTGGGCTTTTCCCGGCGCCTGCGCTGCAGCACCCGATCACCGAAGAGAGCCGTTTCGGTGATCAGCGCCAGTTGCCGGTCTGGCAGCACCAAGCCCTGCTCCATAGGCGCGATGGTAATGCCCAAGCTGCATTTCGGGCTATCCAGAAAACTTTGCCAGCCGTCCAGCGCCTGAAGCTGCAGGGATTGTTGGGCCAGATTGTCGATCAGCGCTTCGCGCCGGCCAGACGATTCGGCACAAATTAGAATACGGCCGTCGAATTCGCTGATGAACCGTTTCAAGCGCCCGGCAGGGTCTGCTGCGCGCCCGTCCATGGCTATGTCTGGCAGTTCGCGGGCGGCGCAGTTCACGCTGCCGTTGCCGTCATCGGTGGCTGTGCGTGTGGTTACCCGTGGAAACTGCTTGAGCAGCCCGAACAGCTCGTCCTGCTGCAAAAACAGCTGGGCCGGCGGCATGATTGGCCGCACGCGGTCGTGGCGCCGGTCTTCATAACGGTTACGGGTTTCGCTGTCGAACTGCTGCACCGATTCGTTCAGACCGTCGGCGGTGAACACTCGGGTACTGGCCGGCAGGTAATCAAAAAGCGTGGCGGTGGCATCAAAAAACAGTGGCAAGTAATATTCGATGCCCGGTGAAGTGATGCCCTGACTGACGTCCTGATACACAGGCGCGCTTTTGTCTGCGCTGGGGAATTGCTCGAACCAGCGCCCTCGAAACGCCGAACGGGCTTGTTTATCCCAAGGGAATTCAAACGCCGGCAGCAGTTCCACCTGCTGGATGCGATCAACCGAACGCTGGGTGTCCGGGTCAAAGGTGCGCAGGGTTTCAATTTCGTTGTCGAACAAATCAATGCGGTAGGGCTGGCTGGCGCCCATGGGAAAAATGTCCAGAATGGCGCCGCGCACCGCGTACTCACCGTGCTCGTGCACGTTGTCGGCGTAGCGGTAGCCGGCCGCTTCGAGCTGCAAGCGCCAGCTGTTGATGTCCAGCGACTGGCCAACTTTTAATAGCAGGGTGTTGCCCTGCAAGTAGTTTACCGGCGGTAACCGGTGCATCAGGGTGCGCGCAGGCACGACGAGCACGCCGTGTTGGGTAGAGGGCAGGCGGTGCAGGGTGCGAATGCGGCGGGAAATAATATCCTGATGAGGTGAAAATTGGTCGTAAGGCAGGGTTTCCCAGTCTGGCAGCGACAGCAATTCCAGGCCATCGGCGCTTATGGCCGGGCCGTCTTCTTCCGCTGGCAGGCCCAGAAAAAAGCGCATTGCCTGTTCCAGGCGGATGGCATCGGCGGTGCTGCGGGTGATCACCAGGGTTAACCCCTGATGGCTGCGCGCGCTTTCACAAACTGCCAGAGCGTCACTGCTGCCATGAAGCTGACCCCAGACACGATGATCGGCGGGCTTTTTTGGGAATTCCGGGGCAAGCAGGGTAGTGCTGGTCATGTTGGAAAATGTGCCTTTTTCGAATTCGAGAGCCGGTAAATAGGCTGGCCATTCTACCGCTGCAGTGCATGGGGGGTCGAGTGGATGTAAAAACGGGCGTTGGATTTGCCGTAGGCGGCGTTAAATTGGATAATGCCTCATTCGATTTTTTCTATGTCTACTTTGCATGCCCAAAACGTTTCTATCCAGAGGTCCTAAACCGTGAGCCACGAACAGATCCACCAGCACCTGTCGAACTGGACAGAGCGCGAATCTACCGCCGAAGCCATGATCCCGCTAATTGGACGCCTGTACCGCCGCAACAATGTTGTCACGTCGGTTTACGGCCGCTCGGTGATCAACCAGTCAGTGATTGATATCATTCGCGCCCACCGCTATGTGCGTCAAGTTGAAGACAGCGAGCTGTCGGTACACGACACTCTGCCCATTCTTCAGGCGATGGACGCTATGGAGCTGGGGCGTGGCCACGTAGATATCGGTAAACTGGCGGTTAAATTCCGTGCTATTGGTGGCGATCTGAACGAGTTTCTTACCCAGGAAATCGGATCCATCGCGGGTTTGTACGCTTCCCAGTCGGAAGAAGATGCCCAAAACGACACCAAAGACATAGTGCTTTACGGTTTTGGCCGTATCGGCCGCTTGCTGGCCCGTATTCTGATTGAAAAAGCCGGCGGCGGTAACAACCTGCGCCTGCGCGCCATTGTTGTGCGCCATGGCGGTGCCGACAACGATCTGGAAAAGCGTGCCAGCCTGCTGCGCCGCGACTCCGTTCACGGCCCCTTTAATGGCACTATTCGTGTTGACGCGGAAAACTCCGCACTGATCGCCAACGGCAACTTCATTAAAGTGATTTACTCCGCCGGGCCAGACCAGGTGGACTACACCCAGTACGGCATCAAGAATGCCATTGTGATCGACAACACCGGCATGTGGCGCGATGAAGAAGGCTTGGGTCTGCACCTGAAATCCAAAGGCGTCAGCCGCGTGATGCTGACCGCGCCGGGCAAAGGTGACATCAAGAACATCGTTTACGGAATCAATAACGACTGGATTACCGACGACGACAAAATTCTGTCGGCCGCCTCGTGCACCACCAACGCCATTACCCCGGTGCTGAAGGCTATCTACGACGAATACGGCATTGAAGATGGCCACGTAGAAACGGTGCACTCTTACACCAACGACCAGAACCTGATCGACAACTACCACAAAGGCAGTCGCCGTGGCCGCAGTGCGCCGCTGAACATGGTCATTACCGAGACCGGCGCCGCCAAGGCGGTGTCAAAGGCGCTGCCAGAATTGAAAGGCAAGCTGACGGGTAACGCCATTCGTGTGCCCACGCCTAACGTTTCCATGGCGATTCTGAACCTGAATCTGAAAACAGACGTGGATGTAGAAAGCGTTAACGAATACCTGCGTGACATAGCGCTGCACTCCGAACTGCAAAAGCAGATTGACTATGTAAACTCTACAGAAGTGGTATCGACCGATTTTGTTGGCTCGCGCCACGCCGGTATTGTGGATGCCCAAGCAACGATTGCTGCCGGCAAACGCCTGATTCTGTACGTTTGGTACGACAACGAATTTGGCTACAGCGCACAGGTTATAAGGGTCGTTAGCCAGATGGCCGGCATCAACTATCCTATTTTCCCCAAGCGTGTCCGCGGCTGAATTGGTCGTGCTGGCTCTGAGATAATTGCCTGATGAGCGAATAAAAGCCCCTTCAGTTTTTGCTGATGGGGTTTTTTTCTGGCGCGGTGTAAACACACCCTCTTTACTTGGAGCAACAAACTGGTGGGTGTTTGCGGTGGAAATGCCGGCCCCGACTCTCTATAATAAGCCCGATTTTGGTTATGTCTGACGCCCGCTTCTTATCCTTCCTCTGCCACCGGTCTGTGCTAGCGTAACGCCAACCGCCTTACGGCAAGCCACTCAACACCAAACCGGTGAGGTATGTGCAGGGAGTTCGAGGTAATGCGTCTGACGTGGTAAATACATCGAATAGTTTCTGATGATTGGATGAGGCTAATGATAAAGATCACAAAAGGCCTGGATCTTCCCATCAGCGGCGTCCCCGAACAGACCATCACCGACGGCAAACCGATTCGCCACGTGGCACTTGTCGGCTTTGACTACAACGGCATGAAGCCGACGATGGTTGTGAAGGAAGGGGATCGCGTTAAACGCGGCACGCTGCTGTTTACGGATAAGAAGACCGAAGGCGTTCGTTACACCTCACCGGCAGCGGGCGTGGTGAAAGAAATCAACCGTGGTGACCGTCGGGTTTTCCAGTCGATTGTCATCGAAATTGATGGCGACGAGGCGGAAACCTTCGCGCGTTACAGCGAAGCCGATATTGCGGGCCTGGAGTGCCAGCAGGTTGTTGATAACCTGGTCGAATCCGGGTTGTGGGCGACGCTTGTAACGCGTCCGTACAGCAAAGTGCCGGCTATTGACTCCGCGCCTCATTCAATCTTCGTGTCGGTGATGGATACCAACCCGCTGGCCGCAGACCCTACCATCATCATTGCCGAAAACAGCACGGCCTTTGAAAACGGCCTGAGCATTATTGCCAAGCTGACCGCCGGCAAGGTGTTTGTAACAGGTAAGCCGGGCTCAAACGTCGCAGTGCCCAAGTCTGATGCCATTGAAGTCAATCAGTGTGACGGCGTTCACCCGGCCGGTAATGTAGGCACCCATATTCATCACCTGGACCCGGTATCGCTCAGCAAAACTGTGTGGTCTGTGAATTATCAGGACGTGATTGATATCGGCAAGCTGTTCGTCACCGGTGAACTTCCGATTGAGCGTGTTGTCGCAATTGGTGGGCCGAAAGCTCTGAAGCCTCGCTTGGTTCGTACACGTTTAGGCGCCAGTATGGTTGAATTGTTGGATGGCGAAACCGAAACCGACTGCGAACTGCGTCCGATATCGGGCTCAGTGTTTGGCGGCCGACGGGCCGAAGGCGCTTGCGCCTATTTAGGGCGTTTCGCCAATCAGGTTTCGGTGCTGGCTGAAGGCAATAGCCGGCACTTCATGGCCTACCTGTCGCCGGGCGTGAATAAATTCTCGACAATGAACATCTACCTGTCAAAACTGACCGGTGGCAAACGATTCAACTTCAATACCAGTACCAACGGCAGCGAGCGAGCGATGGTTCCAGTGGGCGCTTACGAGCGCGTCATGCCGTTGGACATATTGCCAACCCAGCTGTTGCGGGCGTTAATCATCGGTGATACGGAAATGGCCCAGAAACTGGGCGCGCTGGAACTGGATGAAGAAGATCTGGCTCTGTGCACCTTCGTGTGTCCGGGTAAATATGAATACGGGCCAATTCTCCGAGAGAACCTGACCCGCATCGAGATCGAGGGCTAAGTTATGGCTATCCGACAGTTTCTCGACGGAATCGAGCATCATTTTGAAAAAGGCGGTCGTCACGAGCGTTGGTACGCGCTCTACGAAGCGGTAGACACCATTTTCTACTCGCCCAGTTCGGTCACCAAATCCACTTCTCACGTGCGCGATGGCATTGACCTGAAACGCATCATGATCACGGTGTGGCTGTGCACCTTTCCGGCCATGTTCTTCGGTATGTGGAACATCGGTTTTCAGGCCAACAGCTACCTGGCGACCAATCCGGAGGCTTTGATAGGAGACGGCGGTTTGCGCACCGCGTTTATAAACGCCCTGGCGGTAACCGGCGCGGGTGCTGGCCTGCTGGATAATTTCATCTACGGTATGGCCTACTTTATTCCCATCTACGCGGTGACCTTTGTTGTCGGCGGGTTCTGGGAAGTGATGTTTGCCACCGTGCGTCGCCATGAAATCAACGAAGGCTTTTTCGTAACCTCGATTTTGTTTGCGCTGATTTGCCCGCCTACCGTGCCTTTGTGGCAAGTGGCTTTGGGCATTACTTTCGGTATCGTGATCGGCAAAGAAGTGTTTGGCGGAACCGGCAAAAACTTCCTCAACCCGGCGCTGACCGGCCGTGCTTTCCTGTACTTCGCCTACCCGGCGCAGATTTCCGGTGACACGGTATGGACCGCGGTTGACGGGTTTAGTGGTGCGACTTCCCTAAGCTGGGCTGCCAGTGGTGGTATGGAAGCGCTGGAAACCCAGATTGGCTGGATGAACGCGTTCATGGGCACCATTCAGGGTTCCATGGGTGAAACCTCGACCCTGGCTGTGCTGGCCGGTGGCGCCGTGCTGCTGATCATGAAAATAGCCTCTTATCGTATTGTTGGGGGTGTGTTGCTAGGCATGATTGCCACCTCGTTGCTAATGAATGTGGTGGGGTCAGAAACGAATCCCATGTTTGCCGTGCCTGCGCACTGGCACTTGGTGATTGGTGGTTTTGCCTTCGGCATGATGTTTATGGCGACGGACCCGGTATCGTCTGCCATGACCCACATCGGCCGCTGGTGCTTCGGCATTCTGGTGGGCGTGATGACCATTCTGATACGTGTCGTAAACCCGGCCTTCCCCGAAGGCATCATGCTGGCGATTCTGTTCGCCAACCTGTTTGCCCCGCTGATGGACCACTACGTTGTTCAGGCCAATGTCAAACGGAGGCTCGCTCGTGGCTAAAGCTAAAGAAACAGTCTCCAGAACGTTAATGGTCGCTTTGGTACTGAGTATCGTGTTTTCAGTTATCGTGTCGACCGCCTCAGTATTGCTGCGCCCGGCACAGATCAAAAATCAGAACCTGGACATCAAAACCAATATCCTGGCGGCCTCGGGCATGTTACCGGAAGCCGCCAGTGCCGAGCAGATCGAAGATATCTTCACCCGCTTTGATGTTCGCCTGGTAGATTTGGATTCTGGCGCCTTTGTTGAGCCTGAATCGGTCAATGTGGAAGACCCGATGAAGTACGATATGTACAAAGTCGCGTCTGACCCGGATATGTTCACCAAGATTCCTCCCAAGGAAGATCTGGCGGGCATAAAGCGTCGTCCTAACGTAGCCAAGGTCTATCTGCTGCGCGAAGGCGACGAGGTGAAGCGCGTTGTACTGCCGGTTCACGGTTATGGTTTGTGGTCCACTTTGTATGGGTTCGTATCCCTTGAGGGCGACTTGAATACCATCGAAGGCTTGGGCTTTTACGCCCACGCGGAAACGCCAGGCCTGGGTGGTGAGGTGGATAACCCGCGCTGGAAGTCCCAGTGGGTGGGTAAGCAGCTTTACGACGAAGACAAAACCGAGCCGCAGATTCGCCTGGTAAAAGGCGGTGTTGATGCCAATACTGCGAACAAGCAACACAAAGTGGACGCGCTTTCCGGTGCCACCTTGACCAGTCGCGGTGTAGAGCATCTGGTGAATTATTGGATGGGTGATCGCGGCTACGCGGCGTTCCTCAAGAAACTTCGTGAAGGGGAGGTCTGATCATGTCCGAAATGACCGCTAAACAAGTTCTGTTTGAACCGATTTTCAGTAACAACCCGATTGGATTGCAGATTCTGGGTATCTGTTCAGCGCTGGCGGTAACCACCAGCATGAACGTCACCATCGTTATGTGTCTTTCCGTTATTGCGGTAACCGCTTTTTCCAACCTGGCGGTATCGCTGGTGCGGGCACAGATTCCGAACAGTATTCGCATCATCGCCCAGATGACCATTATTGCTTCACTGGTTATCGTGGTGGATCAGTTGCTAAAGGCGTACGCCTATGAAGTGTCCAAGCAGCTGTCGGTATTCGTTGGTTTGATCATCACCAACTGCATCGTTATGGGCCGCGCCGAAGGTTTTGCAATGAAAAACGGGCCTTGGCTGAGCTTCCTTGACGGCATCGGCAACGGTATGGGCTACTCGGTGATGCTGCTGTTTGTCGCCTTCTTCCGTGAGTTGCTGGGCGCCGGTTCGCTGTTTGGCGTTACCCTGATGGTGCCGGTCAGTCAGGGCGGTTGGTACGTCCCCAACGGGCTGCTGCTGTTGCCGCCCAGCGCGTTCTTTATCATTGGCCTGGCAATCTGGGCCCTGCGCGCCTGGAAACCCGAGCAAGTGGAAGAGGCAGACTTCAAAATGTCCCGCCACACCCATAAGGAGGCCTTCTGATGGAACACTACATCAGTCTGCTGATTAAGGCTATTTTCGTTGAAAACATGGCTTTGGCCTTCTTCCTGGGTATGTGTACCTTCCTGGCGATCTCTAAAAAGATCGAAGCCGCAACTGGCCTGGGTATTGCCGTGGTGGTGGTACTGACCCTCACCGTGCCGGTGAACAACCTGATCTACAACAACATCCTGCGTGAAGGTGCGTTGTCTTGGGCCGGATTGCCCAACACAGACCTGAGCTTTTTGGGATTGATTACGTACATTGGTGTAATCGCTGCGATTGTGCAGATTATGGAAATGGTTCTGGACAAGTACATACCGGCGCTATACGCCGCACTTGGGGTGTTTCTGCCGCTTATTACCGTGAACTGCGCCATTTTGGGTGCAGCCCTGTTCATGGTCGAGCGCGACTACACCTTCGGTGAGAGTGTGGTGTACGGTTTCGGCGCCGGCGTAGGTTGGGCACTGGCGATTGTGGCTTTGGCCGGCATTCGGGAAAAACTCAAGTACAGCGACGTACCGGAAGGCCTGCGGGGCTTGGGCATAACCTTTATTACCGTGGGTTTGATGTCATTGGGCTTTATGTCTTTCTCCGGCATTTCCCTGTAATTCACCCGGTGATTCGGATAAACGAAAGGGCGAGATCATGAATACAGAAATTATTCTCGGCGTAGTCATGTTCACTGTGATTGTTTTGGCGCTGGTTGCGATTATTCTTGCGGCCCGTTCCCAGCTGGTCAGTACCGGTGATGTGACCATTGAAATTAACGACGACCCCGAGCACACGGTGAAAACCGAAGCCGGTGGAAAGTTGCTGAATACATTGGCCGGCAGCGGTATTTTTCTGTCGTCTGCTTGTGGCGGCGGCGGCACCTGCGCCCAATGCAAATGTAAGGTTTTCGACGGCGGCGGCGCTATGCTGCCCACCGAAAAGACCCATTTTACCAACCGCGAAGAAAAAGAAGGCTGGCGCCTGTCGTGCCAGGTTCCGGTAAAACAGGACATGAAAATTGAAGTGCCGGAAGAGTTCTTCGGTGTTAAGAAGTGGGAATGCGATGTGGTGAGCAACCACAACCAGGCCACCTTCATCAAAGAATTGATTCTGAAGTTGCCAGAGGGCGAAGAAGTCGCCTTCCGTGCTGGTGGTTACGTGCAGTTGGAGTGCCCGGCGTACGAAATCGACTTCAAGGAATTTGCGATTGAAGAAGAGTTCCGTGAAGATTGGGACAAGCACGATATCTGGCGCTACAAGGCCATCAACAAAGAAGACACGATTCGCGCCTATTCCATGGCCAATTACCCGGAAGAGAAGGGCGTACTGAAGTTCAACATCCGTATTGCGACACCGCCTCCGGGCACCGACCATAACCCGGGTGTTATGTCGAGCTTTGTGTTTGATTTGAAACCAGAGGACAAGATGACTGTGATGGGTCCGTTTGGTGAGTTCTTTGCCAAAAAGACCGAAGCGGAAATGGTGTTTGTGGGCGGCGGTGCCGGTATGGCGCCCATGCGTTCCCTTATCTTTGACCAGCTCAAACGTCTTAACTCCAAGCGCAAAATCAGCTTCTGGTATGGCGCACGTAGCGTACGGGAAATGTTCTACGTCGAAGACTTTGACGGTCTGGCCAAAGAAAACGATAACTTTGAGTGGCACGTGGCTTTGTCTGACCCCCAGCCAAACGACGACTGGGATGGCGACACCGGCTTTATTCATAACGTATTGTTTGAAAACTACCTGAAAGATCACCCGGCACCGGAAGACTGTGAGTTTTACATGTGCGGGCCGCCCATCATGAATGCATCGGTTATCAAGATGCTGAAAGATCTGGGCGTAGAAGATGAAAACATCATGCTGGATGACTTCGGAGGCTAGTAATATCCCGATTTTTCTCAATGTGATTAAACCCGCCCGGGCGGTTGTGATCAGTGTGTTTTTTGCACTGGTTGTGGCGGCCTTGGCGGGTTGTTCGTTTAAGCCGGAACAACAGATCTGGGAAATCTCCGGGCCGATCTTTGGCACCCGTTACCACATCAGCGTGGTGATGGAAGACGACCAGGTTCGGCTTCAACAGCTTGCCGGCGGCATTGAGCAGGCTCTGGACGGCGTAGATGCAGCTATGTCTACCTGGCGCGAGGATTCCGAACTGTCACGCTTTAACGCGCTGCCAGACCAGTCCGATTGGACCGCGTTGTCAGCCCCTTTGTATACCGTGCTGCTGGAAGCGGAAACGGTGTCAGCGTTCACTGACGGCGCCTTTGATATCACCATAGGCCCCGTGGTCAATCTGTGGGGTTTTGGCCCGGATGCGCGGCCAGACAAAGTGCCAGACGAAGCCACGTTGGCCAGAATATTGGACCGCACCGGTCATGAAAAAATCGAGCTGCGCGACCAGCCCCCGGGCATACGTACCAGTGAAGCGCAGTATCTGGATTTGAGTGCCATTGCCAAAGGCTTTGGCGTTGACGAAGTCGCCCGCTATTTAGCCGCAGAAGGCATTAGCGGTTATCTGGTCGAAATCGGCGGTGAAGTCAGTGTTGGAGGGCGCAAGCCCGATGGTTCGGCCTGGCGCTTGGCCATCGAAACACCCGGAGATGCCGCAGAGCAGGTGAATCGCATAGTCGCGTTGGGTGGAGTGGTGGACGGAGCCTTAGCTGTGGACAGTGCCCGGAATGATCGTGCCCTGGCTACTTCCGGCGACTATCGGAACTATTACGAATTTAACGGACAGCGTTATTCCCATACACTGGACCCAAAAACCGGTAAACCGATTACTCACAACCTGGCGTCGGTCACCGTGATTGCGGAAAACTGTATGCGCGCTGACGCTCTGGCCACCGGCTTTAATGTGATGGGGTTCGAGGATGCCATGGCGTTGGCGGTCCGCCAGAACATACCGGCTTATTTTATAGTGCGCGGTGAGGCGGGGTTTGAAACCCACTACACACCGGCATTTTCATCCTTTATAACCCAGTAGCGGGAGAACAGCATGGGTACCTTTTTTCTGGTGTTTTTTATTGTGATTCTGCTGGTAGCGGGCATGTCGGTGGGCGTTATTTTTGGCCGCAAACCGATCAGCGGTACCTGTGGTGGCATTGGCGCGCTAGGCATCAGTTCTTCATGCGAGTTATGCGGCGGCAACACCCAGAAATGTGAAGAAAACAGCGAGCGCGTTGATGGCGAAGCAGATAGCAGTCTGGGCTACGATGCCAATCGCCCGAAAAAGTGAGCGAAAACAGACAATAACGTACAATTTTCGACCCAGATAAGGAGTTATTGCGGGTATGCCAGAGCATCATTACGACGTAGTGGTTATCGGCGCCGGACCGTCCGGCGAAGGCGCTGCGATGAACGCAACGAAAAACGGCAAGCGCGTAGCCATTGTTGAAGACAAAAACACCGTAGGCGGCAACTGTACCCACTGGGGTACCATTCCTTCGAAAGCCCTGCGCCACTCGGTCAAGCAGATCATCACGTTCAACACCAACCAGATGTTTCGCGATATCGGCGAGCCGCGCTGGTTTTCGTTTCCGCGTGTTTTGCAGAATGCCCAAAAAGTGATTGGCACGCAGGTTAAACAGCGCACCCAATTCTATTCCCGCAACCGTATTGATCTGATCAACGGCAGCGCCTCGTTTGTTGATAAAAACCAGTTGGAAGTACGCGGCAGCAAAGGCGTGGAAATCCTGCACTTCAAACAAGCGATTATTGCTTCGGGCTCGCGCCCCTATTTGCCGCCAGATTTGAACTTCCGTCATCACCGTATTTACAACTCAGACACCGTTCTGAGCCTGTCCCACACGCCGCGCACCTTGATTATTTATGGGGCAGGGGTGATTGGTTCGGAGTACGCCTCTATCTTCGCCGGGCTTGGCGTAAAAGTGGATTTAATCAACCCGGGCAGCCGCTTGCTGAATTTCCTGGACGACGATATTTCCGACGCCCTGAGTTATCACCTGCGCAACAACGGCGTTCTGGTGCGGCACAATGAAGAATACGAATCCGTAGACGGCGACGACCACGGCGTGGTGTTGTCTCTTAAATCCGGTAAGAAAATTCGGGCGGACGCGTTCCTGTGGTGTAACGGTCGCACCGGTAACACTGACAAACTGGCGTTGGAAAAAATTGGTTTGCAGGCCAATGGCCGCGGCCAACTGTCGGTAGACGACCATTACCGCACCGAGGTAGAGAACATCTATGCCGTCGGCGATGTTATTGGCTGGCCCAGCCTGGCCAGTGCCGCTTATGACCAGGGCCGGTCTGCCTCCTCTGACATTGTCCAAGACGATTACTTCCGCTTTGTGTCAGACGTGCCTACCGGCATTTATACCATTCCGGAAATCAGTTCGGTGGGTAAAACCGAGCGCGAACTGACCGAGGCAAAAGTGCCCTACGAACTGGGCCAAGCGTTCTTCAAGGACTTGGCGCGGGCACAGATTACCGGGGAACCGGTGGGCATGCTGAAAATTCTGTTCCACCGTGAAACCCGTGAAATTTTGGGTATTCACTGCTTTGGTGACCAAGCTGCAGAGATTATTCACATCGGCCAGGCCATCATGAATCAGAAAGGTGAAGCAAACTCGCTAAATTACTTCATCAATACCACGTTCAACTACCCGACCATGGCAGAAGCCTATCGGGTAGCAGCGCTGAACGGGCTGAACCGGATTTTCTAGCGGCCTTAGTGGGTGCCCGCCGCCCGCTGAGTGCCCGTCGCAGTGGCCCCACTGTTGTCGGGCAGAGCCCGCCGGTAACGGGTGCGATTGTCAAAGTAGGTTATGGTGCTGGTCGGGTAGTCGGTAATAATGCTGTCTACCCCCATTTTTTCCAGCTCCAGCATGTCGAAAATGCGGTTTACCGTCCACGCCGATACGTGCATACCCTTGCGGTGGGCATGCTCCACCAGCTCCTTGCTGAGCAACTTCCAGTTGATGCACAAGTATTCCACTTCCAGACGGCTGGCAATGGTCATTGGCCGCGGAAATTTGCGTTCTGCCACCAACCCCAATCGAATATTGCGATCACGCCGGCGAATTTCCTTCAAAAAATGAACATCAGACGAAGTCACGGCCACTTTGTCATAAAGTCGTCGTGCCTGAATGATTTCCGTTAGCCGGTTGCTGAGCACATTCATGCGCGGGGATTTATCGCTTTTTACTTCCAGCTGCAAGTGTTCAAGGTCGTCAAACCGGTCCAGCAACTCATCCAGGCTGGGAATGCCTACCGGGCTCGGCCAGGTACTGACGTTGCGGCGGGCGTCCATACCGGTCAGCTCTGCTAGAGTGTATTCGCTGACGTTACCTTTAAACGTGGTTGTACGATTTACCGTTAAATCGTGTACCAACACTGGAATGCCGTCTTTCGACAGCACCAGATCCAGCTCAAAGTGGCGTATGCCCTGGCGGTGGGCATGCACAAAGCCTTCCAGGGTGTTTTCCGGAGCCTCACCTTTGGCACCGCGGTGTCCGTATACAATCATTTGGCCATTGAATCCTTAACAGTCCGATAAATTGCCTGGCGTTTTTTCCAGGTGTCGTGACACAGGCGGATGTCTTCCAGGTACGCCGGCAATTCGTTCATCAGCAGCGCCTGAGGGCCGTCTACCAGAGCTTTTTCCGGCTTTGGATGGAAATCTACCAGCACCATGTTGGCGCCAGCTACAACACCCTGTGCGGTGGCGTGCATCACTTCCAGAATGCCATCCGGCGCGCGGTCACGGCTGCCCACAGAGTGTGACGGGTCAATACACACCGGCATGCGGGTCAGGCGCTTTACCGTGGGCACGTGGGCGAAATCCACCATGTTGCGGTGGGGCTGGCCCGCTTCGGTTTTCATACCGCGTAGGCAGAAAATGACGTTGGCATTGCCTTCCGACGCCAGGTATTCCGCCGCGTTCAAAGACTCGTTCAGGGTAATGCCGAAGCCACGCTTGAGCAGTGCCGGGTAGGTGCTCTGGCGACCAATGGCCTTCAGAAGCTCAAAGTTCTGGGTGTTGCGGGTGCCAATTTGCAGCATGACGCCGGTAGGGCGCCCCAGCTTTTCCAGGCAGGTGTCGATTTCTTCAATGTGGCTTTCATGGGTAATTTCCATGGCCACCACCTTAATGCCGTGCTTGCCGGCTTTTTCAAACACCCAGGGCAAGCAGCCCTTGCCGTGGCCCTGAAACGAATAGGGGTTGGTGCGTGGCTTGTACGCACCCATGCGGGTACACACTTCGCCGTGCTGTTCCAGCGCCTGCATCATTTGCTCGACGTGTTCGGGCACATCCACCGCACACAGGCCGGCAAAAATATTCAGGTTGGACTGGTTGAATTCCACGCCGTTGTAGATAAAGCCGTTTTGACGATTGTCGTCTTTATGGCGTCCCAGAATTCGGTAATCTTCTGAAATGCGGATAGCCCGCTCGACCGCCGGCAGCGCTTCAATGTCTTCTTTGTTAAGGCCCTTGGTGTTGCCCAGCAAATACACTTCGGTTAACCGCTGTGTGGCACCTTGAATTTCGTGAACGTGTACTGAAACGCCTGGTAAATTTTCCAGAAAATTCAACGTGGTGCTATAAGCGTCGCTGTCCATCGGTGTGTCAGGATGAAGAATGGCTAGCATGGTGTGTCCTCAAGGTTTATTGCGCGGCTTCAGCCCGTTGGCGTATCCGCGCTTCCAGTTTCAGCTGGTCGGCCGCAAAGAGCCGAATGCCGTCTGCCAGCTTTTCGGTCGCCATGGCATCGGTGTTTGAATCCCAGCGGAACTGCTTTTCATCCATGTGGCTGCGCTTGTCTTTAGAGCGGGCACCTTCCGGGCTGAGTTTGCATTCAAGTAAACCCGTTTCGTTCTGGAGCGCCTGCATCAGCGCCGGGCTTATGGTCAGCCGGTCACAGCCGGCCAACATTTCAATTTGTCCGATGTTGCGGAAACTGGCGCCCATCACTGCGGTGTTTAAATCGTTGGTTTTGTAGTAATTGTAGATACGCGCCACCGACAGCACGCCCGGGTCTTCACTGGCTGGAAAACTGTCGCGACCGCTGTCTGCCAGATGCCAGTCCATAATACGGCCAACAAACGGTGAAATCAGCGAGACCCCGGCCTGTGCACAGGCAACGGCCTGGGCGAACGAGAACAGCAGAGTAAGGTTGCAGTGAATGCCTTCTTTTTCCAGCTGCTCGGCGGCTTTGATGCCTTCCCAAGTGGCGGCAATCTTGATCAGCACGCGCTGGGTATCAATACCCTGTTGGTCATAAAGCTCTACCATCCGCCGTGCGCGCGACAGTGTGCCGATGGTGTCAAACGACAGGCGGGCGTCTACCTCGGTAGACACCACGCCGGGAATCAGCCGCAGAATTTCGCCGCCAGCCAATACCGCCAGAATATCGGTAGCCAGACTAAGCTGGCCCGAACTTGCGCCGGCTTGGCGTTTTGCCGCGGCAATGGCCTTGTCGACCATCGGCTGGTAAGCGTCAGACTCAACGGCCTTGAGCAGAAGTGACGGGTTGGTGGTGGCATCTTGCGGGCGCCAGGCGGCAATGGCATCCAGATCGCCGGTGTCAGCCACGACGGGGGTCATGGTTTTCAGTTGCTCAAGCTTGTTGCTCATTCGCGCTGATGTCCTGCTACGTCGGTTACGTTGGTAAAAAAAATACGTCGGTTACGTTGGTATTAAAAAAGTACGAATCACTACAGTAACGGGCCACCGCAGGCCGAACAAGACAACCAAAGGTTATTCAGCCATTAAATGGCATTACGCTTCGGTAAATACGGTCGCGGTTCCGGTTTGTGGAACCTTGGCCAGGGCCTGGCGCAGAACCTCCAGCCCGGCGCCCGGTTTGTGGGCGTTTTCGCTGATGTAACGGCGAAATTGGCGCCCGCCCGGAACCCCGTGGAACAATCCCAGCATGTGCCTGGAAATATGGCCCAGATACACACCGCGCGCCAGTTCTTGTTCAATAAACGGGTACATGGCTTCCAGAGCCTCATGGCGGCTAACAGCCTTTTCCGGCTCGCCAAAAAACTCGCTGTCTACCTGCGTCAGAATCCACGGGTTATGGTACGCCTCGCGGCCCAGCATAACGCCATCGGTATGAGCCAGATGCTGGTGGCATTCATTCACGGTTTTTATGCCACCGTTGATGATGATTTCCAGCTGCGGATACTTGGCCTTCAAGCGATACACCCAATCGTATTTCAGCGGCGGCACATCGCGGTTTTCTTTCGGGCTAAGCCCTTCCAGTACCGCGATACGGGCATGAACGATAAAGGTTTTACAGCCCGCAGCTGCCACCGTCTCAATAAACCCGCACAGCTCGTCCCAGGATTCGCGGCCATTGATACCAATGCGGTGTTTCACCGTGACCGGAATATCCGTAGCCGCCTGCATCGCCTTAAAGCCGTCAGCCACAATATCCGGATGGCCCATCAGGCAGGCGCCAATCATATTGTTCTGCACCCTGTCACTGGGGCAACCCACATTCAGATTCACCTCGCTAAACCCGAACTGCTGCGCCAGGTCCGCACAATGCGCCAACTCGCCGGCATTGCTGCCACCTAACTGCAACGCCAGCGGATATTCTGCCGCGTTGTGGTGCAAAAACCGCTCGGTATCGCCGTGAATCAACGCGCCGGTAGTGACCATCTCGGTGTACAGCAGTGCGTGCTTGCTGAGCTGGCGCGCCATGTAACGATAATGCGGCGTAGTCCAATCCATCATTGGCGCGACCGAAAACCGCCGAGAAGGCTCTACGCCTGTGTTCACGTGGCCTGCGGTCTGATTCTGTGGTGCTTTCATGTCACTAATATTAACCATTTATTGCCTGTTTTATGCCATTTTCGTAGTATGGGTGCTCCAAAATTGCTCCAGAAACTGGTTTGGAGCACCGCACGAATGGAGCATGGAGCACCGTGGCCGCTATTACTGCAAGAACCCGGGCCGATGGAACGAAATCGTATCGCGCTGCCATCCGCATAAAGCGGAAAGGCCGCATAGTATATAGCGAAAGTCTAACATTTGACCGTAAGGCTTTGGCGAAGGATTGGGCAAGCCGTAGAGAACGGCAACTGCAGGGGGGGTGACGGGCGCTAACCGTGCCGGTGGCAATGCCCATGATGGCGAATGAAATTAGCAAAATAGTGCTTTTTATTTGAGGTTGGGGTGTGCGGGGAGAAATTTCAGGCACAAAAAAACCGGAGGCGTTGGTCTGCGGGGCTTTAGATTCGGTTTGGTTGGCTATTTTTGCTAGGGCAGGGCAGCCAGTATTTTCTTAGCAAGGGTCTGGCAGCGGCGTGCGTGAATAGCGGGGAAAGGCGTGTTGATGTGGTAATCCGCTGCATTCCGAAGCTTTCGAAGCTCGTTTAGTCGGTTGCTTAGTGTGGAGTTTTTCGCGGCGTAGGCTCGAATTACAGAATCGTGAACACCACCAGACGTGTCGGTTATGTTGGCGGCATCGGCCGGTTCGTAAAACCGTTCAATGTTTTGCGTTTGCGATATGGGCATTTGCGCCTGCATGATTTGATCGGGCGAGCCAAGAGCGGGGTGCCTTGTTTGATGCTTTCTGGCAGAAATCTGCTGTGCTCGTTAAAGAACTTTCCTAATCGATAGGCTTTATCGTTAAGAGACCAGTAAAAGCGGTCAGTAAACATAACGCCGATTTCTTGAACAGGCCAGTTCGCAAGATCCAAAAATTCTGACAGCTGGGATATTCACAGCGCTGATGAATCCCGAAAGCTGCTCCAGCCTGGGTATTCAAGGCACTTAATAATAATTCGATTCTGATCTACAACAAGCTGCCAATCCAGCAGATCTGAGCTGGTACTGATTTGGTCCAGTGTCCACCCGCTGAATTCCGTGGAGCTTTCTGTTTTTCCTTCGCTAACGGACACGTTCAATGATTGGTTTGCGCTGGATTTGGTAAATGATTCTTTAAAGTGTTCGGGCAGCGATTGCAGTTTTTCCAGGCGCTGGGCGTCCAGATCATTCGCGAAAGCGATGATTATTGTTGCATCAACTAATGAGTGGCTCGCGCCCGCTCTTTCGAGCTGAACATCTTTCATCACAAACCTTTGGCCTGAAAAGTACGCTGCGCAGTGTAAACATTACGTTTGGTTCTGTCATTGAGTCTAGTGCTATGTATCGGTAGTTCCGCACTATTTTCTACTTTTTTGAAGCTGCCGCAATGGCATTCAGCGTTTACGCTGATTCTTGGGCCGGCTTGAGATTAGCCACGTGCCACTGTAGAACAAACCGTTAATCTCATCCCAAGCCTGCGCAGTATCTGGTTGAGCGTTTTTACCGTCGCGTTATCGGCGTCGCGCTCAACCGCCGAAATAGTGTTTGCAGACAGCCCCACTATTTTGCCAAACCGGCCCTGACTAAGGCCTGTCCATTCCAGACGCATTTTGCGAATTGCCTGGCCCAGCTTAAGTTCGCCGCCATCAAGCTGCTCGATGATCTCCTTGCGGGACTCGATGCGTTGATCAGGAGTGAGAGGTTTTTTTAACTTTGGCATCAAATAGCCCTGCTGGGATGCTGAGCGGCCCTGTTAAAGCAAGTCATCTAACTGGTCCAGCACTAATTCTGCTTCTCTAAAACGGATGGCAGCGTGGTTTAGCATCGCAGCGGGAGCTCCATGATTATCCCGGTTTCCCGTTGCCGTATTCAAAATATCGCGCACTAGATATTCTGCCAGTAATGCATCCTTGTCTTTCGGTTCCGTGATAAAGGTCTTCAATTTATTAACAACATCGACATGATTCAGTGCAGACCCGTCACCGGACTTCCCCATCATCGAGTAAACAGACTCAACGCCATGGCGAACAACATCGCCAGCTTTCACAGCTCGATCAAATCGGGGTAGCCAAAGAGCTAGCTGGCCTTTATTTTCATCTATTCGTGCTCCGCTGATGGAGTTTACTGTGCCGCAGGCCTCAAGTGTTTTATAAATGGCTGCCTCGCCTTGAAGCACAGCAATATCGTCTTGCGTTTTTCTACCCCGCGGAAATTTGACTAGCCAGTGGTTGCAAACCTCAGTTTCCGAAATTGTGCCTTCCAGTGCGAAATGCCCGTCGTGGGTTTCCAATAGCAGTAGCTTCGGTGCATCGCCGCCTGCGCCGGTCGCGCCGCCGATAGCGACACGAAGGTTTTGTGCGTACTCAATCAGATTGTCGGCACGGGCACAGACATCCTCGCGGCTGAACAATACCTTATCGGAGTGGCTCACTCGCTCTTGAAACGCCTCAGCAGCCTCTTTTATACGTAGATTTCCGATCGGAGCAATGCAGCCTTGCTTTAACAACTGGGTGTCAATCGTGTGTGCAGGATCCCGATCATATCCAAGTATTTTGACCCAATGACGACGCCCGGCTCCCTGGGGAATGATATCGCGCAAAACAGGTGTAATCTCACCCTTGTGATAATCGCCGCCGAAGTGGCAGGGCAAATTTACACTGACAGCTGTCTTGTCAATCAGGTTTTGTGTTTCGAAGTCGCCGCCTTGCTCAAGCGCAGCCAAAGCGTATTCTGCGCTGTAGGAGAATGAGGGTGCTCCGCGTAGCCCTTCGCCAGGCATTCGAAAGCGCACAGTCCCTGCATCATGCCAATGTTTATTCCAGTGGACTTGAACAGTGAGGTTCATCGAATCTTCCTTTCTTTACAAGTAAGCTTGTAATATGGTCGTCAGTTTTGGTTTTAATTACAAGTTTTCTTGTAAATTCAGCTTTTTATTAACGGTTGATTTTAAAAATATACGGTAAATAAGCACCTTGTTCAGCAGCAAAGAAGAAGTTCAGATTTACGCCGCACGCTGGCTCTGGTATTACAATAACTAACAATCCAATATGGATTCCGAAAGAATTACTCCTGAACAGGAACTGGCCACGGTGGCCTGATGTCTATTTTTGAATCTTACCCGCTAATAATGGGGGATAGCCGCTACGCACCAGAAGAGGAGACTTTATTATGGCTAGTCTTAACCAATTGCGTCGCGATCACGCCAACATGGCTCGGTTGCTGCACGTACTCTTGATCAGGCACAAAAGCCTGGAGCAGGGTGATCGCCCAGACTTCCATTTGATACGTGAGGTTGTGGACTACATCCTCGAATACATGGACGGCTTCATCATGCCTTTGGAGCGTCTATACAGTGAACACCTGCTGGCCAAAGAGCCCGACGCCGAGGCGTTAAGCCGTCGAATGGGCGAGGATTACCAAGCCTTGCGTAAGCGCCTGAACCTGCTTTCCGAGACGCTTGATATGATCCTTATGGATCACGTGGTGCCTATGGAGCGCTTTATCGAGGACCTCAAAACCTATCTCGATGCCCATAACGCTTACTTAAAAGTCGAGCGTGAGCAGCTGTTTCCGTTCCTTCGTAAACATCTGACCGGCGCGGAACAAGAGGAGTTACTCAAGATGTTGCCAGACAGCACACAAGCCAACCTGTCGCGGCTCCGGGAAGATCATCCAGAGCTTTACGCGGAGTTCAAGGCGGCGCCTTCGCCATTCTCCTGAACACAGTAAAAGCCGGCGCCTGTTGGCGCTGGCGTTGATTGCATCACCAAGGCTTGATGGCAGTAAAAATGCCGGTTTTCGTCATATCCCGCTGCAACTCACAGGCTGACAGGGCGGCATTTGTGTAGTCAACGTAACCTGCATAAAAAATTCACCGGATCCATCTGGCAGTGGTCGCTGATATTGCCATGCAAGGAGAACAGCTTCGGTGACTTTCGAAATTCGAATAAACGGTAGAGCTGAAACTGATCCTGGAAGTCCGCTGAAAATGAAACTTCGTTGCGGGAAGCATAAAATGGAGTTTCTTTTGCGAAGGCTGTTGTTTTGACCTCGATGAAGCGTTCTTGTCCAGACGTTTCAAATGACAAAATATCGTAACCAAGACCATCGCCTTTCGATTTTGCAACGTGTTCAATGCGATTTGCTAACACCTTTTCACCAGCAGACCTGAGTCGATATTCCTCATACTCCAGAATCAACAGCTCTCCAGCATTTCCGAGCGCAGAATTTCGGGCCTCTTGGGCAAAATAATCTCTTTTGGAAGCAGTGCGATTGGGCGAGTATGTAGAATGTGGTTCTCGTATGTTCGTTGAGGGCCCTGGTGCCTGAACCAAAAGACTAGAAAACTCTACTCCGCTAGGGACAAATGCTGGTTGTTTGACGGCGGCCTGAGAGGCGCGGTCAAAATCCGGATGTGAACCAATCCAGTTCTCGACGTAAACCGCTAAGGCTTCTTGGTAGTTGCTACGGGGCTTATAACCAGGGATCCAGAAGCAATTAAGGTCACGCAAAACCGCACTAATATTCTGGTGTTTTAGTTCAACGGCGCCGTTGCTGCGTCCATTTAATTTCTGCAGAAGCTCCCGGCGGTGAGCGCTTTTGTTGTAGCGTTGGCCTGCAAGTTCAAAGGTCAACATCTTTATGTAGTCTGCAACGGTTAGCGCTATTTCTTTATCGCTCCAATGATCCGCCCTGGGCATGGTAACTGCTCCATTGCTACAACTATTCTAAGACGCTGATATATTTTCTTAGTGCTAAGGATATGACAAATAAAGTATTTGCTAAATTCTTGCTATGCTCGGTTGGTGTGAGCGTCCTTTTTATCAATTGATAGGCCCTAGCCCGAACTTCTCATAGTCGCCCGGCACTGCCGCTTTCTTGATAGTATTTCGGTTTCCGGCGTCTCGTCCGGGTCATTTTGATCAGAAATTAGACGATTCCGGGCATCCAGACACAATTCCCCTTTCCCCCCATTGGTGTCGGGCCGGGAGAGCCCGATCATCTAACTGGGCACCAATCGCTTAACCAGTGCCGAGAGGTCTTTCTTGTAGGGATAGCTGTCACTCATCAACACCCGGATTTGGCGCGTGTTCCGGATGATCACAGCGCCGACCTTGATCAGCTTCAACCGCAAGGTGCCAGCGCTCATGCGCTCGAAGGGTGTGTTTTTCAGATGCACCCGCAGACGCTCGAACAAGGTGTAGGCAAAGCCGGAAAGGATGAGCCGCCACTGATTGGTCCATCACTGGGTACTGGATGTGCGATCGGCGAACAGATCCAGTTGCTGATCCTTGATCCGGTTTTCCATGTCACCGCGGGCACAATATTATTCGTAGTAGAGTTTGAACCCGTCGTCGTAGCGGGAGCTGATCACGAAGCGGGGGTTCGGACCCTGGGGGCCGTATTCCAGGCGGGCAACCACCAGGCGGGCCTTGCGCCAGCTTCGGGCCTCGTAGCCAAAGCGGAAGGTGGCGGCCAGCTTGTGGCCGTAGGTTTCATAATAGTCACGGACTTTGTCCATGGCGGGCGCCGCCGGGGCTTCCAGGCGCTGATTGCGGGCCATGCCCACAATGTAATCCACCTGGTGGCGATCACACCAGCAGCGCCAGAATGGCCGAGCTGTGCCGGCTGGTCGTTGGGTTAACCGGTGTTGTCTGTCGACTTCGCGCAGTAACAACAGACCGGCATCAGAGGTGATGTGGCCTCCGGAGAAATCGGCTTCAATCTGGCGGCGGGATAGTGGCGAGAAGGTCAGTTTTAAAGGTACCATTTTGGATGCGGCTGCTGGTGCTTGTGCTTGTGCTTGGTGAATTGGTTAGGTTATTGAAACCATAGCACTTTTAGCCGCTTCTTTTTATCCCCTCATGAGAAATTCGGGCTAGGAATAACCGCGAGAGATCACGGGCCTGAGAGCGGCCCGTGATTATTTCCAGACCAATAACTTCCCATCTCTCGATCCCCGATTTTTGTTTTTATCCAGGGCCCAACTTGACAGCACCACGGTTCACACCTTTACTAGGGCCTGAAGTATCTATGTAGAGGTCAGGCTCTAACAACCTGTTTTTACATCGAAAAAAACAACAACAATCAATGATTATCAGTGTCTGAACCACTGATCAGCCGGGGGGCTTACCGTGACCGACCATACCCAGAAACCGGCCGCTATTCTGGAAACCCAAGGCCTCACCAAAGACTTCAAGGGCTTCACCGCCATCAAGGATGTCAATCTCAGTGTCCAGACTGGCTCGATCCATGCCCTGATAGGCCCCAATGGGGCGGGCAAGACCACGTTTTTCAATCTGCTGACCAAGTTTCTGACGCCGACATCCGGCAAGATTATCTATGACGGCCGGGATATCACCCACGCCAAGCCGGCAGGCATCGCCCAGCACGGTCTGGTTCGCTCGTTTCAGATTTCTGCCGTGTTTCCCCACCTGTCAGCCAGGGAAAACGTTCGCATTGCTCTGCAACGGAAGCTGCAGGTGTCCTATCAGTTCTGGCGCCCTATGCAAATTCTCGACCAACTCAACGAGAAGGCCCAGGCAACGCTGGAGGAGGTCGGTCTTGGCACGTTTGGGGACGTAAAAGCGGTTAAACTGCCTTATGGACAAAAAAGGGCATTGGAAATAGCCACGACCATTGCGCTGGAACCGAGGCTGATGTTGCTGGATGAGCCCACTCAAGGCATGAGTGCGGAAGATGTGAGCACGGTGACCGATCTGATCAGACGCGTGGTCGTGGGCAGGACGATTGTCATGGTTGAGCACAACCTCAATGTGGTGTCGACGCTCGCCGACCAGATCACCGTGCTGAACCGGGGCGAAATCCTTGCGGAAGGCAATTATGACGAGGTTTCCAAAAACCCCGAGGTGATGGAAGCTTACATGGGTACGACTGATGCAGCCTGAGCAAAAGCCGGAATTACTGCGAATTGAGAACCTGCACGCCTGGTACGGCGAGTCCCACATACTCCATGGCCTGAATCTGACACTGCGCGAGGGTGAAGTCATTACCCTGCTTGGCCGAAACGGTTCCGGGCGAACGACAACCCTGAAAGCCATACTCGGGCTTGTCAGTAAACGCACCGGCTCTATCAAAATCCACGGCACCGAAATCATCAACATGCCGACACACCGGATTGCCCACGCGGGCAAACTGGGGTATTGCCCGGAAGAACGGGGTATTTTTGCCTCTCTGAACGTGGATGAAAACCTCGAACTGCCTCCGGTAGTCGCCAAAGGTGGGCTGTCGGTGGACGAAATCTACACCATGTTTCCCAACCTGGAAGAACGCCGTAAAAGCCAGGGATCCAAACTCTCCGGCGGCGAACAGCAGATGCTGGCGATTGCCCGAATCCTGCGCACGGGTGCCACACTTCTGTTACTGGACGAAATTACCGAGGGGCTTGCCCCGGTCATCCTGAAAAGCCTGGGTAATGTCATTCGCAAACTCAGAGAAAGGGGCTTCACGATCATTCTGGTAGAACAGAATTTTCACTTTGCCGCACCATTGGCCGATCGGCACTACGTGATTGAGCACGGCCAGGTGGTAGAACAGATTGATGCGGCCGACCTTGAGGCCAAAAAAGAGCAGCTGAACAGACACCTGAGTGTCTGAGCCTGTGGGCCTGGACCGCCTTTGTGGGTCCGGCCCGGAACCTAATAACAAAAGGAATCCCACTATGTTCAAGCACTTGAAACAAGGACTGGTCGTCGCAGTGGCTGCGGCGTCCCTCACATTACCTCTAACCGCAGCCGGTGCTTTGTCTGACGACAAGGTCAAGATCGGGGTGCTCAGTGACATGTCGGGGGTCTACAAGTCTCTGGAGGGCCCCGGTGCCGTTATCGCGGCTGAAATGGCCATCGAAGACTTTGGTGGTTCGGTCATGGGCAAATCCATTGAGTTGATCTCGGCCGATCACCAGAACAAACCGGATATTGGCGCCAGCACCGCACGTGAATGGATCGACACCAAAGAAGTGGACATGATCACGGCGCTGGATAACTCCTCGGTCGCGCTTTCAGTGCAGGGCCTCGCCAAGGATAAGAAAATCATCACCATGAATACCGGGGCGGGCTCTACCGCGCTGACCGAAGAACAGTGCTCGCCCTATGGCATTCACTATGTCTACGATACCCATGCCCTGCCAGTAGGCACAGCCACTGCGATGGTTAAAAACGGCGGCAAAAAATGGTTCTTTATCACCGCAGACTATGCTTTTGGGCATTCACTGCGGGATAACACCGGTGCGGTAGTAGAAAGCATGGGAGGCTCGGTCGTTGGCAATGTTAACGCACCTCTCTCCACCAATGACTTCTCGTCCTATCTGCTACAGGCCCAATCCTCCGGCGCCGACGTAATCGGGCTGGCCAATGCCGGCCAGGATACGGTCAATGCTATCAAGCAGGCTAATCAGTTCCGTATCGTCCAGAGTGGTCAGAAACTGGCTGGCATGCTGGTGTTCCTGACCGATGTGCACAGTATGGGTCTCGACATAGCTCAGGGTCTGCAATTTACCACCGCCTTTGTCTGGAACCAGAATGAAGAAAGCACAGCCTGGTCCAATCGATTCAATGAGCGCCATGGCGCCATGCCAACAATGGTCCAGGCGGGTGTCTATTCGGCCGTGACCAACTACCTGAATGCGGTCAAGGAAACCGGAACGGACGATACCGAGACGGTTCGCGCCAAACTGGGAGAAATGACCCTGAACGACATGTTTGTGAAAGGTGGCAAAATTGCTCCCAACGGTTCCATGCTCCACGACATGTACCTGGTGGAAGTGAAAAAGCCCTCGGAGTCGAAAAGCGAGTGGGACCTGCTGAACGTGATCTCAAAGATTCCCGCGGATCAGGCCTACATCTCAATGGCTGACACCAAATGTTCGCTGGTTAATTAACATACGGTTTGACAACCACTTAAAGGGAGATAGCCAACGTGTCGATACAGGTCATTCTGGCCCAGGCGTTGCTAGGGCTTAATGTCGGTGTGTTTTACGCCATGTTGAGCCTCGGGCTTGCGGTGATATTCGGACTGTTGAACATCATCAACTTTGCCCACGGCGCCATGTATATGCTCGGTGCTTTTCTCGCATTGATTGGCTACTCCTTTCTGGAGCAGTGGTTCGGTGTCAGTGTCCAGATTGGCTTCTGGGCATCACTGGTTCTGGTGCCGTTGCTGGTCGGTCTGCTGGGGGTGCTCATTGAGCGCTTCTTGCTCCGGCGCCTGTACGAACTGGATCACATATACGGGCTGCTGCTGACCTTCGGAATCACTCTGATTCTTCAGGGTCTGTTCTCCAACTACTTCAACGTCTCCGGCACCCCCTACCCGGGTCAGCCGGAGAGCCTTAGTGGTGTGATGAACCTTGGTTTTATGTATTTCCCGACATATCGCCTGTTCGCCATCGTGTTCTCGCTCGTGGTGTGTTTTGCCACCTGGTTCTTCATTGAGCACACTAAATTAGGCTCGCGTCTGAGAGCCGGCGTCGAAAACCCGGACCTGACTCAGGCGTTTGGTCTTAACGTTCCGCTGATGATAACCCTGACCTTTGCTTTTGGTGCTGGTCTGGCGGGGCTCGCGGGAGTGCTGGCTGCTCCGATGTACTCGGTCAGCCCCTTGATGGGGGCCGACCTGATCATCGTGGTATTCGCTGTTGTGGTGATCGGCGGCATGGGCTCCATCATGGGCGCCATTCTCTCTGGCCTTGCACTTGGCCTCATCGAAGGCCTGACCAAGGTGTTCTATCCACCCGCTGCCAGCACCGTCATTTTCTTCCTGATGGTGCTAGTGCTGTTATTCCGTCCGGCGGGACTGTTCGGTAAGGAGAAGTGAGCCGCTCATGACCAATCGTATCCTGTTTATTCTGATGCTTGTTGCCGGCCTGACCGCTCCGTTCTTCGCCTACCCGGTGTTTGTCATGGATCTGCTGTGCTTCGCGCTGTTTGCGTGCGCCTTCAACCTGTTACTGGGTTATGCCGGGCTCTTGTCGTTTGGCCACGCTGCGTTTTTCGGCGGAGCGGCCTATATCACGGGGTATGTCACCAAAGAGTGGGGCTTTTCGCCGCTACTCGGTATATTGGCAGGAACCGGGTTTACCCTGGTTCTTGGCAGCATTTTTGGCTTCCTGGCGATTCGCCGACAAGGCATCTATTTCGCCATGGTCACTCTGGCGCTGGCACAGATTATCTATTTTCTGGCGCTGCAGATGCCATTTACTGGCGGCGAGAACGGCTTGCAGGGCATCCCTCGGGGCGAGCTATTCGGATTCATTGATCTGAACAACTCCCTCGCCATGTACTATTTTGTGTTCGCCATTTTCCTGATCGGATTCGGCATCATCTACCGCACCATTTATTCGCCGTTTGGCGTCGTACTCGAGGCAATCAGGGAGAACGAATCCCGCGCTTTGTCGCTGGGGTATGACGTAGACCGCTTCAAGCTGCTGGCCTTTATTATCTCCGCTACGGTTGCTGGGCTGGCCGGAGCTACCAAAGCCATTGTTTTCCAGTTTGCTGCACTCACCAACGCCCACTGGCAAACCTCCGGCGAGGTCATTCTGATGACCCTCGTGGGTGGGCTGGGTACCGTATTTGGCCCGGTCGTTGGCGCCATCACCGTCGGTGCCCTCAGTCATGAACTCTCATCCTTCGGCTCATGGGTGCAGGTGATTCTGGGTACTATCTTTGTGGTTTGTGTGATGGTGTTCCGCCGTGGCATCGTCGGTGAAATCCAGCGACTGGCCACCCGTAAAAAGGATTAGACATCATGCGTATTATTTCTGCACAGGAGGTGGCCGGCGCGCTGGCATGGCCGGCACTGATCGAACGTCTTGCCAATACGTTTCGCCATGGCGTGGAAGCTCCACCACGGCACCATCACGCCATGCATCGGCCGGACGGCGAGGCCACCATGCTGCTGATGCCCGCCTGGGAACAGGCGGGGTATATCGGTATGAAAATGGTCAACGTGTTCCCACAAAATGCCAACGCCGGCCTGCCGGCCATCTCCGGTTAATATATTCTGTGTGAAGGCCAGCACGGCACTCCTCTGGCCTGCATCGATGGCAGTGCGCTGACCAGCCGGCGCACCGCCGCAGCTTCGGCCCTGGCAGCCCGTGAGTTGGCACGGCAAGACGCCTCATCGCTGGCTGAACGTTTTCGCGACCGCTTTGACTGTGAGTCGGTGAATGACTTGGAAACCGCCGTCCCCCAAGCAGACATCATCAGTTGTGCAACCCTGTCGACCGAATCACTGGTCCGGGGGGAATGGCTGCAGCCCGGTAGCCATCTGGATCTGGTGGGCGCGTTCCGGCCAACCATGCGGGAAACCGACAGCCAGTGCCTGGTCCGTAGCGAAGTATTTGTGGATACCTACGCCGGCGCCATGGGCGAGGCCGGAGATATACTACAGGCCATCAACGAGGGTGCGTTCAGTGAAACCAGCCTGCGCGCCGATCTGGCGGAACTGATCAGAGGCGACAAGCCCGGGCGCACGAATGACGAGGCCATAACGCTGTTCAAATCCGTGGGCGCCTCGCTGGAAGACCTTGCCGCCGCCATCGAGGTATGGGAAACCCTGGAAAATAACTAGCAGAGTCAGCCCGCCTCACTCCGGAGCCCGCCTTCGATCGCCTCACTGACCAGCCAGCGACACAGTATCTGAATACCGCGCTCCCGCCTGCGGCTGGTTTTCCAGGCAAAGTAGAACTTGTCCCCGGTCACCAGCGAGTGGCAAGGCAAGCGCACAAACTCTTCTGAGTCCTTGCGGGTGCTGAGCATGTAATCGTTGGTCAGCGCGATGCCCTGGTGAAAGCGTGCTGCTTCCAGAGCCAAGAGCATGTGGCTGAAATGCTGAACCCTGGCGCCGGCGGGTATGGTTTCGTCCAACGTGCCATACCAGGCCTCCCAGTCGCCAGCGGCTTTGTCGTAAATACTGTGGGTGGATAACAGGGGGAAGCGGGCTATCTCAGCCGTGGTTATGGCGGGTTCAATCTGCAGCAGCGCAGTGCTCATCGCATCCAGATACTGGCGGCCTTCAGATGGAAGTGCCTGTCTATGACTATATTCCAACATGGCCCGGTTGCTGCACGTACTCTTGATCAGGCACAAAAGCCTGGAGCAGGGCGAGCGCCCAGACTTCCACTTGATACGTGAGGTTGTGGACTACATCCTAGAATACATGGACGGCTTCATTATGCCTTTGGAGCGTCTATACAGCGAACACCTGCTGGCCAAAGAGCCCGAAGCCGAGGCGTTAAGCCGTCGAATGGGCGAGGATTACCAGGCCTTGCGTAAGCGCTTGAACCTGCTTTCCGAGACGCTCGATATGATCCTGATGGATCACGTGGTGCCTATGGAGCGCTTTATTGACGACCTTAAAACCTATCTCGATGCACATAACGCTTACTTAAAAGTTGAGCGTGAGCAGCTGTTTCCATTCCTTCGTAAACATTTGACCGATGCGGAGCAAGAGGACCTGCTCAAGATGTTGCCAGACAGCACACAAGCCAACCTGTCGCGGCTCCGGGAAGATCATCCAGAACTTTACGCGGAGTTCAAGGCGGCGCCTTCGCCATTCTCCTGAACACAGTAAAAGCCGGCGCCTGTTGGCGCTGGCACTGGCGCTGATTGCATCACCAAGGCTTGATGGCAGTAGAAATGTATTTACAGGCTCATATTGAGATTTTCCGAGGCCGGGTGTTATGCCAAAATGATCAGACGAGGTAATTCTCATCGAACATTCGCCACCCCAAACGGAATATGAACCATCGGAATATCCCCAGCATCGGATTGCAGGTGCGATCGCTGGTCATCAAAAAATATGTGGGGCTTTAGCACCTTCAGAATCCGGTCTTTCGTCATTCCACCTAAGAAGAAAACTTCGTTGGCATCTACGCCCCAGTGTTCCAAAGTTGTAATCACACGTTCATGGGAGGGCGCATTGCGGGCGGTCACGATGGCAATCCTCAATACCCGTCGATAGTCGGGATCGTCCGTCACCGCCTGGTCTTCCAGCTTTTGCAGGTGTGAAAGCTTACGAAATAAGTCCGCAAGTGGGCCGGGGCCGTGTGGGACTTGGGAGCGGGACGTCTCGTGCTCCTGAAAGTCCTCCAGAGAGCCGGCTTTGAATACCCGCTCCGAAGCGTCATCCGCAATCACACCATCAAAATCAAACGCTATGCGCAGTTCTGGGTCACCTTCATCATCCACTACTTTGCTGGGCAAAACCGTGCCAGCCGGGTGGCCGTAGTCTATCGCTTGCGACACATCGCTGGCATTGGCCGACAGAAACAGCGAGGCATTGAACGCTGGAATGTATGCATAGGGCGACTTGCCCTCCAGAAAGGCTGCGCGGCTAATGTCCAGGCCGTGGTGGTGAATGGAGTGAAATACCCGCTTGCCGGTAATGACCGAGTTTCGCGATAGCAAGACCACCTCCACCGGGCACTGTTCTGGAAATTTCTGGTTTACACTCAAAAAACGTTTTACAAACGGGAAGGCAACGCCCTTGCACAAGGGTTCATTCAGGTGCGCTTCCTGATACTTCCGATAAGCTTTTTCACCCTGCTCCCGGAACACGCGGTCAGACCCCGACAGATCAAATAGCGCACTGGAGGCAACTGCAATAACGAGTTTTTTTTCGATGGGGTAGGGCATGGGATGCGCGCTCTTTTTTTTGCTGGCCTCGGGATTCAAAGCCCTAGAATCCAAACGCTATGTGTGGTGTGCAGCATAAACCGTCGCATTCTCGTAGCGTAATAAGAATATCAAACGGGAGGGACCTTATGATTGAAAACTTCAAAACCGAACTGCTGCTTCGCGTAACTGGTATGGAGCCGGCCTTGGCAGATAAGCACATCGCCCGCTTGAAAAAATGGCTTTCGGAAGAAAAAGCGGCCTGTAAGCCCTATCTCTGGGTAGATACCGGCTTTAAGCGCAAAAGTCAGCCATTATTCGCGCTGGCGGCCTGTGAAAAATAGCGTTATTTGGGCTTTTCAAATGGGTTCGGCGTTTACCCCTCGACAGGCGGCTGAATCGCGATCAAGGTATGGTTCGGTTACATGTCTATGAAACCGGCGGCAACCTTGGCATCTGAGGCTACATCAATCAGTATTCGTTTTACTTTAAGAGAACGTCGCCTACCTCTTGGCGCTCAGTGGCGAAGTAATAGAAAAGCATGAGGGGCCAGTCCTTAGCCAGGCTATGGAAAGCGACCTGTCGAAAGTTATTTCACTGGCAATTCTCGAAGTTGGGCAATAACTGACGAGGAGGATTGTTCAATGTACGACCTGATTGGGGATATTCACGGTTACGCCAGCGAGCTGAAAGCCCTCTTGGCGAAAATGGATTACCAGGTAACCGACGGCATTTGGCGGCACCCCGAACAATCCCAGCGCCGCCGTACCGACAAAAACTTGAAGCAACACCAAGCTTTTCTGGAGCAGGTAGGTGAGAGCAGTGAACTGCACAGCAGCATGATCGAATGGTTTAAAACCTTGCCGCTATTCCTTGACCTGCCGGAATTGGGAGTGGTGCACGCCTGCTGGCACCCGAAGTACTTGGGCATGGTCTATGAGTTTACGGATGATCAAAATCGGTTGTTACCGCATGCATGGGAAGCCAGCAGCCGAAAAGGAAGCGAAGCCTACGACAGCATTGAAGTCCTGCTAAAAGGCCTCGAAATACCTCTACCGAAAGGCCACTACCTCCTGGATAAAGAAAAAAACAAACGCACCGATGTGCGGGCCAAATGGTGGCAAACGGAACAGCTGACCTATCGCGACCTTGCCATTGTGACTGGATCTGAGATCGAAAAAATCCCTCATGATCCCGTCGAGTCAGACATTCTTCCAGGTTATGACGGCGAAAAGCCGGTATTTGTTGGTCATTACTGGAGGACAGGAGAGCCTGCGCCATTGAGTGAGTATATTGCCTGTTTGGATTACAGTGTGGCGGGGGCTGGTGGGGGGAAGCTGTGTGCTTATCGGTTTGATGGAGCCCAGACACTGAACCCCCAAAGGTTCATCTGGGTCGACGCGTAACCGCAAATGTGCCCGGTAAAGCCGATTGTTTTTTTCTTTCGGCGGACCAATCCTGCAACCGTCAAACTAATTAAAAGTACGATGCTTTATGAAAGACCTCCAACAACTGCTAAAAAATGTATGTTCCGAATGGGTGAGCGCAAAGACAGAAACGTTCACCCAGCACCCATTGGCTGTTCAGTTTCGAAACGAGCTCGTTACTCTTGTTAAAACTGTCGTTCTGGAAAGCGGCCGAGATTTCAAAGTAAAAGGCAGCGTTGGCGCTGGCAACTGGGCGGATGTAGCCTGGCTTTCCATTTTGGATCCCGACATCAGCGGAACAACACAGGACGGTATCTATCCGGTGTATTTGTTCAAGGCTGATGGCAGTGGTGTGTATCTTTCTTTCATGCAAGGAACAACCGAACCTGCGCGGCGGCTTGGCACAAGGGAAGCTCAAAAGGCGGCGGGAAAACTGACATCGGTTATTAGGCAGGAGGTCACGGGGCTTGATGCCTGGGGTCCGCAGCGTATCAACCTGGAGGCGACCACGCCTTTGGGACTATCATACGAAGCATCAAATATTTCTGCTAAATACTACCCTGCCGAAGCGATCCCCAGCACCGCAGAATTGAAGCGCGATCTTTTGCAGCTGTTCGAATTCTATGCGGCGGCTAAACCCATTTGGCTTCGTTCTGCGAGCATTGCACCGACGGTTGAGACACTCATGACATTGACGAAAGCGACGCTCAGCCTGCCCAAGCCTTTTCTATTGTTGGCAGGCATCTCCGGCACGGGTAAAACCCGCTTTGTTCGTCAACAGGCAGAATATTCTGGCAGTTTGAATGAAACCTATTGCCTAGTGCCGGTTCGCCCAGACTGGCACGAGCCCTCTGACCTGCTGGGTTACGTGTCTAGGCTTGGTGTAAACGGGGCCCGTTACGTAGTCTCTGACATTCTTAGATTCATTGTCAGTGCTTGGAAAGAGGTCATTTCCAGTATCGAGAGTATTAATGACAAGCCGAGCTGGATCGGGCGTGATCAGAGCGATATTCGGCCATTCTGGTTGTGCTTGGACGAAATGAACTTGGCCCCTGTGGAGCAGTATTTCGCCGATTTTCTGTCTATTCTGGAAACCCGGCGTTTTTTGAGCGAAGATCAGCTTCAACACCACAACGCTGATGCTGGGGTTGATGTTTCCTATTTGTACAGCTGCGACTCGATTCTCAAACCCTCGATTATCGGCCAGCTGGATAGCGATGGTCAGAATAGCCTCCGGTTTGAGCTCGGTCTAAGCGGAACGGAGTTTAACGGCCACTGGCGATATTTTTGTCACTATGGAATCTCACTGCCTTTTAACTTGATTGTCGCCGGTACCGTCAACATGGACGAAACAGCCCATGGCTTCTCCAGAAAAGTCATTGACCGTGCATTAACGATCGATTTTGGACAGTTTTTTCCAAATAACTTCGATCAGTTTTTCGATCCCAAATATCGTCCAGTGGCGCTCAGTTATCCAATGATCTCGTCAGTGACACTTAACGATTTGGCCTCTGTTCCGGTGGATCCGGACGGCGCCCGTTCAGTTGAGTTCTTGGCCGGTATTAATAACATCTTAAAAGGCACGGCGTTTGAGCTAGCCTACCGTGGACTCAACGAACTGCTGTTGTCGGTCGTGTGCTTTGCGCCGGCCGATGATGAAACGCTGTATGCGGTCTGGGATGACTTTCTAATGATGAAGTTGTTGCCCCGTATAGAAGGCGACCAGGAAAAACTGACGGTTTTCCATCCTGAAAATACGGACGACGATAACAGCCAGGACTTATTGGCTAACCTCTTTCGGCACCTTGAAAGCAAGATGGCGCCGATTTGGAGCGGGGATAGGCCGGACCTGCTGCGCGAATCGGTGAATGGCGATACAGAGGCTCGTACAAAGTGTCGCACCAGGGAAAAAATCGAATGGATGAGTGACCGTCTGGTGTCCCATGGCTTTACAAGCTTTTGGCCGTAATCTGTTAGCGGGAGTTCACTTTGCCTGAAGTACTTGTTATCAGAAGCGTTGACTGGGAGCTATCCGTATGGACGCGGGACCAGAGTTCGCGGCAGCGCATGTTTGCAGAAACCATGGTTTCGCGGGGCGGCGCTGGCACTGCGAGTACCAAGACGGAGATCCGCCTCTTCCCGCCGCTGCAGGTCACGCATATTGAAGTGAACGAGAAGCCGTTTTTAGCCGACTCTGATACGCAGGGCGTTGTAGCACTTAGCGAACCTTTGTTTTTCGAGAACACACTCTACGAATTCGAGTTTGTTTTCACTGACGCCGTTTCCGGAAAACCGGCCATCCAGCACAAGTTATTACGGATTCACAACGCGTTCCGCTACACGACAAAGCACGGCGTAAAATCGCTGAGAGGAAACGTTAATCCTGGAAATGATGTGGGATGGTTGCGCCTTCCCCTGTTTTACGAGGTTGCCGGTGTTAACCGCCGAGCCGCGGTTTCTGTAGAAGTATTTCCTACCAAAATGGACATGGTGTCTGATCTCCAAACAATTTATAAAACTGTTGATTCGCAATACCCGCTTTGGCGATTTGCTCTTGCCGAGCAGACCGAGCAGGAATTTGACCGAACCAGGGACCGCAACCAAAGTTTTCCTTTGCTCTGGCTGGCACAGTTTGAGTCGATTCAGTCTGAGCTTGCGGAAGGTGTAGACCGAATTATCCGTTCGCCCCATAGCCGCCTGATTGTCGAAAACCGTTGGGTTACTGCGGACAGGTTAAGGGGAAAAATTCCAAACCGGCTGGGTGAACAGGTGCGTAGTGATCTTGCCGGTGGGATGTCTCGCCGGCGCTATCTATTCAGCCGTAAAAAACTATCGGTAGATACACCCGAGAACCGGTTTGTAAAGCTGGTTCTCGAGAAAAGCCGCGATAATCTCGCCAGCTTTCTTCGAGTTGCTCATCTTGCCAACAGTACCCCGGATAAAAATCGCCTGTCGCCGTTCTTTTTTCAAACTTTGAATGGCTGGCGTAAAAACATCGAAAAACAGCTGGCCAATCCTTTGTTTGACGAAGTCGGTCAATCCACCGGGATGCTCTCGGATTCTCTGGTGTTGCAGCAGAAGTCCGGCTATTCGGCGGTATACCGGTGCTGGCAAAAGCTCAAGATGTACCTTGGCGTTCTGGGGCGGCAAGCATCAGTTTCAATGAAAAGCGTAGCCGAGTTGTATGAAGTGTGGTGTTTTCTTGAGCTGCGTGATGTCCTCCTGAGCTTGGGTTTTGCCGAGACAAAACAAAAAAAAGGTGCCCTTCGGGACAAAGGTTTGGAAAGAACCATTCATGACGGTTTTTTTGGCGCCTTTGAATTCCAACGCCAGGATGGTGTGAAAGTGCGGCTGGTTCATGAGCCTCTGTTCAGTTCGACAACCGGGCCAATCAAAGCCCTGTTAACAGCGCAAAAACCCGATATTGTTCTTGAGGCCAGGTTCGCCAGTGGTGAGAGCTTTATTTGGCTGTTTGATGCGAAATATCGCATCCGCGACGATGGCCGGACCGGTGACTATGTGCCGGATGATGCCATCAACCAAATGCACCGTTATCGGGACGCACTAATCCACAGCCATTCGAATTCTGAAAAGGAGGAGCGGTCTCGGCCGGTGTTCGGCGCTTTTGTGCTGTATCCCGGTTACTTCAATCAACAGCCTGACAATATAGGAAGTAATCCCTATATTTCAGCAATTAGAGAAGTCGGAATCGGCGCTTTTCCGCTCGTGCCGTCCCAGACTAAGGATGCGCATGAGGCTGGTAGTGCATGGTTGAAGGCTTTTATTGGCGAGAGGCTTGGTGGCTTCTCTTATGCTGGAATAGCCAGCCCCGAGAGATTATACATTGAAGACTCGGCTCGCATTCCGGTATCTGGAATGACTCAGTTGCGTTATCCCGACTTAACGATGGTTGTAACTGCCGCGCCTCGCAGTGGGAGAAACCCGCAATATGTAGAGAGCTTCAGAAATGGAACAGCGGCTTGGTACCACATGAAGTTTTATGCTTCCGAGCGGGAGAATATTCAAAAGCACTTGATGCGGGAAATCAGGCACTGCGTCATTGCGAGTTATGACCCATACGAAAAGACAAAAAGTGCGGAATATGTATGGAGTGTAGATCAGGTAACCCTTGTTCCGCGGAGTAATCTAACGGTTGAGCAAACAGGCAGTACGGGCAATGGCGACGGTTTGTATTGGCTGTTTAAGCTCTCTGCTTCCAGAAAACTCGCGCGTCCGATTGCGCAGTTTCCCCCTCGGGGCCATCATTTAAAGCTTTGCTCGCTGGCTGATGCGGACGATATTGAACTTTTCAGGGATATTAAAGGCGTGTATTCGTCAGTCGATGTGGTTAATAAAGTGCTGGAATAAAACCATGGATGCATTCTCTGTTTTTCTGGCTTATGGCCACTCTGAGTTTGAACGGTAAATGCGATGACAAACTCTTCCTACAACCAGCATGCACAACGCTACTTCAACCAATACCAGTCCATAGCCTTTGAGCAGGTTCACGGCGACTGGCTTTCCCAGCTGGACGGCAAGACCGGCCTCGCCCTGGACGTCGGCGCCGGCAGCGGTCGAGATGCTGCGGCTCTGGCAGGTCGTGGTTGGGATGTGGTCGCGGTGGAGCCTGCGGCTGGTTTACGGGAGCTTGGCCAGAACGCCACTAAAGACAAAAGCGTTCAATGGATAGACGACCAGTTGCCAGACCTTAATCAGGTTCGAAAACTGAGCTATCGCTTTAACCTGATTCTGGTCTCTGCGGTTTGGATGCATACCCCGTTAACCGCTCGTGAACGAGCGTTTCGAATACTGGCTGAGTTGTTAGCGCCGGGCGGAATGATGGTGGTTACGCTGCGGCACGGCCCTGGCGATGGTGAGCGTGTTTTTTACGATGTTAGCCGGGAAGAGTTGGAGTTATTTGCCAAGCATCGGGCGCTGATTCCGGTTGCTTTGCCAACCGGGCGCAATGATGACGAACTGAAGCGCCCCGAGGTTTCCTGGGAAACACTGGGGTTTCGGCTAGCGGACGATGGCACCGGTGCGCTGCCAACGATTCGGCACATCATCGTTAATGACAATAAATTCTCAACTTATAAATTATGGTGCGTGCTATTCGCGATGCTTGCGCCAATATTCTCAAGAACCCTGCATATTTCACAACCTGGCTCGGCAGTAACCGCCCAATCTTTGAGGGTGGCTCGGCCAGATTGACCATCAAGAACGAACCGGCGCGTCTGGACAAGGCAACGCTGTCGAACTGGTGGGAGCAAGCGATACTGGGTTCCGTGCGTGAAGAGCAGTTCTTTTCAGAAGCAGAGGCGGCGTTGCCGCTGATTGGGCGAAACCGAACAGTCGAAGGTGTTTTCGAGGGAATGCTTCAGCAGCGTTTGAGGTTGAAAACGAATCTTCAGCTGGCGGAGTGGTTGGGGGTATGACTCAGGCAAGCGTGAACCGGGAGATCGGGTGTCATTACTGATAAGAAACAAGATATCCTATAAAAGCCTTCACCGGCGAACTGACGGCAAATAAGATGGGAAACGAGGCCAGGGAGGCCATGATATGACCACAGAAAATGAAAGCCCTATCGTCATCTACGAAAACGCCGACAAAGTTGTTGAAGTGAAGCTAGACACCGAAAAAGAAACGGTCTGGCTTAGCGTTCAACAATTAACAGATGTATTTGGACGAGACAAGTCGGTCATTTCCAGGCACTTGCGGAACATCTTTAGTGATGGAGAGCTGGACTACGAGGCAACTGTTGCAAAAAATGCAACAGTTCAAAGGGAAGGCGAGCGCGAGGTTCGTCGTAACATCGAGCTCTACAACCTCGATGCCATAATATCCGTAGGCTACAGGGTGAACTCCCGTCAGGCCGTACACTTTCGTAAATGGGCCACTCGCATCCTCCGCGAACATCTCACCCAAGGCTGGACCCTGAATCGCGACCGCTTTGAAACCAACGCCCGCGAACTAGAAGCGGCTCTGGTACTGATACGTAAAACCGCCCAAAGCCCGGAGCTGAGCGCCGATGCCGGACGCGGACTGGTGGATATTGTCGCACGCTATGCCCAGACCTTTTTGCTGCTACAACGTTACGATGAAGGCTTACTGACCGAGCCGCAGGCGCAGGCCGGCGGCAAACTGCCTTCATTTGCGGAAGCACGCATCGCACTGGACAACCTGAAAGTAGAACTGGTGAGCCGTGGCGAGGCAACGGAGTTGTTTGCCCGCGACCGTGGCGACGGCTTGGCGTCACTGCTGGGCAACTTGGATCAAACCGTATTTGGCGAATCCGCTTACCCAAGTGTGGAAGCAAAGGCGGCGCATTTGTTGTACTTTGTGGTTAAGAATCATCCGTTTTTGGATGGCAATAAACGCAGCGCGGCCTATTTGTTTGTGGACTTCATGCACCGCAACGATCGCCTATTTAATGTTGCTGGTGAAACGGTTATCAATGATGTAGGGCTGGCGGCTCTGACCTTGCTGGTGGCGGAATCCGACGCTGCCAACAAAGAAACCATGATCCGGCTGATTATGAACATGCTGGCCAGGGCGAGCGAGTGAACGAAGCGACCTTAAATGAATCCGAAACCCGCGCAAAAGCAGATTAAACAGGAAACAAAATGCCCTACCAATTTGAAGACCTCAAAAACAGCTGCCATGCAGAATGGCGCGCCTACATCGAGCACAGCTTTGTGCAGCAGTTAGGCGATGCATCGCTTGCACCAGAGGCTTTTCAGCATTATCTGAAGCAGGATTATCTTTTTCTGATTCAGTTCGCCCGTGCTTATGGCCTGGCGGTATACAAAAGCCCGACGTTGTCTGACCTTAAACAGGCCAAAGAAGGGTTGATGGCGATTGTGGATATCGAGCTGGATTTACACATTCGTTATTGCAAGGAGTGGGGCATTTCAGAGCAGGAGCTTGCCAACCTTCCGGAAGCCCGAGCGACTCTGGCCTACACGCGTTATGTGCTGGATACCGGCAACCGCGGCGACCTGCTGGACCTGCACGTGGCGCTTTCGCCTTGCATGGTGGGTTACGGTGAAATCGCCAACTGGCTGAACAGCCGAGCGGAAACCATTCGGGGCGACAGCAATCCGTATGATGCCTGGATTGCCATGTACGAGAGCACCGAATTTCAGGAAGCCATGCAGTCCGAGATACGGTGGCTGAACGAGAGGTTGGCCGATGTCTCCCCCGCCAGGTTCGATCAACTGACCCGAATATTCAGTGACGCTACCCGCCTTGAAATCGACTTTTGGCAGATGGGCCTGACGCAGAGCGATTAGCTGAAGCAGCGCAGCTATGTGATTAATCTTTTTGAGGCTATACTTGCATCATAATGATGAGGAGTTAGATTATGCGTGCGCGTGAAAAATCAGATCCTGCTGCTAAAGGCTACAAGCCCGACTTGCAGAAAATTAGGGCCGGAAAATCTCCGGGAAAGATTTTTAACACGATCCCGAGCGAGATTTTTGAAAACAGCCAGTCAATGATCAACGCTTCAAAGGCCGGGATTCCGGGGGCTTGGCTGAAGGGCGTTATTGACGCTGTGGGACTACGCGACGTGTTTGTTTCTGCTTTTAATATCACTTCGCCAAACCTCAGCAGGATGTACCGCAGAGCCACCCTTGATAGGGAGGACTCCGAGGAGTTTCTGGATACTGTTCGGCTGTTGAAAAAATCTAACGAGGTCTGGGAGGACGAAAGCCTGAGTCTGGGCTGGCTAAATAGCCCTGTACCTGCGTTGGGCGGGCAGAAGCCGAGAGAGTTAATCGATACCTTTGAAGGCCGTCGATGGGTAATGAAGGTGTTGAGCAAGATTGAGTACGGGGATTTCAGTTAATGCAGCTCTTTCGGATCACGAAAGAACAGCATCTGGAAAACCTTAGTGGGCTGGGTGGTAGTTATGACGACGGTGCCAGATGGAACCTTCCTGGCACTCCGGTGATTTATTTTGCGTTGTCAGCCGCTGTTGCGCAGCTGGAAATGGCTAATTACACCGTTAATCCAAGGATGGTCCCGAAGTCGTACCGGTTGGGTGTCTATCAGTTGGATGCTGCTGTTGAGCTTGACCGGCTCGATCCAGACAGTTGGCCAGAGGGCTGGTATGAGTTCCCTTACCAGAAAATGACCCAGCAAATTGGTGATCAGTTTCTTGTAGCGGGGCACAGCCTTGGCTTGATTGTTCCAAGCTGCGCAATACCGGGTGGGCTAGGGGAGATAGTTGTTATTAACCCCTACCACGCTGACATTGAGAAAATCAGGCTTGTCGCCACGCACAAAAATATTTTCAACCCCCGCGCTTTTTCAGGGGTGTAACTCCGTCTTTTTTAAGCCACCGATCGATCGCCAGAGTGGTAATGGGTGGTTCTTCTGCTTTTAAAGATCGGGCAGCTGTTTGCCCTGTGGCACGCGCACTTCAAATCCGGATTGCACGCTGACTGTTTCGCCAGCCGGTACGGTGCGGTTCCACGCTAATACGCCTTTTTTGTCGTCGACGTTGCGTTCCACCGGTTCGCTTATTTGCAGCGGTTCTACGGTGAGGATGTCGATTTGCGACACCGGCAGGCGGTCAAAAATCCGCAGGTTTACGGCTTCATTGTGATGGTTGGTGATTTCAAAGCGGTTTTGCCGGCGCTGTACCTGTTCACTCTTCCAGATGCCTTCTTCGCCGGTGCGTTCAGTCTCGTTGACGACGGCAACCCGTATGGCTTCATCCACACCGAAGCCCAGGCGCAGTTCTTCGCCGTTGGTCATTTCAGGCAGGTAGGTACTGCCGACACTCTGGCCATCGCGGAACAGCTGCACGGGGCCGGCGGGTATGGGGGCATCGGCGGTGAATATCCCCGTGGCGTGCACATAGCCTGTTGGGTCATACGCCGGTGCTGTCCATACTGCCATTTCCACCGCTACTGTGTGCTCGGTTACGATGAGGCGCTGGCCGTTGCCGCCGCTTGGAACGCTGACAGGCTGCGCCAAGCGGTAGCTCTGGGTAAAAGTGCTTTGGCGCTCTACGCTGGTGCCGAAGTCTGCCTGGGATTCGGCCATGGCGCTGCTGTTAAGCATGAGGGCGGAAGATTTCATCTGGCGCTCCAGCAAATCAGGCTGTGCCGGGCTAACCACCCAGGAATCCAGAGCTGGCATGTTGGTTCCACGCCGGGCATTGGCGGTTGATAGTTGCAGTTCAACGTTGCTCCAGTCATCACCGGTGGTCTGCTGCACAACGGCGAGATGTTGCAGCGTTAGTTCACCGCTTTTTTGGTCGCTGCCTTCCTGGCCCGCTACCCGGGAGTTCAGTTGGGCGTTGTATTCGCTGCTCCAGCGCGCTTCGTTGCTTTGGAATTCCAGGGTGATGGTTAAATCGCCACCGGCCGGGGCGCGGTAGTGAATCTGAGCTGTTTTGCTGGCCCGGGCGTTTTGCTGCGCTTGTGACAGTTCCCGTTCCAGGCGGTCTTTCAGGGCTATGTCGTCACGCATTTGGGTGCGTATGCCGCGAATTTCCGCCAGTGCTGTCATTGTTGTCTGCTTCAAGGCGGCGGCCATATCACTTAATTCGGTGGCCGACAGTTCGTGCGGGTTCTCGGCGGCTTTGGTCATCAGGATGACTTGCTGGTTCCAGGCTTGAATCGCGTCTTCTTGCGCCTGAAGTTGTTCCAGAACCTGAGCCAGCTCGTTACGCAGCCGCTGGGTTTGTTCTGAGATGTATCCGGTTTGCTCAACGCGGCCAATCTCGATCTGCTGAATTTGCGCACCGGCAACTCCGCCCAGTGATACCCGCACACTTTGGTCCTGCAGGCTGACGGGCAAGCGGTTAATGGTAATAACGCCGTTTCCCTGTTTCACCGTTTGGGTTTCTTGCCAGGTGAGATCGCCATGGGAGGGGTAGAGGGTGGCTTGGGTGATTTCTGCCATAGCCGTGAGGGGCATGGCGGCGATGGCTAAAGCAAGAAGGTTTTTATTAATCATAATTCTCTGCCATTAAGTGTGTGTTATTCGCATTCTTAATTTCTGCGTCTGCTGAAGAGATACTCATAGAATAGCTTGTAGCGCCAACCACGTAAGGTCATTACTTAAACTTATAATTGCATGGACTTGAATGCGATAGAGGAAAGTTTTGCGAAACAGAGATAAACTAAGGCTTAAGAACTAAGTTTAGTAAGGTGGCCTATGGAATCTGTAAATATGCATGAAGCTAAAACCCGTTTGTCCCAGTTGGTGGCAAGGGCACAGAAAGGTGAAGCGTTTATCATCGCAAAAGCGGGCAAGCCTGTTGCACGAGTAACCGCGATTGATGCGCCCGAGTTCGCGCAACAGAAGCGTGTGGGTTTTTTGAGGGGACAGTTTAAAATCCCTGATGATTTTGATCGTATGGGGCAGGATTGCATTGCCGAGATGTTTGGAGGCTGATGTGAATCTATTGCTCGATACTCACATTTTATTGTGGGCTGCTTCGGATGCGATGCAGCTCTCGACAGAAGCTAAAGAACTAATACTTGATCAGGAAAATACGCTGTACTTTAGCGCGGCCAGTTTGTGGGAAATCGTGATAAAAAGTGGGTTGGACCGTGATGATTTTAAAGTGGACTCACACCTTTTGCGTCGAGGCTTGGTTGAAAACGGGTATCTTGAGTTGCCGATAACCTCTCGGCATGCCCTTGCAGTTAGTCAACTTCCTGATATACACAAAGATCCGTTTGATCGCATTTTGGTGGCTCAAGCTCAGGCGGAGGGTTTTCTATTGCTAACGGCTGATGAGCTGGTTGTGCGTTACCCAGGCCCAATTCGTCATGTTTAGGAGATAGGGCTCTCGAAAAAATAATTGAGTAGTTGGTTTTGGATTTATTCAGTCAGGAGCCAGGTTTGCAATGCCTGGAAGAAGGCCTGAAGGACTTGGCCGGCGGTATTTCTATTTTGCTGGGTATTAACCTGGGCACCAGTGGCGGTATTTGGCTGCTGGCGGCGGCGGGCCAGAATTTCAGTTTGAGCCCGCTGGCGTTGCCGCTTTTGGCGTGTTGGCGGGCTTTAGCAGCCCTAAGGGCAAAGCGGCAGGGCGAATTGTTCTGGGCATTGCTTTCATTTTTCTGGGTATTGACCAGATTAAAAACGGGTTTGGCGAATTTGGCAGTTTGCTGGATTTAGCCGGCCCGCGTGCGACGGCGGAACACCGGGAGTTGCCGGAAAGCCATGCCCGCTACCTGGACGAAGCGGCGCTGGCGTCAGTGGATACCGCGTCGCGGGCGTTACCTGCGTGATGAGCATTCGGTTGGCCCTGACGCCCGGGCCTTTTGCGATAAAGGCGCCTTTTGAGGGCCAGGGCGGCTATGATACCCCACACGTATTATCTACCTTGAACACAACTGCCTGACAGCGCATTGGTTCCAGCGGAAATCTCCGCGGTTCTGGTGATCAGCAGGCTTTGCATTACCGGAGAACCCTGATGAGTTTAAAGATTGGTATTCTGGCCGCCGGCATCACGCCGGACGCACTGCTGACCGAATTCGGCTCTTACGCCGACATGGTTAAACGCATGTTCAGACAGGCCGGTCATAGTTTTGACTATACCACTTTTGATGTGCGCGATGACCACTTTCCTGCGTCGGCCACCGAGTGTGACGCCTGGCTGGTAACCGGTTCAAAGGCCAACGTGTATCAGGACCTTCCCTGGATGCGACGTCTGAAATCTTTGATTCTTGAAGTTTATGACGCAGATTTACCGATGATCGGTATCTGCTTCGGCCATCAGATAATCGCCGAGGCGTTTGGCGGCTCCGTTGGCAAGTATTCTCAGGGTTGGGGGGTGGGGCTGCACCGTTACGAGTTAACCCCCGAAGCTAAGGGGTTCGAACCCGGAATGGATGGGTTTACGCTCAGTGCAATGCATCAGGACCAGGTGTTGATTAAACCTGAGAAAGCCACTGTTCTGGCCCAGTCCGCATTCTGCCCGTTCGCGGCTTTGCAGTACGACAACCGGATTCTGTCAGTGCAGGCACACCCAGAGTTTGATGTGGGCTTTGAAACGCGGCTGGTGCATCATTTGCGCGGTCAGTCAGTACCTGAATCGAATGCGGACCAGGCTCTTGAGCAGTTGACTGCGCCGGCTGCCTCTACCGATTCGGTGGCGGTTGCAGATCGGATGGCTGCCTTTTTGCTACGAACGTAAATTTGCTGGCCAAAGCGCCCCTTCTGAATCAATTGTGGCCGTAAACGGCCTGTGCCCGATGGCGCGTCAGGTCGGATGTTCTTCCCTTATGCGGCGTCTATCAGGGCAAGCAGGTTTCGGCCTGACTTCAGCACGCCGTCTTTGATGTCATTGGTAATAGCGTCTATCAGGGCGGTTGCGTCGCGAGTCGTCAGGGCGGTCAGAATCTCTTTGTGACGATCAATCTCGTAATATTCCGTAACTCGTGTGAGGACCTGGCGCTGGAAGGGGCCAAGCTGCAACCAGATGCTTTCAATGATGGGCATTGAGGTTTGGGCAGGGTTAACTGTGTAAAGAGTGCGATGGAAGGCCTGGTTAAGCAACGTCAGTTGATCGAGATCTCTGTCAAAAATGAGCTCGTCCATCCTGTCATCCAGTTCCGTAAGCTTTTCGATGATGAAATCTGACATGTAGGGCAGTGCGCGCTGGGCTGTGTGGACCTCAACCGCAACGCGGAGTGCGACCAGTTCTTCAAAGCGGTTCGGGGTCATTAAAGGCACCGTCATGCGCCGGTTATCTTTGATTTGTATGGCATGTTCCGAGCTGAGCCGCCGTACAGCCTCGCGGATCGGGGTCGGGCTCAGATTCAGTCGTTCGGCTAACCCGCGTATTGTCAGTGACGTGCCGGGCTCGATCGCCCCCAGCATGATTGCGTTGCGGAGGCGCTCATAGGCATATTCTTGTGTCGTTGTTCCGGATATTGCCGGAATATCAGGGATGTTGAGTTCGCCGTTGCTGGTCATCATGCCGTCCTGGAGTGTGTTGGTCTGGACTATATTACCTAAAAAGGTTGACACAATTAAAGGAATGATATAAATATTTACACAATGATATCACAATTCTAAAAACGGTATCGAAAGGTGACCCATGTCTGATAATAAGGCCGAAGCTTGGCTAGAACAGCATCCAGAAATTGATTCTATTTTTGCCTGCGTTTGTGATCTGAACGGCACGATGCGAGGCAAGCGCGTTCCGGTTGATCAGTTGCCCAAGGTGATAAAAGGCGGGCTACGGATGCCGTTGTCGATTGTCGGCATGGACATCTGGGGCGAGGATGTCGAAAACAGTGAGCTGGTTTTCGAGACGGGCGATTCCGATGGCTTGTGCGATTTTACTGGCCGTCAATTGATGCCGGTCACCTGGACCAGTCGCCCGACGGCCCTGGCGATGCTGTGGATGCGGCAAGAAGATGGCGAACCGTTTCCGGGCGACCCGCGCAGGGCTCTGGCGCGTGTTGCCGAGCAATATAAGGAGCGCGGACTGACGCCTGTGGTGGCGACCGAGCTGGAATTCTATCTGGTCGATCCCTCGGAAGATTATCCGCAGGCGCCGCGATCCCCGGTCACCGGCAAACGTCTGGAATCCGACGGCGCGATGTCGCTGGACGAGTTGCAGCATTTCGATGAATTTCTGAACGACGTTTACGATGCCTGCGAATTGCAGGGCATTCCTGCAGATGCTGCGATCTCGGAAAACGGGGCGGGCCAGTTCGAGATCAACATGCGCCACGTTGCGGACCCTTTGCGCGCCGCCGACGATGCCGTGCTGTTCAAGCGGCTCGTGCGCGGCATTGCCCGCAAGCACGGGCTTGCGGCTACCTTCATGGCGAAACCTTATGGCGACCTGTCTGGCAGCGGTTTTCACACGCATTTCTCATTGATCGATGAAAACGGGATAAACGTATTCGACAACGGCGGCGAAGAAGGCACGCCACTGTTGTTGAACGCGGTGGCCGGGCTGTTGGCCACGATGCAGCAAAACACGCTAACATTTGCGCCGCACGAAAACTCCTATCGCCGTCTTCTGCCTGGCGCTCACGCGCCGACAAGCGTCTCTTGGGGCTATGAAAACCGAACCGCGGCCATCCGTATTCCCGGCGGTGAGTCAATAGCGCGGCGTATAGAGCATCGCGTCGCGGGCGCCGATGCCAACCCCTATCTCGTGCTGGCCAGCATTCTGGGCGGGGCACTGCTCGGCATCGAGAACGACATGCGGCCGGCGCCACCCATTACCGGGAACGCGTATTCGATGAACCTCGACAATTTGCCGCTGGACTGGGCAACCGCCATCGACGCCTTTCGCAAGGGTGCCGATGTGCCGACCATTTTCTCCAAACGGCTGCAAACCATGATGGTCGAATGCAAGATGCAGGAATTGCGCAAATTTGCCCGCTACGTGACCCATTTCGAATATGACAGCTACCTGGAGGTCGTGTGATGAACTCCCAAAATCACTCCTATGCCGGTGACGGCAGCCACGCTGCAAGTTATTACGCCGCCTCGGCTAATGCCGCGCCGGAGCGGGCGGAACTGACCGGTGATCATCAAATAGACGTCTGCATCGTCGGCGCCGGATATACCGGGCTCTCGACGGGGCTTTACCTTGCAGAAAAAGGCTACAAGGTCGCCATTATTGAGGGTGCGCGGGTTGGATGGGGCGCCTCGGGGCGCAATGGGGGGCAGATCGTCAACGGGCTGAACGCCAGTCTGCAGACGATCAAGAAACGCTACGGGCAAGACACGGCCACATTCGTCGCCGGTCTGGTGCAGGAAGGTGGCGAGATTATCCGCGAGCGGATCAGCACCTACGACATCAAATGCGATCTGAAGGAAAAGAACATCTTTACGGGTCTGACCAGCGCCCATATGAGCGAACTGGAAGAGCGGATGAAGCTTTGGGCCAGTTACGGCCTCAAGAATCAGGAGATGCTGGACAAGAACCAATTGCGCGAACACGTGAATTCCGACCTCTACGCGGGCGGGTTGATCGACCATTCCGGCGGCCATATGCACCCGTTGAACCTGGCCTTGGGCGAGGCGGCGGCGTTTGAGCAGAACGGTGGAATCATCTATGAGATGTCGCCGGTGATCGACGTTGATCACGCGGCGGCTCAGCCAGTTGTCAAAACGGCCAAAGGCACCATGACCTGCAAGACGCTGGTTCTGTGCGGTAATGCTTACCTTGGTCACGTGGTGCCAACGCTAACGTCGCGAGTGATGCCGGTGTCAACGCAGGTGATGGCGACCGAGCCTTTGGGCGAGGCGCGTGCGCGGGAATTGATACCGACGGATGCCTGTGTCGAGGATATCCGCTACATCCTCGATTACTATCGCTTGTCCGGCGACAACCGCATGTTGTTTGGCGGCGGCACGGTTTATGGTGGCGCAGATCCCAATGACATCAAAGCCAAGTTGCAGCGCAACATGGACAAGGTGTTCCCACAGCTTAAAGGGGTCAAGATCGACTACGCGTGGAGCGGTAATTTCGCCCTCTCGTTCAGCCGGGTCCCCCAGATGGGCCGCATCGGCGGGAACACCTATTTCGCCCACGGCTACAGCGGCCATGGCGTTACCGGGTCGCACACCTTCGGGCGCATCCTGGCCGAGGCAATCCACGGCGACCTGACTCGGTTCGACGTGTTTGCCAAGGTACCGTGGTATCCGTTCCCCGGTGGGCGCATGTTCCGCGTTCCCTATTCGGTGATAGGTTCCTGGTGGTACGGGGTGCGCGACAAAATCGGTATCTGATCAAAAACACGGAGGTTTTTACACCCATGGTCTCGAAGAACGCCTGGGTTCTGTCGATAGCGGCGTCGGCTTTTTGTTCCGCGCTGCCTTCAGTAATGTTCCAGACTCGTTCGGCGTATTGCACCAGTTTGTCCTGCTTCGCTGCTTTGCGTTCCCGCAGCATGGATGGCAGCACAATGGCCAGGGTTTGAGCGTGGTCCAGGTTATGCAGGGCGGTGAGTTCGTGGCCCAGCA